>CAJIAA010000184.1_pt1 | contig 23240 bp, 22 predicted proteins | sample 9199011 | NCBI WGS metagenome assembly CAJIAA01 (sample SAMEA7708266, study PRJEB35096) | sediment metagenome | biome: marine neritic benthic zone biome [ENVO:01000025]; feature: sediment [ENVO:00002007]; material: shallow marine sediment [ENVO:03000034] sea grass bed [ENVO_01000059] ...
GCACTGGCCGGGCTGGACCCGGACGGTTTGACATAAGACACTGTTGCCATAACCAGAATTCGAAAACGGAGGAGGCTTAAGAAATGCAAGACCAACGAAACGGAACCGGTGCACGCCTTATTATGGCCGCACTGTTGGCAGGCGCCATGGCAGTTCTGCCGGGTGCGGCGTCGGCGGTGGATCTGAAGATCGAAAGTTGGCGCAACGACGACATCGACATCTGGAACGACACGATCATTCCGGCGTTCAACAAACAACACCCGGACATCAACGTCGTTTTCTCACCGACCCCACCGGCTGACTACAATGCCAGCCTCAACGCAAAATTGGCGGGCGGCACGGCAGGCGACCTGATTACTTGCCGGCCGTTCGACGCATCGCTGGATCTTTTCAAGAAGGGTAATCTCGCGCCCGTTGACGATATTGCCACCATCAGCAACTTCTCCGATGTCGCCAAAAGCGCCTGGCAGACGGACGACGGCTCGACAACCTTCTGCATGCCGATGGCCTCGGTGATCCACGGCTTCATCTACAACAAGGAAGCCTTCACCGAGCTGGGAATCGAACCGCCCAAGACCATTCCGGAATTCATGGCGGCACTGAAGAAGATCCAGGACGACGGCTCATACGTTCCGCTGGCCTTCGGCACCGCGGACCAGTGGGAAGCCGCCACGATGGGCTTCCAGAACATCGGGCCGAACTTCTGGAAAGGCGAGGAAGGCCGCAAGGCACTGATCGACGGTTCGCAGAAACTGACCGACAAGCCCTATGTCGATACCTGGGCGCAGTTGGCGGAATGGACCCCCTATATGGGCCGTGGCTTTAAGGCGCAGAAATACCCGGACAGCCAGCAACTCTTCGCGCTGGGCCGCGCGGCGATCTATCCGGCAGGGTCCTGGGACATCACCACGTTCAACACCCAGGCCGACTTCGAGTTCGGCGCCTTCCCGCCCCCGGTCCCGGCCGGCGCGTCGACCTGCTATATCAGCGACCATACCGACATCGCGCTGGGCATCAATCCCGCCTCGCCGAACGTCGAGGCTGCCCGGACGTTCCTGGATTGGGTCGGCTCGGCCGAGTTCGCCGAGCTGTACGCGAACTCCTTGCCCGGGTTCTTCTCGCTGTCGAACCACTCGGTCACGCTCAGCGACCCGGTGGCGCAGGAATTCGTGAGCTGGCGCGCCGACTGCGAGTCGACGATCCGCAATTCCTACCAGATCCTCTCGCGCGGCACGCCGAACCTGGAGAACGATCTGTGGAACGTTTCGGCCCAAGTCCTCAACGGTACGATGACGCCGGAAGAGGCTGCCAAGGCGACCCAGGACGGTCTCGCCAAGTGGTACGCGCCGCAACAGTAAAGCGGTCTGACGACACCTGCCCGGCTGCCTGAACCGCAGGCAGCCGGGCGCCCATTCTCGAACAGGGATCGGCCCCATGGCCCAGACGGCGGCACGCAGGCGCAAGCCATTTCCGTTTCACATCGTCGTCTTTCTGGCGCCGGCAACGGCGGTCTACACCCTGTTCATGATCTACCCGCTGGCCGACTCGATCCGGCTCAGCCTGTACGACATGGACGAGACCGGGCGCAGTTTCTTCGTCGGGCTGGCCAACTACGCGACCATGGTCGCCGACGAGCAATGGTCGGGCGCGTTCTGGAACGCGCTGAAGAACAACCTGATCTTTTTCTGCGTCCACATGCTGGTGCAGAATCCCATCGGCATCATGCTGGCCGCCATTCTCAGCCTGCCGCGTGTGCGGTTCCGGCACGCCTACCGCACCATGATCTTCATGCCGACCATGTTGTCGGTGGTGATCATCGGCTTCGTCTGGCAAATGATCTTGAGCCCCTTGTGGGGCGTCAGCGAGACGTTGCTGGGCTATGTGGGGCTTGAATTCCTGTTTCACCCCTGGCTGGGCGAAGAAGGCACCGCCCTGATCACGCTGTCGCTGATCTCTGTCTGGCAGTTCGTCGGCATCCCGATGATGCTGATCTACGCGGCGCTGTTGAACATTCCCGAAGACCTGACCGAAGCCGCAATGCTGGAAGGTGCCAACCACATCCACGTCTTCTGGTACATCAAACTGCCGCTGATCCTGCCGACCATCGCGATGGTTTCGATCCTCACCTTCGTCGGCAATTTCAATGCCTTCGACCTGATCTATGCGGTCAAGGGGGCGTTGGCGGGTCCCAATTTCTCGACCGACATCATGGGAACGTTCTTCTACCGCACCTTCTTTGGCTTCCAGCTGCAGATCGGCAGCCCGACCATGGGGGCCACGGTGGCGACCCTGATGTTCCTGGTCATCCTGGTGGGCGTTCTGTTCTACCTGTTCGTCATCCAGCGCCGCCTGCAGCGGTTCCAGATGTAACGGTAGGCACAGTCCATGCAACGAACCCGTCCAACCAGTGCCTTCGTCATCCACGGCGTGCTGGGCGTCTATACGATCATCGCGCTGTGGCCGATCTTCCTGATCCTGATCAACTCGTTCAAAAGCCGGAAGGCGATCTTCCGCGATCCGATGGCCTTGCCCACTCTCGACAGTTTCGACCTGATCGGGTTCGAGAAGGTGCTGGCGAAGTCCAACTTCCTGCTTTATTTCGCCAACAGCATGATCGTCACTGTGGTGACGCTGGCCGTGGTGCTGTTGACCGGGGCAATGGCAGCCTGGGCGCTGTCGGAGTACAAGTTCAAGGGCAACACCGTCCTGGCGCTCTATCTCGCCATCGGCATCATGGTGCCGATCCGGCTGGGATCGGTCTCGATCCTGAACCTGATCGTCGACATGGGGCTGGTCAACACCCGGACCGCGCTGGTTCTGGTCTATACGGCACAGAGCCTGCCGCTGGCGATCTTCATCCTGAACGAGTTCATGCAGCAGATCCCGAAGGAACTGAAAGAGGCCGCACGCTGCGACGGGGTCAGCGAATACATGCTGTTCTACAAGATCATCCTGCCGCTGACCAAACCGGCCATCGCCACGGTGGGCGTCTTCACCATGGTGCCGATCTGGAACGACCTGTGGTTCCCGCTGATCCTGGCGCCGGCGGAAGAGACCCGCACCATCACGCTGGGCGTGCAGCAGTTCATCGGCCAGTACGTCACCGACTGGAACTCGGTCCTGGCCTCGCTGACGCTGGCCATCGTGCCGATCCTGGTGCTGTACGTGATCTTCTCGCGGCAACTGATCCGGGGGATCACTGCAGGCGCGGTGAAGTAGGCAGGGCGGTCTAGGCGGACCGCACCTCGGAAAGGAAACTGTCGACGGCGATCCGCAGGCTCTCGGCCTGGCCGGTCAGCTCACCCGCCGCCTCGAGCACCAGCTGAGAGGCGCTGCCGGTCTGCTGGGCGCCTTCGTTCACGCCGCCGATATTCTCTGTCACCGCCTCGGTGCCGACGGCTGCTTGTTGCACGCTGCGCGAAATTTCCGCTGTGGCGGCCGTCTGCTGCTCCACGGCCGAGGCGATCGAGGCGGCGATCTCGTTGACGTTGCCGATTGTCTTGGCGATCGAGCCGATCGCCGTGACCGCATCGCCGGTAACACTCTGCATGTCCGTCACCTGCTTGGAAATCTCTTCGGTGGCCTGGGCGGTCTGATTGGCGAGGGATTTCACCTCCGAGGCAACGACGGCAAATCCCTTGCCCGCCTCACCCGCACGCGCCGCTTCGATGGTGGCGTTCAGCGCCAGCAGGTTGGTCTGCTCGGCAATGTCGTTGATCAGGCCCACCACTTCGCCGATCTTGTCCGCCGCGGCGGCCAGGCTGTTGATGGTGTTGTTGGTGCTGTCGGCCTCGTCCACCGCCTTGCGGCTGATATCGGTCGACTGGGCTACTTGGCGCCCGATTTCTGCGATGGAACTGGACAGCTCCTCGGCCGCCGTCGCGACGGACTGCACGTTCGACGCCGCCTCTTCGGATGCCGATGTGACAGTCCCGGCTTGGCGGCTGGTCTCTTTGGCTGTCGCGGACATGCCTTGCGCGGTTTCCTGCATGCCTCCAGCGGCAGCGGATACGGTGTCGACGACGCCGCCCACCGTTTGTTCGAACTCACTTGCGAGGGTGGTCATCATCTTGCGCCGCTCTTCCTCCGCACGGCGTTTCATTTCATCCTGCTCCGAAGCAAGCTTGTCCCGCTCCTGAGCGTTGTCCTTGAAGACCGTCACGGCCTCGACCATGTCGCCGATTTCGTCCCGGCGTGCCGGCGGCAGGTCGACCTCGTAGGACCCGCCGGCCAGTTCCTTCATTGCGACGACAACCTTTTTGATCGGCTTGGCGACGATCGCTTGGACACCTAATACAACGCAGACAATCAGCAGGACGGTGATACCGGCGGCCGCGGCCACCGCAATCAGCATGCGGCTTTGGCTTGCCGCGACGTCCTCACTTGCACGCGACGCCTGTTCGCGGGCCGTTTCAACCAGCGGCGCCAGCGCATTTTGAACGGCGTCAATGCTTGCGCGCGAGGAGCTCACTAGCTCGTTGCCGGCATTGCGGTCACCCATCGTGTAGGCATCCACGGCATCGAGACCGATCGAGACGATCTCGTCGACGCGTTGTTTGGCTTCGGCGGCCTCTTCAGGGAAATATTGCGCGAGGTCGTCGATCGACGCGCGCAGATCCTCCTCGGCCTCTTCGGCTTTGATCTCGGAATCTTCCAGCCAGGTTAGCTGAAGATCGGTCATCCAGTATCTGAGACGCGCGAAATCTTCCAGGGTGGTGGTCGCAACCCTCAGGCGGTGAAGTTCAACGCCTTGTTGCTCGACGGCGCGGCCCGACAGCCACGCCTGGCCGCCGATGAAAGCCATCGCGATGCCGATAACGATCAGCAGAACCAAGTTGGCCAGGAGCAGCTTCGTGCCGATCCCGAGCCTCAAACCCTTACCCCATCCGGACATGGCTTTCCTCTTTCCCTGCACGTTTTATTTTGTTGGCCAACCCGTAACTACGGCGTCGGCGGTCACTCAATTGTCGCGGCGCTCTGCCCTGGCTCTTCGGCCCTGTCAGAGCGCCGCCCCTTAATCATCCACCCTTGACCGGGACATCGATCTCCATCTTGCCCGCCTTCTCGAAGGTAAGCGTCACCTTGATGGTCTGTCCGGCATCCAGCGGCCCGTTCAAGTTCATCAGCATGATGTGCGTGCCGTCATGGACAAAGGTGACCGACTTGCCGCCGGGCACTTCCATCGCCTGCATGCGGCGCATGCGCATCTTGCCGCCCTTTTCCTTGGAGTTGTGGACCTGCGCCATGCCGGCCACGCCCGTCTCAACGGAAACCAGGCTGTCGGCATCCGAGCCATTGTTCTTGATCGTCATCATGACCGCGCCCGGCTTGCTGGTGTCGGATGCGGGCATCGCCCAAGCATTCTCGATCATGATGTTGCCTGCGTGGGCAATCCCGGTAACCGCCATCGCGCCCAACAGAGTACAAACCGCGATAATCCGCTTCATCGTTTAGTCTCCTGCATTTTCAGCACCCATGTCTGGACCAGCCGGAATTACCGATCCTTGCACCCGCGAACCTGCTGTCAGCGGATGATGAGGGCAACAAACCGCCAAAGAAGTCCGCATCCGCCGGTTAAGCGACATGTCAGGCTTTCCCTCACGCCCCTACTATTGAAGAAAAAGGTAAACAAACCGCTAGGTGCGGCGGTACTCGAGACATCGATTTCATGCTGAAGAAAGGCGGGGAACTGCGCCATTTGGGCGATCAGCCGGCAGGCGGGCCGGCTGCGGCACGGCATCCTTGGAGATACGGATCACGAGTCCGTTACAGGGTGCGGGACGGGCACCGCAATGCTGCACTGCAGCGTGCTAAACCTCCTCGACGGCCACCCACCGACCTTCCCTACCGGACAGCCGCGCCGCCTCGACCACCTGCTGGATCTCGGTCGCCTCGGCGAAGCCGGGCTGGGGCGTGGTGCCGGCGGCCAGCGCCTGAAGCAGCGCCTTCACCTCGATCACCTTCATGTCGTTGAAGCCAAGCTGGTGGCCGGGCGCGGGACAGAACGGCGCGTAATCGGGATGGTCCGGGCCTGATGTGATGGTGGTGAAGCCGTCGCGGCCTGGTTGCTGGCCGGCGCGGTAGAACATGAGCTCGTTGAACCGTTCCTGGGTGAAGGCGAGCGACCCCCTGGTGCCGGTGATCTCGAAGGCGAGTTGCATCTTGCGGCCCGTCGCGACCCAGCTAGCGCTCAACGTCCCTTCCGCGCCGCCGGCGAAGCGGACCAGCATGTGCGCCTCGTCGTCGGTCGTGATCTCGCGCCGCTCGGCCGCACCAAGCGCAACCGGGCGCGACGGGTGAACCGTGCGCAAGGTGGCCGAGACCTCGGCGATATCTCCTAGGAGATAACGCGCCAACGAGATGATATGGCTGCCCAGGTCCGCGATCACGCCGCCGCCCACGGGGTCGTGCCGCCAGGTGACCGGCGCGTCCGGGTCGGACATGTAGTCCTCGGCGTGGATGCCGCGCATGCCGACGACCGCACCGATTTCGCCGCCCGCAATCATCTCGCGGGCGACCTGGGCGATCGGGTTCTTCAGGTAATTGAACCCAACCAGGGCCGCCACACCCGCCGCCTCGGCCGCCGCCGTCATTTCGCGTGCATGGGCCAGGGTTCCGGCCAGCGGCTTCTCGCAATAGACAGGCTTGTTTGCCGCCACTGCGGCCAGCACCATTTCGCGGTGCAGATGCGTTGGCGCGGTGATTGCGACCAGGTCGACCGCCGGGTCCGCAATCAGGGCCTGCCAGTCGCCGGTTGCGCGCTTGAACCCCAGCGCGGACGCGGCCCGCCGGGCCGTGTCTTCGTCCAGGTCCGCCAGCAACTCCAGCTCGGGTTGCAGATCCAGAGCAAAGACCGTGCCGACCGACCGGAAGGCCAGCGCGTGCGACCGGCCCATGAAGCCGCTGCCGATCAGGCCGACCCCAAGTTTTCCTGCCATGCCGGGTCAGTCCAGATCGTGGAACACGACCGTTTTCGTCTCGGTCATTTCCTCGACTGCGTACCGTATGCCCTCCTTGCCGAAGCCGGAGCCCTTGACACCGCCGTACGGCATCAGGTCGGCGCGCCACAGCGGGGTCCAGTTCACATGGACATTGCCGCTTTCGGCTTCTTGCGCGAAACGCATGGCGTTGCGCACGTCCTGGGTGAAGATCGCCGCGGCCAGGCCGTACCTGCTGTCGTTCGCCAATTCTATCGCGTGATCGATATCCGACACCGGCGTCGCAACCACGGCCGGACCGAAGACTTCGTCCTTGAAGACGCGCATTTCGGGTTTGACGTCCGCCAGCAGCGTCGGCTGCATCACCGCGCCGTCGCGCGCACCGCCCGTGACCAGGCGTGCTCCGTCCGCCACCGCCTCGTCTACCCAGGCGCCAACCCGTTCAGCCTCGGATTCGGTGATCATCGCACTGAGCTGTGTCTCCGGATCCAGCGCCCCGCCGACCTTGATGCCCTCGACCGGCGCTTTCACCGCGTCCAGATAGTCGCCATAGACCTTTTCGTGCACCAGGACGCGCTGCAGGGAAATACAGACCTGCCCGGCATTCACGTATCCGGCCGTCGCGGTCGCCTTGGCGACCGTTTCCAAATCGGCATCGGGCATCACGACCATCGGGCAGGCCGAACCCAATTCCAGCGACAGCTTCTTGACGCCGGCACAGCCGGCGATCGCCTCGCCCACCGCAGTAGAGCCGGTGAAGCTGATCTTGCGCACCCGCGGGTCCGCGCACAGGGCGGGGCCCAGGCGCGCGCCCGAGCCGGTGATGCACTGAATTCCGTTTGCCGGCAACCCGGCCTCCAGCAGGATGCGGGTCAGCATCAAGGCGGTCAGCGGCGTGTTGGTGGCCGGTTTCAGGATCACGGCGTTGCCGGTTGCCAGCGCCGGGCCGATCTTGTGCAGCACCAGCAGCGATGGATAGTTGAACGGGGTGATCGCCACCACAATGCCGCAGGGCTGGCGCAGGGTGAAACCCAGCTTGCCCGTCGTCGCCGCGTTGGCGTCCAGCGGCAGTGTCTCGCCGCGCAACTGCGTGCCTTCGAATGCGGCAAGCCGCAACATGTCGGCCGCCCGTCCCGCCTCGCCGCGCGCCTCGGCGATCGGCTTGCCGACCTCTCGGGCGATGACCTCAGTCAGCGCTTCGATCTCTTCGGCGCAGCGATCGGCGGCCCGATTCAGGATCTGCGCCCGCTCGTATCCAGTCAGCGCTGCCATCTCCCGGGCGCCTTGCACCGCCGCCGCCAGCGTGCGCTCCGCATCGCCGGCATCGGCGTCAGGGACGCTTTCGATTATCTCGCCCGTATAGGGCTCAATTACCGGCGTCTTGGCCGCGCTGTCGCACCAGTCGCCGTCGATATACATGCGCATGTGGTTCCTCCCGCGACCACCCGGGCCGCCTATGCCTCGATCTCGACACCCGCTTGCCCGAAGACGTCGACCAGATGATCGTGGCCCATGCGGGAATACTCGAACGGATTGGCCTTTTCGGGGTCTTGTTCGGCCTCGACCACCGCCCAGCCGGAATAGCCGATCTCGGCCAGAACCGAGGCAAAGGCCGCGAAGTCGATCGCCCCGTCGCCCGGCACCGTGAACACGCCCTCAAGGACGCCGTCCAGGAAGCTCATGTCCTGGCTCCTCACCCTGGCCAGCACGTCGGCGCGGACGTCCTTGCAATGCACGTGGTTGATCCGCGCGGCGTGACGCCGGGTCACGCCAAGGATGTCGCCGCCGGCAAAAGTAAGGTGCCCGGTATCCACCAGCAGCCCGACCGCCTGGCCGGTGTGGCGCATCAAAAGGTCGACTTCGGGTTCCGTCTCGATGACCGTGCCCATGTGGTGGTGATAGGCCATGGGCACGCCGCGCTCGGCCAGGTGCTCGGCGATGGCGGTCAGCTTGGCCCCGTATCCGGCGAAGTCCTCCTCGGCCATGCGCGGCCGGCGGCTGACCGGAACCTGTTGGCGTCCCTGAACGCTGCCGCTGGTCTCCGCATATACCATCACCGGCGCACCGAGCGTCTTGAAGGTATTGAGCTGCTGTTCCAGCCGGTCCTTTTCCTCTTCGACCGAGACTTCCAGCAACCGGCCGGAGAACCAGCCGGAGACGAGCCGGAGGTCGTACTCCTCCAGGATCGGCCCCAGGAAATCCGGGTCCATCGGGAACTTGCCGCCCGACTCCGTGCCTGAGAAACCAGCCTCCCGGCTTTCCTTCAGGCAGACCTCCAGCGGCGTGTCGCCGCCGAGTTCCGGCAGGTCGTCGTTCGACCAGGCGATCGGGGCGACGCCCAGTTTGACAGCCATGGCTCAGACTCCCACGCGCTGTTTTTTCTTGCCGTCCATGTGGTCGGCGCGGGCCTCGCGCACCTCGGCGCGTTCGCTGACCTCGGGGACGCCGACGTCCCACCAGGCATCGCCCGGTGTCCATTGATGGGCATCGGTCTTGATGGCGATCACGTAGGTGTGGTCCGCCGCCTTGGCCCGCCCGAAGGCCTGTTCCAGATCGGCGATCGAATCCACCCATTCGCCATCGGCGCCCATCGACTTGGCATGCGCCACAAAGTCGACTCGCAACTCCTCCTTGATCCGGCAGTCGGCGATCAGGTTGTTGAACGAGGCGCCGCCCTTGAAGTTCTGCAGCCGGTTGATCACCGCAAAGCCGCCATTGTCGCAGACGACGACGATCAGCTTGTGGCCGGTCAGGACCGAGGAATAGATGTCGGAATTCAGCATCAGGTAAGAGCCGTCGCCGACAAAGACGATGACGTCCCGGTCGGGGTCGGCCATTTTCGCCCCCCAGCCGCCGGCAATCTCGTAGCCCATGCAGGAAAAGCCGAACTCGCAGTCGAAGGTGCCGACGGATTTGGCGCGCCAGTTCTTGCACAGTTCGCCCGGCAGGCCGCCTGCCGCCGTCAGCGCAAGATCGGTCGGATCGCAGACCCGGTTGATGGCGCCCACCACGTGGGCGTAGCTGGGAACCTCGGCATTGGTCGGACCGGAATGTTGGTCGACCGTCGCGTTCCAGCCGGCATATTCCTCGCGCGCCCGTTCGGTCCAGGCGTCGGGGCCGCGCCAGGTATTCAACAGGACCGTCAGGTCGCCCAGTCCCGCATCGGCATCGCCCACCAGCGACAGCGCCCGGTGTTTGCGGGCGTCGAACCGCGCCGCGTTCAGCGCGATCAGCCGCAGGTCCGGGTTATCGAATACCGACCAGGACCCCGTCGTGAAGTCCTGCAGGCGCGTGCCAATCGCCAGGATTACGTCAGCCTCCGCGGCCAGTGCGTTGGCCGAGGCGGACCCGATCACGCCCAATGGCCCGGCGTTCATCGGATGGTCGTGCGGCAGCACCGCGCGCCCGGCGATGGTCTCCACCACCGGAACGTTGTGTTCCTGGGCGAACGCGCTGAGAGTCTGTTCAGCCAACGAATAACGCACGCCGCCGCCGGCGACGATCAGCGGCTTGGCCGCCCCGCTCAACAGGTCGGCCGCCACCTTCAGGGCGTCGAGATCCGGACGCGGACGCGGCGGAACGTGGACGGTCGTCTGGAAGAAGACCTCCGGGTAGTCGAAGGCCTCGGCCTGGATATCCTGCGGCAGGCCGATGAAGGCCGGACCGCAATCGGCCGGGTCCAGCATCGTCGCCACTGCCTGGGGCAGCGACTGGATCAGCTGCTCGGGCCGGGTGATCCGGTCCCAATAGCGTGTCACCGGTTTGAAGCAGTCGTTGACCGTTACCGTCGGGTCACTGAAATGCTCGACCTGCTGCAGGACCGGATCCGGCAGGCGGTTGGCAAAAGTGTCGCCCGACAGAATCAGGATCGGCAACCGGTTTGAATGGGCGACTCCCGCGGCGGTCACGATGTTGGTCGCGCCCGGCCCGATCGAGCTTGTCGCAACCATGATCTGGCGGCGGCGCTTGGCCTTGGCGAACGCCACGGCTGCCAGCGCCATGGACTGTTCGTTCTGGCCGCGCCAGGTTGGCAGCCGGTCCTGCACCGCCTCCAGTGCCTCGGCCAGGCAGGTCACGTTGCCGTGCCCGAAGATGCCGAAGACGCCCGGGAACAGCGGTTCTTCCTTGCCGTCTATCAGCGCTTTCTGGGCCATCAGATACTTGACCAGCGCCTGCGCCATGGTCAGACGGAGCGTGCTCATGTCGTTTCCCCCAGTGCTTATTCTTTCTACTGCTGCAAAACGTCCCGGTTCACAACCAGGGCGGGGTCCAGCCTGCCGTCCAGGCCGGCCAGGATGTTCTGTGCCGACGAAACGCCCATGCGCAAAAGGCACTCATCGGTCAGGGCGGCCGAATGCGGGCTGAAGACGACTTTGTCCAATGCCAACAGCGGATGGCCGGGCTCCGGCGGCTCACTGTCCAGAGTGTCCAGCCCGGCGCCGGCGATTTCGCCCACCTCCAGTGCGTCGGCAAGCGCCGCCTCGTCGACCAGGCCGCCGCGGGCGGCATTGATCACCACCGCCGTCGGTTTCATGGCCCGCAGTTCGTCCGCGCCGATCATGTTTTCGGTTTCCGGCGTCCGCGGCAGGTGCAGGCTGATCACGTCGGCGTCCGGCAACACCGTGCGCCAGTCGTCCGTCTTGACCACGCCCAGATCCGCCATTGCAGCTTGGTCCACGAAAGGATCGTAGGCAAGGACGGTCATATCGAAGGCCCGCGCGCGCCGCGCGACCTCGCTTCCGATCCGCCCGAACCCCGCCAGCAACAGCGACCGGCCGGCCAACTCCCAGGTGCCGCCCTCGCCGCGCGCCGCATTCCAGCGTCCGTCGCGAGCGGCGCGATCGCGCACGACGCCGCGCTTGGCCAGCGTCAAGATCAGGAACAGCGTGTGTTCGGCCACCGTCTGCGCATTGACGTTGCCCACGATCGCCAACGGGATGCCGCGCGCGTTCAGGGCATCCACCGGCACGTTGTCGTATCCCACGCCGTGGCGGGCGACGACCTTCAGCCGCGGTGCCGCACCCACCGCGGCGGCTGACAACGGCGCTGTACGGATCAGCAGGGCATCCGCATCCACCAGTCGTTCGCCGAGCGCCGCGGCATCTGGCGCCGCCAGCACTTCATAGGTCAATCCGTCCCGGCCCTCCAAGACAGCCATGCCGTCGGCATGGATGGGGCCGGCGATCAACACATGCGGCACCTCAGTAGACCTCGGCCGGCGACGCGGCGGGCTTGGGCGCGCCCTTGCGCATCTTGCCCACGGCCACGCGCGCCGCCGCGGCCAGGAAGCGCGCATCCGAGGCCAGGGTGACAAACTGGAAGCCCTTGTCGATCATCTTCAGCGCGTATTCCGGCGTGCCGTTGTGCAGGCCCGGGATGACCCCATGCTCCTTGGCTTTGGCCAGGATCATGTCGATCGCCTCGACCACCGGCTTCTCCTCCTGGTCCAGCTTGGGTGTGCAGCCCAGCGAGTTGGAAAGGTCCGCCGGCCCCACATAAAGGGCATCCAGGCCGTCGACCGACAGGATGTCGTCGATATTGTCCAGCGCTTCGGCCGTTTCGATCATGGCGAACGCAACAACCGTTTCGTTGGCGTGGGTCGGGTAGTCGGCACCGGCATAAAGCAGCGCGCGGATCGGTCCGAAGCTGCGTCCGCCGCGCGGCGGATAGCGAACCGATTGAACCAACAGTTCGGCGTCGTCGCCGGTATTGACCATTGGGCAGATGACACCGTAGGCGCCCGCGTCCAGCGATTTCATGATAATCCCCGGGTCCAGCCACGGCACCCGCACCAGCGGCGTGGTTTCGGTGGTCGAAACCGCGGTCAGCATGGTCAAGGCAGCCTGGTAGTCGACCACGCCATGCTGCATATCGATTGTGAGTGAATCCCAGCCCTGGTGGGCCATCGTCTCGGCTGAAAAACTGCTTGGAATTGCCAGCCAGCCATTCACGGCGGCGCCACCCTCGGCCCAAATCTTCCGCAACCGGTTCTCGCGCACGGTCTGTGTCTCCCTGTCCGCCTGAAAGTCTCAGGTCATTGCTAGTTACGCACCGGCTGGGCGATTGACGCGACTGGCCGGTCCCCGAAACCGCCACGATAGGCACAGTCGCGAACGCAGGCAATGCTGTGCCGACACAAGGCGTCCTCCAGGTGTCTCCGGCATTGTTCCGATTGCCATGACACCGGCCGCAGGCATCGCGCGCGAATAGCTGCAATAATAGGAAAAAGTCCATATAATTTAGACATTTACACCCTATTCAGGACTTCCGTGACAGGGTATGACCCTGGACAACGCGGCCACCGTTACAGGTGCTGCGTCATTCCTTTTCCTAATGGTTCAAGGGGCCGCCGGACCGGCGGAAGCCACGGATGAGATGCTTAACGGGTTTGTTTTGCGCCGGCGTCCTGGCATCGATCCTGGTCAGTGGCGGACCGGCCCATGCCAGCCGGTGCAGCGATGCCCATAGCGCGGCGCGAACTGCAATCTCGGCCGCGGAGGCGGCGCAATCCGAAGCGCGGCGTCTGATCCGCGAAAGGGCACCAGCGGCCCGACGCCTGGACATCATCGACACGGAAATTGCGCAACGGATGACCGCGGGTACCGCGTTCCAGCAGGCGATGGAGTTTTGCAGCTTTGCCGCCAAAGCAAGCGACCAACGGGCGTTGGATCTGCAGGCACGGATCAACAGGAACACGAAACGGCTGAAGGAGGCCCGCTGCCAGCGCCTGGGATTCCAGGCGCGCTCCCTGGTTGACGTCGCTGCCACCTATCACAAGTCGGCGCCGGATCAACGCCAAGCAATCCGGGAAGAGTTCTACAGGGGTCACAACAAACTTAAGGACGGGTTGGCCTCGGCCTGCCCCGACAGTCGCAAGCATCTGGACATGCAGCTTGCCAAAATCGAACACTATGCGCTGACCCTTCGGCCGAACGCCACCGACACAAGCAATCCTGACGCCCGCCACGATGAAGCGTTCCGAAAGGCGCTGCGGCACTACAGGAAAGAGAACTATCGCGCCGCGGCGGACGGCTTTCAGTCGGCGGCGGAAGACGGCCACGCACGTGCACAATACTATCTGGGCCGGCTTCACATGGAAGGATGGGGAGTCCGGAAAAGCGACGACCTGGCCTTGTCATGGTTCAAGAAGTCGGCGGAACAGGGTGACCCTGCCGGCCAGAACAGTCTGGGCCTGATGTATGACTTGGGTCGTGGCGTAGCCGAGGACGACGCGAAGGCGGTAAAATGGTACGCGCGGGCTGCAAATCAGGGCTTGCCCTTCGCCCAGACCAACCTTGGAGAGATGTACGAGCAGGGCCAAGGCGTCCGGCGCGACCTGGACGCGGCGGTCAAGCTGTACCGGACCGCGGCCGACCACGGCCATCTGCGCGCGCACTATCGGTTGGGCCGAGCCTACGAACGTGGTCTGGGCGTGAAAAAGGACCTGGTGACGGCAATCACCTTCTACCGCCGTGCGGCGGACAAGGGCTACAAGCCGGCCCAGCAGGCGCTGGCCGCACTGGGAGGGTAGGCCTGAAGTCAGGCGGTTTCGGAACCGAGCGTGTCGAGATCTGCGACGACAATGCGCTGGCGGTCGTCCACATCCGCAGCGATATCCCGTAGGATGGACAGCGCCCGGCCGAGCAGATCTTGGTCTATTTCGCCGTGGTATACGACGTAAGCCGGGTAGGGAAACGCCGGCGCATCCGGCACCAAAGTCAGGCGCCCCGACTCAAGATGGCGTTGGACCACGCGGGTGGGGAAATAGCCTGATCGACCGTTCTCCAAGACGAAGTTCAGGCCCAGAGCACCGATCGCCAGCGTTGTGCCCGGGTTGGTGAATTTCGGATAGCGCAGCGCGTGCGCCGCCTGAAACTCCGGTCCCCAATCGATGAAAACATACCGGTCGTCTAGGCGCGGACCGGCGCACGGATCGGTGGAGACCAGGACCAATTCATCCTCCATCAGCGTCTCGACCTCCAGACCAGGTCGCAGCTGAGGGGTGTACATGACACCGATGTCCAGAATCCCATCCGTCATCTGCCGCAAAAGCCTATCAGGCATGCCAAGTTCCGCCCGAAACGCAATATCCGGCATGCTCGTTTCCAGCCGCGCCAACCATCGCATCAGCAGGTTAGGCCATAGACTGTACTGTCCACCCACGACCAGCGTATCCCGGTAACCCGGCGGTACGGCAACCTGCTGGACGGCCTCCTCCCACACCTTGCTAAACGCGCTGGCGTAGCGCAGAAACTGCTGTCCCGCCGCCGTGAGCGCCACGCCATTCTTGTGCCGTACGAAAACGGGCCGTCCCAGCTGGTTTTCCAGCTTCTTGATCCGCAGGCTGACTGCTGACTGAGTAACGTGGAGGCGAACGGCTGCCTGCACGAAATTGCCGGCGGAAACGACCTCCAGAAAAGTGCGGGCGAGTTGCACATCCATTCACGCGCGGCCTCCGGCCGGTCTGTCATGATATCAGCTATAAGAATAACTCGATTTACCTATGAGTATTATTTGTTTGCAGAATACCTGAACGCAACACAAATGACCATAGGCTCGTCGACCGACAAACGGATTGGGCGGGAACAAGAGTACACGGCGGATAGCAGGCGAAGCGCCGCGCTGTAGGAGGTATGGATGACATGTACGCGTTCGATTTTCGCTCGGGAACCTGGGCCGGAACGGTGCGCCCGCGCACCTGGTACCAGTTCCTTCTCCTGATGTTAGCCAGCCTCGCGCTGGTAGGCGGCTTGGCCGTGCTTTCACTGGTGCTCTAGGGCCGCCCGGGATTGCTTGAACAGGAGAAAGACGATGCAGCGGAAAGCCCAATCAGACGGTCGCGAACACGATCGCATCTGGCGCGCAGTCCGCCATGTCAAATGGCCGATCAATGAAATCCTGCTTCAGGACCTGATCATGAAAAACCTGAGCGACAAGGAGATTGCGATCTTGTTCGGCGTTTCGGCCGACGACGTGACCATGTTGCGCGAAACCTACGGCCAATAAGCACACCGCTTTGTCAACCACCGGTCATTGCATCGTGCAGGTCGGGCCGAGGAGGATCACTTGGAATGGTTTAGCGAATTCATACCGGCTTTTACGGACCCCGAACTGTTTCATGGGACGGTGGCCAAAGGCGAAGCGTGGTTGCTCAGAAACGTTTTTGTCTTCAGCACGCTGCTGCAGTTGGTTCTCGTCGGGTTTGCCTTTGTATTTGCAACGATAGCGACGCCACGCGTCCAGGCTTGGCTGACCCGCGTCGGACGGTTTCGGCGCATCGAAAAAGGCGGCCAGCGGATTGTCCGAATTGTGAAGCCGCTCACGCTGCCGGTGATCTGGCTGATCATTCAATGGCTATCGGTGCTGACCGCGGTGCAGGCTGGCTATCCGCACCATCTAATCCAGACCACCGTAAGTCTATTGACCGCCTGGGTCATTATTCGACTTGCTTCGCAACTGGTGAGGGATCCGACGTGGTCGCGCGCCATTGCCATGACGGCGTGGACCGTTGCCGCACTAAATATCCTCGGCCTTTTGGACGAGGCAGTCGCCTTGCTGGACGGGATTGCGCTTCAGTTGGGTGGACTGCGCATATCCGCGTTGCTGGTATTGAAGGGCGTCCTGTCGCTGGCCATTCTTCTATGGCTTGCGATGGCCAGTTCGCGGATTTTGGAACGACGTATCAGCCAACTTCCGAACCTGACGCCCAGCATCCGCGTGCTATTTAGCAAACTGTTGAAGATCGTTCTGGTCGCAATCGCGGTGATCGGGGCACTGCGCTCGGTTGGTATTGATTTGACGGCCTTCGCGGTTCTCAGCGGTGCGATCGGAGTCGGCATCGGCTTCGGTTTGCAGAAGGCGGTTTCCAACCTGATCAGTGGGGTGATGCTGCTGCTGGACAAATCCATCAAACCAGGCGACGTGATCGCCGTCGCCGGGACCTACGGCTGGGTCGAATCGCTAGGCGCCAGATACGTTTCCGTGGTCACCCGCGATGGCGTCGAACACCTGATCCCAAACGAAGACTTCATCACCCAGGGCGTGGAAAACTGGTCGTTCAGCAACAACGCGGTCCGGCTCAGAATCCCGATCGCCGTCTCGTATTCCGCCGACGTGCGGCTGGCCATGGACTTGTGCCTGGAATCGGCTGCTGAAGTGCCGCGCATTAACGCCCATCCACGGCCAGTCTGTCTGTTGCGCGGCTTCGGTGATAGTTCGGTGGATCTGGAACTCAGGCTATGGATCAACGATCCGCAGAACGGTGTTTCCAACGTCAAGAGCGATGTGCTCTTGATGATTTGGGACAAATTCCGGGAAAACGAAATCGAAATCCCCTTCCCTCAGCGCGATCTTCACTTGAAGCCACCAGCGGAAATCGGCGTATGGGTCAATGGCGGCGCCGACGGTGCCGGCCGCAATCCGGCAGAGGGCGCTCACAACGCGCCGAGGCCCGATGTCGCTTCTCAATAGAAGACTGCCGGCTCCACGGCGGACCGCCCGGGCCCGGCATCGACGGCGGACGCCAGCACCGCAGCGGTACACAGACGCACGCTCAGCCGCCTTGCAGCAACAACGGCATCATCAATGCGGCGAGACTGAGAACCAGAAAGAAGCCCACCATGTCAGTCACCGTTGTCAGCACCGGTCCGGATGCGACCGCCGGGTCGACTCCGAGGCGCTTGAGGAACAACGGAACCGTCCCCCCCAGCGAAACGGCTATGATCGTATTGGTCGCCAAAGCACCGCCGACCACGACACCGAGCCAGGGGTTGCCCTTCCAGATCCAGGCAGCGAACGCGAGCAGCAAGCCGAGCACCAAACCGTTGATCAGGCCGACACCGACCTCTCTGCTCCAGACAAGCAGGACATCAACCGGTTTGACCGTGCCAAGTGTCAGTTCCCGAAGACTGACCGCGACCGCCTGGTTGCCGGAACAGCCGCTCATGTCGGACACGATGGGAAGGAAAACCGCCAATGCGATCACCGCAGCAAGCGTCTCCTCATAGAGCGCAATGACGCTCGCCGCGACGATGTTCAGAAGGATGTTAATGCTGAGCCAGGCGAGTCGCCGACGTGCCCTGAAAACCGTCGGCATCGACCTCAGTTCGTCAACGACCACGCCCTGAACCTTAAGTTGGTCGCTGTCAGCCCGTTCCAATGCCGCCTCCGCGACTGCACTGCGACCGACGACGCCCAAAAGCCTATTCGTCGCGTCGACCACAGGGATGCCCAGGAACGGGTGTGCCTCGAGAATATCCTCCAAATCGTCCAGTCGCAGATCGGCGGGAACGGACACCGGTGCCGTCATGATTTCGGTCAGAGGCGTGGCCTTTCTGGACAGCAGCAGATTACGCAGAGACACCACGCCGACGAGCCGACCCGAGGCGTCCACGACATACGGGTGTTGCCCGCGATAACGTTCGAAGTCGACGGTGTCGGATGTGAACTGGCCCAAGACGTCGCCGACCGTCGCAACATCGTCAAACACAAAGACCTCTGTCATCATAAGACCGCCCGCGCTCAGCGGGTCATATTCCGCCAATCGACGCACATCGTCGGCCGCCTCTGCGGACATTTCGGCGAGGATCGCCTCTGCCTCGTCCGTGGCGATGTCGGCAATCAGATCCGCCTGATCGTCGCTGTCCAGCTTTTCCAGGATCGAAGCCGCATCGGCCGCGGGGAGCAGTTCGATGAGGTCCGCCGCCTGCTGGTCGGGGACCTCCTCGATAAGTTCCGCCGCCTCCGCCGGCGCCAGTGCGGTCAACAGCAAGCGTCGCTCCTCTTCCGGAAGCCGCAGCAAGGCGCGCACGGCCTCGCTTGCCGGCAATTCATCGAGAAAGGCCTCAAGCCCCCTGCGATCGCCGGCCTGCGCAAAGTCGCGAAGCCGGTCCCAGGGCCGGTCGACGAATGGAGATTCCATGCGCGGCTCCTAAAGGGAAAACGAAATTTATCTATATCGAAGTTTTTTTGTTGTATATAGAAAAATCATTTCTATTTAGAGCAGGTATGCAGGGAGGATGAAATGCAGAGCAGGCCTTCAGACCAGCGCGTCGCGGACCGGTTGGCGGAGCTGTACGAGGAAGACTTCGGCGGCAAGCAACGAGGCCGCTTTCGAATTTCAATGAAACACATGCGGTTGTTGACGGGGCGAAAACGCGTGCCGCCGTCGATCGTACGCAAGGTTTCCGAGGAGCTCTTCGAACTGGGGTATGTCCTGATCGATATGGAAACATTCTTTGTCGTCCTGGCGCAGCGCACCTTTACCAGCTATCGCCGGGTCAGCGACCAGTGCCTGCCTGAGGCGCGCGCTGCCAAGGCAGCGAACGCGCTGTGAGTGGCTTGACAGTCGGTACACGCGTTCACGCCGTGCAGAAGAAGAAGCAGAAGCACTCGAGACGAAAGACGAAGGAGCGCCTAGTGGTGGGCTGGCGGGAATGGGTTGCGCTGCCGGAACTGGGTGTCGATCGCATCAAGGCCAAGATCGACACCGGTGCCCGCACGTCAGCGCTGCACGCTTACAGAATTACGCGGTTCCGCAGGAAGGGCCGCCACTTTGTCCGCTTCTTTGTGCACCCGATGCAGCGCCATCGCTATCCGGAGGTGATGTGCGAGGCGCTGCTGGTGGACGAGCGCATGGTGACCAGTTCCAACGGCAAGCGGGAAAACCGCTACGTGATCGAAACGAAGCTGCGCGTCGGCACCGAGGAATGGCCGATCGAGATCACGCTGACCAACCGGGACGAAATGAGCTTCCGATTGCTGCTGGGAAGACAGGCGCTGCGACGGCACCTGGTCATCGATCCCAGCAGTTCGTTCAAACTGTCCCGCAAGAAGCGGAAGAAACGAACGACGCAAGAACGAAACGGAAACGAACATGAAGATCGCAATGCTAGCCCGTAACGCCAAACTCTATTCGCATCAGCGGCTTGTCGAGGCCGCGGAACAGCGCGGCCACGAGATCGAGGTGATCGACACCTTGCGGGTCTATATCAACATCGCTTCGCATCGTCCGCAAATGCGCTACAAGGGGGAAAAGCTAGAGGGATTCGAAGCAGTTATCCCCCGTATCGGCGCTTCGGTCACCTTCTTCGGGACCGCCGTTCTGCGCCAGTTTGAGATCATGGGCGTTTACCCGCTGAACGAGTCGGTGGCGATCAGCCGCTCGCGCGACAAGCTACGCAGCCTGCAACTGCTGGCCCGCAAAGGCATCGGACTGCCGGTCACGGTGTTCGCCCATTCGACCAGTCAGGCCGAAGACATCCTCGGGCTGCTCGGCGGAACACCCGTCGTAATCAAGCTGCTGGAAGGAACCCAGGGCATCGGCGTCGTGTTGGGCGAAACGCCCGCCGCGGCAAAAAGCATGATCCAGGCTTTCGGAGGTCTGAAGGCGAACATCCTGGTTCAGGAATTCATCAAGGAAGCGGGCAGCCAGGACATTCGCTGCCTGGTCGTCGGCGACAAGGTGGTCGCATCGATGATGCGCCAGGGCGCAGAAGGCGATTTTCGGTCAAACCTGCACCGGGGTGGCAGCGCCCAGTCCATCAAAATCACGCCGGAGGAACGGTCCACTGCCGTACGCGCCGCCAACATCATGGGTTTGAACGTGTGTGGCGTCGACTTGCTGCGGTCCAACCACGGGCCGGTCGTGATGGAGGTGAATTCCTCGCCGGGCATTGAAGGGGTGGAAAATGCCACCGGCATCGATGTCGCAGGCAAGATCATCGAATTCATCGAGAAAAACGCCCGCCCAAATAGAACACGGACTCGTGGGACCGGTTGACATGCGTTCTTCCATCGAAATAGCGGGCAAGTCGGTCGCGCCGGGAGGCAGAAAAACGATCGACATTCCGCTTAACGTTCTGTCCAACCACACGCCGATGTCGCTGCCGGTTCACGTGGTTCACGGCAGGCGTGCAGGACCGACGTTATTCGTCAGCGCCGCCATTCATGGCGACGAGGTCATCGGCGTGGAAGTCATCCGGCGCGTGCTACAATCGCGAACCATCGACAGGCTGAAGGGGACGATGCTAGCGGTCCCAATCGTGAATGCCTATGGCTTCATTAGCCATACCCGCTATCTCCCGGACCGACGCGATCTCAACCGCTCGTTTCCCGGCAGCCCGACCGGCTCCATGGCCTCGCAATTGGCTCACGTCTTCATGACGGAGATTGTGGCGCGCAGCGATTGCGGCATCGACCTGCATTCCGCGGCGATCCATCGCACCAATCTGCCCCAGGTGCGCGGAGACCTCTCGAAACCGGAAATCAAGGCACTGGCCACTGCGTTCGGGACACCGGTCATGCTGGACGCCAACCTGCGCGACGGATCCCTGCGCCAGGCCGCCCAGGACGCCGGTGTCGACATTCTCTTGTACGAAGCCGGCGAAGCGCTGCGGCTGGACGAACTGGCGATCCGCGCCGGGGTCAAGGGCGTGCTGCGCGTTTTGCAGCACTTGGGAATGATCAAGTCCAAGCGCCTTCTGTCAGGGCAGACAAAGCCGCTCCTATCTCGTTCAAGCCAATGGGTCCGTGCACCCGCCAGCGGGATGTTTCGCCCGACTTCTATGATCGGCGATCAGGTCTCGGAGGGAAATCCGCTCGGGTTCATCTCGGATCCACTGGGTGATTTCGAAGTTGAAGTCCCTACGCCGACGTCCGGGATCATTGTCGGACGTACCAACCTTCCGGTCATTAATCAGGGTGACGGCTTATTCCATATTGCACGTGTTGGGGACATCGGCGCGGCTGGGGAATTGGTTGGGCAATTCATCGACGATTTGGATCTCAGGAGCCCATTCGACCAACTGGAAGAGGTCTAACGACTTCTGCTGTCGGATTCTTAAGAGACCGCGAACGTACCCCGCGGACAAGCATGGGGAGTAACCCGATGGACAATGTTTCGAACTGGATCGCCGTATTAAGAGAAGCCACGTCCGATATGGCGACCAGCGTCATTGCCTATGTCCCGAACCTTATAGGCGCTGTTCTGCTGTTGCTGGCCGGCTGGATAATAGGCCGGATTGCACGCGCCGGCACCCGGAAAGCAGGATACGGGATCAACCGTCTGCTCAACCGGTTTGTGCGGTCCCGCACATTTGCCCGGATCCGCTTGTCGCCCCGGGCACTGAAGATCATCGGGAATGTCGTGTTCTGGTTGATCATGCTGTTCTTCATCACCGCGGCCAGCAACGTCGCGGAATTGACGGCTTTTTCTGTCTGGCTTACCGGCATTGTCGCGTACCTGCCGACCCTGCTGGCCGGCGGTCTGATCATCCTCGCGGGCTATTTGTTCAGCTCCCTCGTGCGCGACCTCGTCTCAGCAGCAATGGCCTCGGCGGGAATCGACCAGAGCGACGTATTCGGGCTGGCGGCTCAAAGCGCGACCTTCCTGACCGCACTGGTCATCGGTATCGAGCAGATCGGGATTGACGTCAGCTTCCTTGTCACGATCATCGCAATCGTGGTTTCGGCGATTCTGGCCGGACTGTCCCTGGCCTTCGGTCTGGGTGCCAGGACACTGGTCAGCAACCTGATCGGCTCCCATCATCTGCGCCAGCACTTCCAAACGGGCCAGAACGCCCGCGTCGGGGGTGTGGACGGACAAATCCTCGAACTTACGGCCACGAACATCATCCTTGCCACGGCCGACGGCCGCATGACGATCCCCGCGAAGGCCTTTAACGAAGAGCCGATGGTGCTTTTGACACCGTCCGAAGACGATGACTGACCGGTCACCGCTCGCCCTGGACTTCGCCCAGCGCCGGCCCGCCTCCGCGGCGACGGTACTGGAAGATCTGCCCCCCGACGACGCGGCCGGCTTCCTGACGTCCGTCCCAATACGAATTGCCGCGCCGGTAGCAGCTGACATGGCACCTTGGGCCGCCGCGCGGTGCGTCGAATACATGACAGCCGAGGATGCGGCTGCTCTGATCAAAAACATGCCCTACCAGGACGCCGCCAGCCTTGTCAGGCTGATCAATGAGGCGCAGCGCCAAGCGATTCATGCGCAGTTGCCACGCGCCCTGGCGAGAGACTTTCAACGTTCCATGCAGTACCCGCGCGGCACGGTCGGGGCGTGGATGGACCACAGCATGGTCACCTTCGAGAGCAACGATACCGTCGCCGATGTCGTCAAATTCGCAAGACAACACGGCGCCGGACTTGGCAGTCATGTCTCCGTGGTCGACGCCAACGGACGGTATAGTGGCATCGTTGGGATCGGCGACATCCTGCGCATCCCGCAAAAAACGCCCTTGTCGCAACTTCTGGACAAGACCGTGCGGCCGCTGTCCAACCGGGCAA
>CAJIAA010000267.1_pt1 | contig 22628 bp, 14 predicted proteins | sample 9199011 | NCBI WGS metagenome assembly CAJIAA01 (sample SAMEA7708266, study PRJEB35096) | sediment metagenome | biome: marine neritic benthic zone biome [ENVO:01000025]; feature: sediment [ENVO:00002007]; material: shallow marine sediment [ENVO:03000034] sea grass bed [ENVO_01000059] ...
ATCTGGGCCTGTCGGTGCAGCATGTCTATCTGGAAGGCCGGCAGGAGACGGACACGGAGACGATCCTGGCAGCCCTGGGCGTGAAAGCCGGCGGCCCGATCCTTACGATTGACCCTGAAGAGGCCCGCCTGCACCTGCAGGATCTCGGGTGGATCGCGTCGGCGCAGGTGCAGCGCCAGTTTCCCGATACGCTGTTTGTCAAAATCGTCGAACGTAAGGCCGCAGCCATTTGGCAACGCGGCGGCCGGTTTGTGCTGGTCGACGCCGACGGCGCCGTTATCGGAAGCCAGGGCTTGGAACGCTTCGGTCATCTGAAGGTGATAGTCGGGGACAAGGCACCGCTCAAAACGCGTCATCTGATGACCGTTCTGGCCAGCGCGCCGGCAATTTCCGAGCACGTCCAGGCTGCGGTCTGGGTCAGCGGTCGCCGCTGGAATCTGAGATTGTCCAACGGTATCGACGTCCGGCTGCCGGAGGAGGATCCCGCCGCGGCGCTGGAACGGCTGGCCAGCCTGAATGCCGATCACGGCATCATCGACAGAGATATCAAGGCAATCGACCTGCGTCTCCCGGATCGCCTGATTATTCGCATGAGCGAAGGCACCAAACTCAAGACCGAGATAAGGACGTCGCACAGAGGCGACGAGACATAGACCATGAAAAGCAAGGGGTAGGACAACGTTGGCGCGACACGGCAAAATAGCCGCCCTGGACATCGGATCCACGAAGATCTGCTGCTTCATTGGCGATGCCGACGAGACCGGACATGTGCGCGTGACCGGCATCGGACACCAGGCCAGCGCCGGCATCCGAAGCGGCTGGATCATCGACATGGACGCGGCCGAGGCTTCAATCCTGTCGGCGGTCCACGCCGCCGAACAGATGGCGTCGACCACGGTTCAAGAGGTCACCGTCAACCTGAACGGCGGCCGCCCGCTCAGCAAGACGGCCGGCGGCGAACTGGCGATCGGCGGTGGCGCCATCCGCGACGGCGATGTGCGCCGGTTGCTGTTGGAAGGACGCATGCAGGCCGACCTGAACGACCGCATCCTGATCCACGCGATTCCCACCGGCTTTGCCATCGATGGTTCAAATGGCGTCCAGGACCCGCGCGGCATGCATGGACAGACCCTTTCAGCGACCATGCACCTGGTCACGGCCGAGGCAAGTGCCGTCCAGAATATCGCCACCTGCCTGACGCGGTGCCACCTGACGGTTTCGGACCTGGTCACCAGCCCTTACGCCGCCGGCCTTGCTTCCTTGGTGGAAGATGAAAAGGACCTGGGATCAACGATCATCGATATGGGCGGCGGCACCACATCGCTGGCGGTCTTTTACGACGCTGCCCTGATCCATACCGACTGCATCCCGATCGGCGGTGGCCACGTCACCATGGATATCGCGCGCGGCCTTTCGACCGCCGTCAGCCACGCCGAGCGCCTGAAGACCCTGTTCGGCAATGCCCTGCCGTCGGCCACGGACGAGCATGAAATGATCGACGCCCCGCAAATCGGCGAGGCGGACGACGACCACCCCAACCGAGTGCCCCGCTCGTTCCTGATTTCGATCATCGCACCGCGTATTGAAGAGACGCTGGAGCTGGTTCGCGACCGAATCGCTGCGTCCGGCATCGCTCATCTGGCAGGACAGCGGATTGTGCTCACAGGCGGAGCGTCGCAACTGCCGGGCGTGCGCGAACTGGCAACCCGTATCCTCGGGAAGCAGGTCCGGCTGGGCAAACCGCTGGGCATTCCTGGGCTGGCCGAAGCAACCAACGGCCCGGCCTTCGCAACATGCGCCGGACTGCTGTCCTTTTCCGTAGACGATCGCGGCGAAGCACGCGCGACACGTCCGCACAGAAACGAGTCCGAACAAAGCGGCGTGTTCCGTCGTCTAGGGGGATGGTTTCGTGAAAATTTCTGACGAAAAACCAGACCACGGATTGCGAATCAGTATAGATTTTCGCCGCCTTCGTGGCGGCACCGCATTATGTCGGCGCTCCGCGGGGCGGCGGCATTGCAATGATTTTACCGCGTGACACCATCGAGGCTTTTGGAGACAGATATGACCTTGAACCTAAGCGTGCCGACGCCCGATATCGACCTCAAACCACGCTTGGTTGTGGTCGGCGTCGGAGGTGCCGGCGGCAACGCCGTCAATAACATGATCCGCTCCAATCTGGAGGGCGTGGAGTTCGTCGTCGCCAATACGGATGCGCAGGCGCTCAACCAGTCTCTTGCCGAACGCAAGCTGCAACTGGGCGTCAACATTACCCAGGGGCTGGGCGCAGGCGCACGGCCGGACGTGGGCACCGCTGCGGCAGAAGAGGTGATCGACGATATTCTCGATCATCTGAACGGCTGTCACATGACGTTCATCACCGCCGGCATGGGCGGCGGCACGGGCACCGGCGCCGCACCGGTGATTGCGCGCGCAGCCAGGGAACGGGGCATTCTGACCGTCGGGGTGGTCACCAAGCCTTTCCACTTCGAAGGCAACCAGCGCATGCGCACTGCCGAGTCGGGGATCGAGGAACTGCAGCAATATGTGGATACGCTGATCATCATCCCCAACCAGAACCTGTTCCGCGTCGCAAACGAAAAGACGACCTTCGCGGACGCCTTCAAGATGGCGGACGACGTTCTGTATTCCGGTGTCCGCGGCGTGACCGATCTGATGGTCATGCCAGGCCTGATCAACCTGGATTTCGCCGACATCCGTACGGTAATGGGCGAGATGGGCAAGGCGATGATGGGCACGGGCGAGGCCGAAGGCGACAAGCGCGCAATCTTGGCCGCCGAAAGCGCCATTTCCAACCCGCTGTTGGACGACGTCACCATGCGGGGCGCCAAAGGCGTATTGATCAACATCACCGGCGGGCCCGATATGACCCTGTTTGAGGTCGACGAAGCCGCAAATCGGATTCGCGAGGAAGTGGACGACAACGCCAACATCATCTTCGGGTCGACCTTCGATGGCGAGCTGGAGGGGGTGATGCGGGTATCGGTCGTGGCCACCGGCATCGATTCGGCCGGCCAGGTCGCGCCGCGACCCATCCTGACCGGCCTGACGGCCGCCGTCGCAGAGCGGGTCGAATCGCCCGCCGCCGAGGAGCCGGAGGAGCTCGTTCCAGAGCCGATGATGGCGGCCGCCGAGGAGTCGGATCACGAAGCGACAGTGCCCTCGTTCGACGCCACCGCCGGCATTGGTGCCCCGGAAACGCCGCCCGAACCGGTGGTGACGGAAACGCCCCGCCCGGCCGCCTCGCTGTTGGATCTCCCGATGAGCGAAGGTGAGCCTTCGGCAGCAGAGGTCGAACCGCAGCCGGCGCCGGCAAGGGAAGACTACAAGCCGCCGGTTTCGGAGACCCGGCCGGCAACGGAGACCCAACCAGCTCCGCAGGCCGAACCGGCCAGGCACCTCGAGGAAAAGGTGGCGCCGCCCGAGGCCTTCATTCCGCCGCGCCCCGCAGTCGCGGAACCGCGTCCTACGGCTTCCCGTTCGGGCACCCCGCAAGATGCCGCTATGGCCGGTCATGACGACAGCCCGGCCAGGGCCGCCCGACGCCCCAGTCTGTTCGAACGGGTGACCGGGACCGGTCGCGCCCGCAAGCCATCTGATACGCCTGAAATGCAACATACCCAGGCTGTTCCGGTGGCACCTCAGACGGAGACTCAGACGCGTCAGGAGCCCAGATTCGAGGGTGTCGACGAAAAACCGGCGCCGCAGCCCACCCGTGCCGACGAGGACATGTTGGAAATCCCGGCCTTCCTGCGTCGACAGGCGAACTGACACGCGCCGAAAGCTTGGTTTTCTGGTGTCACGACCGAGTGCGCGGCCACAGGCAAATGCCTGTGGCCGCGCAACATTTGGTAACAAAGAGTGACTTGAGGGGCTATAGGTCGGCTGTTACACATCATTCGTGAAATTGGTTAATTGTGCTTATCCAACATCGGGATCGCCCGACTGATTGAACTTCAATCTACGGTTTCGCATCGACATCTCGTTGACGCGCCATGATGGCGAACGACGCGGAGGTTCGTTGATGTGCGATGCGGTGCAAGGCTGGACGGGTCGATGAGCAGTAGGGGGAGTGGTAGCATTCAAATGCTAGATGGGCGGCGCGATAGCAATGTTCAGCGCTCGCAGGCAGCAGTACCGTGTGCCAGTTGGCAACCCGCGGGACACCATTCGCAGCGGACCCTGAAATCCTCGATTCACTGCAACGGCGTCGGATTGCATTCCGGCGAAGTGATCGCGCTATCGTTGCACCCGGCCCCGACCGATACGGGAATTGTCTTCCGAAGGAATGGAAAAGCCAAGTCGGGCGCCAGTGTCGCCGCGCGGTTCGACAATGTCGTCGACACACGCATGTGCACGCGCATCGAAAACGAGCAAGGCGTTTCGATCGGAACGATCGAGCATCTGATGGCGGCCTTGCACGGCTGCGCCGTGGACAACGCCATCATCGAAGTCAGCGGGCCCGAAGTCCCGATCATGGATGGCAGTTCCGAGCCGTTCGTCTTCCTGATCGAATGTGCCGGCATCGTGGACCAGGATGCGCCACGGCGCATGGTCCGGATTGCCAGGCGGGTCGAAGTTCGCAATGGCGACCGTGTCGCCGTGCTGGAACCTGCCGACGGCTTCTCAGCCTTTGTCGGAATCGAGTTTGACAGCTCGGCAATCGGGTGCCAGGAGATCAGCCTCGAGCTGACACCCAGCCGGTTCAAGAGCGAAATCGCCCGCGCGCGGACGTTCGGCTTCCTGGATGAAGTCGAGACGCTGCGATCGATGGGTCTCGCCCGTGGCGGGTCCCTGGAAAACGCCGTCGTGGTCGATGGGAACACCGTTGTCAATGAAGAGGGGCTGCGCTATCGGGACGAGTTCGTCCGCCACAAGCTCCTCGACTGCCTAGGCGACCTGTATTTGGCGGGCTGCCCCGTCATTGGCCATTTTCATTCTGTTCGCGCCGGCCATTGCATCAACAACCAACTCCTCCGGGCGGTCTTCTCCGATCCGGCTAATTGGGAACTGGTCAGCCTCGAAGAGGCCTCGAAGGCCGATAACCTGGCGGTTGCAGCATCGGCGTGAGGCCACGTCGCGGCACCTGATCCGAGACCGGGGCCCACTCGCGGCGGTATTTTCCATAGACGGTGCGCTTTGCGTTGGCGGTGGATTCGCGCCACGGCAATGGTGTATTTTCTCGGCTGTTGCAATGGCGCTTCACGGCTTCAACACTTGAGTGCAGGGCAAATGCGTTTGCTGAACTCGATCGGGATCGGGGTTTTTCGGCGGATAGGACCGCTGCGCCTCTTCGCGGGCGCGGCGCTGTTGTTGCTGGGCGCCTGCGGCGGCGACGTAGAGCCCAGCTACGAAGACCGCGAGGTGGAAGACCTCTACAATTCGGCCATGGATTCGCTGGAGGGCGGCAGCTACACCACGGCTTCACAGCTGTTCGACGAGGTGGACCGCCAGCATCCCTACTCGGTCTGGGCGACCAAGGCCCAGGTCATGTCTGCATACGCGCACTACCTCAACGACAATTATGATGAAGCCATCATCGCCATCGACGGGTTCCTGGAACTCCACCCTGGCAACAGCGACGCGCCTTACGCCTATTACCTCAAGGCGATCTGTTACTACGAGCAGATCTCGGACGTGGGACGAGACCAGAAGATGACCGAACTGGCGATGCAATCGCTGGAAGAGGTTGCGCGCCGCTATCCAAGCACGAAGTACGCCCGCGACGCGCGGCTCAAGCTGGACCTGACCCGTGATCACCTTGCAGGCAAGGAAATGAGCATCGGCCGGTTCTACCTGCAACAGCACGAATACCTTGCAGCGATCAACCGGTTCCGCGCCGTTATCGAAAACTATCAGACCACCACCCACGTTCCGGAGGCCTTGCACCGGCTGACGGAATCGTACCTGGCGTTGGGCATCTCTGACGAGGCGCAAATGTCTGCAGCGGTTCTTGGTCACAACTACCCCGGCAGCCAGTGGTACCAGGATTCCTACGCGCTATTGCAGCGCCGCAATCTAGAGCCGGAAGAGAAAGAGGGTTCCTGGTTGGCCGGATTGTGGAACTGGTTCTAACCGCCCGATGCTCACGGATCTCGTTATCCGCGACGTCGTCCTTGTCGACCGGCTGGAGATCACCGCATCGCACGGATTGATTGTCATGACCGGCGAGACCGGCGCGGGCAAATCGATCCTTCTGGACGCTCTCGGCCTTGCCGTCGGCGCACGTGCCGATACGGCGCTGATCCGCCGGGGTCAGTCTCAGGCGTCCGTTTCGGCAGTCTTCGACATCGATCAGGAACACCCCGTATGGGCGATACTGGACCGCCAGGATATCGCCCCTGGTGACGGCATAATCCTGCGGCGCGTTGTGGGCGCCGATGGCCGCAGCCGCGGCTATGTCAACGACCAGCCGGTCAGCGTCGCCTTGCTGCGTGAGGTTGGCGAGCTTCTGGTTGAAATCCAGGGCCAGCACGATCAGTCCGGGCTGTTGAACCCTGCAACTCATCGCGGGATGCTGGATGCCTATGCCTCGGTGCCGGACGTCTTGGCCGCGACGGAAGTCGCGTACGAGGCCTGGTGCGACGCCGAAGCGGCGGCAAAGGAGGCACGACTGCAGGCGGACGACGCGGCACGCGACGTCGGCCTGCTGCGACATGCCCGCGAGGAATTGGATAGCCTTTCACCGCGCGAAGGTGAAGATGCGGAGCTGGCTCAACGTCGCGCGTTGCTCCAGATCGGCGAACAACTGACCGAGGCGATCGGCGCGGCGCACGGCGATCTGGCCGGCGCCGACGGGGCGGAGGCCAGGATCCGCCGTGTCCAGGCCGCCTTGGGCCGGCTTGCGGAGCGTGTTCCTGACCTGCTCGACGACGCAATGGGCGCGCTGGACCGGGCCAATGTTGAAATCGGCGAGGCCGTCGCCGCTCTCGCCAAACTGGCTGGAGAGGTCGAATTTGCCCCCGGCGAGCTCGACCGCATCGAACAGCGCCTTTTCACGTTGCGTGACTTGGCCCGGAAACACGGTGTCCGCCCCGATCAGCTGGAGCAGGTCGCCCGAGAGGTCGAGCGCAAGCTGTCGCTGATCGAGAACCGGACCGACCGGCTGGAGACCCTGAACGCCGAGGCCGAATTCGCACGCGACGCCTACGTGAGCGCCGCCGCCGACCTGACGCGGGCCCGCAAGGATGCAGCGCAGCGGCTGGATCGCGACGTGGCGGCGGAACTGGCACCGTTGAAGCTCGAAAGGGCCTGTTTCCAGACCCGGATCGTGCCGCTCCAGGAAGCTCAGTGGGGACCTTACGGAACCGACCAGGTCCGCTTCGAAATCGCGACTATCCCCGAGAACCCTCCGGGCCCGCTGCACCGCGTTGCGTCGGGCGGCGAACTGTCGCGGATCCAGCTTGCGCTGAGGTTGTGTCTTGCACAGACCGGGGTCGCCCCGACCCTGATCTTCGACGAGGTTGATGCCGGCGTGGGCGGAGCCACGGCGACTGCTGTCGGGCGGCGCCTGCAGCAGCTATCTCAGCATGTCCAGGTGCTGGTGGTAACCCACTCGCCCCAGGTGGCGGCATGCGGCAGCGACCATCTTCGGGTCGAAAAGCGTGAGGAACGCGGACGGCTGGCGGCGCATATTGCCCGGCTGAAAGGCGCGTCCAGGCGGGAAGAGGTCGCGCGGATGCTGGCCGGCGCTACAGTGACCGACGAGGCCCGGGCCGCAGCGGAAAAACTGATCAAGGACCGCGCGGCATGAACGCGCCCGACCGCCCGGTCGACGCGCTGGGCGAAGAAGAAGCCAGGGCGGAACTGGCGCGGCTGGCGGCAGAGATCGCCCGTCACGATAGACTTTATTTCCAGAAGGACGCCCCCGAAATCAGTGATGCCGCGTACGATGCGCTGAGGGCCCGCAACACGGCCATCGAAGCGGCATTCCCCTATCTCAAGCGCGCCGACAGCCCCAGCGAACGCGTCGGGGCGGCGCCGGCAGGCGGCTTTGCAAAGGTCACGCACGCGATGCCCATGCTGTCGCTGGGCAATGCGTTCTCCGACGCGGATGTGTCCGACTTTCTGGACGGGGTGCGCCGGTTCCTGAAGGAATTGCGGGACGATCCATCGATCCCGGTCGAAGTCGTTGCGGAGCCCAAGATCGACGGCCTTTCCGCGTCGATCCGTTACGAAAGCGGCCGCATGGTCCTGGGAGCGACCCGCGGCGATGGGACGGAGGGTGAGAACGTCACGGCCAACCTGGCGACGATCGACGATATCCCCAAGCGCCTTGCCGGTGAAGACTGGCCGGACATCCTGGAGGTGCGCGGCGAAGTCTATATGGACAAGTCCGACTTCGACGCCCTGAACGTCCGTCAGGCGGCGGTCGACGGAAAACCCTTCGCCAATCCCCGTAACGCAGCAGCCGGTAGCCTGCGCCAGATCGACCCCGCCGTCACCAAGGCACGGCCGCTGCGGTTCTTCGGATATGCCTGGGGGGAGACCTCTACGCCGCTGGGCGACACCGTCATGGATGTGCGCGGCCGCTTGGCAACGTGGGGCTTCACGCTGAACGAGCCCGCGCGGTTGTGCCGGTCCCTGGACGAGATCCTGGCCTACTACAAGGAAGTCAGCGAAACCCGGGCCGACCGCACATTCGATATCGACGGTGTGGTTTACAAGGTCAACAGGCTGGATTGGCAACAACGTCTGGGCTTCGTCAGCCGCGCGCCGCGTTGGGCCATTGCCCACAAGTTCCCCGCGGAACAAGCGCAAACCAAGCTTAACCGGATCGTCATTCAGGTCGGGCGGACAGGCGCGCTGACCCCGGTTGCCGAACTGGAACCGATCACGGTCGGCGGCGTCGTCGTCAGCCGGGCAACCCTGCACAACGAGGACGAGATTGCACGCAAAGACATCCGCGAAGGCGATTCGGTCGTCGTCCAGCGCGCCGGCGACGTCATCCCCCAGGTCGTGCGTGTGGTCGCGGACCGGCGGCCGTCGGGCGCAAAACCATATGCCGTCCCCGACCATTGTCCCGAATGCGGCTCCGAAGCGGTCCGTGCCGAAGGCGAAGCCGTGCGCCGCTGCACCGGTGGACTGATCTGCCCTGCCCAGCGCGTCGAACGACTGAAGCACTTCGTCTCTCGCGACGCCTTCGATATCGACGGTTTCGGGGGTAAGAACGTCGAGGCGTTCCTGCGGGACGGCCTGTTGGAAAGCCCCGCCGATATCTTCCGCCTGGAAGCGCGGACGGACGACCTGATGGAACGGGAGGGCTGGGGCGCCCAATCGATTGAAAACCTGGTTCGTGCGATCGCGACACGTCGCCGGATCCCGTTGGACCGTTTTATCTATGCGCTTGGGATTCGCCAGGTCGGCCAGGCCACCGCGCGGCTTCTGGCAAAGCACTATGGCAGCTTGGATACCCTGCGAACGGCTATCGACGAGGCAGCGAAGGACCACGAATCGGAAGCCTACCAGGCCTTGATCGACATCGACGGTATCGGCGCCTCGGTGGCCGCGGATCTGCTCGCCTTCTTCTCCGAACCGCGAAATCGCGATCTGATCGAAGACCTCGGTGCCGTACTCGACGAAATCGAGCCATTTGCGGCGGTCGGCACCGCCGACAGTCCGGTGGCGGGCAAGACGGTCGTTTTTACCGGCAGTCTGACGGAAATGACGCGCAACGAGGCAAAAGCCCGCGCCGAGGCGCTGGGGGCGAAGGTGGCCGGGTCGGTGTCGCGCAAGACCGACTATGTGGTTGTAGGCGCGGATGCCGGCTCGAAGGCGAAAAAGGCCGAAGACCTAGGTGTACCGCGCCTCAGCGAGCGCGAGTGGCTTGACCTCGTAGCCGGCGCCTAGACGCCCTCCGGCAGGCAGCCGGTTGTAGTGACAGCATCCTGATACCGCGATCTGACCGCGAGCGCTGCACAAGTGCGGCGTCCTGATACCGCGTGTTGCAAAGATACCCTCAATAATCCGTTAATTTACGAAGTTGAAAGTGCCTCCTCGCCATCATCCGGCCATGGTAAAGGCGCCTTTCATATCGGCCGAATTTCGCCGCATCGCAACTGCGGCAACCGTCTTGTGCGCGCTATGCATCGATACCGGTGGCGCCAGGGCGCTCGCCGGCCGTTCCATCCTGGAATATGACGAGCATGGACGCGTTACCGGCGTCACAGTCGAAAACGGCGGCGGAACCGGAACGGAACAGCCGGGAGGCGGCGACGCCGCCAACGCCGTACCCGACTACGAGCAGGGCGAGATCCTGGCAGTCAATCCGCCGGAGGCGATCCTCCCGCGTTTGCAGTCGATGGGGTATTCCCTGGTCGAACGGCTCGATCTTGCCGACCTCCAGCTTCGCGTCTGGCGGATCAAGACGCCGGATTCCATGGACACGGTCGCGGCACGGGACCGGTTCCGGAACGCCTTTCCCAGGCTGCCGACCGACCTCAACGCGCTCTACACCCTGTCAGCCGTAAAGGCTGGCGAAGGCGACAGCAAGGGACTGCCCTATGATCGGGAAACCGTCGGCTGGGGCGAAGTCGGACCGACGTGCGGGACCGGACTGCGGTTGGGAATCATCGACAGTCCCGTCGATATCGATCACCGCAGCTTTGCCGGCCGCAAAATCGTTCACCGGTCCTTCGTCACGCCCGAACGCACCGCCGCTCCGGGCGAGCACGGCACGGCGATCGCCGCCATGTTGGTCGGCATGCCGTCCGAGAACGACGCCGGCGGACTGATTCCGGGCGCATCTTTGTTCGCGGCCAGCATCTTCGAGGATCGTGGCGGCCGGGTTATCGGCAACCTTACCGCCATGCTGCGATCTGTGGACTGGCTCGCGCACAACAAGATCCAGGTTTTGAATCTGTCGATTGCCGGATCGAAGAACAGCGTGCTTGTCTCGGCAGTCGACCGCGCTCTCGAGAAGGGCATGGTCCTGGTGGCTGCAGCGGGCAACAACGGCCCCGAAGCGAAACCGGCATGGCCCGCCGCCCACCCGGGCGTGATCGCGGTCACAGCGGTCGACAAGGACCTGTCGCACTACAAATTCGCAAACCAGGGCCGCTACATCGATTTCTCCGCGCCGGGCGTCCGCATCGTGACCTCGACCCCGCGCGGCTACAAGGAACAGAGCGGCACGTCTTTCGCCGCGCCCTATATTACCAGCATGGTCGCCGTCCACCTTGCGGCCGGCTATCGCAGCGACGCGGAGGTGCTGCGCCAGTCGTTGCGGCGGTACTCCGTCGACCTCGGCACCAAGGGCAAGGACCAGGTGTTCGGCTGGGGCCTGGTGCGTCTGCGCCCGGACTGTTGAGCGCGGCTACGGCGAAATCGGCTCCGTCGCCGCCATCAACCAATCCCGAGTTTCGGGATCCACATCGGCCAACAGCGACTCACGCACCCGCGCATGATAGCCGTTGAGCCACGCAAGCTCGTCGGCGGTTAGCAGGCCCGGATCGACCAAGTTGCGGTCAATCGGAGCCAGCGTCAGCGTCTCGAACTCAAAGAACGGTTTGTCCGTTCCAACAAACGCAGCGCACGGGCGCACCGCAACCAGGTTTTCGATCCGAATTCCGTAGTGGCCGGGCAGATAAAAACCCGGCTCGTTGGAGACGATCATGCCGGGCTTAAGGGCCACGGTGTTCGGCAGTTTCGAGATCCGCTGCGGCCCCTCGTGCACGCCCAGATAAGACCCGACCCCGTGCCCCGTGCCATGATCATAGTCAAGCCCCGCCTGCCAAAGGCTGTGGCGGGCAAGAGTGTCGATCTGGCTGCCGGTCGTCCCGTCCGGGAATCTCAGCGTCGCAACCGCGATATGCCCCTTCAACACCCGGGTGAAACGCTCCTTCACCGTATCGTCCACGGGCCCCAGGGCGACGGTTCGGGTCACATCCGTCGTTCCGTCTGGATACTGTCCGCCTGAATCGACAAGGTAGATTTCGTCTTGCTGGAGAGGACGATCGGTCCTCTCGCTGACGCGGTAATGGGTGATGGCGCCATTCGAACCAACGCCCGAAATCGTGTCGAAGCTGAGGTCGCGCAACAACGGGTCCTCGGCCCGGAACGCCTGGAGCCTGTCGGATGCGGACAGTTCTGTCGCTCCTTCTGCCAGGGCGTGATGGGCGACCCAGCTTAGAAAACGCGTCACGGCCACACCGTCTCGTCGATGTGCGGCGCGCGCGCCCTCCAATTCGGCGGCCGTCTTGCAGGCCTTGGGCATCGCGCAGGGATCCGCGGCATTTACGATCGTCGCACCGGCGGCGTTCAAGCCGTTGAAGACCGCCGCCGCCGATTTTGCCGGGTCCACCATGACCGTGCGTTCGCCGCCGCCTTGGGCCTCCAGCGCCTCGGCGAATGCCGTCTGCGGATGGATGGCGACCTCGTTGCCAAGGGTTTCGGCCAGCGACTGTGTCACCTTGCGCATGTCGACATAAAGGTCGACCAAGCCGTCGCTGTGCACCAGGGCATAACTCAGCGGCAACGGCGTCCGCGGTACATCGCCGCCGCGTACGTTCAACAGCCAGGCGATGCTGTCCGGCGCGGTAATCACCGCCACATCCGCTCCTTCGGTGGCGATCGATTCGCCGACGCGTTTGCGTTTTTCCGCCGACGTCGCTCCGGCATGTTCCACCGCGTGGGGCAGGATCGGCGAGACCGGCGCGGAGGGCTGTGCGGTCCAGATCGCATCGATCGGATTTGCCGGCAGTTCCACAAGGACGGCTCCCGCCTTTTCCACCGCCCGCCGCCACCTGTCGACCGCGGACTTGGAATGCAGCCAAGGATCGATGCCCAATCTTCCGCCGGGCCCAAGCTTGGCCGCCGCCCACTCCATGGGCGGCGTCTCCGTGATGTGCTCGGGCGCCAGGATTTCCGGATCGATCTCCTGGCGCACTTGCAGGACATACCGCCCGTCGACGAAGATCGCCGCCTGATCTCGCAATATGACCGCCAGCCCCGCCGAGCCGGAGAACCCCGTCAACCAGCGCAACCGCTCCGCACGGGCCGGCACGTACTCACCCTGGTACTCGTCGGTCCGCGGCACCACGAAGCCCGCCAGATCCAGTTCATTCAACTGCGCGCGAAGGGCTGCAATCCGCTCTTCGGGCGCGGGTCCGGCGGTGAAACCGGCATCGCTGGTCCGTTCCACTTCCTGGCGCAACGCGGCCAACTGAATGCGCAGTGCAGGCTCGGGATCGGCGCAGACCAGCGCCATCCATGCGTCGGCGTCGCGTGCCGGCGGCGCCGCAACCACACCCTCGACCACTGCACGGGCATCTGTCGCCGTGGTCCCTGCATCCTGCGCGCGCAGAAGGGCCGTCAGATCATCGTCTCCGCCATAAGGCACTGAAGATTCATGCATTTTGGACCTTGGTTTCTCTGGTTTCCATGCATCTGCCGGGGTTCCCGATGGGTCGCCAGCAGTGCCGACAAGATGCGCGCGCCATGCAGACCGTGCAAGGGTGCTCTGACGATTTTTCAGTGAATCTGGGGCGGCGCGATCCCACATGACTCGATGAGGCGGACACGGATGACACCGCCCGCGAAGGAAAGCAGTTCGTATTCTATCGGAGGTGCCGTCGACCGGTTGCTAACGACTTGGATCCATGCCCTCCCCCCTGATGCAGGATCCTCCTCCCTGTCGACGGGACCGGACGGCACCCCCGACCAAAGCCGCTCAAAGTGCGGCGCGACGGCCCGGCCGAACCTCCCACGGCCGGGCCGCTCGTTTTCCGACCCGCCGGGGTCAGTGGTGGCCGCGGCCCAAAACAAGTGTCCGCCAGCCAAGCCGGTCGATTCGCCTGCGCAAACCGAAGCCCAGACTACGGTAGGCGGTCAGGACAAAGCTTTCCTGGCTATCGAGAAGTCCCGACAGGATCACCGTACCTCGCGGCGCCAGACAGCGCCCGATATCGACCGATAGCGCGCGCAAGGGACGGGCAAGGATGTTTGCAACGATAAGGTCGTAGGGGGCCCGCGCTCGCAGCGACCGGGATGAAAGCCCGGCGCCGGCCACCGTTCGAACTGCCGCGGCAACCCCGTTGCGTCGCGCGTTTTCAGCGGTGACCCGCACAGCGTCCGGATCGATGTCGGATGCCACGACTTTGCAGGACCAGGCGCGTGCCATGGCGATTGCCAGGATCCCCGAACCCGACCCCAAGTCCAACGCCGCCGTAACGCGTCGGCGCCGCGCCAGGTCGGACAGCGCGATCAGACAGCCCATCGTCGTCGCGTGCTCGCCGGACCCGAATGCCAGTCCTGCGTCGATCTCGATCGGCCAGCTTCCAGGCGGTTTCGCCCCGTCGTGGTGCGACGGATGGACGAAATACCGGCCCGCGACGATCGGGCGGGCAGCGCGCTGGGTTTCGGCAACCCAGTCCCGGTCCTCCAGCGGCATGCAGATGAATTCAGGCTCGGCGATGCCGGCCTGTCCGGCCGCCAGCGCTACCGCCGCCAGCAAACGATCATGATCCGGCGGCGCGGGCGCATAGGCCTCGATTCGCCAGGCGTTCATCCGGGGTATCTCGAAGCTGGCAACGGCCGCTGCCAGCGACTCCAGCGCAGCGGAGAAGACCGCCACCGCGGCATCCGGCACCACCAGTTCGATTTTCCAGATCAGTGGTCGCGGCATCCCTCGGTCAGGCTTTTTCAACAAAAGCGGCGACGACCTTCTTTTCCCCCGCCTTGTCGAAGACGATCGTGAGATGGTCTCCGGTCACAAGCCTGACCGTGCCGGGGCCGAATTTCTGATGAAAGCACCGATCGCCCGGCCCGAACCCGTCGCCGGCCGGCTGGACGACCTCCGCCTCTCCATCGATCGTCACCGGCCCCCTGGATCCCGGTCCCCGACTCTGCAGGCGGCGCCATCCGGGCCCGCCGCCGCGGAAACGGTCTCCGCCGTAGCTCGCCTGGTTGTCCGGCGCCACCGCATGCATGCCGCCACCGGTGACGCCATAGCCGCCGCCGAACAGCCCTTGCGCCGATTCCGCGTCCACGTGCTCGTCCGGCAGTTCACCCACAAAGCGCGACGGGATTGAGCTGGTCCATTGGCCATGGACCCGGCGGTTTGCGGCGTAGGAAACCTGGACCTTTTGCTTGGCCCGGGTCAGGCCCACATAGGCCAGCCGACGTTCCTCTTCCAGCCCGGCCGCGCCGCTCTCGTCCATGGCGCGCTGGTGCGGGAACAGGCCCTCTTCCCAGCCGGGCAGAAATACCGTCTGGAACTCCAGCCCCTTTGCGGCATGCAGCGTCATGATCGAGACCTGTTCGCCGGGATTGGCCTCTTCGTTCTCCATCACCAGACTGACATGTTCCAGGAACCCGGCCAGGCTTTCGAACTCCTCCATGGCGACGATCAGTTCCTTGAGGTTCTCCAGCTTGCCCGGCGCTTCGGGTTTCTTCGAAGCCTGCCAAAAGGCGGTGTAGTCGGACTCGTCCAGGATTGTTTCGGCCAGATCCGTGTGCGCGATCCCGTCCGCCATGGCCCGCCAATTGCGGAACAGCTCCAGAATCGCGGTCAGGGCCCGCCGCGCGGCCGGCTTCAACTCGTCGGTCTCGATCAGGCGGGCCGCGGCCATCCACATCGACCAGCCTTGCGTCCGGGCCAGAATGTGGATGCTCTGCAGCGTGGTCTTGCCGATTCCCCGGGTCGGCTTGTTGACGATCCGCTCGAAAGCCAGGTCGTCGTCCGGCTGGTGCACGACGCGCAGATAGGCGATCGCATCGCGGATTTCCTCGCGTTCGTAAAATCGCGGCCCGCCGATCACACGATAGGGGATGCCCAGCGTGACGAACCGCTCCTCGAATTCGCGCGTCTGGAACCCGGCGCGGACCAGGATGGCGACCTCGTCCAGGCTGTGTTGGGCGCGGTGCAGCGCCTCGATCTCGTCGGCGACCCAACGCGCCTCTTCCTCGCCGTCCCAAAGGCCACGGACGGAAACCTTGTCGCCGGCTTCCTCTTCGGTCCACAGCGTCTTGCCCAGACGGCCTTCATTGTGGGCGATCAGCCCAGAAGCGGCGCCGAGAATATGAGGCGTCGACCGATAGTTCCTTTCCAGTCGGATGACCTTGGCGCCGGGGAAATCCTTCTCAAACCGCAGGATGTTGCCCACCTCGGCGCCGCGCCACCCATAGATCGACTGGTCGTCGTCGCCGACGCAGCAGATGTTGCGGTCTCCCTGGGCCAACAGGCGCAGCCACAGGTACTGGGCCACGTTGGTGTCCTGGTACTCGTCCACCAGGATGTAGCGGAACCGCCGTTGATACTCCTGCAATACGTCCGCGTTCTGCATGAACAGTGTCAGGCAGAGCAGCAGAAGATCACCGAAATCGGCGGCATTGAGGACAGAAAGACGCTCCTGATACGCGGCATAAATCTTGATTGCGCGGCCGTTTGCAAAGTCACCAGCCTCGCCGGACGGCACCTTGTCCGGCATTAGACCCTTGTCCTTCCAACGCTGGATCACGTGCATCAGCGCACGGGCCGGCCACCTCTTGTCATCGACGCCCTCCGCCTCCAGCAGTTGCTTCAACAGCCTGATCTGGTCGTCGGCATCCAGGATCGTGAAATTCGACTTCAGCCCCACAAGTTCCGCATGCCGGCGCAGAATACGCGCGGCCAACGCGTGAAACGTGCCCAGCCAAACGCTCTCGGCCGGCGGCCCGATCAGCGTGGCAACCCGCGTACGCATTTCCCGGGCGGCCTTGTTGGTGAAAGTGACCGCCAACACCTCGTAAGGCCGGCATCGCCCGCTATATAGAAGTTGGGCAAGGCGAGTCGTCAGGACGCGGGTCTTGCCCGTGCCCGCACCGGCTAGGACCAGAACCGGGCCGTCCAGGGCTTCCACGGCCGCGCGCTGCGAATCGTTCAGCGCTTCCAACCATGGCGCTGCGGAGGCGGCAACAGCGCGGGGCGGACCAAGGTCGTCGTCATGCTCGAGGGGATCTGACATGGGGTCCAATATACTCCACGGCGCGGGCCGCGACACCCGGATGGGCCGCGATTGGCCGGCATCACGCTTTCGTCACCCGGCCCCCAGGGAAATAGCGATAAACTGTCATTGTGCCAATGGGTCGGCGCCGACAGGTCCGTCGGGCCTCCCAAAAAAGGAGATCTTCACGTGAAGGCTCTGGTCAGCGCATTCTCTGCATTGCTGGTCGCGGCCGCTCTGGCTGCGGTTCCAGTTTACGCCGACGAACCGTCGCCACTGCATGCTGTGGTGCAGGTCCAGGCGGTCGTGCCGGGAGACGCCCGAACTGCGAACACCCTGGGTACCGAACGCGAAGGCGCCGGCGCCATCATCGATTCCAGCGGATTGGTGTTGACCATCGGGTATTTGATCCTGGAAGCCAGCGAAGTCAGCATCGGGCTCCATGACGGCCGTACCCTGCCCGCCGTTGTCGTTGCATACGACCACGAAAGCGGATTCGGTCTTGTGCGTACCCTGGTGCCGCCCGACATCCGTCCATTGCGTTTAGGCGATTCCGGCAACGTCCGCGAATCATACGACGCCATCGTGGTCGGGTTCGAAGGGGCACCCAGCGCGATTCCCGCCAAAGTCGTCTCGCGCCGTTCGTTTGCCGGATACTGGGAATACCTGTTGGAAGACGCGATCTTCACGGAACCTCCCTATTCCGGATTCGGCGGCGCAGCGCTGCTGGACCCGGACGGACGCCTGATCGGCGTCGGATCGTTGTTCGTCGGCGATGCCCGCGGCGCCAACATCCGAAGTCCCGGCAATATGTTCGTCCCTATCAACGAACTTAAGCCGATCCTGGGCGATCTTTTGGAGGCGGGCCGGCGGTCCAGCGCGTCGAAGCCTTGGCTAGGCCTCATCTCCGCCGACCTGCAGGGGCATTTGGTGGTCCGCAGGGCGTCGCCAGGCGGCCCCGCTTCGCAGGCCGGCATCCGGGCAGGCGACATCCTTGTTTCGGTGGACGGCCGGCCGATCGAAGGCATGGAAGATTTCTACCGCAAAGTCTGGTCCCAGGGCCCAGCCGGATCGTCGATCAGATTGCAGGTGCTGCACCCTGGGTCCGGTCTGGAAGAGTTCAAGGTTCATTCCATGGACCGGCACGACTGGCTCAAGATGCACCAAGGAAACTAGGGCGCGCGGTCGGGCGACTGCACTGCCTCGTCCTCGGGCCTGGCCTCTAGGATTGCGCGGTGATAGGTCTGCATCACGTCGCGTTGATGCAGGACGCCGACCATGTGGTGCGCCTTCTCGCTGTCCATCACCGCGATATGCTCTTCGCCCGCTCCATCCATCAGTCGGATCGCCCGATCCAGCGTGTCATCGACAGTCAAGGCGGGCGGATCGCGCCGCTGCACGTCCTTGGCGAACAATTCGTTATCGTGGCTGGTGTCGAAGGCGTTTTCGGCCAGATCGGTCAGCGTGATGGTCCCGCACAACTGCCCCTCGCCGTCGACAACGAACAGCTCTGCATAGCGGCTGCGTTGCAGCTTGGCCCGGATCTCGGCCAATGTCGCGCCGGGGCGGACCGTCAGGAAGTCCTGTTTCATGGAATCGCCAACCCGGGCAGAGCGCAGCGCGCGGCTCTCGCGGCCGCCCTTCAGGGAAATCCGGCGGCGCGACAACTGCCAGACAAAAAACGAGTCGGCGTAATAATGGCTCATCACCTGGCTGGATATGACCGTGGCCACCATCACGGCGATGGTCAGAGAGTAATCGCCGGTCAACTCGAAGATCATCAGAATGGTCGAGATGGGGGCGCCAAGGACCGCGCCGGCGACGGCGCCCATTCCGACGATCGTATAGGCGCCATGGCCGGATGACAGCTCTGGCAGAATCAGCGTGGCGACCAGGCCGAAGGATCCGCCCAGCATCGCGCCGATGAACAGCGACGGCGAGAAGACCCCGCCGCCGAATCCACAGCCCAGCGATATGACCGTCGCCATCAGTTTGGCGACGACCAAGGCGATCAGCAACGAGAAGGGATAACCCTGCTGCAACGCTGTATCCGTGGCCTCGTAGCCGACGCCCAGCACCTCGGGGAAATACAGCGCGATGCCGCCAACCGCAAATCCGCCCAATGCCGGCCTCAGCCATGGAACGATCCGCCAGCTTTCCAGGCGATCCTGGAGAAAGCCGACCGACCAGACCATCACGATGGAGAACACCGCGCAAAGAGCGCCCAGCATGGCAAAGGCAGGGAATTCAAGGAACGAGACGATTGGATGGGCGGGAAGGACGAAAGCGGGGAAATTCCCGAAATACATGCGGCTGATAATGGTGCCCGTCACCGATGCAACGACGATAGGCGCAAATGTCGCCAGCGCATAGGAGCCGACAACGACCTCCAGCGCAAAGAAAACGCCGGCAATGGGTGCGTTGAACGAGGCCGCAACTGCCGCCGCAACGCCGCATCCAAGCAGAGTCTGTGCCATCGAACGGCCCAGCCTCAGCCTGTGCGCGGCCAATGCGCTAAGCGTGGCGCCCAAGTGGACCACCGGCCCTTCGCGCCCTGTCGACGCGCCGGCGCCAAGCGAAACGGCGCTGATCAAGGCAGCCACGAGACCCGCACGCAGGCTCATGCGGCCGCCCCTCAGCGCACTGGCTTCGATAACGTCGGCAACGCCCTGCGGCCGCCGTCCGGGCATCACCCAGTGAACCAGCGCCCCGACGACAAAGCCGCCCAGCGTTGTCGCGGCAAGGATGTGCCACCAGGGCAATGTGCGGGCATGGCTGGCAAGACGCTCGGTCCAGTCGCCATAGAACAGAAACTGGACCGCACCGATCCCCTCGCGAAAGGCAATCGCAGAACCGCCGCCCAGCAGCCCCAGCAGGACCGCAAGCCCGGCCATCACGATCTTCTCGTTGCGGATCAGCGCCAGAAGTCTTGCGGCGCCCGTTGCGCTGTTATTGTCGGTCACCCGTCGCTCGCGAAGGCTCACACCGGACGGCATTGTCAAGTGCCGCGGCCAAAAACACAAACGCTCCGGCTTGACAGCCGGAGCGTCACATCAGCCGGCCGCCCGGACAGGGTCAGCTGGCCTTGGCGGTGGTCAGCTCCAATTCCGTGACTACCTGGTTGCGACCGCCGCGCTTGGCCCCATACAGACCCTCGTCCGCACGCTGAATGAACTCCGACAGCGGTTCGCCCTCTCGGAACAGCGCGCAGCCGATCGAAAGGGTGATGTTGCCCATGTCCTTCCCGGTCTGACGATTGCGGATCCGCTTCGTCTCTATCGACCGCCGAATCGTTTCGCCGACGGACCGTGCCTCATCCAGCTCGGTATTGGGCAGGATGATCGCGAACTCTTCGCCGCCGTAACGCGCGGCAGTGTCCTTGCCCTTAACGTTCTCGACCAGCGTCCGACCGACGAGTTTCAGGACCTGATCGCCGGTCTGATGACCGTAGGTATCGTTGAAGGCCTTGAAGTGATCGATATCGGTCAATAACAGGCACAGCGGGTCGCCCTTCTCCATGGCGCCCATGGCTTCGTTGCGCAATGCCTGGTCGAAGTATTTCCGGTTCGCGATACCCGTAAGGGCATCGGTCATAGCCTCGCGCTGAACGTCTTCCATGCGCTGACGCAGCTTGTTGATCTCCTCGGAAGAGCTCTTGAGCTTCTCCTCAAGCGACTTGTTCTGCTCCTGGATCTTCTTAGTTTCGGACACGATCGATTCGACGATCGACTTGATCGCGTCCAGTCCGGTCTCCTCGCCCAGGGCACCAAGGTTTTCCTGCAAGGCGTCATGGTAATTGGAGGCGCCTTCACTGGCGTCCGTGATGAAGCCCAGAACCTCGACCACCGACTCGCGGATTTTCCGACTTGCATCGTGCAACGCGATGCCCTCGTCGGCGTGGCCGAAATACCGCTCGTAGAGTTCCAGGTTCTCTTTTTCGCCGAAATCCGTCCCGTCTTTCACCATCGTGTCGACGGCCGCGGTCAGGTCCGGGTACTTCCGGCTGGTATAGGTGTACCATACGGTGAAGTTCCGGGGCGTCGCCGGAAACTGGTGCCGTGCCATGGATTCCAGCGCGCCGTCAGCAAACTCGCGCGCTGCATCGAAGGTTTCTGGGTACTCCACGTTCCGTCCCCGCCCTGAGGTGACCCCAAAACTGCTAAATATGCGCCGTCAACCGGGTGCCTTGGACCGCGAGTAACGGGAACCCCGCCCCGCGTCCGTCGCTCTGCAATCACCGGTTGAGAAAACCTCACTTTAGGCGGTTATGCTACCAGCGTTATCGTAACGATTTTATTACCCGGCCCACGCCGGCGGGCAATTCAAGGTCATTCTGTGCCTGCCATAGGGCCTCCACGGCCGATTTTCGCTCGGGTGGCAGCGAGATCGGCCGGCGGCTTCCCAAGTCGACATGGGCACACATAATCTCGTTGGTGGCAGCGGGGTCCGAAGATTCACCACCAAACATAGTGTGGAATAGATGGATTCGGGTCTCGTCGAACCCGACCAGGCGCGATTCGAACCGCAGCATGTCGCCGTCATGGACCTCACGTCGAAAGGCGACATGCATGTCGGCGACGAAGATCGATTTTCCCGCGGCATCCGCATAGGACGGCCCAAGGCCCAGCGCAGCCAGGACCGCATCCGTGGCATGGTCAAAGGCAAGGACGTAGTAGGCCACGTTCATATGACCGTTGTAGTCGATCCAGGCAGGCAGGACAGGCTCGCTGTGGCGAACCAGTCCGTCGTTTTCCTGTCGTTTCACCATCTCCTCCCCTTGGAATCAGCGCCGATATCGCCCGATCGCCGTTAGACCCGAAAACAAGGCCGCATTTCAAGCACTTCGGCGCGCCCTGGCATTTTTGCAACACTGGCCGACGGAATCGCAAACGCCCCGCCCGACCGGTGGATTCCGCCCCCCACCCATGCTACGGATTTGATGGTCAGGCGCTTGAGCTTGGGGCTTACGTGTTTGGGGCACGTAATAAGGCACCTGACGCCCGCGGGGCCGTCGCCAAGTGTTTTCAGTAGACATGCCGCGTTGGGACAGTGTCAGCCGGGATCCGGCTGGCGAACGAGGCGAACTGTTTGGGTCAGGGAAAAAGTACGTGGCGGGATTTTGGAGTCACTTTGGACAGATCAGGCGCGGGGCGCTCGTAGCGGCACTCGGCGCCGTTCTTGTCATGTCAGGGTGCGCCAGCGCACCCGACGACCCAGAAGAACTGGCTTTGTTCGAAGAGGCCAATGACCCGGCCGAACCGCTGAACCGTGCCATCTTCGAATTCAACCTCTTCCTGGACAAAGGCATTCTGCGGCCGATCGCGTCGGTCTACCGGACTGTCCTGCCCGAATTCGCCCAGGACGGTGTACAGGGCGTGATGCGTTGGTTGCGGTCGCCGGTAATCTTCATCAACGACATCCTCCAAGGCAAACCGGAACGTGCTCACGAAACGGCCATGCGATTCGCGGCCAACTCCTTCCTGCTGGGGTGGGCTGACATTGCCGGCGCCGCGGGCTTGGAATTCCACGACGAGGATTTTGGCCAAACGCTTGCGGTCTGGGGCCTCGGCGAAGGTCCGTACGTCATGTTGCCGGTGCTGGGCCCGTCAAACATTCGCGACACGGTCGGTTGGGCCGTGGACACGTTCCTGTTTGACCCGATTGCCTGGTGGGCACGGCAGGACA
>CAJIAA010000174.1_pt1 | contig 21265 bp, 19 predicted proteins | sample 9199011 | NCBI WGS metagenome assembly CAJIAA01 (sample SAMEA7708266, study PRJEB35096) | sediment metagenome | biome: marine neritic benthic zone biome [ENVO:01000025]; feature: sediment [ENVO:00002007]; material: shallow marine sediment [ENVO:03000034] sea grass bed [ENVO_01000059] ...
TGATCACCGAACAAAGCGCTACGGCCGATCCCGATGCGCGGCGCAAGCTGGTTCAGCAGGCCAACAGGATCACGTCGGACAAGGTGGCCAGCGCATTCCTGTTCCACTACACGGACGTGCTGATCCACCACAAGTCGGTGGATTTCCCGTCCGTCAGCCGCATCCCCGGCCTGGTCGACCTGGACCGGGTGACGGTGGGGTAGTGTTGTGCAATCACCTCTTGTTGAGGAGCGGTGCGTAGCGCCGCGTCTCGAAGCATATGGTTGCCCCAACACACTGGCTGCAGCCAGACCCTTCGAGACGCGCCCTTTGGGCGCTCCTGAGGGTGAGGTGGGCGGGCCGATCCGGCTGATCTGACAGATGTCCCAATACCTTATCCGCCGCACGCTGGGTGCCCTGGTCGTTATGTGGGCGGTCGCCACGCTGGTGTTCTTCATGTTGCGCATCGTTCCCGGCGATCCAATCGGTGCGATGCTGTTCGACGCGGGCGACGCGGCGGCGGTGGAGGCGCTGCGGGCCAAGCTGGGCCTGGACCAGCCCCTGTATGTCCAATACGCCAAATGGTTCTGGGCCATGCTTCAGGGCGACCTGGGCAACTCCATCTATGGCAGCCGGGTTGAGGTCAGCCGGCTCGTCATGGAAGCCCTGCCGCGGACCCTCTCGCTGGCCGGCATTGCCTTCGTGTTGGCCGTGGTCATCGCCGTGCCGGCCGGGTTGATCGCCGCGACCCGACGCAATTCGAAGTTGGACCACGGCGTGACGCTGGTCGCGTTCCTCGGCCTCAGCATGCCGGACTTCTGGATCGGCATCCTCTTGATCATCGTCTTCGCCGCCAACCTGAAATGGCTGCCGGCGATCGGCTACGTACCGTTGTCGGAAGGCTTCTGGCCCTGGTTCTCGCACCTGATCCTGCCATCGATTGCGGTGGGAACCGCGTTCTCGGCCATCATCGCGCGCATGATCCGCTCCGCCATGCTGGAGGTGCTGAAGACCGACTACATGCGCGTCGCCCGCGCCAAAGGCCTGATGCAGTCGACCCTGTTGGTGCGCCATGCCCTGCCCAACGCGCTGATCCCCGTGGTGACGGTGATGGGCATCGCCTTCGCGTTGTTGATGGCGGGCGCCGTGGTGGTCGAGAACGTCTTTGCCATCAAAGGACTGGGAAGGCTTCTGATCCAGGGAATCCTGAACCGCGACTATCCGGTGGTGCAGGGCGCGATCCTGGTGGTCTCCGCGATCTTCATCTTCTCGAACCTGCTGGTCGACATGCTGTATACGGTGATCGATCCGCGCATCAGGCTGGACAAATGACCGAGAGCGTGCTGCGCGACGACCTCGACGTGCCGCGGCGGCGGGTCTCGCGCTGGGCGCAGCTACGCGCGGTGATCCTGTCGGACCACAAGGCCCTGTTCGGCGTGATCGTCTTGGGCATCTTCGTGCTGGCCGCAGTGTTCGGGCCGTTTTTGTCGCCCTACGACCCCAACGACATGGCGTTCGAGTTTATGCTGCCGCCGTCGCTCGCCCATCCCCTGGGCACCGACGATCTCGGTCGCGACCTCTTAAGCCGCATTATCGTCGGCACGCAGGTCTCTCTATTCGTTGGGTTTTCCACGGTCGCTCTGGCGCTGGTGGTGGGCGTGACATTGGGGGTGCTGGCCGGCTATCTGGGCGGCTGGGTCGATTACATCATCATGCGCTACATCGACCTGCAGTGGGCGTTTCCCAACTTCATCATTGCGGTCTATCTGGTGGCGGTGTTCGGGACCGGGCTGACCAACATCATCATCGCCGTGTCTCTGGCCTTCGTCGACGACTTCGCGCGCATCGCCCGCGGCATGGTGCTGTCGATCCGGGAGGAGCAATACGTCGCGGCGGCCCGAACCGTTGGCGCGTCCGACTTCCGCATCATGTGGCGGCACATCGTGCCCAATGCCACGGCGCCGATCATCGTCCAGGCCACCGTCAGCGTCTCCTATGCGATCCTGGCAGAGGCCAGCCTGTCTTTCCTTGGGCTCGGCGTTGAAGCCTCGACGCCGACGTGGGGCCTGATCCTGGCCGATGCACGCAGTTTCATCACTCGGGCCTGGTGGCTGGGAATCTTTCCCGGCGTCGCGATCATGCTGACCGTCCTGTCGATCAATTTCATCGGCGATGCGCTGCGCGATTTCCTCGATGTGCGCGAGACAACCTGAGGCGCGCAACCGATGACGATATCCGGCCTCGATCTCGACAAGACCGGTATTGCGGCGCTGCGGCGGCGAATCCTGGACGGCTCTTTGACCGCTCGGGCGTTGACCCAGCATTGCCTGGACCGGATCGATGCCCGTGACAGCATGGTCAATGCGGTGATTGAGCTCAATCCCGAGGCGCTTGCCGTCGCAGACAACCTGGACCGCGCTCTGGCGGCAGGCAAGCCGGCCGGGCCACTCCACGGGCTTCCGATCCTGATCAAGGACAACATCGACACCGGCGACCGGATGACGACGACGGCGGGCTCGCTGGTGCTGGAGGGCACCCATGCCGCCGCCGACGCGCCCCTGGTGGCGCGACTGAGGGCTGCCGGTGCCGTCATACTGGGCAAGACCAATCTCAGCGAGTGGGCCAATTTTCGGTCGGCCAAGTCGTCCAGCGGCTGGTGCAGCCGCGGTGGCCAGACGCGCAATCCCTATGCGCTGGACCGCACGCCGGGCGGTTCCAGTTCCGGTTCGGGAGTGGCGGCGGCCTGCGGGTTCTGCGTGGCCGCGGTCGGGACCGAGACCGACGGGTCCATCGTCAGCCCGTCGGCGATGAACGGGATTGTCGGCATCAAGCCAACGGTCGGCCTGGTTTCGCGCACCGGCATCGTGCCGATCTCGCACAGCCAGGACACCGCCGGGCCGATGGCGCGTTCGGTGGCCGATGCGGCGCTGGTCTTGGGCGCAATTGCGGGAGCCGACCCGACCGACCCGGCCACCGCGGAAGCTGACGACCGGCGTGCCGCGGACTATACCGCGTTCCTGGATGAACACGGGCTCGACGGCGCGCGCATCGGCGTAATCCGGGCTTTTGCCGGATTTCACGTAGGCGTGGCAGCGATCCTGGATGATGCGGTTACGGCTCTGAGGGAAAACGGCGCTGAGATCGTCGATCCCGTGGACCTCGTGCCGGCTGAGGAGATCAGGCAGCACGAGATGCCGGTGCTGCTAGCCGAGTTCAAGCAGGGGCTGAACGCGTATCTCGCCGGGCGAGGCGCAGGGACGCCCGTGCCCGATCTGGCGTCAACGATCCGCGCGAACCGCGCGCGCGGCGACGAGATCATGCCCTATTTTCCCCAGGATCTGTTCGAGCGGGCGCAGGGGACGTCGGGACTTGACGACCCGGCTTACCTGCAGGCGCGTGAGACTTGTCTCAGGCTGACCCGGTCGGAGGGGATCGACAAGGTCCTGGCCGAACACCGGCTGGAAGCGGTGATCGCACCCACTACCTGCGCGCCTTGGCTGATCGACTGGGTCAACGGCGACAACCGCGCCGGCAGCAGCGCCTACCTGGCAGCGGTCTCCGGCTATCCCAGTATCACCGTGCCGGCCGGCTACCTGTTTGGCTTGCCGGTCGGGCTGTCCTTCATCGCGTCCGCTTGGCAGGAGCCGACGCTGATCCGGCTGGCCCACACGTTCGAGCAAACGACGCGGGTGCGCGTGCCGCCGCAATACCTGACAACCGCCGCCTTCTGACGGGCGCGCAAAGGCAAGGAACGATTATGACCAACTTCACGACCCGCCCGGAAATCAAAGGCACCTTCGGCGTCGTCGCCTCGACCCACTGGCTTGCATCGTCGGCCGGCATGGCGATGTTGGAGAAAGGCGGCAACGCCTTCGATGCGGCGGTTGCCGCGGGGTTTACCCTGCAGGTGGTCGAACCGCATCTGAACGGTCCGGGCGGAGAGGTGCCGATCGTTCTGTATTCCGCGGGCACGCGCGAGGTGGAAGTCATCTGCGGCCAGGGAACGGCGCCCGCGTCAGCGACGATTGCAGCCTACCGCGATCTCGGCTTGGACATTGTGCCCGGGACCGGACTGTTGTCGGCGGTGGTCCCGGGTGCGTTCGATGCCTGGCTGACGATGCTGCGCGACTACGGGACGATGGAACTGGCCGAAGTGCTGGCGCCCGCAATCGGCTATGCCGAGGCGGGCTACCCCGTCGTTCCCAACATCGCCAACACCATCGCGACCGTGCGTGACCTGTTTGAGCGCGAATGGCCGACCTCGGCCGCTGTCTATCTGAAGAACGGCGTTCCGGCACCGGGCCGGCTGTTCAGCAACCCGGGTCTGGCGGAAACCTACAAGCGGATCCTGCGCGAAGCCAAAGCGGCCGGCGAAAACCGTGAGGCCCGCATCAATGGCGCACGACAAACCTGGTATCGCGGCTTTGTCGCCGAGGCCATCGACCGTTTCTGCCGCGAGACGCAAGCCATGGATGTCAGTGGCCGGCGACACGGCGGCCTTCTGACAGCCGACGACATGGCCCGCTGGTCGGCGACGGTCGAACGGCCATTGACCTACGACTATCACGGCTACACCGTCTGCAAGACGGGACCCTGGGGTCAGGGACCGGTCTTCCTGCAGCAGCTCGCTCTTCTGAAGGGGTTCGACCTGGGTGGCATGGCGACCGACGGCGTCGATTTTGTCCACACGGTCACCGAGTGCGCCAAGCTCGCTTTCGCAGACCGCGAGTCCTTCTATGGTGATCCCGATTTCGTCGAGGTGCCGATGGAGACCCTGTTGTCGGACGCCTACAACGCCGAGCGGCGCGGGTTGGTGTCTGAGACGGCGTCATTCGATCTTCGTCCCGGCGTCGTGCCCGGTTTCGGCGCGGCGCCTGTGGTGCGCGAAGCGGGCAGGACCGCCGATGCCGCCCATGGCGGCGGCGAGCCCACCGTCGCGCGCTTCGAGCAGCGTCCGACCGACGCTTCGGGCGTTGTGCGTGGCGACACCTGCCACGTGGACGTGATCGACAAGTGGGGCAACATGGTCTCCGCGACGCCCAGTGGCGGTTGGCTGCAAAGCTCGCCCGTGATACCTGAGCTTGGATTCTGCCTGACCTCGCGGGCGCAGATGTTCTGGCTGGAGGAGGACAAGCCGGCCAGCCTGGCGCCAGGCAAGCGGCCGCGCACCACGCTGACCCCCTCGCTGGCGCTACGCGATGGCGAGCCCTACATGGCGTTCGGCACCCCGGGCGGGGACCAGCAGGACCAGTGGTCGCTGCATGTGTTTCTGCGCCATGTGCATCACGGGCTCGACCTGCAGGCTGCGATCGATGCGCCCGAGTTCCAGACCGCCCATTTCCCAAGCTCGTTCTACCCGCGCGAATGCCAGCCCGGCAGCCTGACCGTGGAAGGACGGTTCTCCAAGCAGACCACGGAAGAACTCGGCCGCCGCGGCCATGCGCTGACCGTCGACGAGGACTGGTGCCTTGGCCGGGTCAGTGCGGCGGCAAAAGACGGCGACGTCCTGAAGGCCGGCGCCAATGCCCGTTTCATGCAGGGTTATGCGGTGGGTAGGTAAGCTGAAAGACGAGCGACCGGTCCGTTTTGCGGACCGGTCGTCTTCGTCGGGTTACTTGATCCGGGTCATCCGCCCCGTGTCGCGATCAATGGAAAGACGATCGACGACGGAGCCGTCCTGGGTAACGATTTCGGCGATAATGCTGTCGTCGCCTTGCTCGCTGATGTCCCCCAGCTTCAGTCGATCGTTTTGTACCCGGTCCAGCCTGTGTTCCATCATGGCCTTGACGTCATCGACAGTCAGGTCCTTGTCGGCGGCCGCAAGTCCCTGTGGGCAATCGCCGGACCATCCGGCGCCGCGCGCCGCCATTCCGAAACCGGGCCCGTGCCCTTGCATTCCCATACCGGGCCCATTGTTCATCATTCCGACGCCCGGACCCTGGCCGGCCCTCTGACCCCAACCCGCGCCCGCGGCGCCGGGGCCGTGTGCCATGCTGGTTCCGGCATATGCTGCCGCGGCGATCAAGATCGCGGCTGCAGCGGTCAGTGCAAGTGATGTGCGTTTCATCGTTCCGTCCTCCGTCAGGCGTGGTCTCGTGTCTTAACTGGCGACAATTGTCCTCCTTGCGTGTTGCCCGCGGATTTCGGCCGATGGCGGATTTGTAACGGCGTGTTGCAGACGTTCCGGCAGTAACAATCCGTTACCAGATTTTTGGCTGGGACGATTTGTCGCCACGGTATAATCGGCGCCGTGAGCGCGACCCCTCATATCCTCATCGTCGATGACGACAGTGAAATTCGGGACCTGCTGGGCCGGTTTCTGGACAAGCACGGCCTGCGTGTCACCACCGTCGAAGACGGCCGGGCCATGCAACGGGTTCTGGACACGGGTCGGGTTGATCTGATCGTCCTGGATTTGATGCTGCCCGGAGAAGATGGCCTCACCCTGTGCAGAAACCTGCGCGCGCGATCGCGCATTCCCGTCATCATGCTGACAGCGATGGGTGAGGAAACCGACCGTATCATCGGTTTGGAAATGGGGGCGGACGACTACCTGTCTAAGCCTTTCAATCCGCGCGAGTTGCTGGCGCGCATCAGGGCCGTGCTGCGAAGGGCGGAGCTTGAGCCGATTGTCGGCATGACGGACGGCGACTCGGTGTTTGAGTTCGCGGGCTGGTCACTCGACACGGCAACCCGGGAATTGCAGCGAGCCGACGGCGTTATGATGCCGCTCAGTGGTGGCGAATTCGAGCTCTTGGCCGCATTTGCGATGCACCCGAAGCGGATCCTTAGCAGGGACCAGCTTCTGGATCTGGCACGGGGGCGCGAAGCACAACCGTTCGACCGCAGTATCGATGTTCAGGTCAGCCGCCTGCGCCGCAAGATTGAACCCGATCCGCAGGAGCCGGCGCTTATCAAGACGGTACGCAACGGCGGTTATATGTTCACGCCCACCGTGCGACGCAGACCGCGCCTGGATGCGACGGAGGAATGAATCTACTCCCCAGGACTCTGGTAGGGCGAACGTTGCTGGTGTTGATGTTTGGCCTTGCCGTCTCGAACCTGCTTGGGCTCATGATCTATGCGGGGGACCGATGGGTCGCGTTGACGACGCAAAGCGGCCGTGATGTCGCAGAGCGCATAGCCACAGCGACGCGCGCATACGAACAGGCCGAACTCTCGGCGCGGCAGGCTTTGACCCATGCCACCTGGAGCCCTGGTTTTAGCGTTTCATGGAGCATGGAAAGCGCTATCTCGACGCCGGCCGACGGCTGGCGGACACGCCTGATCCGAAATGCCGTCAGCAGAGCACTCGACGACTATCCGATCGACCGCATTCTTGTTTATCAGCGAAACATAAGGGAGACAAAGGGGCCACGCCCCGCTCCCGGTCCGGCCCTCTTTCCGTGGATGGGGGAGGGTGCGCGCGGTCGGCATATGCAAGGCATGGACGAGCCGATGGCGATGCACCGTGATCAAATGGTCCGCGCTTGGCGCACTGGTGACATCTTGGAAGTCTCAATACAGCTTAGCGACAAGAGCTGGTTGAATTTCGCCGTGCTGAGGCCGCATGCGGAGCCTGTCTGGTGGTCAGGTTTTGTGCTCTCGATCATTGCCATGACAGTCATTGTAGTCCTGCTTTCGTTTTGGGCATTGCGAAGCGCCACTGCACCGCTTGCAACATTTGCGCGGGCGGCGGAACGTTTGGGCATGGATGTCAATGCCCCTCCGGTGCCGGAAGTGGGCCCCGGTGAAGTCCGACGGCTGGCGCATGCGTTCAATCGGATGCAGTTGCGGATTCGGAACTTTGTCCACGACCGGACACAGATGCTTGCAGCGATTTCTCACGATCTGCGGACACCAATCACCAGGCTCAGGTTGCGGGCTGATTCGATGGGCGATGAGGAGCAGCGGCAGAAGATGCTGCAAGACCTGGAACAAATGGAGAGTATGATCGCAGCGACCCTGTCATTCGCCCGCGACGATGTCTTGCAAGAGGTGCAGAGAGCATTCGATCTCGCGGCGCTGTTGCAGGATCTATGCGATGACGCGAAGGACGGCGGGCTGTCGGCCGTCTTTCGGGGCCCGCGCTCGCTTACGGTCCATGGTCGCCCCTTAGCACTGAAGCGCGCTTTCACGAACCTCGTCGATAATGCCGTGAATTATGGGCATCGCGCCGAGGTCGCGCTACAAGCAGATGACTCCCGCGCGACGGTTTCGATTGATGATGAAGGGCCTGGAATACCCGAAGCCGAACGTGAGAAGGTATTCGAACCCTTCTATCGGCTCGATTCGGCGCGTCGGCGCGAAACGGGTGGCGTCGGTCTGGGCTTGGCCTCGGTGCGATCCATTGTGCGGGCACACGGCGGCGACGTTTCTCTTCGGAATCGGTCCGAGGGTGGTCTGCGGGTGACGGTTTGGCTCCCGATCGGCTGAACGCCAACGCCAACCCATGGTTCGCACTGTGTTGCGCCCGTGGGGCAGTAGATAGGGAAGGGGCGAGTGGCCAAGGAACGCCCGCCGCTGCCGTGGTCGCGGCGTTATGGTTAACGGGGACCAGCTATGGACGCGCGGATACCTGTCGCGGCACCATCACCACCTGTTTTCCTGCAGAACGTCTCACCCATGCGTGTCCTGTGCCGCGCCTAATAAAGGCTAAACGGGTAAAAGGACCTCACTTAACAGGGCATTAAGTCAACGCCTAATAAGTTTCCTGGAAACCAAAAAGAACAACAGGAACAAAACGATGGGCAAAATGTCAGGGATTGTCAGACGTCTCTTGGCGCTGGCAATCCTCACAACCGTCCCGACGGTCAGCCTGGCGCTGACGCTTTCCGAAAAGGCCGCGTTGCAGGCGGAAATGCAACGCTATATCCACGATCAGTTGGTGGACGGTGTCTACTTGTTTCTGGACACCCATAATAAAGAGGTCCGGACCCTGCATCCGGTAACCGCCCACCCGATGGTCCTGCAGATGGGCGAGCACTATGTGCTCTGTTACGACTTCAAGGACAATGCCGGAAAGGACGTGCTGGTCGACTACTACGTTGCACAGCGCGACGGGTCTTACGTCGTCTTCCATACCGCTATTGCCAATCGTGCCCTGCTGTTCCGGCTGATGGAGGCCGGCATCGTCACCAAGTCCAACAGCTAGCGCAGTCCCCAAACCGCTCGGCGGTGGCATGGTGAGGTTCGCTCTCTCTTCTCTGAAAATCCCCCTGGGAACCAGCCTGTTGGCCAAGTTCCTGTGGGTGCTGATCCCCGTATTCCTGGCGCTGGCGCTGCCGGGCCTGGATGCCATGGTCAGATACGAGCTCAGCGACGATCGTGATACGCTCGCGGCCCGTATGGGCAATCTGGCGGCTCGGACCGCATTCGCGCTTTCCCGCCGTGACGTCGCGAACAATCTGCAATTGGGCCGCGATCTCATGACGCCGCTGGCCGCCGACCGCGCCTTCCTGTGCGCCGAGTTGCGGTCGGCTGGCACCGCAGCACCGCTGATCGTGTTGCCCCAGGGCCTGGGATGCAAGGGCAGCGAAAATGATCACCATGTCCGCGTCGATGTCGGGAATGACGGCGCGATGAGCCTGTTGCTGCGCTTTTCCAATGCGGAGATCGCCACGTCACGCGAACAGCGCCGCAGTATTGTCCTGGCAGTGGTCATTGTCTCGATTCTGTGCGCCGTGGTCGCCGCGACGGTCGGTTTTCGTTTCATCGTTGGCGGCCCGTTGCAAAGGTTTTCGGCGGCGATCCGAACGTCCGTCGAGACCGGGCGGCGGACCAAAGTCGACATTTCCCGCAACGACGAGTTGGGCCATGTCATCGCCGCGTTTGACGACATGCTGGAGCGAGACGAGATCCGCGAGTCGGAGAACAAACGGACCTACGACGCCCTCATGTGCTCGGAAGCCAAGTTGAGGCGCCTGAACGAGGAGCTGGAGGCAAGGGTAACGAGCCGCACTGCGGAACTGGAGACGGAAAAGGCCAAGGCGCAGGCGGACCGTGACTATCTCGGCGCCGTGCTGGAAACCGTCGGCGATGCCATCGTTACCACAAATCACACCGGCCAGATCGAGAGTGTCAATCGCGCGACAGAACGGCTTTTCGGGTATCGAAGCGACGAGGTTCTCGGCGGTGACATCGCGCGGCTGATCCCGTCCCAGGTCGGGCGCCCACCGCTGGTGGCGGCGGCGATGGCCCGGTCGTCCGACAAGTTCAGAATTGGCGACAATTGCCTTGAGACCACCGGACAGAAGAAAAACGGCCTGGAATTTCCGTTGGAGGTGACATTCAGCGCGATGCGCTACGCCGGCGAGGACATATTCATCAGTGTCCTGCGCGACGTCACCGAACAACAGGAGTCCCAGCGTCGGCTGATTGCCGCAAAGAATGAGGCCGAGTCGGCCAATCGTTCCAAATCCCAGTTCCTGGCGAACATGAGCCACGAGCTGCGGACGCCTTTGAATGCGGTTCTGGGATTTTCGGAGGCCATGCGGCAGAGGATCATGGGACCGTTGGGTCACCAGCGGTACGACGAGTATGTTGAAGACATCCACGCCAGCGGCGAGCACCTGCTGCATCTGATCAATACTGTCCTGGACTTCTCGAAAATCGAGGCTGGCGCGGAATCGCTGAACGAGAGTGAACATTCCGTGCAAGCACTGGTCGAAGAGTGCGTACGAATGATCTGGCGACCCTGCGAGGAGTCCGGAATCACCCTCAGCGTGGACACGTCGAATGCACCCGTTGCGGTTCGTGCGGATCACACAAAGATGAAGCAGATCCTGGTCAATCTTCTCAGCAATGCCATCAAGTTTACGCCCGCAGGCGGGCGGGTGGAGCTGCGTGCAGGCCTATCCGCGACATCGGATCTGGAGTTTTCGATCTCCGATACGGGGATTGGCATGGTGGAGGATCAGATACCCCTGGCCCTGTCGCGTTTCGGGCAATTGGAGAACGGCTTTTCCCGCCGGTTCGAAGGAACCGGATTGGGGCTGCCCCTGGCAAAGTCGCTCGTCGAACTGCACGACGGAAGCCTGCACATCGTCAGCGAAGTCGACAAAGGCACGACCGTCACCGTCACATTGCCGTCTGAACGCGTGGTCGGTTCCCCGGACGGCGGATTGGACGCACCTGTCAGCGCCGGAGCGTCTCGCTAAGCTCTTCTCTTTGATTGTCGGTTCGCCGCGTCTTTGGTACCACTATGCGCCCGCTGCCTCCGCTAGTGCGGCGGGACTGAAAATGCCGTTGACCCGGGATCCCGCTCTCGCCTCGAATGACCCTACCGATCCAACCTTCAGCACGTTTGCCGTTTCTTTCGCCGTTCCTTGTGCTGGCCTTTGCTCTCGCCGCGGCCGTATTACCGGCCACGCATGGACAGGCCAATGACGAAGTCGCCCAGGAATGCGTCGACCAGCTCGGCGATCCGGATGTGGACATCATCGCCTGCACCGTGCCGTTCGAATTGAAGCACCGCGCCCGCGAGGACCTGATGCGAATCACCGGCGGCGTCGTGCGCGATGCCGGCTGTCTCGTCGAAGTCGGCCTGGAGCGGGCGGTCCTGTTCAACGCGCTGGTGCATGCGGAGGATCTGGCGGTTCCGGCCCAGCCTGTGGAGTGCGATGTCGAAACCGACAGGCAGCCGCTGAAGGCGCAGTTCACACTAGCACCGCAGGTTTGGTTTGCGGACGGTCAAGCGGTTGGCGCGACGCCCGGCATGGGAAACGTGCGTGGCTTGCCGCCGTTGCTGGCGGTTCTTCTGGTCAATTGGGTAAACAATGATGCCCAGGTCCAGCGCGCAATGGTGGCGTGGGTCAATGACTACCTGGCGAACGGCCTCAGGTAAGGGCGGACAACTCCGCTGCTACGCGGCTGGCAACAACGGGCACTGCCGCTTCGACGGCAGGTGACATCGGTGCACCGTGGTCCAGCGTTTCGGCTTCGACGGCATAGATCACGACCCGCTCGGGCAGCCTGCCCATTGCTTTGGCAAGATTGATCGCAGCGGCAAGTCCGAACCCATGGGTCGAACAGCCGGGCGGATCGGCCGGCACCGTCTCGTGCGTTGCGTCGACGCGCCTGACTGCCCCGGCAGGCGCGCCCGAGCGGCAGGCATCGACCAGAATCACCCGAGACGCGCCTTCCCAGGCAGCAATGATCTCGCTGGCGTCGGCAGGCGCCTGGCGCACGGTCACACCTGCCGGTACAGATGCCATCAGGCGGTCTGTCACTGCCGGCCCCACTCCGTCGTCGCCGCGGTCCCGGTTGCCGACCCCTAAGACCAGCGTCCGCTGTTCGGACGTCATTCCCTGTCGATGTCCAGCTTCAGGAAATGTGTCGAGCACGAAATACAGGGGTCATAGTTTCGAACCGTCTGCTCGCACAGCCATTGCAGCGCCGCATCGTCCATATCCAGGGACTTCCCGGCGACCGCGCGCAAGTCGTGTTCCATGATGCCCTGGTTCTGCGACGTCGGTGGCACGATCTGCGCCTCGGTCACGCACCCGTCGCCGTCCAGCCGATAGCGGTGGTACAGCATCCCGCGCGGGGCTTCGGTGGCACCATGGCCTTCGGCGTTGCGCGGCTCGACCTCCACAAAAGGCCGGTCCGGCGGCTCATAGGCGTCGATGACGCGCAGGGCCTCTTCGCAGGCGAACAGGGTTTCGATGCTGCGCACCACGATGCTCTTGAACGGGTTGCGGCAGCCGTCGCCAAGTCCCGCCTCCCGGGCCGCCTCTGCCGCCATCGGAGAGAGCCGGTCCTGATTCAGGTTGAACCGCGCCAAGGGCCCGACGAAATAGGCGCCGCGCTCGCGGATCACGGAATGCAGCGCAGTGGAATGCTCTTCGTGAACTTCCTTGAAGAACGCCGGATAGGTCTGCACGTCGATATCGATCCCCTTGGAAGAGACGACGCGTCCTTCATTGAACGGGTACTCGCTGTCGTGCCGCAGCGAGACGAACTCGTAATCGTGTTCATAGTCCGGGAAGGGCAGGGTGGCGGTCCAGCGCACTGTCTCCAGGGCGGCATCCCGCGCCCATTTCAGCGTCTCGGCCAGCGGTTCGAAGTCCTTGCGACTTGGGACCTTGTAGAAACCGCCGACGCGGATATTGATCGGGTGAATCTCCCGTCCGCCCACGATCGTTGTGATGTCATTGCCGGCTTTCTTCAGCTTCAGGCCGCGTTCCACCTCTGCACCGTGATCGGCGGCCATCTGAATGGCGTCCTCGAAGCCCAGGAAATCCGGCGCGTGCAGCATGTAAACATGCAAGGCGTGGCTGGAAATCCATTCGCCGCAATAAAGCAGGCGGCGCAGCTCGCGCAGTTGCCCGTCCACCTTGACGCCGGCGGCGTCTTCCATCGCGTGCACGGCGCTCATCTGATAGGCGATCGGGCAGATGCCGCAGATCCGGGCCGTGATATCTGGTACGTCCGTATGCCTGCGGCCGCGCAGAAAGGCTTCGAAGAACCGGGGCGGTTCGAAGATGCTGAGTTTCGCCTCCTCGACCGCGTTGTCGCGGATCTTGAGGTAAAGCCCGCCTTCGCCTTCGACCCGGGCCAGATACTCGACTTCGATATTCCTAGTGCTCATGGCGTTCGGCCTCCGTGCGGAACGGCCCGGCGTTCGCGTTGAATGTCTGGTAGGCGTCGTGGATCGTTTTCTGGGTCGCGCCCAGGCTGGCCCATTGGTTGCTCAGGCTGCCCGCGACGGGGCTCTCCATCGGTCCGAAGCAGCCGTAACATCCCCGGTCGTAGCTCGGACAGATCGCGCCGCAGCCGGCGTGGGTCACCGGCCCCAGGCACGGCGTTCCGTGCGCCACCATCACACAAACAGTGCCCCGGCGCTTGCACTCCATGCAGACGCTGTACTCCGGGATCTGCGGACGGCGTTTGTGCAGGTAGGCATTGACCACTTCCAAAAGCTGGCCCTTGTTGATCGGACAACCCCTGAGTTCGAAATCGACCTTCACGTGTTCGGAAATCGGGGTCGAGGTGGCCAGCGTGTCGATGTAGTCGGGCCGCGCATAGACCGCGGCGACGAAGTCGTCGGCGTCGCGGTAGTTCTTCAGGGCCTGGATGCCGCCCGCTGTGGCGCAGGCGCCGATCGTCATCAGGAACTTGGACTGCTTGCGGACCTTGCGGATGTCCTGCACATGCTCCGGCGCCGTGACCGACCCTTCGACGATGGAAATATCGTATGGGCCCTCGATATCGACCCGGGTGGCCTCGCGGAAATAGGCGATCTCGATCGCCTCGGCGATTTTCAACAGATCGTCCTCGCAGTCCAACAGGCTGAGCTGGCAGCCGTCGCAGGAGGCGAACTTCCAGACCGCAAGTTTGGGTCTTGCTGCCGACATCTCAGTACTCCCTGAGATTGATGTAAGGTTTGATCATGTCGAGAGAAAACACCGGGCCGTCCTGGCAGATGAACACCGGCCCGAACTGACACCGGCCGCACTGTTTGATTGCACATTTCATGTTGCGCTCCAGCGACAGGAAGATCCGATCCTGCGGCACGCCCGCATCCTCGACCGCCTGGGCCGCGAAGCGCATCATCACCTCCGGCCCGCAGATCAGCGCCGTCGTGTTGCCCGGATCGAACCGTGCCCGGTCGACCAGCGCAGTGACCAGTCCCACATTGCCGGTCCAGTCGGGGTCAGCCCGGTCCACCGTCACATAGACGCTCATATTGCCCGAATAGGAAAGCCGGCCCACCTCGCGCTCGTACAGAATGGTGGCCGGGTCGCGGGTCCCGTACAACAGAGTGACCCGGTTGTAGGCGTTGTGGTGATTGGACAGCCGGTAGATCGCCGGTCGCAGCGGCGCCAGGCCCAAGCCGCCGGCGATCACCAGGACGTCCTGGCCGCGCGCGGTGTCCACCGGCCAGGCGCTGCCGAACGGCCCGCGCAATCCAACCTGGTCACCGGGTTTGATCCGGGTCAGGCCTTGGGTGACCGCGCCGACGGCGCGGATGGTGTGGACCAGGTTCTCCGGTTTTTCCGGATCGCCGCAGATGCTGATTGCGGCCTCGCCGATGCCGTAGGCATACAGCATGTTGAACTGACCCGGCTTGAAGCGGAACGTGTCGCCCTGCGGCGGTTCGATCTCCAGCGTGTAGACGCCCGCATAGTTCCGGCGCACGCTTCTGACGGTCGCCGGCACGGGCACCATCGGCGCCGGTGCCGCGCCGGTGCGCGTGGACATCTCCATTACTGGCCTACCGGCTCGTCGTGACGCGAGAATACGTCCAGCATCTGATGCTGCGCCGTCTGCAAGCGGTCGACCAGGACGGGAACGAATTTCTTCATCAGGGCATAGCCGACCCTGTTGTCGGCCTCGCTCTTGTCGCGCATGCACTGGGCGTCGAAGGTAATGGCGTGCACCCGGCTGGTCGCCCGCGCGTCGTATTTCCACCGGTAGGGCGGGATCAGCCACGACGTCCCGGCAAACTCGTTCTCCTGCAGCGTTCTGAAGATCATCGGGCCGCGGCCGGGAACGAAGATCTCCAAGGCGACGGTGCCGCCGCGCAACAGGAAAAACCGCTCGGCCGAATTGCCTTCGCGGAAAAGGAACTCGCCGGGCTCGAATGCAACGTTCTGACCGCAGCCGGAGATCAGCTCCAGGATGTCGTTGTCGACGTCCTCGAAAACGGGGTTTTCGCGGACCAGGTCTTCGATCGTTTTCATGTTCAGTCCCCTTGTCCGGATGGTGGCCCGGCGATGGCGGCTGCCTCGTCGGTGATGTCGATGCCGACGGGGCACCAGCTGATACAACGGCCGCAGCCGACGCAGCCGAACGTGTCGAATTGATCGACCCAGGTGCTCAGTTTGTGGGTCAGCCATTGTCGATAACGCGACGCACCGCCCTTGCGGATCGCGCCGCCCGCGGTGAAGGTGAAGTCCAGCGTGAAACAGGAATCCCAATGGCGCCAACGTTCGGCATGCGCCCCGTCGAGGTCCAGGCGATCGTCGACCGTAGAACAGAAGCATGTTGGGCAGACCATGGTGCAGTTGGCGCAGGTCAGGCACCGTTCTGCGACCTTGTTCCAATGCGGGTGGTCGATGTTCCGGGCCAGGTTTTCCGCCAGGCCGTCTGTATTCAGCGACCGGCCCATCATGCCCATCGTGCGTTCGCTGACCCGCGCCGCTGCCGACAGGTCGTGTTCGTCGGCGGCGCTGACGGTCAGGTCGGCCAGAATCTCGCCACCGCGTTTGCTGCCGACTTCGATCACGAAGTCATGCCGCGGTTCGTCCACCACCTCGGTCAGCGCCAGGTCGAAGCCGGACCGCGCCTTCGGTCCGGTGTCCATGGAAACGCAAAAACACGTGCCGCCCGCGGTGGCGCAATTGACTGCGATGTAAAGCGCGTCGTGGCGGCGGGCCTGATAGCTTGGGTCGGGATGGTCGCTGCGGTCGAACACGCGGTCCAGCACGTCGATGGCGGCCAGGTCGCAGGCCCGCACGCCGATGAAGGCATAGCGGGGCGGCGAAGCGCGGTCCTCTTCGACCGTGAATCCGTTGTCGTTTTTGGTGGCCCGCCACAATCTCATCTCGGGCGGATAAAGGTACTTCTTGAAGGACTGCGGGCCCTGGGTGAAGTGGAAGGCCGAGGGGAGATGCTCGTGTGCCAGACGGTAGCGACCGGCTTCCTGGTCGTCGGTCCAACCCCACGGCAAGTCGTCGGCGTCCTGCAGTTCGTCCAAAACGATGGCGCCGTCCCGCACGACCGGGCCGATCGGCGTATAGCCGCGGGCCTTTAGCGCCCGCACCAGGTCCTGCAAGCCGTCTTTAGCAAGAACGACCGAGCCAGCCCGCGATTCAGCGTCAGGGGGTGCGACCTCCTGTTCCGTGGTCATTCCCTGCCTCCTTGTTCGCGCCCCGGAATCATTCTGCAAACACGATACTGAAACGGTACGTTGCGGCGTTGATCAGGGTCAATCGCCACACCGCGAAGTCGCCGTGGCAGGGCGATTGTGTCGCACGCGCGGCCCGGCAGTTACGCCGCCGCCCCCCGCGCCTGGATCGACCAGGTGTCGATCACCGTGTCGCCGCGCACACAAACATAGGCATCGTGCATGTTGATGGTCGGGTCGCAATGGGGCACCACGCACAGCACGCGGTCCCCCGCCGCCAGCCTGACGGAACCGGCTGGGCTCGAAACCTTGCCGAACTCGTCTCCGAAGGGCTCGTAGACCAGTTCTCCCGCGCCTGGCGCCACGATCTGCGGTGCCGGTCCGTCCATCGAAAAGGTCTTGCTGCCGGCGTCGATGGTGACGAATCCGGCATGGTTGGCGCTGACAACTTGCGCCAGGACGAACAACGCGTTCTGGAAAGGGTGTGGGTCGGACTGGCCCAACGCAACGGCATCGTACTCCACGTCCGAAAAGACGTAAGAGCCCACCTGCAGATCGGTGAACAGATGAAAGCCGGGATCGATGTCGAAGGTGCCCGTGCCGCCGCCGGTCACGATTTCGCAGAAGATGCTGTCTTCGTTGAGTGCCGTGACAACGCTGCGGATATGTTCCGCCGCACCGGCTGCCTCGCGCTTTCGCGTAGCGAATTCCTCGATGTGCTGGACATGGCCCGCGTAGGCCTGGACGCCCCGGAATTGCAGTGCTGACGCATCCATAATCATGTGCGCCAAGCGTACGGCACCCTGCACGGTCGTGGCGCCGGTGCGGTGCAGGCCCGCATCAAGATCAACCAAGACGGGCAGGGGGCGTGTGGCGCTTGCCGCGCGCTCGGCCAGCACCCCCAAGTTGTTCGGGTCGTCGACGACGACCGCGATCCCCGCTGATATTTCGTGCAGCGCCATCAACCGGTCGAGCTTGCGATCCCCGACCATCGGCGAGGTGATCAGAAGAGGGGCCAGCCCGGCGTCCGCCAAAGCCTCCGCTTCGCCCAATTTGGCGCAGCAGAGCCCGACCGCGCCCGCCGCAAGTTGCAGGCGCCCGATTTCAACCGACTTGTGGGTCTTTGCATGTGGCCGCAACCCGATGCCGCGGGCCTGGGCGTGGCCCGCCATCGTCCGGACGTTCTGCTCCAATGCGTCCAGATCCAGCACCAGAGCCGGCGTGTCCAGGTTTGCGTGCCGCGCCGGGTGGTCGGGCCAGTCGTTCGGTGTCGCGGCGGTCATCGCAGGGTCTTTTGACTATGTTCGGAAATCAACCGTGCCCGTTCTCTGACGGAGTTGTCCAGGCTTTCGGCAGTGCTTGCCTCTCTTTCGGCGCCATGCATGAATCGCGCAATCGGAGAAATCTGAGGTATCTCAATATTTCCTCCGTGTTTTGTGACAGACTTGTTAATCTCAGTCATGGATCTACAGTCCGTAGCAAGCAATAAACGAGCATACAAAAGGCAAAAAAGTGGGAGGTAAACAATGAAGTACAGATATCTTTTGACGACATTTGCGACTGCTGCCGCGACTTTGGTCGCACTACCTGCGCTCAGCGCCGAGAAAATGACGCTCTACTGCAGCGCGCAGGAAGACTGGTGTCAGTTGATGGCGCGCGGCTTCGAGAAGGAATCGGGCATCAAGGTCAATATGACCCGCAAGAGTTCGGGCGAGACCTTCGCGCAGGTGAAGGCCGAGGCCCGCAACCCCAAGGGCGATGTCTGGTGGGGCGGGACGGGGGACCCTCACCTGCAGGCCGCAGAAGAGGGCCTGACCGAGCCCTACGAATCGCCGATGCGGGCGGAATTACACGATTGGGCGATCCGCCAGGCGGAATCCGCCGGAAATCGGACGATCGGCATCTATTCGGGTGCCTTGGGCTATGGCTTCAACAAGGACCTTCTTACGTCCGAAGGCCTGCCGGAGCCGGCCTGTTGGAAGGACCTGACAAAACCTGAATACAAGGGCCACGTTCAGATGGCCAATCCCAACTCCTCCGGGACGGCCTATACGACCTTGGCCACGATCGTGCAGCTTTTGGGCGAGGATGAGGGCTTCGAGTTCATGAAGTCCCTGCACAAGAACATCAACAACTACACCAAGTCCGGCTCGGCCCCGATCAAGGCCGCCGCGCGGGGCGAGAATACGGTGGGCATCGTGTTCATGCATGATGCGGTCAAGCAAGCCGTCACCGGTTTCCCGATTGTTGTTGTCGCGCCTTGCGAAGGCACCGGATACGAGATCGGTTCGATGTCGATCATCAAGGGCTCTAGGAACCTCGAAAACGCCAAGAAGTTCTACGATTGGGCGTTGCGTGCCGACGTGCAGTCGCGGGCGCTGGAGGTCAAGGCCTATCAGGTGCCGTCCAACAAGGGGGCGAAGACCTCGCCCAAGGCACCCGATCTGTCGTCGATCAAGCTGATCGACTACGACTTCAAGAAGTACGGTGGCTCGACCGAACGCAAGCGCCTGCTGAAGAAGTGGGACGACGAGGTCAAGGTCTTGCCGCAATAAGCACTGACCCGTGGACAGGAGTATCGTTCGCCTTCTGGCACTGGGCTGGGTCGGCTATCTGGTCCTCCCGTGGTACGTGCTGGAAGACGGGATCTGGAATTTCGCATGGCTGTTCGATGGATGGCCATTCGACCGGGACTACGCACCCGGCCTGATCCAAACGGTTTCCGAGGGACGGGCCTGGTTGTGGCCCGTCCCACTGTTCCTGCTGATGCCCTTGGCCGTGGCCGGGCGTCGCCGAGACGATCCTGTCTACGGCATTATCCTTTTGGCTGCAGGTATTGGCGGTCTTACTTGGCTGTTGGCGCAGGGTTTTGCCATCGGCATCGGCGGCTGGGAATACAGCATCCTGGAACAGCTTTTCGGGCCGCTTGACGACCGGCAGTTCGGTCTGGGGTCCGGCGCGCTTTTGGTCTCCGCGGCGTTCCTGTTCTTCATTACCGAAGGCATCGCATCGCGTGGCGCGGTCGGCGGTGATTCCTTCACAGTCGGTGCGATCGGCCTGGTGATTGCATTGGTTTCGGTCTTCATCCTGTTGCCGATCCTGCAGGTATTGGCCCAGGCGTTCCGCACCGACGACGGGCTGTTCTCGATAACGGTCTTTTTGGGCAAGTTTGTCGATCGCAAGATCTGGGGGCTGGACTGCCTCCACAGCACGGTCGGCTGCGGGGCCGCGTGGAATTCGCTGTTTCTGGCAATACTGGTCGGCGTGACGACCACGGCGCTGGGTTTGTGTTTCGCCCTGATCGTGACGCGCACACGGTTTCCCTACAAACGCATGCTGCGGTCTCTGACGGTTTTGCCGATCATCACGCCGCCTTTCGTCATCGGGCTGTCGATCATTCTTTTGTTCGGTCGGTCCGGCGCGGTGACGCAGTTTGGCGCGGATGTTTTCGGCATTGCCGAGAGCCGTTGGATCTATGGTCTGCCTGGCGTCTGGCTTGCACAGATGCTGGCCTTCACGCCGATTGCGTTTCTGGTTTTGATCGGCGTGATGGAAGGGGTCAGCCCGTCGCTTGAAGAAGCGTCGACCATGCTGCGCGCGCGTCCCTGGCCGACCTTCCAGCGGATCACGTTTCCCCTGATCCGACCGGGCCTGGCCAATGCCTTTCTGCTGGGTTTCATCGAAAGCATGGCCGACTTCGGCAATCCCCTGGTGCTGGGGGGCAACTACGACGTCCTTTCAACGGAGATCTTCTTCGCCATCGTCGGTGCGCAGAACGACCAGGGAATGGCCGCGGTTCTGGCTCTGGTCCTGCTTGCCTTCACGCTCTCGGCCTTCTATGCGCAGCGGCGCTGGCTTGGCCGGCGGTCCTACGTCACCATCACCGGCAAAGGCGATGCTGGGCTGCCGCCGCCGATGCCCGCCCGTGTGTTCTGGCCCGTCGCGGTGACGACCGTCTTTTGGACGCTGCTGACCGTCGTGATCTATTTCATGATCGTGTTCGGCAGCTTTGTCGAAATCTGGGGTCTGGATCACACGCTGACCTTTAAACACTACTGGACGGCGTTCTCCGTCGACCGGACCGTCGACGGTTGGCACCTTTCCGGATCTGCCTGGGACTCATTTACGACGACCCTGGTCATCGCCGCGATCCCGGCACGGACGCCAACGGGCATGTTCCGGAAGATGAAAGACAGGACCAGGATTGCTCCCGTCCCGGTCAACTCGATGGGCGGCACGTTGAAGGCGATGATGTAGCTGACGCCGATCACGGTGCCCGGAATGGCGAAAGACAACATGGTCCCGAATTCGAACGCCTGACGGCCCGCAAAGCGTTGCCGCACCAGCAGCCAGGCGGTCAGCAGGCCGATGGCGGCGGTCAGCGGCGCCGAAACCGCGGCGATGACCAGGGTCGTCGTAAATGAGTCCCAGGCA
>CAJIAA010000317.1_pt1 | contig 21185 bp, 17 predicted proteins | sample 9199011 | NCBI WGS metagenome assembly CAJIAA01 (sample SAMEA7708266, study PRJEB35096) | sediment metagenome | biome: marine neritic benthic zone biome [ENVO:01000025]; feature: sediment [ENVO:00002007]; material: shallow marine sediment [ENVO:03000034] sea grass bed [ENVO_01000059] ...
CCCATCCGGCCAGGGTCGAGCGGTGCAAGTCGACGCCAACCCGCCCGTAGATCTCGCTCTGCCGGTACAAAGGCAGATGGTCGCAGTACTTCGCCACCATCACCTGGGCCAGAAGCCCCGGGCTTGGCCGCCCACCTTCTATCGGCAAGGAGGGAGCCGGCATCTGCGTGATCGTCTCACACGCCCGGCAGGCAAAGCGCGGCCGCACGTGCCGGATCACCTTGAAGCGCGCCGGCTCGTAGTCCAGCACCTCGCTCACGTCCTCGCCGATCTCGTGCAAAGCCCCGCCGCAGCTCGGGCAGGCGCAGCTCTCGGGCTCGTGGCGCACCACCTCGCGCGGCAGATGTCCCGGCAAGGGCCGGCGCGCGGGTCTCGCCGCCGGCGCGCCCTCCGCCGGCGGCACGCGCTTGGCCTCCAGCGCGGCGATCTCCTCCTCGATCGCCTCGAAGGCCAGAAGGAGCTGGTCGGGATCGCGCTTCTCCGAGGAGCGGCCGAACTTCAGACGCTTCAGCTGTGCCAGCAGCAGGCGCAACCGCTCGAGCTCGCTCTCGCGGCTCTCGAGCAGCTCTTGTGTCTCGGCAAGAACGCTTTCCTGGCGCGCCACCGTCTCGGCCAGATCGCGAACCACCTGGTGCAGGAGCAAGATGTCCGTAGGGAGCCGGTCGAGGTCAAGCCGCATGACGGGAGTCTACAAAAACCCGATTCGAGCCGGCCAGAACAAATTCACCCTAAACCGCCCGCGGGCGAACATCCGCCTCCAGCGACACCGCCCGGCGCCAGTCCAGACCCTCGATCAATAACCCAAGCTGCGCCGGCGCCAGCCGGAGCGCGCCCTGCTCGACCCGCGGCCAGACAAAGCGCCCGCGCTCCAGGCGCTTGGCAAAAAGGCAAAGGCCGCTGCCGTCCCAGTACAAGGCCTTCAGACGGTCGCCCCGCTTGCTGCGGAACACGAAGAGATGCTCGGAAAAGGGATCGCGCTTCAGCACATGGCTGACCTGCGCCGCCAGACCGTCGAAGCCCTTGCGCATATCCGTCGGCCCTAGCGCCAGGTAGATCCGCGCACCCCCGTGCCAGGCGATCGCCATCACACCGCCGCCAGCAGCGTCGAAACCAGCCGCCCCAGAACCGCGGCCTCGATCCCCGCCGCCACACGCAGCCGCACGCCGTTCGGCAGCTCGATCTCCGCCAAGGCACCGTCGAGCTCGGGCGTCTCAGCGCCGGCACCCTCCGGCAGGCGTCGAGCGGCCTGCTCCGCCACGGCTGGCGACGGGCGCAACGAACACGGCCCTGCCGCCACCAGCTCCACCGGAACAAACCCCGGTACCTCGGCCGACCAGGCAGCGAACGCGCCCTCGCGCGCCAATTTACGCCAGGTGAAAAGCTGGTTCGGATTGACACCGTGACCTCGCGCAACCGAAGAAACCGAGGCCCCCGGCCGATAGCTCTCCTCGACTATCCGGAGCTTCTCCTCCACGCTCCAGCGTCGGCGACGCCCAACCCCCGTGATCACCTCGACACGCTGAAACTCAGTATCAGTCATACGACCAGTCCTATGACCAGTCGACACCCCCGCGCAAGGTGGGGCTCACCGGACGCTTACGGAGCAGGAGGGCAGCCGGATCCCGCTCGGCCAGCCGAAGTGCGGCCACGCAGGCAGCCAGGGCCGTGTTGCGAGCCGTCGGCTCCAAGACGATCTCCGCCGCCGCGATGCCGAGCGCGCGCAGCTGTTCGGCCACCAGGAAGCAGTGCTCGTCGCTGCAGACGAAGAGCGGCGCGGCGACGCGCGCCGCGGTCAGCTGCCGCAGACTGGCCTCACCAGCCAGCTCCATCAACTGCTTGAGATAGAGTACGCGCGACAGCGGCCAGAGCCGGATGCCGGCGCCGCCCGACAGGATAACCGGATGTATCTGGTCTCTCGCCGTCCGCAGGCTCCTTGGGCCCCTCGAGATCCGCCTGGCCTTTGCCTGAATTGCCGGGGGATGCCCAAATCTTACGAAAGGCGTCTTTAGGCAGCAACTTTCCCGGCGCAGCATAGAAGGACGCATTTACCGTAATCAGTTGCGGCTCACCGCCACGGCGGTCACCCTTGGGTGTGCAAGTTGACGACGAGGAACTAAACGAAAACGGAGGTCGACATTTGAGGTGAATGATGGTGCTGCCGAACTTGAGCAGGGCACCAGGCCTTGCTTCTCTTGGCTAGGCATGCTCGGCAGTGCGCGACGGCTGAGTGGGGCGGCGCGCCGAATTTTTCAACAACATTAAGAATCTTGATAGCGCGAAGGGGCTAACCGGGCCAGGAAGGGAGTTTCACCGGACGGAGAACGCTAATCCGCGTAACCAGTCCGCCGTTTGGCTCAAAGCATCAGGCTTGCCCCGAGTGATATGCGTAGGGCTCAAATTCCACTCGACCCCCGTGAGATCTCAAAGGTAGAGATTTCGGCCGAGATTGAACCTTTCTCGCTGGTTAGGGTATTCCTTGTCACCAAGAGAGACCCCGTAGAGTTCAAATTCGAGAACAGGAAAACAGCCATAGAATTTGTCAATGATTTCTGGCAGTTGAGAAAGACACGCTACAAGTAGGTCTTCGACGCCCTCAAGTCTATAGTTGCGGCGATATCCCTGCCTTCCGGCGGATCTCTTCAACGCTCGTGCCATTGTCAGCCTGCTTCGGAATGAAGGCAATCTAGTGCTCCGGAAATATCGACGTCTCATCGCCTCTCCTCGCTCTGCCAGCCTCGGACCTTTGCGAGAAAAACCTCGCTCCAGGAGTCCAGTTTTCAGGGCTCAGGTCATACAAACTTAGGATTTCTTAATGTAGCGCTCGGCCAAGTGGCGATACTTCGAGACTGCACGGAAACCTATCTTCAAAGCGTGTAAGCCAGAGAGGAGCGTAGTGATCAAACCTCAAAATGCTGCGCGAGGATCCCGACCAGGAAGGTGAGGGCAATATGAACCAGCGCCTTCAAGTTGCTGCCAGCATCGTTCTCGGCGCGGCGGTTGTCTGTTGTGGTGCAGGACCCGGCTTGGCGGACCACTATAAGAACATCACCCGAAGTCACATTTACTCCGGCGTGAGCCAGTTCAACTATCTTGATATCCCCGGCGGACGTTGCGCCTTCAATGAAACCACCGGCGATCTGATCGGTTGCCAGGGGTTCGATCTCACCTTGATGAACCCCGTGCATGACACGCAGGCGGTAGCCACCTTGGTGTACACAAACTCCAGAACCGCGAGCCGTCAGCCAGACGACCCAAATGCTGGTCTAGGAACCGAGATTTTCCTCGGGTGCAGGGTGGATAAGCTGACTCCCCACGCCTCGATAGCCATCGATTGGTCCGAGATTCCCGGGGCGGAGGACGTCGGCATCATTCAGCGGGTCGTGCCCGACCGCTATGCCGAGGTCATCTGGGCCCCCTTGACTCCGGTTCCCGTGCCGGTGGCCGGCGGAGGCACCGGATTCAGGCGTCTTGCTAACGGCCTAGGCGGCCGAGCCCGGGCGATGAGCAGGGGGTTCTTAACAACCTTGAGCAGGCGAAGCGACACGGGCGATATCGCCCATCCGAAGATGTTGTCGCTTCCTGACAACGATGTTGTCCCAGGGCAGAAGGCCGCGGCGCTGATTTGCGTCTGTGGGGCGGTTATCGATCAGGGCTTGGATCCCAGCACATTCAGGCCTTTCAGTCTCGGTTGTGACCCAATGCCGAACAAACCGCCGGTCGCCAATGCCGGCTCGGACCAGACGGCGAACCACGTCCAGACGGTGGCCCTGGACGGCACCGGCTCCTCCGATCCGGAGGAGGGCGTCCTGACCTACGTCTGGAGCCTGGGCGGCGCGCAGATCGCCACCGGGTCGACGCCCACGGTCGGGCCCTTCGCGGTCGGCAGCCACACCATCACGCTGACCGTGACCGACGACCAGGGCGCCAGCGCATCCGACACCATGGTCATCACCGTGGTCAACGCGCCGCCGGTGGCAGACGCAGGACCGGACTTCACAGTCACCTTCAAGAAAGGCAAGATGGCGCTGTTCACGCTCGACGGCTCGGCATCGTACGATCCAGAAGGCCATAGCCTTTCCTACCTTTGGTCCCTGGCCGGGCAGATAGTCGGAACAGGAGCGATCGTTGAAATGGAACTGGCTAAGGGTGTTTATGCCTTCACCCTAAGCGTGACTGACGTCCATGGCTCCGTTTCTTCCGATGACGCGGTCGTGACCATCATCAAGTCCCACGACAGCTAACGTGGGCGGTGGACGCAGAGTACTGCTACCTGACCGATTTTCGCATTGGAGCTTATGATGGAGGTCACCAGATCAGGAGTGCTGAGACCGTGGTTTGGTATTGCAGCATTCAGGATTTGGATGACCTAGATCAATGTCCAGGTCCGGCTCGACACTTATTCTGCTCCAGATTCTAGGGGAGGGGTATCGCTACTGGGGGGCAGAGGTGTGATCTACAGGAGAAATCGACAGCCAAAGGTTCCTGTCGATTGCCGGATGTGTCCAACCACGGAGCGGTCGATCTGCTTTCTGGATGGCGGTGAACTTCTTGAACGGGTCAAGCAGGTCAAAATCGCTGATCGCATTCTTCCGGCCGGAAGTTCACTTTATTTTCAAGGGGAGCCTTGTGCAGAGATTTACGTTTTGGTGGATGGCTGGTTGACGCTGCAGCGCATTCAGGAGTCGGGGCATCGCCAGATACTTGAGTTCATCTTGCCGGGCACGTTTTTCGGTTATCAGCCCGATTGCATGGAGCCCATGTTGCATGGCGCGGAATGTCTGACGGACGTGGCATTATGCGTCTTTTCCCGGCGGCGATTTGCCGCTCTCATGGAGAGATATCCTGACTTGGCAGTACAGCTGGCCAAACTGAACTCTCGTGATGCGTTTACCGCACAGGACCATCTAACGAACGTCGCCTCGCGGTCATCCATGGCACGCGTTGCGCACCTGCTGCTCGAACTTAGCTCGCGAATTCACAGCAAATCCAGCCTCTTGAAAGGAAAAATCTGCGAACTCCCAATAACGCAGCAGCATATCGCTGACAGTTTGGGTCTCACCAGCGTATATGTAAGCCAAATGCTAAAGCAAATGAGATTAAAGCGACTGCTAGACTTTAAGAATGGGGAACTGCGGATCCTTGACTCGGGAGGCTTGGCCAAGATTGTTGACCTTTACGAAGTCATTGGAGTCCGAGTTTGATCGGAGTACGTGGGATCGTTTGAGTAGAGCTTTCCAGAATGGCCTGCATGACTTGGGCCTAAGTCAGAGCTGCAGGTTCCGGCATGGCTGCAAGGAAAGAAACTGTTGGCGGCACAGTGGTGGCTACTGAATTTCGGTGACCTCTCTGGCTCTGATGTTGTGTATGTTGATCTATTCCGGGCATTCGGAAACGAGCCATTCTTATTTGCTCCAAACCTGAAACCGGGTGAAACGAGCAATATGTTGAAATTCTGAAGATTTCAGAGATAATCTTCATATAATGGCAAAACAATTGGCCGCGTCGACCGGTCGCTGCCCAGATCTGGTGACTGCATCCTGGCGGGTCTATCGCCACCAGCCCTGTCAACTGACGCTTGCCAGATGTTCCATACGGGGGAGCGAGAAGAATGGTGGTAACCCAGCCGAGTCCTGAGCCGATCGAGCCGGAACCTCTGCCGAGGGTGAGTAGTCACCCTCCTGCGAGTGACGTGCGCGACGAGGAAATAACGTTTCGCGATCTGATTCTTAAAGTCTGGGAGGGCAAATGGTTAGTTCTCGCCGTGACAATTGTGTCCGTCGCGGTGGCCTCTGTTTGGATGAAGCTCAGCGAACCGCTCTACACGGCAAGCATGATGGTCGCCCCGGTAAGCGACAGCGGTGCTGATGGCTTGGCGGGGAGGTTGTCACAATACGGCAACCTGGCGTCGCTGGCGGGCATCGATTTGCCGGCCGACGAGAGCGTGTCTCCCTTCGCTCAGTTCATCGAGATGCTTACCTCCGCGACCGTGGCGCAGCGGCTGGGGGCGAAATACGGTGCCCTAGAGAGGGTCTTCGAGGATGACTGGAATACAACGGAGAGGCGCTGGATGCCACCGGAGGGGCCGATAGCCAAAGTGAAGGATTGGGTCTACGGTTTCTTCAATCTGCCGCCATGGACGCCACCCTCGGCCAGTACCCTGGCCGAATTTCTCGATGAAGAGGTGATTGTCGCCGAAGTCGGCAACAGCGGCATGCGACGCATCCTGTTCCGCCACAGCGATCCGAGTTTCGCGGTCGATCTTCTGCGCTGGATCCACCGGGAGGGTGACGAACTGATACGTGAGGAGGCTCAGGAGCGAACGTCGCGCCAAATCGACTATATCGAGAGTAAGCTGGCCACCATCACTGTAGTGGAGCAGCGCTTCTCGCTTGTCCAGCTCCTTTCGGATCAGGAAAAGCGAATGATGATGATCAAGGTGGATCTGCCCTTCGCAGCGCGGATTGTTCAGCCACCGACGGCATCGGAAGCCCCCACATTCCCTGACCCTGGCATGATACTGCTAGTTGCGGTCATTGCCGGAGTCGTGCTCGGTGTGCTTTTGGTGTTTCTAATCTCCGCCCTAAGGGGAGAGCCGAAGAAAGACTGAAGTCGGCATCCTGCGCAAACAATGGCTGTCGCTGCAACTCTGTAGCCCACACTACGTTGGCCCGGTTGACCCGCGCCAGCCATTAGTCTGCGGACAGAAAACTGTCGGCAAGTTCATGGCAAAGAGGTCATACTGGTCTCATAGGGATTACGGAATGAGGTGTGCCTATTCCCGGTTCCGGCAATAGCAGCTGCGGCCTCGTAGATCGGATTCGGCATCTCCCACTGCGTCAGGAAAACTGTGGTGTGGCGCGTATGAAGCTCTATTTCACAAGAAGCTTAGATCTCCATCTACGCGAACTCATACAAAGGGCATCACAAGCCTTCGTGATGAGGTCCTTGGGCGCCGGCCTGGAGTTTGGGTTCAGCGTCTTGTTGGCACGGATGTTGGGCGCGGAAGGCGCCGGCATATTCTTTCTTGCCCTGACTATGATGATGATCGGCACTGTTCTAGGCCGGGTTGGACTCGACAATGCCGTGCTTCGATTTGTAGCTGCGAACGCATCCGGCTCTGACTGGATTGCCGTTAAAGGGGTCTATCGTAGGGCCATATCAGTTGCACTTCCGGCCTCTGCCGCAGCTGGTGTTACCATATTTCTGGCGGGTCCCTGGTTGGCGCAGTCGGTGTTCGGAAAACCTGAACTGACGAGCCCACTGCGCTGGCTGGCTTTGGCCGTCTTGCCAATGTCGCTCGTGTTTCTGCACGCCGAAATGCTCAAGGGGCTAAAGCGCATTATCCCGTCTCAGCTTGTTTATGGCGTTTGCGTGCCGGGTCTGTCGATCATCGGGCTGCTGGCGATCGGCCCCAGCTGGGGCGTGGATGGCGCTGCCGGAGCCTATGTGTTGGCAGCCGCGCTGACCGCCCTTGGTGGATTTCTTGCGTGGCGTGCTGCCACGCCTCAGCTCAACAGCATCGAAGGGCGTTTTCCTATCGGCGATCTCATGCGCACAAGTTTGCCGCTCTTCTGGGTCAAGGCCATGAATCTGGCCATGGGTTGGACCAGTCTTTTACTGCTGGGAATTTTGGGGACCAGGGCCGACGTCGGTCTCTTCGGTGTGGCCCACAGAACGGCCCTAGTTACCAGCCTCGTCTTGATAGCTGTTAATAGCATTGCCGCTCCGAAGTTCGCAGAACTGCATAAGACAGGTGACGTGGTTGGACTGGCGTCCACAGCGCGGGCCAGCGCGAGATTGATGCTGCTGTTTGCGAGTCCTATCTTCCTGGTCTTTCTTTTGGTGCCAGGGTGGGTGATGAGTTTGTTCGGACCTGATTTCGCGGCGGCGGGCGTCTTGCTTGTGATCCTGGCCTTGGGACAACTGGTCAATACGGCGACAGGGTCGGTTGGATATCTGCTCATGATGAGCGGCAACGAGGTGTTGATGCGAAACAGCATGGCTCTTGCGGTGACAGTCAACCTAGGGCTCAATCTTGTCCTTATTCCCGCCACGGGTGCGGTCGGCGCAGCAATTGCGACAGCAGGATCTGTGGCAACGCTGAACCTAACGGCCCTTTATTTCGTCGTATCCCGTCTAGGCTTGAGGACCCTTCGGTGATCGAATATCGCCTATGACAACAGATATCTGCCGATAAACGCAGGAACTAAGCTGTTGCGAGCCAAAGGATCTTTTGAATGCACTTTCGTTCCACAGCCCTCGTAATCAGCTTGTTTCTATGGGGCGTATTTTTTCTAAAATTCCAAGTCCTGTTAATCCTGGCCCTGGGGATTGCTGGATTGGTGTCTATCTACGTCCTGCCGCACAGTTTCAAGATAGACCGAATCGGTTTCTTGGCGGTGGTGGTTTACGTCTATTTCATACTCAGCACTTTCTTGGTCAATGCCGTAGATGCCAAGGACATGTTCTCTCTGGAATATTACAACGGAGACGGCCGAATTTTTATGGCGTATCTGCCAATTTTCTTCTTTTCTTTGGTTTGGGTGGAGCGAAAAGATGTTCAGTCGACCGTGCGAACGGTTTTTTATATCTCGCTTTTTTCAATTTTCTTGTATTTTGTTTGGCTGATTGCTCATCCGAGTGCCTTGTCGGGCGGGAGGGCGAGCAATTTTTATGGCTTCCTTACCTCACATACGGGCGCCGGAGCCTTTTTCGGTCTGGTCGCCGTCTTTCTCGCTTTGTATGGATATGAGACAAGAAGCCCACCAACGGCGACGTTGGGGCTTGTCATGCTGCTGCCCGTTTTCGGCTCGGCATCCCGGCAATCCTTGGTCGGATTTCTGATCGTCCTCGCGTGGTATTTTCTCCGGCGCGCGAGGCCGACGGCCTTCTTCGGAGGTCTGTTTGCTGTCGTTGCCTTGCTTTCGATCATGCCAATCGTCGCGCCGCACACCTACCAGCGGAGTGCCGCAGTTCTTTCGATGGACACCCTTGAAGGCATGAAGCGGGTTGCGACGACATCAGAGTGGGAGCCTGGGGAAGAAAAGACTATCGAGGGACGTCAACACAACATTCTGGAAAGAGTTCTCTACCAGAAGTATGCGCTTCGCCGGTTTTTGCAAAGCCCATTCCTGGGCATTGGTTTGGGGAGGTTCAATGACCATGACCTTGAAATGTCTGGCATCGAGGGCTTGACCTATTTCGCGGTCGGCGGGAAGAAGATTCTCGGCGGTCATGGTCAGCTGCTCGCAGGCGCGCACAATTCCTACATCCAGCTTGCGGCGGATGTCGGTTTGCTCGGGCTCGGCCTCATGTTGTGGCTCTGGGCGTCCTTGTATTTTCGCTTAAAGAGGGCCGCAGAGTTGTTTGCCGAGGATCCAAAAATCCGATCGTTCTTCATCGCCTGTCAGGGTCTCGTGCTGTTCGTCTTTGTGGGGGGAATGGTCGAGCATACGATGGCGGCGCCTGCGCTCTGCCTTCCGGTTCTCACCATCGTCGGTGTCGGGTTAGCTTACCACCGCAAAGCATTGGCACGCTTGAGAGCCAAGGAGCACGCCGCGTGACGGTAGACCGCTGGATATTCGTAGCCGGAACGCCTCGAAGTGGCACCACTTTCGTGGGCAAGATTCTGAGTTCCGGGTTTTACGTTGACTACATTCATGAACCGTTCAATCCGGACTGCGGAATCCCGGGCATTGATCAGAAATATCTCTACCTTCGCCCGGACGATGGCACCGCGTCGCCTTACGAAAGCCTGATAAGGGGGATATTTGATTACTCTCTAACCCTTAAAACGGCATATTACCCCGAGGACGGCTATCTCAAACGCTTCGTCAAGGGCGTGGTCGGTTCCCGCGGGCCGTTCTATTTGAGGCTGTCCAAGCTCAATCCATTCGCGACTGCGGCGGTAATAAAGGATCCGATCGGCTGCTTGCTTGCTGAACACCTAGCGATGCGCTTCGGTGTGATGCCGGTCGTGCTGATACGTCATCCCGTGACGTTTGTAGCCAGTTTTTGCCGGCTTGGCTGGGATGCCGATCTCGCGCCAATTCGCGTGCAATCCGAACTCGTCGAGGACCACTTCGAAGGTGAGGAAGCCTTCCTGGGTGCAGTCAGCGCAGACCCGGTGGCCAGGGCCGCGGCCCTGTGGCGCGCACTGAACAAGGTGCTATTGGCGCAGGCGAGGGCGAACCCCGACTGGCCGGTCATAACACATGAACGCTTGAGCCAACAGCCTGTCGAGACCTTTCGAGACTTGTACGGCAAACTGGGCCTAGCGTGGAGTTCTCGGGTCGAAAGGTTGATCATCAGAAGGACGGGCAAGCACAATCCAGTCCGGGCCCGGCGCGGCCGGGTCCAGGACTTCAGCCGGAACAGCGCCGGACTTTTTCTGGCGCGCGCACAAGAGCTTTCCCCCGAGCAGCGCAAGACGGTCTACGACATAACGCGTGACGTGGCGCTGACGCTGTACAGCGAGGAGTCCTATGCGGTGTAACGGCCGATCCTGGCCCTAGGAAGTATGAATCGGCATACAGCTCCGAAGTCCAGCCAAGGCCCGGCGGAGAGATCACGCCCCCCACCCGCCACGTTCGAGCCATGGCAAAGGGGGAGGAGTCCATTCCGTCACGCCAGCGAGTGCAATGAAATGCCGGCGTGGGCGGAATTGAGGCGATCTCGACTGGTCGACCTACCGAGTTGAGAGAAATGGCACAAAGGGCAAGCCAGCGCCGCCGAGGACTTAAGATACTTTAAGCTTGCCACAGACCAATTAGCGTAGATTAGGAGCCATCTTCGGCGGGCGGGCGAGAGAGATGGCAAGGGCGGTCGATTTGGTGGCGAACTACCTAAGACAGGACCTTTCAATAGTATAAACGGACTCGACACACTGCTTAGCCGGAGCGAAAGAATGATGGTCGGCAATTCCCGGGTACGCTTACGTCATCGGGAAAAAATTCAGACTAAGACTATAGATCTCGTTGCTACTATATTGTCATTAATTGCGATCACGACATCACAATCATTTGCGGTCGCGCAGGAACTTCCGAATATCGTTCTTATTTTTGTCGATGACCTCGGTTATAACGACTTAGGGAGCCAGGGCAGCCTTGAATCCTTGACTCCAAATATCGACTCAATTGCGGCAAACGGCACTCGTTTCACCCAGTTTTATGCCGAACCTGTCTGCACACCCTCTCGTTTAGCTCTCCTGACTGGGAGGCACCCAAGCCGGTCAGAAGATGGTTTACACTCGGGTATATCCGGCCCCCATAGACGCAGAGGAATAGCCAAGGAAGCAACTACGCTCGCTGAGGCACTCAGGCCAGCTGGGTACACAACGGCTATCATCGGTAAATGGCATCTCGGTCATGGTGACATGCCGGCGGACCCTCCCTCTCATGGCGCACCGGACACTATCTATCACCCCAACAATCACGGGTTTGACTATTTTTTCGGCGGCCTGTTTGGAAATATAGACTACAACACCCACTGGAATCAGGACCTTTGGTTAGATTGGTTTGAAAACAAGAATTATGTATTGGGTGATGAAGGCCTATACGCAACTCAAGTATTTGCGCAGAAAACGGTCGAGTTTATTAATAATAATTCAGCCCTCCCTTTTTTCTTGTACATACCATTCACAGCTGTACATTTTGGAAATACGATTGACCAAAGCCGCCTTGCTCGAACACAACTACCCGTTGGTGAAGAAGTCCGGCGTGAATACCTCTCAAGATTTGACCACCTCTATCCTTCCGACGACAACATTCGGAAGAGAAATCTCTCGATGGTAGCAGTATTAGATGATGCGGTCGGTGATATCCTTGACGCCATTCGGGGGAACGGTCTGGAACTAGACACTATCGTCATTTTTGCTTCGGATAACGGCGGCTCTGTAGAATTTGGCGGCAATAATACTCCGCTACGAGGTCAGAAGGGACTAATGTATGAGGGCGGTATTCGCGTCCCAGCAATCTTTCAGTGGCGGGGGGTTTTCCAGGAAGGTCGAGTAACAGACCAGCTCGGAATGATTATTGATCTTTTCCCAACACTAACGGCGCTCGCTGGAATGGATAATGCTCAGTATGAAACGGACGGGATCGACCTATCGAGCCACCTCCGAGGTGGTCCGGTGATCGACCGGGATATTCTGCTGCGCAATCCGGTCTTTGGAGACGCCTTTCGACAAGGTAATTGGAAACTCGTTCGACGGAACAAGGGGCCGTCCAGTCCATCCGGCTTCGAACTGTACGATTTGGGGGTCGATATAAGCGAGCAAACGGAACTGTCTTCGGATTATCCGGATGTGGTCGAGACGCTGAGGGATGAGTTCGCGAGGCAGCTTTTCCAGACCGAATCCAGGGTCATTGCGAGGGTGTCCTCCTCGTGGCAAGCAAGACTTATCAATGGCGTCTACCGCAAACCCATCGTCATTCTGGGCGTGCCCTCGACAAGGGGCGCTGACCCAGGCGTGGCGCGGCTTCGCAATGTGACTTTGGATTCTTTCGAGGTACGCTTTCAGGAGTGGGAGTATCTTGACCGCACTCACCCCAATGAGACACTGCCAAACTTGGTGCTCGAGGAAGGTCGTCATCAAATGGCGGACGGGAGTGTCTGGGAGGTCGGCTCTTTCACACTGGACGGAACCCGGAACTGGGTGAGCCAAGGCTTCAGCGAAGCTTTCCCCGAGACGCCCAGGGTCTTTCTGACGGTGCAGACGGAAAATGGCTGGCAAGCGGTTACGGCGCGTGCTCGCGATGTCACGGTCCACGGATTTTCCGCCGCCCTGTTCGAGCAGGAATCGCTGAAGGATGGTCATGTAACCGAAGTCGTCGGCTACTTGGCGATTTACAGCCCGAATGGCACGGGTCGCGTCGAGATCGGTGGCAGAGAACTGCCGTATCTGCTGCAGCAGGTCGCGGTGGACGAGCGTTGGATGCCGATTCTGAGCTTCAACTTGAGGCTGCAGGAAGAGCAGTCCGCGGATGAAGAAATCGATCATACAGAGGAGGCGGTGGATATCCTGGTCCTGGGTCCATCGCTCTTTGCGCAGCAAGTCAGCCACAACGGTCCGGACACGGTCTCATTACGGCATCGGGCACTCGATGAAGCCCTTTCGATGGAATGGGGTGCGGTCGACGGGGTGGACCACAATTGGAGGACAGTGCCGCTGGCGAGGCGGTACGAGAACCCCGTTGTCGTGGCGAAGCCGGCGTCGTTTGTTGGGAAGAATTCGGGCGTCATACAGGTGCGCAACGTAACTGAGGACTCTTTTGACATCCGTTTTCAGGAGTGGTCCTACCTCGACGGCATCCACAAACAGGAGCGGGTGTTCTATCTGGCCGCTGAGGCCGGGATAACCGAAGTCGCTGGGCTGACAGTCGAGGCGGGTTCGTTCCGCACCAGGAGACTGCTGCAAGATGGCTGGGAGACGGTGAGCTTCTCCAGTCCATTCTTGGAGCCGCCTGCCGTATTTACCGGTGTCATGAGCTCCCAGGGCGTGGATCCTGTCACCACGCGCGTTGACGGCGTGACCGCAACGGGTTTCTTAACTGTTATGCAGGAGGAGCAGGCAAAGAGGGATGGTCATGGCACCGAGACCCTGGGCTGGATTGCCGTGCAACGTGGCAATGGAGTCGTTTCAGATCGAAGGTTTTTTTCGGTCCAGAGTGGTGTTGCCGATCACGTACCCAGAACAGTGCAATTTGGGCGGAGCTTTTCTGGGTCATTTCCGGTTCTGGTGTCCGATATCGTCACTACTATCGGCCGAGATCCTGTCGTGCTGCGATATCAGAATTTGAGGCCGACGTCGGTGGGGCTATTTCTACAAGAAGAGGCCTCGCTCGACGCTGAGTTATCTCATGTCGCTGAAGACATCTCCATTTTTTTAGCTGATTGACAATAGCATACGTGCAAAAGGTAGCGTATCCTCCAACGGCGAGTATACCTCGGCCTGGCGCGGGAGAAATCACAGAGCCTGCGCGCTGCAGTGGAATACTCCGATCTTGCCTATAGACATTCCAAAGCACGATGTTCAGTGTCGAATTCTCGCACCAAGGAGGTCATTGATGATGTTTGTCGTTCGACTGATCTCAGCGTTGAATTCGATGTTTTCACCGATATTTGGGTCGAAATACGTCGTTGCCATATTGTACAGAATATTTCGCCCGGTTTTGCCAAATGGATATCGAGCCTATGAGATTTCCGATGGAATGATCTACTTGGATGTAAGAGAGTCAACGATGATGCTGCGCCGATGTCTGGGCCTTTACGAGGTGAGTAAGAGAAGGGCTATTGAGCAGTTCCTCCAAGACGGGCAGACCTTTATCGACATCGGGGCGAACAAGGGCGACTATTCTCTTCTTTCCGCAAAACTCGTGGGCTCATCTGGGAAAGTGATCGCATTTGAGCCTGAGCCAACAAATTGCACGTGGTTGCGAAAAAGCATTGGTCTAAATGAATTCCGAAGCATTCAATTATTCGAAATGGCGCTTAGTGACAAAGATGGTTCTAATACACTATACCTAGGAAAGAAAAGCGGTTGGCACACACTCAAGCAGGACGTCAGAAATCGGAATAAAGGACAGATTCCCGTGGTTACGAGGAGATTGGACTCAGTGCTCGAGTCGATTGGTTGTACCAAGGTGGATATGATGAAAATCGATGTTGAAGGAGGTGAGCTAGAGGTCTTGAAGGGTGCGGAGCGAACCCTGTCCGTGAATCATGGAATCATACTGGTCATCGATCTGCACCCTCAACTCGGAGCGGACATTGCCGAAGTGCGAGCGTACCTTGAAAGATGCGGCTTCGAGTTCTTTGAGATGGACAAGCCGTTTTGTCGGCTGGCAGAACTAGGAAATCGGCCGAGAGACGTGCTTGTCATGCGGGAGGGTCGTGCCTGACACGATGAACGAATAAAGCTCGCCGCCTCGGCTGAGTCGAATGTTCTCGGCGCATTCCAGCGGCTATTGCGAAACAGTATAGCGGCCCAGCGGATGAACGCGAAGAAATTCAAAATCCTGTATATTGCTGGATCTGGGAGAAGCGGGAGTACCATACTAGACAACATCCTCGGTGCGGTTCCCGGGTTCTTTTCGGCAGGAGAAATCAGTTATATCTGGGAGCGCGGTGTCGCGGAGAATCGGCTGTGTGGGTGCGGCGTCCAGTTTCGGGACTGCCAGATGTGGCGGAATGTATTGGGGCCTGACTTCGACGGTATTGATGATATTCGTCGTAAGCGGCTATCCCTGCTGTACAGGGGGATCGGCGCATACCTGCTTCTACCGCTAATCCTCAATCCGTGGCAGACAGTGCTTCCCAGGGCGTGGCTAACCGGAATACTTGCCATTCTGGAACGACTGTACGCCTCGACAGCGGCAACCACCGGCGCCCGAGTCGTTGTCGATTCCTCGAAGTTTCCGTCCTTCGGCTACGCGCTGAGCCGGCTGAGCTGCGCTGACCTGTACGTCGTGCACGTGGTGCGGGATCCACGTGCCGTTGCGTATTCATTGCAGCGCAAGAAAAGACAAACTGACGGCGGGGCTAGGAGCTATGTGCCACGACACAGCCCTATCCGCACCGCTCTGCAATGGGTGGTCATAAATCGCGCTGCAGATGCTATTCGTGCGAGGCTCCCGGACCGATATATCCTGATCCGCTACGAGGATTTCATGACCGAGCCGGAAGAAGTTATTGCGCGCATCGTCGAATTCCTTGGTGAGAACTCGGCTCGTACACCATTTGTCGAAGGGCGCACCGTGCAACTGGGAACTAATCACACGGTATCTGGAAACCCAAACCGTTTTCATGCAGGGACCGTAGTGTTGCGGCTGGATGACGAGTGGGAATCCCAAATGGGGAGACTTAGCAAGGCGATTGTTTCGGTGCTGACATGGCCCATGCGCAGACGATACGGATACATTCGAACCAAACAGTAGGACGGAATTTCTGTGCCTTATTCAAGTGGTGATTTTCTAAGCATTCAGTTCAATCCATCTAGCCCAGTAATCAAGATGCGAACACAAGGTGCTAGCAATAGGGGGTGATGTTGCTTGCTTTGGCTGGCCGCGGTAGGCTTTACCAACTCCAGTCTGCGGAAACCCAGTGGTTCACTCCTATAGGTTTACAACCTCATCGATTCCCTTGGTTCTCAGAATGCCAAACGCACCGTGGATAAAGATAGGACTTGCCCTCGCACTCATTATGACGGTTGCGCCATTGGTGATGCCGCCTCGCAACGCCTTACCTCAGGACAAGGTGTTCCCATGGACGGCCTACTTTGGCGTTCAAAACCGACCAACACCTTGGGCCGGCTTCGTCCGCGGCATTGGTCGGAGTGTGACTGGCATGGTGCTTAGGCCGGCATTACCGAGCGAGGCCATCAAGACCACAGAATTCGGCCAGTTCCTAGGGCAGGTGAAAAAGGTAATCCAGACCCGGGACGTCCTCATCCCTTTCGGCGGCCCCGGATCGGCCAAGAAACAGGACGAGGTGGATGCCTTCATGGCTTTGGTCGAGCAGGATGAGGGGGCAACCTGGAAGACACTCGTCCAGGCCCAGACCCGGCCTCTCGCGGAGCTTCCCGAGGCCCAGGACCGCGTCTATTGGCAGATCGGCAACGAGATCAACAGCAAGCATTACAGTCGGACGCTGAGAAGCTGGGCGAAACTGCCTGGCCCGCCCCGACCCAACGACCAGGCCATTATCCCGCTGTACGTCGAGTATTTCCTCGCGCCCACAGCGGAAGCGCTGGAGGCCGCGAGCCTGGCGGCCTTCGGCGAAGATGGCCAGATCGGGGTCGTTCTGGGAACGATCGCCAACGCGGGGTTTCCTAAACCCAGAAAGTGGCTGGACAGCTTGCTGAGGTATGAGATTGACGGGCGCTTCGCCAAGTCGCTTGCCGGCAAGAAGGTCATGGACGTCGTCGATGTCATCGCGGTGCACTATATCGTGACAAGCGATGACACGGCCTGGCGCCCCAAGCTGGACGCGCTCCGGTCGACATGGCTGGGGCAAGGGCGCGTAAAGGGAATCTGGGCCACGGAGGAGCTGGGCAGCCGGCGGGCCAAGGCGGGGCTCGGGGCGACGACGACGCTCAAGGTTGTGTTCCGATTCCTCCATTGGTGGGGCCGGCACGACATGACGCCTAGAGAAGGGCGTTGCTCGTTCTACGGGGTCAGGATGGGCAAACCGGGAACACGGGGGGAGGATGCCCTCGGGGTCCTGTACGACTTCCTGGGGGACGCGCCCATCGCCGAGCTTTCTGGGCTCGTGCTGACGGAGCCGGACGAGGGCCTGGAAACCTATGCCTTTGAAGATCTGATTTCTACGAAGCGGGTCATCGCAGCGATCGCTGGCGGTAGGGACCTTCCCATCGGCCGGCTGGTCGTCCGCCAAGAGGGCTGGACCGGAGACGTGGCGGCGTCTCTCCATGTCTTCTCGCCGGCCGGGCATGAGCGCGTACCGCTCACCGCACAACGACATGACGGCGGCTATGCGCTCTCGCCGCCGGCCCAAACGATCCTACCTGGCGATGGGGCAGCCCTGATCTTCCTCGAGCAGAGTTAGCACGGGTGATCCGAGGCAAGGTCTGCACCACGGGTCATGCCCTGTAGCCTGGCTGCAGGGTTTCGCTATACGGCGGGCGCAGCGCGGCCTTTTGGGTCTTGACGAATCCAAGGTGTCTGCCGCAGGACATGCGAGCTGGCTTGCCGTCAAGAGAAAGCGGCCCCGTGTCGAGCGGGGCCGCTTCCTTCTGCGATGATGCATCGGCCGGTTGGCGTCAGAGCCTCGATAGTGGCTAACCGCCGGGCCGATGCGATCGGTTTACTCAACCCTCGGGCAATCGAACTTGAAGGGCCTGAAGGTGTCAGGGTCGTACCCTTGGCGATTGAGTTCCCCGCAGACACAGTTCAGCGCTTCAAACCGCTGCGTCGGGTACTCCGGGAGATCGAACGGAAGCGTGAACATCCTTGGGTGGGCAATGTCTCCCGTGTCGATCTGCCTGCTAAAGAGAAGGCCGAGCGCCGGATCGAAACCTTGTCCCATCGCCAGAGCACGGATGCCCAGGCCGTTGGCCAGACGCCTGTTTCCAACTCCACCGCCGGCCGTCGGCACCTGAACCGGCACTAACGGTGCGGCGATGACCTCGGCATAACGGTCTGGCACCGGCTGGATGTTTCCGGCTCCATCGGACTTGCCAGCGTTGCCGATCCCGGGCAAGGAGAGCGCATCAACTGCCAGGGAGGCATGGGGCGTCAACTCATCGACATAGCAACCTTCGAAGACCTCGGTCATCTCCCCAGCGTTTGGATCCGGAGGGCTTTTGGTCCGTGACGCCGTTCTGCTGCTGGTATAGACCAACACGGCGAAGACCTGGGTATCGTGCACCGGGTTCTTCAAGGTGAGATCGAACCCGTCGCACATCAACGCCCCGCCAGGATCCGTTATGCACTCCCCGCCGGGGATGTTGACGTAGCTGAACTGGCTCACGCCCGAGTAAATGTGACCCGGGTTGATGTTCCTGTAGTGGTCGGCCGCGCTTGGTCCCGCGCCCAAGGCAAGGGCCGCGGCCCCCACGAGCGCGCCTACGGCAACTTGGAGTCTGCGATACATGATTTTTCCTCCTATCCTGGTCCTGAAGTTCCGCGAGCTTTCATGCTCTTACTCGGATCTTCAGGCACTCAACTTCACCGTTACGGGTTGTCGGTCCTGCCTTGACCTTAGGTTCCGGCTGACCGAGCAACCAAGAAAGCTATCGCCGAAGTCGGCTTAGGGGTCCTGGGGGCAATCGAAACCGAAGTCCAGGAACATGTCCGGGTCCAACATCGGATAGTCGATCTTCAAACGGGTGAGTTCCCCGCAGACACAAAGGACCGCGTCGCCCCGCTGCGTATGGTATGGCGGGTCGAGATTGAAGGGGAGCGAGAACAATGCCGGGTGGGCCAGATCGCCTGTGTCCACCTCGGTAATTATATCTGCCAGGATCGAGGACCTCATTGCCAGTGCACGACCGCCCAGACCATTGGCGACGCGCGTCAGGGCTCCGCCCGCCGTGACCGGCGTCATGGGCGCCCAGATGACCTCGGCATAAAGGTCGGGGACCAAGCGGGCACCATCATCCAGCAGGTCTCGGCTGTCCACGGTCAGCGAAGCATGCGGCGTCAGGACATCGGCGCGACACTCCAGGAACACTTCCGTCATCGCATCGAAGTTCGGGTCGCCCTCGAACCGCGCATTGGTTCGCGAATGTGTATAGAACAGCGTTGCGGCAATCTGCACATCGTGAACCGGGTTCTTGAGCGCCAGATCCTGTCCGGAGCAGAAGACACCAATACTGGGTAGTTCGCTACATAACCCCCCGCCGATGTTGACATAGTTGAACTGGCTCACACCGGTCGTCACGATGGCGTTCGGCGATAGGGGTCTGTAGTGATCCGCAAGCACCGGCGTGGCGCCGAGCGCCATGGCGGCCGCTCCGACGACAGCACCGACTGCGAGTTTTGGCATTCTGAACATCTTACCCTCCCTTAATTGGATTGGGATATCTGACCACTATGGGGTCGCTCACGGTTTTCTCCGCAACTCCCGCTAATTCGATCTGAACTCGCCTCCGCTCCATGTGAGGGAGTCCCCCAGTCGGGTCGCGCTCACTATTCGCCGACCCTGCGCGTTGGGCCTTAAAGAATCTTAAGAATTTTCGCCGAACCGCGAATATTCTGGGTTTTCCTGATCTCGCGCAGATATTCGGCGATGCTTAGCTCGCGGGACCAACCGGATCCCAAGGCCGACAACATCCAGTATTCCGAAAGAGCCGTCCTATTAGAGCAGGAATATGAATCACTATAGCGTTATTACATCAAAAACACGCAATTCGAGCCGAATTGTGGGCCCGTTTCGGTGGCAAACATATCGCCGGGCCCTTGCGCCAAGCCGCCGCAACGGCGGCCCTTGGTCCGCACAAATCGGCTTCGTTAAGCTGGGAATGTGTGATTTCCAAGACCGCTTGGGAACTCATGGCAATCGAGAAACGCCAAGCTTCAACGAAACCGCGCTGCGACCTCGCCTGGGATCTGCCTAGCGCTGCGGACCGGAACCCCTGGCATGACCGGGATTCCCGTGAACGGCGTTCAGTCTGACCCCGGGTCCCTTGCCAAGTTCATCGGCCTCGATGAACTCGACGCCGGCCGCCTCCAGGGCGCGCTGGATCTTGGCGAGGGTCGCCACGTTTCCGCGCAAATCATCCGCCGATCGTTCGATTCGCTGGACCGTGGTGACGTGCACGCCGGCCCGCTCGGCCAGAGCGCGGGCGGGCCAGCCGAGCAGACCACGTCCGGCACGAATTTGGGGGGGTGTTATCAAGACAGAGTCCTAGCGCCGGCTTGCCTACTGTGAACGAAAAGTGAAGAGTATCTCGTGACGGTGTATTGGAAGTTAATGTACCACGATTCGGTATCTCCTCCGTCGCGTTTTAACGGGGGCAAGAGAGACAATGAACCGGAACAACCGGTTCCGGCAAAGACCGCGTTTGCCCGAGTTGGATGGACAAAGACGAGTTCGCCGACTGAGGGCGTTTATGGCCTAAGGACACCACTCGCTTGTTCAGACGAGAAGCATCGGGACGACGTAGTAGCAGCGTCGTATCTAGTCAACCGGGCTTGTGTTGGGTTGATAGAGTCAACCCAACTTCCGGAGATTGGCCATTGCGCACGACGACCTTTTCCGAAGGCGCGCTAAGATTTTCCTCTATAAGCTGCAAAAGACAGAGTGGTCCCAGCACACGTCCTCGCGTTAAATAAGTGTATTAATGCATTTTAATATAGCAATAATACATCGCTTTCCATTCGTTTGAGCCCGAAGACCGACTGTAACTCAGAAATGATATCCCAATTCATGCATTGCATCTCAGTACGATTGCACCATAAGCTTGTATCGGCGTTTCTTGACCTTCTGGGGGAGGTCCGTGATTCACTGGTCAAAGAGGCCGCCGGCGGTTCCTGTGAGCTGCCAGGAGTGCCCGGTGCGGGAAGCGACGGTCTGCCAGCCGCTGGAAGGCGACCGGCTGGAGATCGTCCAGCGGTTCAAATCGGGCGACCGTATCCTTCCCGCGGGCAGCCAGCTCTACCGCCCGGGCGAAACCTGCGCGGAACTCTTCAATCTGCTCGACGGCTGGCTGATGCTCTACCGCG
>CAJIAA010000111.1_pt1 | contig 20993 bp, 19 predicted proteins | sample 9199011 | NCBI WGS metagenome assembly CAJIAA01 (sample SAMEA7708266, study PRJEB35096) | sediment metagenome | biome: marine neritic benthic zone biome [ENVO:01000025]; feature: sediment [ENVO:00002007]; material: shallow marine sediment [ENVO:03000034] sea grass bed [ENVO_01000059] ...
GACGATCGGCGAGGATCGTGGCGCAGCGGTCCTGGCCCATGTCGATCTCGTCGCGTCGAGCCATTCCACTGCCGCTTACGAGGCTGTCTATCATGACACGCCGTGCCTTTCGCTGCGGGCGGCCGGCCCGGCGAAGGACCGACCTGTGGTCGACCGGCTGGGGCTGTCGCACCCCTTCGAAGATGCCGAATCGCTCAAAGGCTGGCTTGCCGAATTTGATCCACTGGTGAGCCGTGATCGACAAAAGCGCCGGCGGGAGGAACTCACCAGGGCCGGCCTTTTCTTTTCCGACGGATTTGCCACTCAAAGAGTGTGCGATGCAGTGGATGGGCTGCTCTCGGGTGCCAGGGCCTGACCGATGAGCCATGAGCCCGGCCGCATCGTCCTGATGACATCTGATCACCTGCGTCACCGCTGGGTCGCCGAGAGACTGTCGGAGGCGGCTCAGTTGGCGGCCGTGATCGCGGAACAGAAGCCTGCAGACTCTCCCGCGCAAACCGCAGCGACCGATCTGGAGACACGCGACTATTTCCGAGAGCGTAGCGAGCGAGAACGCCATTGGTTCGGTTCCGTGTCGGACTTCGACGCCCTTGCGCCGCGCACGCTCCGGCTGCCCTGGCGTGGCATCAACACGCCGGAGACACTCGCCTTCGTTCGGGGGCAGGCACCGGACCTGATCATCCTGTTCGGCTGTGGCATCATACGCCAACCCCTGCTCGGCGAGTTCGACGGCCGGATCGTGAATATGCACCTGGGCCTTTCCCCCATTATCGAGGCAGTGCAACGAACTTTTGGCCCCTGGTCGACGGGCTACCGGAATGTGGGGACGACGGTCCACCATGCCACCCTCGCGGTGGACGGTGGCGCAATACTAGGCCAGGTGCGGCCAGAGCCCCGCGAGGACGACAGCGCTCACGACCTCGGCTGCAAGTCCGTCATGGCGGGCAGGGATATTCTGTGCCGACTTGCTGCGATTGGCCTAATGCACCCGGTCTTCAGTAGGCGAGTGGAGGCCAACTGTGCCGGCGCGCGGACTACACGGTCGACGCGTTGCGCACCTTGCGAGGGCGTCTGGCGGCCAGAGTGAAGGTGGAGTGTGTGCGGGCCTAGGTGCATCGGGATGGTAGGTTTCCCATCCATTCACTACCGTTGATGTGGTACACAACGGTTCGATCTCCTCCCCTTTAACCCGACACTCCCGGACTGCTTTGAAAACTATTTCCGTTGTCGTGAACGCCCGGCTGCAGTCGACTCGGCTACCGGGCAAGCTGCTTCGCCCGTTTGCCGGCACGACGCTTGTCGACATTGCGCTGCGTAAACTCAACCGGCTCGATTTCTTCGCCCATCGGTACTTTGCCGTGGCGGAAGACGAGTTGAAGGCGCGCTGTTGCGATCTCTCCGAAGTCGAATTGCTGGAAAGGGATCCCGATGCGGTGCGGCCCGGCTACAACGATCACCGGAAGGTCTTCGCCCATTACGAGCGGATCGAATCGGACTACATCGTTTGGCTGAATCCGTGCCATCCGCTGATCAGCAGCGATACGTTGAAGAACGCGGTGAACCAGGTGCTCGCCACAAACCACAACTCGTACACCTCGGTGGTCAAGACCAGCGACTGGATATTCGACGGCGATGGCAATGCCGTGACAAATACCAAGGCTTCGATGCTGTCAACTGCGCACTCGCCGGTATATTATAAAGTGGCGCATGCATTCCATGTGATCTCGAAGGACTTTTTCCTCAAAGACTATCAGTATTGGACGATGACTAAGAATGATCCGGCACTGATCGAAATCCCGGAGGCCGAGAACTATGACGTCGATACCCCGATTGACTTTGAAGTGGCAGAGGCCGCATATATCCGTGCTCAAGAATTAGGGACAGCATAGAGTAGCCATGGCTGCCATGATCATGGACGATCAGGCGGGTGGACCCGATGCGGGCCGTGCGCCGAGTGATCTCCGCATCTGGTTATGCGATCTGACGTATACGCAACAGACGGTGGCCGCGGATGTGATCCCGAATGCGGTCGGCGGCATCTGCACATATACCGAAAAGCAGATCCCCTTCTCGTCGCCGATCCGCATTTTCAAGTATCCGGAGAAGCTCGCCGAGGCCTTGGACGATGGGCCGCTCCCCGACGTTATCGGGTTCAGCAACTATGTGTGGAACATGTCGCTTTCGCATGGTTTCGCGAAGGTCATCCGCAAGCATGCTCCGAAAACCGTCATCGTGTTCGGGGGGCCCAACTACCCGACTGCTGCATCCGAGCAGGAGGCATTCCTGCGCCAAGTGCCCGAGGTCGACTTCTATATTATCAAGGAAGGCGAACTCGCTTTCGCCAGGTTGATAGTTGCGCTGATCGATACCGATGGGGATGTCGAGGCGGTCAAGCGCCAGGCGATCCCGTCGATACATGCCATCGGCGAGGACCAGACGGTTTACCTGACTCCTCATGTGGAGCGCATAACGGACCTGACGGAAATCCCGTCACCCTACGTCACCGGCCGGCTCGATGAGTTTTTCGACGGCAAACTGCTCCCCATCATACAGACTAATCGGGGCTGCCCGTTCGCCTGTACGTTCTGTGTCGAGGGCGATGGCTATTACAACAAGATCCGGCGCAACAACCAGAGAAAGATCGACTCCGAGCTGACATATATCGGCGACAAGATGGCTGCACTGCGCGCCAAGGGTGGTCGCAATGACCTGTTTATCGCCGACAGCAATTTCGGCATGTACCGTGAGGATCTGAACACCGCGCATACCCTGGCAGCGACCCGACGGGACTATGGCTGGCCGGAATACATCAATGTCGCGACCGGCAAGAACCAGAAGGAGCGCGTGCTCGAGGCCTCGAGGATCATCGACGGCGCCCTGAGGCTTTCGGGCTCTGTCCAGAGTCTCGACCCCACCGTTCTGGAGAACATCAAGCGCGAGAATATCGACGCCGAAGGGCTGTTCGAACTGGGTCTGAGATCAGAGGAACTTGGCGCCAACACCTATAGCGAGATCATACTGGCATTGCCCGGTGACTCCCTGGATGCACACATGTCGACCGTGCGGACGGTGATGAATGCCGGCTTCACCAATATCTTCCTGTTCCAATTGATGCTGCTGCCCGGCACGGAGATGGCCACCGAACAGCACAAGGCGCAATACGGCATGGCCACCCGGTTTCGTGTGCTGCCCCGCTGCTACGGGCATTTCGAAGTGTTGGGCGAGCGCATCGTCGCCGCGGAAATCGAAGAGATCTGCATCGCCAACAGCACCCTGAGTTTTGATGACTATCTCCGGGCGCGGCATTTCCATCTGGTGGTCACGATCTTCTACAATGACGGCATCTTCGCCAGCTTGCTCAAGCTGCTTCGCAGCCTCGATGTACCCATATACCGGTGGATGGAGGCATTGCTCGAAGAGCCTTTGCCCCACGGACTTGCGCCGTTGTTCGATTCGTTCCTCGAGGCGACTCGTGACGAGTTATGGGACAGTCGGACCGGCCTGGAGGACTTCGTTCAGCAGCAAGGCGTTGTCGAGAAGTTTGTCAACGGTGATCTCGGCAACAATCTGCTTTTCGTGCACAAGACACTTGGCATCACCGAGTATCTCGTAGACTTGGCCGGTGCAGCCTCTCGCACCCTGCGCAAGGTGCTTGCCGATCATGGCCACGCTTCGGATGAATTGTCGCGGTTCGTTCAGGATGCGCTGACCTATCACTGCCTGAGTGCGCGGGACCTTTTCGTCGATGGCGCGGCTGTGCCGGCCGCGGTTCTGAACTACGATATTGATGCGTTCCTCGAGGGCCCGCGCGACATGGGCGTTGAGGATGTCCGGCTGGATCGACCGACCCGATTCGAATTCCTGCGAGATGATAGCCAGCGTGCGTTGATCGAGCGGTATGTCGGTATCTATGGCACTACGCCAGTCGCATTGGGACGAATTCTCTCCAAGGTACATGTGAAGAAGTTGTTCAGGCACGCCATCGCCGACCCCTCTCAGATTTCACGCGTCCAGGGCCCGATCAGCGACGCGGAATTCCATCTTTCGGGTCTGCAACAGTGACAATCACGCCGCCGGCCGTTCTCCTATGGCGTGGCTGACAAATGCGATGCCAAAACCCGGGAGATCAGCAGGCGCCGAGGCGTCCGGCGTGGATTCACACTGGACGGGGTCGCCTATTACTCAGCTCGCCACGGCGATTCTCCCGAGGTTTTGAGATATGACGTCAATGATCTCTTCCGCACGGCGGGCCCACTCGCGGTGACCGATGGTACTGAAATCGTCTCCGCGAACGAAGCTGGCCGGCATGTCGCATAGTCGCCATTTCGATATCGTACTGGTCGTCAACTACTTCCGGTCCGCGACACACTTTCTCTGCATCATCGAGGCGCTGTCGTCGAAATATCGCATCGGCCTTCACATGACTCCGCTGGATGAGGACATGCGGCGCAAGGCGGGCGACGCGCAGGAGCGTTTCGTCGCCGAGTGCCTGGCCCGGGGCGCCGAATTGGCCGACGGCGGCGGTCACGACGTGAATCTGATGATCGTGCAGCAGCGCCTCTATGATGACGCCGCCGTTGCCGCCGTCTTCGAGAGGTTCTCGCCGCGGCGGGTGGTCGGTTTGATGGCCCTGGCAATGGCCGGGCTGCCGGCCCATGAGCGATATCTTAAACAGTTCGGCATTGACAAGGTCTACGTGCCGAACCGGCGTTTGATGGAATTCCTACTCGAGCAGCGCGATGCCGCTCACATCTATCGGGGCATTGATGTAGAGCAGATCGGATATCCCTACGATCGATGGCCCCTGGTTCCCGAGTTTGAAACCGACTGGCTGATCGCTGCGCCGACGGGATTCAGCTTCCGCAGAGAGTCGGACCAGCATCACTTCTTCAAGGATGTGCTTTCGCTGCTGGAGCAAATCGGTCCGGAAGACCGGATCGTCTACAAGCCGCACAATAGCGAGCGGCGCGACTATCTGGCGCCGCCCGGATATGCCAAGGTTGCGCGCCTGGTGGGTCGGATTCCGGGCGCCAACGCTATGCTGGCCCTGCTGTCCAGGGTGCGGGGATGGGTCGGACGGCACTTTACCAAGCTCTATACCGCGTTTCTGCATGAAAGAGTTCTCAGGCGCTCCCGTCCTCTTGCCGACTTATCCGACAAGGAGTGGATGGGGCTGGAAGCCTTTCTGCCTGGCGTTCGAAAGGGCGTCATCGGAGGTCTGAGCAATACGATATGGGGGACGCTCTATTTTGGATTGCCGTTCTTGAACTGCGTCGATATCGAACGTCGTGACTCGAACGCCGCCAGTACCCTGCATGGCAGCAAGGACTCCAGTGGGCTGCTCGATCTCAACCTTAAGTTCTTTGGCGTCGAATACTGCGGCGGACGGCTGGAAGAAGCGGCCCATGGGGAAGGAATAGTCTTACCGGAGGACAGGCAGGGCGATCTGGTCGCGGCCATCGGTCGGGACCTTGCCCAGATTTCGTGTCGCCTGACCTGCGCCCGATAAGCGAGACCGGTGGGGCGACCGCCCCATTCCTTTAGTCTCGCCTGGGTCTTGCCGGCGGCGATGGCCATTCACCAACGGCAGCGTCCGGAAGTGCAATCAGCGGGCGCCGGTTCTCACACGCCATATCATGCAATGCGACGCGTATATCGGGGGACCGCATGGCGCAGAGTATGGATGTTGCCGATCGTCCACTCGCAGACCCAAGCCGCGCAGGCTCATATCCCAATAGACGATTCGGTCGGACTCGGGTGGAAGCTGGATGGAGTTCATGGAGCGATCTGTCAGGTTGACCCGGATCGGTTCTCGCTTGGCTCTTATCCCTGACATTAGGTGTTACCGATGACCCGTGGTTAACGATTTGGAACAGAACGGACGAAACTCGTTGCAACAACGTGAACGGTTCTGGAACAAGTAATAAGGGCAGGAAGCTAGGATCTCTCCAAGCTTCCTGCCCTTTGAATTGGCTCCCCGGGCCGGACTCGAACCAGCGACAAGGTGGTTAACAGCCACACTGGTTGCCGCAGAATTCTGCCGTTCTTGTGATCAGAGCAGTCTATGGGTAACGCATGGAAACCAGCAAGCCGGCAATTTAGCTTAGTAGAACGCGGATGAAGGGCCATCCGGTCCACGCGATCAAGATCGCGATCAGCCCGCAGAGAAAGATCATTGTCCCCACGACGGCCAATCGTAGAGGATATCCTGATACGAATCATGCTGCCTTCCAAGAAGGGTGCCGATACCCAAGGCATGACCATCAGCAGGTTCGCTCGATTACCTCTTGCTCATCGGCTTCTTGGATCTTACCGGGTAAATCGGTTGCTACAGGGTGCGCCTCGATCGGAACTAAGCCATTCTTGGTACCGCTTTCATCGTCCGAGCGAGAGTGAATCAGATGACCAGCCGACAGCACCGCCTTGCCGATTCGCTACAGGCAAAAATCGTACTTAGTTACCGTAATTGGCAGATCTGGACACTAATTGCAGTTCTGGCCGCTGGCATCTACGTCGCACACCGATTCGACGTTGAGGTCCATTGGATGATCATTGGCACGATCGCTTAGCTCTCATTGGTCATCCACATCAGCTTCACTGCTGTTCTGGGTGAGCTCTACGAGTTGAACGACCAGTTAGCCGGGCGCAAAGATGAGTTCCGCAGCCTCCTCAACGGTCCACGCTCATGAATCGCCTGCCTATATGCGTCAGGCATGGCCCGAAAAAGCGGTCGCGGTCCAGCGCTTTCTCATTCCCCGTCTTCGTCCCTCAATCGCCGCACGATCGCCAAGGCATCGCTCGCCGTGATGCCTGGCTGTGCATTCAGGACCGCAACGACGGCAAGCCGGGTCTGCTCCTGGTAATCGTCGGTGGTGCCTTGGGCTTCGCGGATCAGCGGCAGTAGGTCAAGGTCGCGGTCGGGCATTGCGTTAGCACGTCGAGGACGCAGTGGCGGCATGGGGTCGATGAGTTCATAGGCGGAGATCGCAAGCGGGGCCTCCTCAGGTGTGACTTCGTAAGTGACGAGTTTCTCCGGGGTTCAGTACGGTCCTGTAAGTCAAGAAGCAGGGAACCCACGCGTTGGCGCATGGCTCCCTGAGAGGTTAGTAGATGGGCGAATTGGGACGATCATCGGCAGTTGATCGTTGTCAATGCTGGCCAGGGTGAATGTCCGCAGTTTCCCAGTGTCACGATATGCGGGATAGGATTAAGTTCATGACCCTCACGCCAGCCATGCTTCAACAACACCCGATAACCCTAGCCTTTGGGTCTGGTGTAAAAGCCAAAAAAACGTACCACCAAGGCACAAAACATCACATGTACAATCGCAACCAACTGAATGGCTATGTCCTCTCGCAACAGGGAAGATACCCGGGCACCTGGAAGCTAAAGATCGGGGGTGGGGCTGATACCGTTTTTCTCCCTTTCCAGGGAAAGGAAGTCACCTCGATTCCGTTGCCGACCACGGGAGCGAGTTTTTTCGTCACCGACGAAATGTCCGGCTGCTGCTTCTGTATCGTCAAGACGGGAAACAACAATCGGTTCGCAATTCACGCGAACACTCTGACGGGTTCGTCACGAGAAGACAAAAGGGGCAGGGCCCACAATTGGCAACATGACAGCGCGCTGGCGGATCTCGCGGCCCTGGTGCGCAACGCCCAAATGATATTGGCGCCCAGACGATCGAGTACTATTTGGGCAAACCTGAGTACCTTGAGTGTGCCGAAGGTAATTACTCCGGGGCTAATTTCGGTGGCGGCACAATTGTCGTCGGTTTTCACAGCGGAGCCAAATGGAGCTTCTGGTTCCAGACCTGGGGAAGATCAGGCGATACAGGGCCTATGCACGTGCTCGAAGCCAAGAAGTTCTGGCAGGAGCCATAGCGCTGTGCCGTGGGCGACGACGGCGAGGAGATTGCGACACGAGAGGTGTGTCTGGATGGCAAGAGAAACGACCAAATGGCCTTCCACGCGCTGGCCGATTACCAAAATTATGTCATCGGATGGTTGCAAGGGGAATAGGTTGCCCTGGAGGGGGCCGTGGTACGATTTCCACGAATTTGGATGTCATCTGGGGAATGTCGGTTAAGTCTGTCTCCTTTGAGATGATACGAGGTCTATGTGCAGTGGCAGGGAAGATCGACGGTGGGACGATGGTTCGCCGCGCTGTTGCTTGCGGCGGGCTGCACCCACCCGGCGAACATCGACCCGCCCGCGCCCTCGAGCTTGGCTGAGCGGTTCGAGCTGGTCGCCTTTTATGACGAGATCAGTGGAGGTGAGATTCCGCTGCACCGCTGGAACGGCGATGTCCGCGTTTTCGTCTCCGACAGGAACTCGGCGCCGTATCGCGAAGATGCTCGGGCCCTGCTTGAACGCCTGGACCAGCTGACGCCGATGCGGGTTGGATTCGCCCGTGGTGGTGAAGACGCGAACATTGTCGTAGTGATCGGCACATGGTTGGCAATCGACGTTTTTCGCGTCATGTCTCCGGATCGGGTGACGACGGCGCGGCCGCGCCGGTTCACCTGCGCCGCAATCATGTTCCCGACTGAACAGTCGATGCCAAACGTGCTTGCAAAGGGATGGGTGCTGATCGACGCCGACTTGGACCCCGACCACATCCGGCGCTGCCTGGCGCAGGAGATCGCCCAGGCCCTCGGCCTGCCGAACGACATTGACGATCCGGATGGGACAGTGTTTTCCACCTTCTCCCGCCGCGAGACCCTGTCCACGAGTGACGAGAACATCGTGCGCATCCTCTACGACCCGCGCCTGCGACCCGGCATGACCCGCGCCGAAGCGATGCCCATTGTCCGCCAAATCGCCGCCGAGCTGGAGGCCGAGTAAGCCCGGTGCAAACCACTCATCAGCGGTCGTTAGGCTGGGCATCGGCCCCTCGGATCACAGGGATTGGTGAGCGACGATTTCAATGCACCTCGCCGTCCGGCTTGTCCTTCAGCAACTCCTCAGCCGCCGCCTTGATCTTGATCCATAAGGCTTGGCCGGCATAGTCGTTCTGCTCACCGAACTGGTCGGCCCGCATCGCGCACTCGATCGGGGCGTGATCGCCGAACTGCTCATCCATCTGCTGCGCGCTGCGCCAGATGTCGATGTCAGTGACAGTCAATCACCCGTAGGTTCTACTAGGGAAATGGAGAACGCCGGTCGAGCGGGGCTTGAAGTACGAGTTGACAGGAACTGAGCAAAAGATCGCTGATTACGCGTCAATGGCCGGCGCCGCATATTCCTACCCCGTGGTCAAAAGATACGGCAGCGAGGCATACTCGTCCGGCAAGTTGATCATATTCAATGCACTTGCATTTTCGATCTATGGCGAATGGGCTGAGGCAAGGAGGATCTTCCCTATCGCCTACTACGACACCTTTTACAAGATGGCTGCAAACTACATCATCTCCGCAGTCCTGGACTTGAGAACTGGATGGTTCTTCGCGTCTAAGGCCCAACGAAGATACTTTTGGCCGCTCGCAGAGTTGATGAACAAACTGCGCACTTCTGGATCCGAGGACCGGTTCAATGACTACGCAGACGCTTGCCTTGACGGCGTTGGAAGCACGGGCATAGAGCATCGCGATGTCTTTCTCGCAGATGAGATTAGCTTATTCGCATCGCTATATGATGAGTTTGCTGACAAATTCGGCTTTGAGCGCCTGACGGCATTCGAGACAGATTTGCTTAGACGAGAGTATGTCGAACTGTGCAGGGCGGGGGCGCATGACACCCTGCTTTCAGACGAAATTTTTCATGTTCAATGGCGACGATCATGACAAGTTGCGGGTACTCCCTCCAGTCGGGTGAGAAATTGCTCGGGTCGCACTGGAAATGATTGAGCGTGAGGGAATTGGCAGAGATGGACGACCCGACCGGACCTATCGCCGCCGCCACTCCCAGGGTGGAACGCAAATCGCGGCCCATACACCGCGCCCGTTCACGCGGGCTTCGTCCTCTTCATCAGCGTACTCGCTGCCTGAATAGCGAGCATAGTCCCACGCCCATCCGGCCCGCACCATTGATCCGCCAATGTCCGCCCCGGCAACCGAGCATGTCGCCACCGTGCGGCCATAGCGGTCGGTATCGACGGCCTCGCAAGTCACGGGATTGTCGCCGATGATCCGGGAGAGAGCAGCGGTCGCCATGCTGCCGGCTTCGAGACCACCGCATGTCTGATCGCGCTCCGGGGCATCGATGCCCCACAGGCGAATTCGAACGGAGCCTATGCGGATCGTGTCGCCGTCGATCACGCGGACTTCTGCGGCCGAGGCCATAGTCGAAAGCAAAAAACAGCGCAATAGCCGCAAGCCGGATCACCGCTCCGCCTCTTCCCTCAATCGCCGGACGATGGCCAGGGCGTCGCTCGCCGTGATGCCTGGCCGTGCACTCAGGACCGCAACGACGGCAAGCCGGGTCTTCTCCTGGTGGTCGTCGGTGCCGGCTTCAGCGTCGCGGATCAGCGGCAGCAGCTCAAGGTCGTGGTCGTGCATGCCGTGAGCGTAGCATGGCGAGGTCGCGGCGCGTATTGACCGTTAGGTGCCTGACAGCGGGCCTGCCACAAGCATTCGCCGATAGGCTGGTGCTGACCCGAAGCTGTCTTGACTCGATCCGAACCATCGGGCAGGCAAGACTACGTCGTAGCGGACCTGCTTGTCCTCGGAGGCCGGCGATGCGATCGCGCGGCGTTCATCGCACGAGTCCGAGCATCCCGAGGGTCAGACCAGGGATGTAGGTGATCAGCAGTACGGCGATCAGCAGGATCAGGACGTAGGGCAGTGTCGCTTTGTAGATCCGCAATAGGGGAAAGTTGAAGCGATAGGCGGATAGGAAGAGGTTCTCCCCCATCGGCGGCATCAGGTAGCCAAGCTGCATGTTGGCCAGGAAGATGATGCCCAGGTGAACAGGCTCGATGCCGTAGGCAGCGGCCATGGGAACGATCAGCGGAACGATGACGATGATAGCCGAGTAGATGTCCATCAGTGCACCGACGACGATCAGCAGCAGGTTTAGCATCGCCAGGAACAACAGCGGCGACTCGATCACCTCCTTGACCCACTCCAGGGCCAGCATCGGCACCTGGGCGATCAACAGGTAGTTGGTCAGGCCCAGCGCCACACCGAGAATGATCATAAAGCCGCCGACCACCGTCGCGCTCTCGACCACGACCCGGGTCAGGTCACGGCCGAGTTTGATCTCACCGAAGATCAGCGATTCTACCATGAAGGTGTAGAGCACGGTGACCGCGGCCGCCTCGACGAGGGTCGCCAACCCGCCGAAGATGCCGCCGATGATCAGGAAAGGTAGCAAAAGCTCCCACTTGGCCGCCCAGGCCGCCCGGCGAAGGTCCGTCCATCGGAACGGTTTCCGCGCCGCGCCCTTGAACCAACCGAACCAGGCACCCCAGGCCGCCACAACGACAATCAGCAGCAGGCCGGGCAGGAGCCCGCCGATGAACAGTTCGCCCAAAGGCAGCTCTGCGTAGTAGGCGTATAGGATCACTGGCAGGCTGGGCGGCAGCAGCACGCCGATCGATCCCGACACGGTCACCAGACCGACCGAGTGGCCCTCCGGATAGCGGCTCTGGACCAGCATGGGTAGCAGCAGCCCGCCCATAGCCAGAATGGTGATACCCGAGGCGCCGGTCAAAGGTGTGAAAAATGCCAGCAGCAAAGTGACGACAATGGCCAGGCCGCCGGGCATCCAACCGACCAGCGCAGTGAAGAACCTGAGCAGGCGCTGGCTGGAGCCGCCCTCGGCCAGGAGGTACCCAGCCAGCGTGAAAAGAGGAATCGCCGGCAGCATGGGAGATGTCGCCATACGGTAGGCCTCGCCAGGCACCGCGGCGATCGGCGTGCCTTCCAGGAAGAACAGCAATGCCGCGGCGCCGCCGATGGCCAGAAAGATCGGCAGGCCGAGCAGTGTGCCGAGCAACAGAAGGGCGAGCCCGGGCAAGAGGAGGCCAGGGCCGTCGAGCCCCGGGATCAGCCCAAACATGATGGGTACGATCAGGCCGCTGGCGACGAGCAGCCGGCCGTGCCAGGTTTCGGCGGCGGCGGCAAGGACCCGCCAGGTGATCACCGCCAGCGCGGCCGGCATGACCAGCGAGATCAGCCAGACCGGGATGCCCCATGCGATACGATCGCCGTACTGGAAATCAATGCCGACCAGTCGCAGGCTGGCAACGACGAGGGTCGCCCCGACGGCGACTGAAAGCCAGCCGGTGGCACCGGCGACACCTTTGGCCCACGAGGCGTTTAGAAACTCGGCGCTGGCCAGGGACAGCAGTCGATCCTCGCGAGCCGCCAGCGCGGCGCCTATGAACGTGATCCATAAGGTCAGATGCTGGACGATGGTGATCGAGCCGGGAATGCCGGCATCGAACAACTCGCGCCCCAGCAGCTCGAGCACGGGGAGTGCCGCGATGGTGACGAGCACTGCGACGGCAAGGGCGTTTTCCAGGCGATCGATCAACACAGGAAGATACGGTGTGGCGAGCTAGAGTCGTGGCGGCTGCTCTGCCGCCGTACTGCCCGCGTGAGCCGCCCTGTATTCTTCCGACAATCGCAGGACTTCGTCGAACAACCTGGGATCGCCGCTCCACCCGCGCATGGCCGGATAGGCAGCGCGGGCTTCGCGCCGCCAAGCCTCGCGGGTCGTGTGGTCCAGCGTGACGACCGTCAGTCCGCGGGCGCGCATCTCCACAATCGCCTGTTCTCCGGCGCTGCGAATCTCGGCCTGGGTTTCGAGTGCGATGATCCGGATGGAGGACAGCAGCGCATCGTGATACTCGGCTGGGATCCGCTCCCAAGCCTGATTGCTGATGACCGTCGCGGCGTTGAGCGGAGCCCATCGGAGATCCGTCATGTAGGGTGCGGCCTGATAGGAGCGATCGAGCAGTGCGAAGAGCGGCGGCACGTCGATCGCCTCGGCCAGGCCGGTCTGAAGTGCGGTCAACATGTCGGTCGCGGGAAGCGGTACCACGTTGAATCCGAACTCCCTGAACGCCCGCTCGTCCTCCGGCGCGCCGGAGGAGATCCACAGACGGAGATTGCGAAGGTCGTCGGGCGTGCGCACAGGCGATTTGGCAAAGAAGTAGATCCAACCTGCATCGGACCAGCTCAGCACCCTGAGGTCGCGGCGCGCCAGGTTCCGTTCCAGTTCCGGCGCGATGCCGCTGCGGACATATTCGAGCTCCTCATAGGAGTCGAACAGCAGCGGGATGTTGAGGACATCGACGCTTTCATCGATGTGCGGCAGACCGGCGCCGGTGATCGCTACCGCGTCCAGGCTGCGCCGTTGCAGCTTTCGGACCATCTCGTCCTCGCCACCCAGGACGCCGCCCGCATAGATACGCAACTCCAGTTCGCCATCGGTGATGTCGCGCCAGTCCTGCCGAACCTGCAGAAGCGCGTCGTGCCATACCGATCCTTCCGGGGCCAGCGTGCCGAGTTTGATGACGATGGAATCGGCCGCGGCCGGCGCCATCGCAGCCGACAGCAATACCGGCAGCAGAAAGGCAAGGAGTGGTTTTCGCGATCGCATGCCTTCCTCCCACTATTCCAGGAACAACTCGCCGGTGCGTGCCATCAGCCAACGTGCGCGACGCTGGGCGATGGTGTTCTGCAACCGGATGTCCGGCACAGCCTCCAGATCGACCGCCAGCGCCCTCTCCATGAGCTGATCGAAAAGCAACCGGTCCTGACTCGGCACAGCCTTTGCCGAGGCGTAATTGACGAACACGCTGGCCCGGTGGCCGGCCGAAAGCTCGATCGCCCGTTGAAAGTGCCTGTCGATGGCGTCCCGCGACGATGTGCCGGGGGTCGCCTCCGCCCAGATCAGCGCGAACTCATGCAGAGCGCCTGCGCCATAGGATTCGTCGAGCGCCAGAGCGCGCGTCAGCAGCGCATCAACCTCCGGAAGCCGTGCCAGCATGGCCGCTTGCTGCCTGGACACCGAGATCGCGAGGCCAAGGGCGCTGGCGCTCCAATAGAGACAGGGCACCTCCGCGGACATGTCGGCATCGATTCGGGATACTGCTTCGTCCGGGGCGCGCAGCAGATCTTCCCCCATACCGGGGTGGTTCACTTCCAGCGCGCGCATCGCATATCCGAAACCGCGGAGATAGAGGTTCCGGGCACGGGCACGCAGGCGCCTTGCGTTCTCCAGATCGTCCCCGGCAGCCTGCTCGGCCGGGAAGTGCACGTAAGCGTAAGCATACAGAACGTAGCTGCGCGCCGCGGTCAACAAGAGCCGCCGGTTGCGCGGCGATTCCGCGATCAGGCTCTCGACCAGTTTGATGCTGAACGGTAGTGCTGCTCCGATCAACTCGATGTCGTCGTCATTCGTGAAGACGGACTCGTCGGATGCAAGCATGTCGCCGACCGTGTCGACGGCAAGGCTGCGCATGGAACATCCGCCAGAAAGGCTGAGAACGGCCGAAAGTGCGAGCAACAAGGAAAGGCGGGCGCCCATGATGCCTTGTTGTTAATAGGAACCGACAGGCCCGCAAATGAGCGGAATCAATTCCCCTAGCTACGAAACCCAAGTAGAGGACCTAATTGGCGAGGTACGGGCCAGGCTGCAAAGTGCGAGCACGGTGACAGCACCTGCCGCCACGGTCGTGCCGGGATGGCATTCATGAAGAGGCCGAGGCACCTGCAATTCTTCGGGCCCTATTACCTGCAATGGCTATGAGCGAGCATCTGGGCCGGGGCCACCAGTTGGTCAGGAAAGCGGCTGAGAGCGGAAAGAGCAGCTAGTTCTGACCGCTAAGAATCAGACAACTGACACGTCAGAAGAAGAGCCTGATGAGCACGGTCAGAGCAATGGATCCGGTTCTGAGTAAATCGAGGCGACTGAGGCAGTCATGCGGCAATCTGGCGCCGTTAGTCTAGCGCGGCAGCGCGCTGCTGTTGTAAGCGGTCGCGGCTGTTGAGATGGCGATCCTGGTTGAATCGATTGTGAACTGAGGCGTGAGCGGCGGCGGAGTTCTGAAGGCGTCCCTGAACCGTGCCTTTGCCGCTTCTCGTCGTCGGAACGGTTTCATCGTACGCTTCAAAAAATCGTCAGCGCATTGTTGCGATCCCGACGCATCGTAGCGAATGCCTCAAGCACACCGCCTTCGTGATCCACGGCGCGCCACAGGTAAGGGGTCTTCCCATTGATTCGGACGAACACCTCATCCAAGTGCCAGCGCCATCGGGAATAGCATCGATTATCGATGCGCCGCTTTCTGATCTCCGCCGCGAAGATCGGGCCAAACCGGTTGCACCAAAGACGGACCGTCTCATAGCAAATACCGATGCCTCGCTCGAACGGGAGATCCTTCACCAGCCGCAGCGAAAGTGGATAACGAACGTATATCATCACTGCGAGGCGGATGACCTCGGGCGAGTTGTCGAAATAGCGGAACGGATCACGCATCCAGGCAAGCTGTGGCTCGCCCCATGCCGGCTCAAGCCGATTTGCTCTGACCAAGCCCTCTTGTCACAGGTCGGCATCTATGCCGCAGCATAGCTGCCCATGTGCACCGGCATGCGGCGTGCGCCCCAGTGGCCAGGGTGAGGATCGAACACGCCGGCGCAGGTGGCGCCGCACGCTGCGCATTTCCCGTCTTCGGTCAGATTCCAGGACCCCAGAACGTACCAGTCGCGCTCGATCAACAGGGTCCCGCAGGCGTGGCACCATGTGCTGCCGCCTTCCTTGTCGCGGACGTTGCCGGCATAGGCGTAGTGCGCGCCGTTATCGCGAGCGATGCGACGTGCCCGGGTAAGCGTCCCGATCGGCGTGGACGGCGTGTCGAGCATCTTGTAGTCGGGGTGAAAAGCGGAGAAATGTAGCGGCACGTCGGGTCCCAGATGCTCGACAACCCAGTTGGTCAGTGCGTCGAGTTCGGCGTCGGAATCGTTATGGCCAGGAATCAGCAAAGTGGTGATCTCGAGCCAGCAATCGGTTTCGTGCTTCACATAGGCCAGCGTGTCCAGGACCGGCTGCAAATGCGCGCTGCTGAGGCGGTGATAGAAATCCTCCGTGAAGCCCTTCAGATCCACATTGGCGGCGTCCATATGCCGGAAGAACTCAGCCCTGGGCTCGGGGCAAATATAGCCTGCCGTTACCGCAACCGTGCGCACGCCGCGCTCGCGACAGGCCTTGGCGACGTCGACGGCATATTCGTGGAAGATCACCGGATCGTTGTAGGTGAAAGCGACGCTTCGGCAGCCCATATCCTCGGCCGCCCGCGCGATCGCCGACGGGGTCGCCGCATCGGCCAAGATGTCGATCTCCCGCGACTTGCTCATGTCCCAGTTCTGGCAGAACTTGCAGGTCAGATTGCACCCGGCTGTGCCGAACGACAGCACCGGCGTGCCCGGCAGGAAGTGATTTAGCGGCTTCTTTTCGATCGGATCGACGCAGAAACCGCTGGAGCGGCCATAGGTCGTCAACACGATCTGCTCGCCATCATTGGCGCGCACGAAGCAGAGGCCACGCTGGCCCGGGCGCAGTTTACAGAATCGCGGGCACAAATCGCATTGCATCCTACCGTCTTCCAGCCGATGCCAGAAACGGCCCGGAGCGCCCTCGACGTCATTTGCGGGTTCGATCATGTTCGTCACCCCTTCGGCGGACCGTCAACGGTCCATCGCGGGTACGCCCGCCTGACCTAAATCATGGTTGTTCAAGGCGAGTTTCGACAGGATAGGAGACATTCTCGTTTGGAGCGCTGATCCATGTCAGTTCGAACACCGGCGGTGGCAGGCTTGTTCTATAGCGACGATGCGGGCGTTCTCGAGGCTCAACTGCGCGGCTTTCTCGCGGAGGCCGATGCCGAAGCACCGCCGCCCAAGGCGCTGATCCTGCCCCATGCGGGTTATGTGTATTCGGGCTCGGTCGCGGCGAGCGGCTATGTCCGGCTGCAGTCGGCGCGCGAGACTATTACGCACGTCGTTCTCATCGGCCCATCGCACTATGTCCCGCTTCGGGGGCTGGCCGCCAGCTCGGCTGAGGCATTCATTACGCCGCTGGGACCAGTTCCGGTAGACCGGGCGGCCATCGAATTGCTGCTCGGCTTGCCGCAGGTCGCAACGTCCGATTCTGCGCATCTGCAGGAACACAGCCTGGAGGTGCACCTGCCATTCCTCCAGTTGGTGCTGGATGCATTCACGATCGTGCCACTGGTCACCGGCGACGCGACGGCCGATGAGGTTGCCGCGGTGCTGGATCTTGTCTGGGGCGGGCCAGAGACACTGATCGTGGTCTCATCGGACCTCAGCCACTACTACGATTCAACGACGGCCCGCAGGCTGGATGCCGCCACCTCCGCGGCAATCGAGTCGCTGGCGCCCGAGCGCATAAGCGACGAACAGGCCTGCGGCCGGGTGCCAATCAAAGGGCTGCTGCGTGCGGCGCAGCGGCGCGGCCTGACGGCGAACACCATCGACCTGCGAAACTCCGGCGACACGGCTGGGCCGGCGGACCGTGTCGTCGGCTATGGCGCGTTCGGGTTTGAGCCCGTGAGCGGTTAGGTGGTCGCCCGCAAAGAACTCGGACGGTTCTGATATTTCGGGCTGAACGGCGCTGAGGCAGGATACACTTTTGCAGGAAATCTGGGTGATGAGCCCAGCTTTCCTGCAATTTCGGATTCACGAATCGGGCCGCTCTGTGACTCCCTGAAGGCTGGTTTTGGGCATCGGGGACGAGCGATGAGCAAACCGCGCGACTACCGCCAGAAGGATCTGTTGTGGCCGGCCTCGGACCGGATCACAGGTCCAGGCGGGCGCTCATCGCCTAGACCAGAATACTGATGTCGTGCAGCTGGCTATTCGGGTCTCGGAGCAGCGGCAAATTCAGTTCAAGAGAGACTTCTCAGCTATGGGGACGCGGCCGCCGTTTCAGCGCCCTCCGCAGCCCAGATGGCTTCCGCGCCGAAGGGTTCGATGCGCAGGCGGAAGTCCTGATCCACCGCGAACACTGTGCCGTTGGGTATCCCCAGCCAGCGCTCGTGGGTAATCGGCTCGGACGCGATCTCGACGGCCTTGTAAGGCCGCTCGGTGACATGGTGGACGTGCGACTGGCCGCAGACTTCGCAAGGTACGATCTCCTCGCGTTCCAGGTACCACAACGAGCGGTTCAAGCGCGACCCGACCATCTGCGCGCCATCGGTCCAAAGCACGTTGAGCGAGATCTTCCGGTCCGGGTCGATCTCCCTGGACCAGGCGATGACCTGCTCAAGGGCGGTCCGCAGGGTCTCCAGCAATGGCCGCTCGGGCTCCCGTTGCCAGAGAGTCATGAGATAACGGAATACGTGCTCGCTGTCCGTGCTGCCCTTGATCTCAGTCTGGTGCAGAGGGTCGAGCGCCTCGAGCAAGCGATGCCGCAACTGCTCGAAGTTCGGCACGGTGCCGTTGTGGGCGAACAGCCAGACGCCGTGGACGAATGGATGCGTGTTCTCGAGTCCCGGGGCTCCCACGGTGGCCCGGCGGACATGGGCAATCACGGTCTTGGAGTATATCCGGGCAGCGGTCTTTTTGAAGTGCTCGCCGTCGTATGCCGCCCAGGCCTGCTTCTCGACGAATGGCACGCCGTCGGGGTGCTCCGCCACGCCCCAACCGTGCCCGTGAGTCAGGCCCTCCCGGTCCAGGCGGCTCTGCTCCATGAGCGCGTTCTGGGCATGGACCAGGCTGCACTCGACCTTGGTCGGTTCGTTGGCTCGAAATCCGTAAAGGCGGCACATCGCGATTGACTGCTTTGTTGAATTCTCCTGATCGACCGGCGCAGGCACGTCGCTTCCCGCACTACCGGACAATCAGTCGTGTCGGCTCGTCACGGACGGTCCGAGAAACAGAGAGCCGATTTGCGCGTTTCCAGTCGACATCTACGAAGATTGTTATAGAGCGAAATATGCACCCCATGCGACCGACCGTACAGGGGCTCGTTCCGTGACAAGAGCGGCGAGCCGTCCTCGTCAGTCACGACGCCCTACCCCGTCCGAGGTGATCGGTTCGTCGCCCTGCGTGATCGACAGTCTTTCCGTCACCGACCGCGTGCTGGTCGCCGCATCCGACACGTCTTCACCGACCACCATGAGCTGGTATCCATCGCCGTGCTCGGCCCATGACGGCGAGAGAACGACGACCCCGGTGGCGCTCAATCTCGGACGATACGAATCGTCTCCGATCCGTGACAGAAACTCCGCGAAACTCTGCCCCGGCCCACGCAGGTCGGCGCGCTCGGCGACGATGAAGGGGTGCCGCGCCCAATCGCCGGTCAGCCGGTTTGCCAGGGTCATGGGAATCGACACGCCTCCCCAGCGGCCGTTGCATTCAATCCAGTGAAGGCGCGCATGGGCCAGGCTCTCGCCGATCAGGATCGCGTCGAAGCTGCACCGGCCGAAATAGCCGAGCAGTTGGAATAGCGCCCCCAACCGCGCCGCCTCGTCGGCGATGCGTTGCCGCCAGTTCTCCGGCAGCGTGCTTGGCCTTGCGCCGGAAAAGGTGCCGGCCGGTCCGGTGAGGATCTGCTCGAATATACCCTCAACCAGTGGGCCGCCGTGCTCGCGGTGCGGTATCCACAGATGGACCGACGGGCTGGTAAGCACCGGCTCTTCCCAGGCGGTGACGATCAGAGGGTAGGTGCCTTGCCAACCAACCCGGCGGAGCACGGCTAACACGCGACGGCACAAGGTGCCGACGGAGTGACGCGCCATCTCGGCAGGGCCGAGCACCACAGTCCCGAGGGCGCTGGCGCTATCGGTGACCTTCACCGCGACAGCGGTCTGCCGTTTGGCCAGGTTCGCGATGCGCCCGGCCAACGCGGCGGGGCCGAATACGGCGTGCGCCGGGGGCAGTGCGCCGCCGCCGAGCACGGCGGCTGCGTGGCGTGCAAACCACAGCTTGTCGTTGACCCGTCGATCCAGTCGCGGCGGCGGGGCGGCCACTCTCACGGGCCTGCCCGCGCAGCTGGCAAGCGCGGCGGCCAGCCGCCAGACACCGCCGGTTCCCATATACGGTACGATGTTCAGGCCGCCATTCAGGCGCGCATGGCGCTCCAGGCGGTCCCGCACCTCGGAGTCCTCGGCGCAGTCGATACTGAGCGGCGCGCTGCGTGCAGCCCGCCGTGGAACCAGAACGGTTACGTTGCCCAGTTGCAGCGAGTCGCGACAGTATCTTTCGAATTCACGATAGCGGCGTCCCCTGATCGCGACGAAGTCCCCATCTCCGGCGAGCAGCAGGGCACGCTGCGAATACTTCGTCCCGTTTGTGCGATCGAACAGCGAGATCGCGCTGTGATCCTCCAGCACCAATCCGGGCCACGGCCCAATCCCCGTGGTCACGTCCGTGCCGAACGCGTCGGTCGAGGACAAGGCCGGTTCGTCGGCAAGAATCCGATCGGCCAGTCGGGCGACACGCTGCTGCTCGACACCGTCGAGTTCGGTCACGTAGTGGGGAACAGTCGGCAGTTCGGTGGCCAAAGAATTTCAGGCTCGTTTAGGGTTTTCGATGCTGCGCCGGCCTTCAGTCACAGGCGGTTGGAAGATGCCGTGGACATGCCCCTGTTCCAGTCATAACTGGAACTGAGGCGGACCGGTTGGCCTCGCCGCTTGCCGCCCTGTCGGTGTCAGTAGTGACAGTCTCAAGCCGCCACTGTTTCGCGGTGGCGGGAATCGGATCGACTGAATAACCCGTGAACTGGATCGCTGGTTGCACTGGCAGACGCACTAATAGACGACAGTCGCTCAATCCAGTCCTTGATCTGGCTCATATGGCAGATGAACGCGGCATCGTCCTAGAGTTCTTCATGTTTTGACGGAAGCATAGCCTGCGTTGGCAAAGTAGTTAGCGCATTCCTCGGGCGTGACGGTGTTGAGCAGGGTCCCGAGATGGCGCCAGGTTTCGTCGATGGTGCGTTTCTGGGCCATGCGCATCCAGTGTTTGATTTTGGCGAAGGTCTGCTCGATGGGATTGAGATCCGGCGAGTAGGGCGGCAGGA
>CAJIAA010000139.1_pt1 | contig 20795 bp, 15 predicted proteins | sample 9199011 | NCBI WGS metagenome assembly CAJIAA01 (sample SAMEA7708266, study PRJEB35096) | sediment metagenome | biome: marine neritic benthic zone biome [ENVO:01000025]; feature: sediment [ENVO:00002007]; material: shallow marine sediment [ENVO:03000034] sea grass bed [ENVO_01000059] ...
GCCATCTTGGTGATCATGCAGAACCTGCACTAGGCCGCCCTGCAAAAGCCCGCCAGTTGCACCATTTTCCAATCCACCTGCGCCGCCGGAGATCTTCATGAGTGAGTCGCCCAGTCCCCTCGATCTGCTGTCGGACCTGTTGGCCCGGGCCAAGGCCAGGGGTGCCGATGCCGCCGATGCGGTCTATGCCAAGTCCGATTCGGTCTCACATGCCCAGCGTATGGGACAGGTTGAGAAACTGGAACGGTCGGAGTCCCGCGACCTGGGCCTCAGGGTATTCATCGGCCAGCGCCAAGCCGTTGTTTCGTCCAGCGACGTTGCCTCCGACACCTTGGATACGATGGCCGACCGGGCCATCGCCATGGCCCGAACCGTGCCGGAGGACCCCTATTGCGGTCTGGCCGACCCGGAGGACCTGTTTTCCGGCCAGGTCCCTGATCTGGACATCTTCGATTCCGCCGAACCGTCAGCCGAGACCCTGATCGAACGGGCCCGCGCCGCGGAAGGCGCGGCCCTGGCGGTGGACGGCGTGACCAACTCCGAAGGCGCCGAGGCCGACTGGGGCAGCGCGGAAATCGCCCTTGCTGCCTCCAACGGCTTCACAGGGACCTATCGCGGAACCCGGCACAGCGTCGTGGTTTCGGTTCTGGCCGGCGAAGGCACGGCGATGGAAAGCGACTACGAGTATTGCCTTTCCGTGTTCGGCAACGACCTGGAGGCGCCGGAGGATATCGGCCGGAAGGCGGGCGAAAAGGCCGTCGGGCGGCTCAATCCCCAGAAGGGCCCGACCGAGCAGGTGCCGGTCATCTACGACCCGAGGGTGTCGAACGGTCTGGCGCGGCACCTGGCCGGCGCCATCAACGGCGCGTCGATTGCCCGCGGCACCAGTTTTCTGAAGGACAAGATGGGCGAGCAGGTGCTGGCGTCTGGCGTGTCGCTGGTCGACGATCCGCACCGGCGCCGGGGACTGCGATCCAAGCCCTTCGATGCCGAAGGGTTGCCGAACGGTGCGCTGAATCTGGTCGACGGCGGGATCCTGAAATCCTGGGTGCTGGACCTCAGCGCCGCCCGCAAGCTGGGCCTGCAATCGACGGCGCGCGCATCGCGCGGGACATCGTCACCGCCCTCGCCCGCCACGACCAATCTCTATCTCACCGCAGGCGCGCTGTCGCCCCAGGACCTGATGGCGGACGTCGCATCGGGCTTCTATGTCACCAACCTGATGGGCATGGGCATCAACGGGGTGACCGGCGACTACAGCCGCGGCGCCTCCGGTTTCTGGATTGAGAACGGGCAATTGACGCACCCGGTCAGCGAAATGACGATCGCCGGTAACCTGAAGGACATGTTCCTGAACCTGGCCCCTGCCAACGACCTGGAATTCCGCTACGGCATCGACGCACCCACGGTCCGGATCGACGGCATGACGGTGGCGGGAACGTGAAGATCCGGGCACGGATCGCATCGGCCATCAAGGCGGCCGACTGGCGCCTGTTCCTGGAGGATTACAACAAGCAGGCCGAAGCCGTCCTGCAGGCGCTACGCAAGTCCGGCTATGCCGTTGTGCCGGTCGAGCCCAGCAAGGAAATGCTGCGGGCCGGGGCCAAGGCGCTGGAATACGGGGAGGCGTCCAAGTCGGACGCGATCACCGCGATCTACAAGGCAATGGTCAAGGAAGGCAAAGCCTGACACGGCGCGCCGCCGGCCGCCTCACACCATCCCCAGTTGGGTCTGACGCACCCGCCGTTCGGCCGGAAAGCGAACCCGAACCGTCGTGCCCGCATCGGGCTTGCTGTTGATCGACAGCTCGCCGCCGTGCAACTTGATCAGCGCCTGCGCCAGCGGCAGACCCAGACCGGTGCCCTCGCCGTTCACCCTGGGCGAGTCGTCAACCTGACCGAACCGCTCCAGCACCAACGGGATGTCCTCCGCGGCAATCCCGACGCCCGTATCGGTCACCAACACGTCCAGGCTGCCGTTCGGCTGACCGGCGCAGCGGACCGAGACCGACCCGCCCGACGGCGTGAACTTCACCGCGTTCGACAACAGGTTGACCAGGATCTGCTTGACCGCCCGCCGGTCGGCGCGCATCAGGCAGTTGGACCGATCGCCGACAAAGGCGATGCGAACGCCGCCCTCGGTTGCCTGCCGGCGCACCATGCGGATCGCCGAATCGGCAAGGTCCGCCAGGTCCAGTTCTTCCTCGCGCAATTCGGTTCGCCCGGCCTCGATCCGGGACACATCCAACAGGTCGCTGACCAGCGACAGAAGATGCAGGCCGCTTTCACGGATATCGGTCAGATACTCCTCGACCGTATCGGGATTGCGCGGCCTCAGATTGCGGTCCATCAGCACCTCGGAAAATCCGATGATGGCGTTCAGCGGCGTGCGCAGCTCGTGGCTGATGTTGGCCAGGAATTCCGACTTGGCGCGATCGGCGTAACGTGCCTCTTCCAGCGCGGACTTCATCTTGCGCTCACGCTCGTTCGCTTCGGTCACGTCTAAGGCAATGATCTCGCAGCGCCCGTCGCCGTTCGCGGCCACATATCCCGACAGCAAGGCCGTCATAACAGAACCGTCGGCGCACGCCAGGCGCAGCAATACGCCGTGGGCCGCGCCGCGCTCCGCGATGCGCTCCAAAAACCGTCGCCCCGCATCTGCATCGGCGAACGGTCCGGTCGCCGCGGCATCTTGTCCGGCAAGCAAGCTGGCCACGTCTTTGTATCCAAGCATCGCTGCGAAGGGCGCATTTGCGTCTTCCAGCGTCCCGCCGGCAATCGTGAAAGCGCCGATTCGCCCGGCCTCCAACAACGCGCCGTAACGGGTTTGCGCCGCCGCCTTGACCTGTTCGGCAATCCGGCGCTGATCGCGGTCCTCGAGATATCCGCGCAGAGCCATGGCGAATTGGCGAACCTGGTCGTCGCTCAGCGATTGGCCGGTCCTGGCGGGGACCTGAAGCGGCAGCGGCTCGGCCAGGATGGCCTCGGCGTCCGGTGACGCATCGGCACTGCCTGCCCGATCGTCGCGCACTGCCGATACGCCGATCCCTACCGCAACGACCGCCGAGCCCAGCAACACCGCCAGGATGCCGTTCCAGATCGTTTCTTCGCGTTCGCGGGCTTGCTCATTCAATTCCGCGGACTGGACGGCCAGAGCCGTGGAGACTTCGTGCAGTTGGTTGTCCAACCGATCCACCAGCCTCCGCAAGTCCGAAAGACGCGTCTCGCCGGCACCGGCGTCGCCGCGTTCGTACGCCTCGACTGCCTGGACCGCCGTGGACACCAGGGCAGAGATGTCCTTTTTCAGACCCACGGCGGCTTCCGGCGCATAGTCCGCCATCTGCCAAAGCTGCTTGTTGATGTCTGCGGTGTGGGCAACGACGACGTTGCGGATCTTCGTCGTGCCGGAGTTTTTGCCCAGCATCGAGCGGGTCAACTCTTCCTGAACACCGGCGCTGAGGCGCGAGACCGACTGGCTGACGACGTTCAGTTGCGCGAGATGCACGGCCGCGGTGTCCTCGTGCATCGCAGTCTGCCGCAACTCGTTCGCAAGAACGGCGACCCCGACAAGGGCGGCAAGCATCAACACGGTCAGCGTGATGACCGGCGCAGCCAAACTGCTCCCCCGACTCGTCACTCCAATAAATCCCCTGCTCCGCTGGTGACTGCCTCTTCGGACGTCACCAACCGGGCTTCTGCCCGTGGCTTCTTTCAGGCCGATCGCATTCGGCATGACATGGAGTTGCGGAGGTCGATGCCTTTAATCTGGCACCGTTGCTTGACCGCACCCATTGACCACTGGCGCCTCGCGATGGCAGCACCGAATTGCCACAGCACGCGCCTGCCTCCCGTTATGCGACAAACCATGTCTACCGCGGCATTATCATCTGCGTCCGGCTTGGAGTCTTGGTTAAAATCAAACCGCTGGCTCGAATTGCAGATGAAACCGGCTGCACGCTGAGAACCGATAGCGTGTTTTTCCTGCAACGCAATATCCTCAATACGTGCGCACCGTTCGCTTCGCACGCGTCGCCATGTCCGGGACGCGTTTTGGACCAACGTCAAGCAGTTCCGCATCGGGTTCAATCCGCTTGTATTTCCAAGGTCAATCGACCGGTTATTTCGCAGTCCGCGACGGGCATCCAGGAGGAAAGGCCCGTGCGGCACGGCGTTGCGTCCGGCGGAAGGAAGTCGCAAGGGTGGCTAAGGAAGAACCGATTGAGTTCAACGGGACCGTGGTCGAGGTCCTTCCCAATGCGATGTTTCGCGTGCAACTGGAAAACGAGCACGAGGTCCTTGCACACACGTCTGGGAAGATGCGCAAGAACCGCATCCGCGTGCTGGCCGGCGACCAGGTCACCGTTGAAATGACGCCTTACGAGCTGACCAAAGGCCGTATCACGTACCGCTTCAAGTAACCGGACCGCTCACGCAGTGCGCCGGGTTGGCGGGATGGCACGGTCGGCGTCGACCAATGCGGCCGCTTCCCGGATAACCTGCGCGCCTGCACCCCGACGGAAGGCATTCTCGCTGAGGAATCGGCGCCATGCCCTGGCGCCGCGGCACCCGTTGAACAGACCGATGATATGCCGGGTCATGCGCTGCAGCGGCACGCCGCGCGCCAGTTCGGCCTCGACGAATGGAATGTAGCGTTCCAGGATCGCATGCCGGTCCGGCTTGGGCGCGGTGTCGCCGAACAGCAGTCGCCCTGCATCGGCCAGCATGTAGGGATCGTGATAAGCGGCCCGTCCGATCATGACGCCGTCAACATGGTCCAACTGGTCTGCCGCCTGGTCCAGGTCGGCAATGCCGCCGTTGATGACGATCTCCAGGTCAGGAAAGTCCCGTTTCAAACGATGCACCAGCGCATAGCGCAGCGGCGGAACCTCGCGATTCTGCTTGGGGCTCAGCCCGCTCAGCCATGCCTTGCGCGCGTGCACGATGAAAGTTTCGCAGCCGGCTGCGGCCACGGTGTCGACGAACCGTTTGAGGTCGTCGTAATCGTCCTGGTCATCGACCCCGATCCGCGACTTCACTGTGACTGGGATCGAAACCGCGCTTCGCATCGCCTTGACGCAGTCTGCCACCAGGGCAGGCTCCTGCATCAGGCAGGCGCCGAACCGGCCGGACTGGACCCGGTCTGACGGGCAGCCGACGTTCAGGTTGACCTCGTCATAGTCGTAGCCGGCCGCGATCTCTGCCGCCCGCGCAAGGTCGTCGGGATCCGAACCGCCAAGCTGCACGGCGACCGGGTGTTCAGCGGCATGGAACGACAGATGCCGGTCGCGGTCGCCATGCAGGATCGCCCCCGTCGTGATCATCTCCGTGTAAAGCAGCGCATGCGGCGAGATCAGCCGCAGGAAATAGCGGTCGAACCGGTCGGTGCAGTCCATCATCGGGGCGACGGAGAGTGTGCGGTTGACGGCCGGTCTCAAGGGTTGTGCTCCGAGGATTGTTGGGTCGCCGACGCTATCATGGAACGGGACATTCGGCACAGGCGCTGAGGCCGTCCTAGTCCGTCTGGCTGACCGTATGCTCTGCGCCTGCGAGCCAGTCCGGGTGGATCTCCGCGCCCCATCCCGGCGCGTCGGTCACGGTCGCCATCCCGTCCCTGATCTCGTAGGGCGACTCCACGAACAGCCCCTCCTGCCATGGGTAATAATCGCGGCCTTCGATGGAAAACTCCAGGTACTTGCCGGCGTTCGGGATGGCGCGCAGCAGGTGCATCGTGAATAGGGTCACCATCGACAGGTTGGCGCAATGCGGGGTGCAGGGCAGGCCGGCCGCCTCGCCCATCGCCGCCACTCTCAACGTGCGTGTGAGGCCGCCCAGATAGCAGACGTCCGGCTGGATCACGTCCACCGCCAGCATCTCGATCATCTGCCGCCAGGTCGGCAGCAGACAGTCCTGTTCGCCGCCGGTCACGTCGATGTCCAAGGCGTCCGTCACCTGCTTGGTCTGCTCCAGCTCCCAGTAGGGGCACGGCTCTTCGTAGTGGGAGATGCCGTTGTCCTCCAGCATCCGCCCGACCTCGATCGCCCGAGCCGGAGAGAAGCCCGAATTGGCATCCACCAGCAGGGCGACCTCGTCATCGAAGGCTTTGCGCATGGTCGGGACGATTACTTCGGTCCGGCCGGGCCATTCGTCCACGTCGCGCCCGCATTCGGCGCCGATGCGGAATTTGAAGGCATCGAAACCGTGGCGGTCGCGCAACCCTTTCAGCCGGTCCGCCTCGTCTTTGGGCGTGATATCGCGCTTCATGGACGAGCCGTAGACCCGCAGCCGGCCCGGCGTGCCGCCGATCAGTTCGCAGACGCTTTTGCCCTCCAGCTTGCCGCGCAGGTCCCACAGCGCCGTATCCAACCCGCCAATGGCCCGGCACAGGTACGAGCCGGGGAATTTGTGCTCCCGCTCCGGAATAACGTCGACCAGCCGGTCGATATCCAGCGCATCGGCGCCCAGCGCATACGGGGCCACCTGGCGGTGGACCACCTGGGCGGTGATATCGGCATGGTAGGGCGCCACCTGCCCCCACCCCTGGTGGCCGTCATCCGTCGTTACCCGCACGCAACAGATGTATTCGGTCGCAAAAGTCTCGATCCGCCGGATTTTCATAGGTCTTCTGCCCTGTCGCCCTGGTCATGCGCCGCCCGGGCGCGCACCCGGGCAAGCTTTACCAGTGCGCCGGGGCATTGGCAAAAAAGCTGGCAACCGCACGCCAACGTGGCAAGATGCGGGCGACCCGGAACCGGAATGCAACAGGGGACGGACAAGACACGAAGCTGTTGTCTAATTGAAATAACTCAAAGCGCGACTGACGCGATGGCGTGGGTCCCTTCGATCAGGAGGACTGAACGTTGGACCCCTTCAACAGGTACAGGGAGGTACCATGATCAAACTCAAAACACTCGTCGGCGGCTTGCTGACCGCAACCATGCTGACCACTGCCGGCACGGCCGGCGCCGAGACGCTGCGGTTGCTGACATGGGGCAGCTATGCCCCCGACAAGGTCATCGAGATGTTCGAGGCAAAGTATCCGGACATCGACGTGGAGGTGACCTTCTCCAACAACGAGGAGATGATCGCGAAACTGCGCGCGACCGGCGGCGCCGGCTACGACCTGGCGCAACCCAGCCATGACCGCGTGTATGCGGCACAGCTTGAATATGACATCTACAAGCCGATGGATCTGTCCAAGATCGACACCTCGGTCATGGATGCCAACTTGCTGGACGGCGTGAAAGCCAACACCACGATCGACGGCCAGGTCTATTCCGTGCCGCACCAGTGGGGAACGTCCGGTCTGATGGCGGACAAGACCAAGGCGCCGGAGTTCTCGAGCTGGGCCGACCTGTGCGATCCCAAATACAAGGGCAAGACTTCGATGCGCCTGAAGCGCACGATCCTGCTTGGAACGGCCTTCGCAATGGGCGAGGACCCCTTCGCGGCCTATGCCGACCTGGACAAGTATCAGGGTATTCTTGACCGGGTGGCGGAGAAGCTGATTGCCTGCAAGGACAACATCAAGGCGTACTGGAAGGGCGGCGACGACCTTTCCAGCCTGATGCTGTCGGGCGAAGTCATCGCGTCGGAGACCTGGGACTCCACCGCATATCGGCTGTTCAGCGAGAATGCCAACATCGTCTTCATCCCGCCCAAGGAAGGCGCACTGGCCTGGATCGACACCTTCACGATCCCGCGCAAGGGCAAGGCCGACGATGCAGCGTACAAGTGGATCAACTTCGTCATGCAGCCTGAGATCGTGACATTGATCTCCGGCAGCTCGGGCGCAATCGCAGCCGTCAAAGGTGGAACGGACCTGATGCCCGACGACAAGCGGTCCGCCGTGAAGGCCGCCTTCTCTGACGAAGACATAGCCAACCTCAAGTTCTTCGCCAACATCCCACCGGGTGTCGAGGACATGGAAGGCAAGACCCTGGAGCGGATCAAGGCGGCAACCGGGGGCTGACGATACCGCGTTCTGTAATGTGTCAAGGGGAGGCGGTCACCGCCTCCCCTGTTTTCCTGTGATGGCCATGGACTACGACCTTGAATGCGTTGGCGTCTCCAAGAACTTCGGCGACCTGACGGCCGTCGACAACGTCTCCTTCGAGATCCCCAGCGGTTCCTTTTTCTCCATCCTCGGGCCTTCGGGCTGCGGCAAGACGACCCTGATGCGCATGATCGCCGGCTTCGAACAGCCTGCCGGCGGCGATATCAGGATCAAGGGACAGTCGGTTCTCAATCGCCCGCCCAACAAGCGCAACGTGAAGATGGTGTTCCAGCACCTGGCGCTGTTTCCGATGATGAATGTCGAGGAGAACATCGCCTACGGCCTGCGCTGCAACGGCGTCGGGAAGGAAGAGATCAAGCGCGCCGTGGCGCACGTATTGGAGCGCGTCAGCCTGCCCGACGTGGGCACCAAGGAGATCCACCAGCTCTCAGGCGGACAGAAACAACGCATCGCGATCGCCCGGTGCATGGTGCTGGACCCGGACGTCCTGTTGCTGGATGAACCATTGGGTGCCCTGGATCTGAAGCTGCGCGAAAGCATGAAAATCGAACTGAAGCTGTTGCAGCACCAGTTCGACACCACGTTCGTCTACATCACCCACGACCAGTCCGAGGCGCTGGTCATGTCCGACCACGTCGCCGTCATGAAGGATGGTGCGTTCGAACAGATCGGAACGCCGCAGGAGCTCTATCACGACCCGGCGACAGCCTTCGTCGCCGGCTTCGTCGGCGACAGCAACCGCTGGCGCGGGCGCGTGGTCGGCGTTCAAGGGTCGGGCGTTAAGGTCCAGACCGAAACCGGCCTCACCATCGTAGGCGAGACCGCCGGCAAAGATGCAGTTTTGGACGGGTCATCGGTCGAAATCTTCGTGCGCCCCGAATTCATCTCGGTAGACCGGACCGGCGCCGGTGCGACCGGAAGCCCGGATGGCGTCAACAGCTTGTCGGGCAAAGTCGACAGCCTGCTGTTCAACGGCGCCAACAGCCGGGTCCTTGTGCGGACCGACCGGGACGAACTGATCGAAGCCGGTTTCCAGTTGACGGGCGGGGCCGAAGATCTGCGCCAGGGCGAAACCGTCACCATCTCCTGGAGGAACGACCGCAGCACCTGCTTTCGGTCCGAAGGCTGACCGCGAACCGGCGGGACGATCGTGCAACAAGATATCAAGCGTCTGACCCTGATCCTGCTGTTCGCGCCCTTCACGCTGTGGATTCTGCTGTTGATCGTGCTGCCGCATATCGGGGTCGCCGTCCTGTCGGTGCGCGAGAAGGTGGCCCCGCGGGTCTACGAATACGGGGTCGCCAACTACGTGGACTTCGTCAACGAGCCGATCTACTGGAACACGCTGCTGCGCACGGCGTCGATATCGCTGCTGGTCACGGCCCTGGCCCTGCTCATCGGTTTTCCGGTCGCCTATTACATCGCCAAGATCGCCGGCAACAGAACAAAGGGGGCCCTGTTCCTGCTTTGCCTGATCCCGCTTTGGGTCAGCGATCTGATCCGCGCATTCGGCTGGATCCTGTTGTTGCGTGAAAGCGGCATCATCTCCGGCGCGCTGCAGTGGGCAGGTCTGACCGCCGGGCCGATCGAGTTCCTCTACAACGATGCCGCCGTCATCGTCGGCCTGGTCTACACGGTGATCCTGTTCATGATCGTGCCGCTGGTCTCGACCCTGGACGGCATGGACAACAGCCTGGTCGAAGCCGGGTACAATCTGGGCGGAAGCGGGCTGACGGTGCTGCGCCGGATCATCGTTCCCTACGCCATGCCCGGCATCGTCGCGGGCTGCATCATCGTCTTCATGCTGACCGCCGGCAGCTATCTGACGCCGATCCTGCTGGGCGGCAAGAACAGCAGCTGGTTTACCGAGCAGATCTACGACCAGTTCATCACACGCTATAACTGGGAGTCGGGCGCGACCTTCGGCATCCTGTTGCTTGCCTTCACCTCCCTGGTCGTCTGGCTGGGCCTCAAGCTCAGCGGCCAGACGCTGGCCAGCACCGTGGCGAAGGAATAGGCGATGGCGGCCACGCGACCCACGCGCATGGCTTTCACATGGGCCTTTCGCTGCTATGTGCTGGCTTTCTTCATATTCCTGGCGGCGCCGTTGTTCTCGGCCGGCATGTTTGCCTTCAACGACTCTCTGTTTCCGGCCTTGCCGTGGCGCGGCTTTACGCTGGACTGGTTCTTCAACGACACGGAACCAAAGCTGGGCATGTTCCACGACCGGCGGCTGCTGCGCGGTCTCTACTTTTCCTTCGTCATCGCGGTGATCGTCTCGGGCCTGTCGGTCGCCGTTGGGACAAGCAACGCGTTCCTGTTCGTCCGCGGACGGTTTCCCGGCAAGAACTTCCTCTACATGGTGATGGTCGTGCCGCTGGTGATTCCCGGCGTCATTCTGGGTATCTCGATCCTTGTCCTGGCCAGCACAATCGCCAACGGGATCGAGTCCGCCTTCGACTATGAGCTTGAGTTGCTCAGGCCCGGCCTGCTGCTGGTCATCTTGGGCCAGTTCTCCTTCATCACCACGATCACGTCGCTGGTTATCACCGCACGCCTGCGAAAGTTCGACTACGCCATGGAAGAAGCGGCGCAGAACCTGGGCGCCGGCCACGCGCGGGTCCTGCGGACAATCACGCTGCCTTTCCTTCGGCCCGCGCTGATCGCCGCGGGGCTGGTTGCATTTCTGGTTTCATTCGAGAACTTCAACACCACGCTGATGCTGGTCGGGTCCGATGCACCGCTGACGATCACCATGTACGACCGCATGGTCAAGGTCGGCTCCACGCCGGTTCTGAACGCCGTCTCGTTCTTCCTGATGATCGGTTCCGGCGCGCTGGCGCTGTTGAGCATCGTTGTCCAGCGCGACAAGGCGTCCGGGTAATCTTCAACGGCGATGGACTATGACTTCATCCTGGTCGGTGCCGGTTCGGCCGGCTGCGTTCTGGCCAACCGGCTGACCGAAAGCGGCCGGCACACGGTGCTGCTGCTGGAGGCGGGCGGTTCGGACCTCAACTTCTGGATCCAATTGCCAATCGGCTACGGCAAGGCCTTCTACGACGAACGCATCAACTGGATGTACATGACCGAGCCCGATCCCGGCATCGGCGGTCGCCGCAGCTATTGGCCGCGCGGCAAGGTGTTGGGCGGTTCCAGTTCCATCAACGCGATGGTCTATGTCCGCGGCCAGCCCGATGACTTCGACGATTGGGCAGCGATGGGCAACCCCGGCTGGGGCTGGGACGGGGTGCTGCCTTATTTCAAACGGTCGGAGCGGAACCAGAACGGGGGCGACGCGTGGCGGGGCGGCGACGGGCCGCTCTACATTTCTGATATGTCCCGGGATCTTCACCCCTTGTGCCAGGACTACCTGCGGGCCGGGCAGGAGTGCGGTCTTCCCTACAATCCGGATTTCAACGGACCCGCACAGGAAGGCGTGGGTCTCTATCAGAACACGGTCAAGGGCGGGGTCCGCATGTCGGTGTCGCGCGCCTATCTTCGGCCGGCACGCCGAAATCCGGGCCTGCGCATCGAAAAACGGGCACATGCGACGCGGATCTTGTTTGAAGGGACCAGGGCCGTCGGCGTCGCATACCGGCAAAATGGGAAGAACAGGACGGCGCGCGCATCGCGCGAGGTGATCCTGGCGGCGGGGTCGATCAACACCCCGCAACTGCTGCAGCTTTCGGGGGTCGGCCCCGCTTCGTTGCTGCGTCCGCTGGGGATCGAGGTGGTGCATGACGCCCCGGCGGTCGGCCGGAACCTGCAGGACCATCTGGGCATGGATTACCTGTATCGCTCGCGCGTGCCGACCCTGAACGACCAGTTGCGCCCCTGGTGGGGCAAGCTGTGGCACGGTGCCCGCTACCTGGCGACGCGCCGCGGTCCGCTGTCGCTCGGCGTCAACCAGGGCGGGGGGTTTATCCGCACCAGGCCCGGGTTGGAACGGCCGAACATGCAGCTCTATTTCTCGCCGGTCAGCTATACCAAGGCGGCGCCGCGCAGCCGTCCATTGATGAACCCCGACCCGTTTTCCGGATTTCTTCTGGGGATTCAGCCCACGCGCCCCACCAGCCGCGGCCGTCTGGAGATCGTCTCACCCGACCCTTTCGTCCATCCGGCGATCCGGCCGAACTATCTGTCCACCAACCATGACGTCGAGGAGATGCTGGAGGGCGTCCGGTTCATGCGCACCCTTGCAGCGGCGCCGTCCCTGGCCCGGCTGATCGAACGCGAGATCGCGCCGGGACCGCTGGTGCAGTCCGACGACGAAATGCTGGAGGACATCCGGCAACGCGCGACCTCCGTGTTCCATCCGGTCGGCACCTGCCGCATGGGTGAAGACGCAGAAGAAAACGTCGTCGACGCACACCTGAAGGTCCATGGGCTGGCCGGCCTGCGCGTGGTCGACGCCTCGGTCTTTCCCACATTGACTTCAGGCAACACCAACGCTCCGACGGTCATGGTCGGCGAGAAAGCATCGGACATGATCCTGGACAATCACGGCTAGAACGGCGGCCGCACCGACGAAGCAACGGCATGTTCACCCCGGACTTCAAACGCACGCCCTATTGGTGGGACGACGGAGATCCGCCGACCACGGACCGATCGCCGTTGCCCGCCGCGGTGGACGTGCTGGTTGTCGGCGCAGGCTATACCGGCCTGCACGCGGCGCTGCAGACGGCGCGCGGCGGGCGCGACACCCTGGTGGTCGACGCCGAGACGGCAGGATGGGGCTGCAGCAGCCGCAACGGCGGGCAAATCAGCACCAGTATAAAACCCTCTTATGCGGCGCTGGCAAAACGCCACGGACAGCAAACGGCGCTGTCGATCCTGAAGGAAGGTGCCGCGTCGCTGCGCTGGATCGGAGAATTCGTGCGGGACGAAGGGATCGCGTGCGACTTCAAGGTGGCCGGCCGTTTCCACGCGGCCCACAGCCCCGCGAGCTATGAAAGGCTGGCCAGAAGACTGGATACGCGGGTTCCGGGGATGGAGGCGGACGGGTTTCCGGTCACCCGTTCAGAACAACGCCGGGAACTGGGGACGGACGCCTATTTCGGCGGCGCCGTATTTCCCCGCCATGCGTCGGTCGATCCGGCGCGCTATCACCGTGGCCTGCTGCGGGCCGCCGTCGATGCCGGCGCAGCCGTCGTTTCGCACTGCCGTGTGACGGGGCTGGCAAAAGACAACGGCGGTTTTGCGGTGGAAACGCAACGGGGCCGCGTGCAGGCACGCCGCGTCGTCCTCGCCACCAACGGCTATACCGGTGAGGTCACACCCTGGCACCGCCGGCGCGTGGTCCCGATCGGCAGTTACATGATCGCCACCGAACCGGTCGACCCCGCCGTCATGGACGCCGCGATGCCGACAAACCGCGTCGTCAGCGATACCCGCAAGGTCGTGTACTATTACCGGCCGTCGCCGGACCGGACGCGGATCATCTTCGGCGGCCGGGTCTGCCATGGCGAGACCGACCTGTCCACCAGTGCAGTCCGGCTACATGCGGAACTCGCCCGGCTGTTTCCGGATCTCTCCGACACACGGGTCAGCCATTCCTGGATGGGGTTCGTGGGCTACACCTTCGACAGCCTGATGCATGTGGGAAACCGGGACGGTCTGCACTATGCAATGGGCTATTGTGGGGCGGGGGTGGGCATGGCGAGCTATCTGGGCATGCGGGTCGGCCAGCAGGTCCTGGGACTGAAGGAAGGACGGACTGCCTTCGATGCGCTGCCGTTCGAGACGCGGCCGCTGTATCGTGGCGTGCCTTGGTTCGTCGCACCGGCGGTCATGGTGTATCGCCTGCGCGACCGCCTCGGGGTCTGATCCCGCCGCCAGGCACCAATCTCTTTGAATAGTTTTTCTATGTCCAAGACCGACAAGTGAAACTGCCCCACTTAGCCGGTGCCGGCATCATGGTCCCGACCTGTCCGCAGCTCTAGGGCAGGAAACTGCTCTCGTCGGCGAGCTTCTGCGGCAGGTATTCGTCAACGACGTAGTTGAGGCCCCATTTGGCAAGGGCCTGCTGCTCCGCGCGCACGCCCATCTGAAGCAGTTGCTTGATTGCGGCGACCCACTCGGGATGGGCCATAATGAACGGATCGTTGTGCAATGCGTCTTGAGCGCGCTTGATGTCGGTCTTTGCAAGCGGGTGGGTCGCATCCTCGAGACCAAAGTCAAAAATATCCTGTGGTGTGACTCCCAAGAAACGCGCCCGGGGCACGGAGATGAAGCGGTTTATGTGAGCCGCATTGCCCGAACCGACCTTCAGCGTGCGGTAGATATTTGCAAAGCCGTAGGGGTCGCAGTCAACAAAGCAGTAGACCGGCAAGTCCTGTTTGTCCGAAAGAAGCCGAATGAAGCGCCGTGTCGCGCGGGTCGGCACACCGCCCATCTCGACGATGATGCAGCGTCCGGTTTCCCAAAACCGATGATTGTTGAGACGCTGAAACATGCCTCCGGTTTCGATGGCGAGCACGAAACGTGCATCGGTCCGGAAGCTCAGATGTTCGACCGAGCGCGGGATGCTGTAGGCCCCGCTCCCCAGGTTCGCGCAGTCGATCTCTATAGCCTCTCCCGTCGCGGGGTTTCTGTCGAACACGGTGAGCCGACCTGCAACCGAGCCGCCGTGTGCTTCCGGGTAAAACCGCAGTTGCTCGCGTGACAGTCCATGCATCGATGCCAAGGCCTCGATATCGTCCATAATGGAATCGGCCTCGGCTTGCTCGTCAAAGCGGCAATCGCCCCAGTTTTTGCTGATGTAATAGGCCTCGCGCTTGGTGGCAAAATCGTCATTTTCCACCATCACCCGCGAGGTTGACATCAAACGAAGGGTCTGCGCGAAAGACCGGGCGGTGTTGACTGTGAGTGAGCGCACTTTGAGCGCACCGCCAAGCTCGAAGTAACCCTTCGCTTCGTCATACTTTACATTGGCAAGACTACGGACCGGGAGTTTGATGGCCGGCAGCATTCCGTTTTCGATGCTTGCGCGGACCTGCCTGGCAATCGAGTCAATCAGCGTGATGGTCCTCTTGTCCAGGTCGCTGCGCATGGCGTCGGGGTTAGACTTGCTCATCGTTCAGGCCTTCAGGTCGTTCGGCTCTTGTGGAGCACGTCATCGAGCTTGTTGACAGCGGAGTCGCGTTCGTCGTCGCTAAGCGCGAGGATATCCTGCAACGCGATGCCAATATGCGGCAGGTATTTCTCGATATAGATACGCCTGTCGTATTCCCGCTGAAGCTGCGTCGTGCGCCGCAAATAGTGCGCCAGTTCGCGCCCGCATTGCTGCAGCCCCAATCTAATCTCCTTGAGTATTCCCGGATAAGGTTCAATCGCCTCTTTGGATTCAGACGTGTAGGGAACCCAGACTGATGCGACATGGACCAGGACTGCCATCGGGGCAATCGGCAATGCTCCTTTGGGCTGATGCAGGCCATAGGCGCGCCAGTTGGTCTGAATAACGGCCCTGGTGATGGCGCAGCTGGAGTGCTGGTATAACAGCGGCACCCGGTTCGCAAAACGCAACAGACGAACGGATTCGTTCTTCCGGGCTATCGTTCTTTCAGCAGCGCTCTTTCCATGCGCTTCTTTCTTGCGCATGTGGCCCCTCTCGTCGACTTCGACGGCAACATCGCTGTGGCGGCCATATGCGACGGCGACCTCCACTTGGAACGGGTTTCCCCGGTAGGCTGCGGCTGGCCGAGTGGTCACGGTATAGAAATCCGCCTCCAGCTCCTTGCGCAGCCCTTCCAAGAGCTGCCGTTCGCCAATGGGGACGATGCAGTCGGTCCGCGGCGCCGAGATGCGCGTTCTTCGAATAGCGGTGTGCAGCGCAGTCGCTTGCGCGTGTGCAATATGTTTTGGATAAGAGCGATCGCTCAATCGCTTGCCAGTTTTCTGAATGATCTTGGACGCTGTTTTCTTTCCCACACTTGAGAACTCATCTACGAGAAACCGCAACAAAGTGCGGCTTGCGGTATTGCTTAACATCTGGATGAGCCGACCAAGCTCAATGCCGTGAGGGTGAGGCTTGATTTCTTTCGGTCGGGCCGGGAGCTCGTCGATGCTGCGAGCAAAGCAAATCTGTTCGCCCTTGGGGTCCTGGTATATGAGCGTCACATGCGGATTGGCGATGGCCGTTTGCTTGAGATAGACCTCGATGGAATGCGGCCCCCTCTGATAGTGCCCCTCCATCTCCATATCGACTCGCGTACATGAGGACGGTCCCATTCGCGCCGTTTCTTCTTGTGGATGTCCGGGCGGTTATTGGCCGTATCAATCGACACGTAGAGTTCCGTAGCGAGCTCTTCGCCTTCGATGCGGCTTAAGACATGCAGCGGCTTGCCGACAGTGAGTTGCCCATACATCCCCGCAGCCGAGATCCCCATCCCCTGCTGGCCGCGCGACTGGCTGAGTTTGTGGAATTTCGAGCCATAGAGCAGCTTGCCGAAAATACGGGCGATCTGGCTCTCTACAATACCCGGGCCGTTATCCTCCACCACGACCTGGGACTGTCCGTAGCGATGGCGCACCTGCACGTTGATTTCGGGAAGTATCCTCGCTTCCTCGCAGGCATCGAGCGCATTGTCCACGGCCTCCTTGACTGCTGTGAGCAATGCCTTGGAAGGCGTATCGAAGCCGAGCAGATGACGGTTCTTGAGGAAGAATTCCGAAACGGAGATATTACGCTGCCGAGCCGCCATATCAACGGCGGTGGCGGCTGTCGATTCCCTGTCAGACACGATACATACGGCGCATCCCAACCGTTATTGCCCATGTGGTCTTAAGGATCTATTCGACGATATCTCATCGTCCTTTATTCCCCTTAATCAGAATCAATGCCGGAGCCTTTCGTTGACCGGCCCCCAGCAACACGGCCAGTTTGTGCGTATCTGCGCGCAACACATGAGGTATTCAGGGCAGTAGAGCGGAACGAAGCTGGGATCTTGGCTTTCGCGGTATCGTGCCCCTGGATCAAGGCATAGGTCAAAACAGGCCCGACCGCTTCGGCCGTCCGATGCCCGACCCGGCGGGCACGGCAATATCTCCGTTCATTTGCCATTAACCCTGTTTCGGCCGGCAGACAGGGCCGCCACCCGCGCCGCCCTGCGCCACATCGTCCTTGAAAGCAAACGAGGCGTTAACAAAGACCTCCTACGATGACCCCGCTGCCGCAGCCGCGCATGGACGACGATGCCGGCACCCGTGGCCGAAGAGGGTATTGTGCATGGCGAGCGAGCGCGACCGCGAGGGAAGCACGACCGCATCGGATAATCGCACCGACACCGCCCTGCCCGCCACGGGCGGTGCGGACCCGCAGTCTATCGCCCAGTTGAAGAGCATTTTCCAGCACGCGGAAGACGCGGTCGTCGTAACAACCGCCGATTCCGACGACCCCTGTATCGAATACGCAAACGAAGCCTTCACGCGGCTGACCGGCTACCCGCTGAGCGAAATCCTGGGCCGCTGCCCGAAGTTCCTGCAAGGCCCCGGAACCTCCCACTCCGCCCGGGAAGAGATCCACAGGGCCCTGGACCGGAAATGCGCGACCAGGGTGGAGATGCTTAACTACGACCGCGAAGGTTCCGAATACTGGATCGACGTTTCCGTATTTCCGATCCTGGCCGATGACGGCCAGGTTTCCCACTTCGCCGCCATCCAGCGCGACATCACCGAACAGAAGCGGCAGGCAGCCCAACTGACACGGTTGGAAGCCAGACTGCGGGCGGCGATGGAGGGGTCGCCCAGCGCCTTCTACCTGTTGGAAGGGTGCCGCAGCGAGACAGGCGTGGTGACCGACTTCAAGCTGACCGACGTAAACCGCATCGGCGAGACCGAGATCGGACTGCCGCGCGAGGAGATCATCGGCCAAAGGCTCAGCGACTTGCTGAGCCTGAACGGTGCGGCAGGCCTTTTGAATCGCTACCGGGCCGTGCTGGAAACCGGCGACCCGATCGACGAGGAAATCTGCATGGAGCTGGCCACCGGCGGCACGTCGTGGCAACGCCAGCAGGTCGTCCGGGTCGGCGACAGCATCGCGGTGACCAGCCAGGACGTGACCGACCGCAAGCGTGCGGAGCAAAACCGCATACAGGCCGAATTGCGCTTGCGCGGCGCCATATCCAGCATCCGCGACGGCTTCGTCCTGTTCGATGCCCAGGACCGGTTGGTGATGTGCAATCAGCAGTTCGTGGACAGCTACCCGTTCCTGGTCGACATCATGCCGCTGGAAGGCCGGGAGTTCGAAGAGATCCTGCGGATCGGTCTGGAACGCGACGCCTACGACGACCCACTGGCATTGGAGGATCCTCAGGCCTGGCTGGCGGTGCGCCTGGAGAACCACCGCAACCCGCCGCCGGAACCGCTGGAACAGCAGGCCCACGGCGGTCACTGGATTCGGATCAGCGAACAGCGCACTGCCGACGGCGGCATCGCCGGGATCTACAGCGACGTGACCGCGCTGAAACGCGCCGAAACCCGCCTGCTGGACGCCGTCGACAGCATCGGCGAAGGCTTCGCCCTGTTCGACGAGGATGACCGTTTGGTGCTCTACAACCCCCCTTATCTTGAGTATTGGGGCGCGGTCGCCGAAGACATCCAGCCAGGCATGACCTACCGCGAGCTTTGCGCCCGGTCCTGGGACGCCGGACTGGTGCGCGACCCCGATGTCGATGCCGAAACCAGCCGCGATGCGTGGATCGAAGACAGGGTGCGCCGGCACCGCGCCGCCAGCGGCGTTGTCGAGCGCACCATGCCCGGCAACCGGCACTTCAATATCACCGAACGGCGCACCAAGGACGGCGGCATCGCAACGATCGCGTCGGACGTCTCTGAAATCAAGCGCGCCCAGGAGATCATGCGCGACAACGAGACGATCTTGAAGCGCAACATCGACGACTTGGAGACCACGCGGGCCCTGCTGCAGGAGAAGTCGGACCGGCTGGCCGAACTGGCCGGAAAATACGCGCTGGAAAGCCAGCGCGCCTCCGCCGCGGCGCGCGCAAAATCGCAATTCCTGGCCATGATGAGCCACGAGCTGCGCACGCCGCTGAACGCCATCCTCGGCTTCTCCGACATGATCCGCGAGGAGGCCGCCGGGCTGGAGGGCTACAACTTCACCGAATTCGCCGACGACATCTACAACAGCGGCGACCACCTGCTGTCGCTGATCAACGACATTCTGGACATGTCGAAGGTGGAGGCGGGCAAGTACGAAATCCATCCCGAGCCCGTCGACCCGCGCGGCGCGGTCGACTATTCGGTCCGCCTGATCCGCGGCAAACCGGAAGAGGCGGGCGTGCGGCTGACAGTCGACATGCCTCAGGACCTTCCGCCGATCGAGGCCGACGAGCGGGCCCTGCGGCAGATCCTCTTGAACCTGCTGTCGAACGCGATCAAGTTCACCGACCGCGGCGGCGAGATCACCATCGGCGCCTCGGGCAATGCGGACGGCCTCACCATTGCGGTGGCGGACACCGGCATCGGTATTGCCGAGGAGCACCTGCCCCGGATCACCCGGCCGTTCGAACAGGTGGACAGCGAACTGTCGCGCCGCCACAAAGGCACGGGGCTGGGCCTTGCGCTGACCAAGGCGTTGGTCGAGCTGCACGGGGGCACGTTTGTAATCGAAAGCAAGCTGGGCATCGGGACGACCGTACGGTTCTCGATGCCGTGGTACGACCAGGGTGCGGCAGGGCTTCAGGGCGGATTTGCGGCCCAGGCGGGGCGCTAGACGGCGCCGGTCCGGCCCAATCTTCCCGTGCAGAACAGCATCTTAAGGGGCATGTCGGCCTTGTACGGCGCACCCATCGGGCCCATATCCGGGAAGGATGCCTCCAAGAGGGTCCGACCCGTCTCAATCGGTCGTTTTGCCTGGCACAGGGGAACGACAGTTAAGGTCGAGGAAACATGAACGTCGAGAAATATACCGAGCGGGCGCGCGGTTTCATCCAGGCGGCCCAAGAACTTGCCATACGCTCCAATCATCAGCGGCTGACCCCGGAACATATCCTCAAGATCCTGCTGGACGACCAGGAAGGCCTGGCCGCCGGTCTGATCGCGGCTGCCGGCGGCAACGCCAAGCAGGCGCTGAACGAGACCGAGGCCGTGCTGGCCAAGATGCCGCAGGTGGAGGGCGCCGGCGCCGGACAGCTCTATCTGGACCCCGCTACCGCACGCTTCACGGAACAGGCCGAAAAGGTGGCCGAAAAGGCCGGCGACAGCTTCGTCACGGCGGAACGGCTGTTGCTGGCACTGGCCCTGTCCGAGGGCACGCCAAGTGCCGAAATCCTGCGCAAGGCGGGCGTCACGCCGCAGGCGCTGAACGGCGCCATCAACGACCTGCGCAAGGGGCGCAAGGCGGATTCGGCCACGGCCGAGGACAAATACGACGCGCTCAAGAAATACGCCAGCGACCTGACCGACAGTGCCCGCCAGAGCAAGCTTGACCCGGTCATCGGCCGCGACGAAGAGATCCGCCGCACCATCCAGGTGCTGGCCCGCCGGACCAAGAACAACCCGGTGCTGATCGGCGAGCCCGGCGTCGGCAAGACCGCCATCATCGAGGGCCTGGCCCAGCGCATCATCAAGGGCGACGTTCCCGAGCCCCTGCGCGACAAGCGGCTGATGGCGCTGGACCTGGGCGCCCTGGTCGCCGGTTCCAAGTTTCGGGGCGAATTCGAGGAACGTCTGAAGGCGGTCCTGGAAGAGATTTCCGCCTCTGAAGGCAACGTCATCCTGTTCATCGACGAGCTGCACACGCTGGTCGGGGCCGGCGCGGCCGA
>CAJIAA010000327.1_pt1 | contig 20709 bp, 22 predicted proteins | sample 9199011 | NCBI WGS metagenome assembly CAJIAA01 (sample SAMEA7708266, study PRJEB35096) | sediment metagenome | biome: marine neritic benthic zone biome [ENVO:01000025]; feature: sediment [ENVO:00002007]; material: shallow marine sediment [ENVO:03000034] sea grass bed [ENVO_01000059] ...
GACCCGGACCTCCTCAGCCTATTGAAAGCGGCGGAAATCGGCGACGAGATTCCGATCGAAGCCTTCATCGCGGTGGCTGAGATCCTGCGCTACGTCTATGCGCTGAACGGCTCGTCGGCACCGGTGGCGCCGGAAGAATGAAGACCCGATCCGAAGCCATGGCCGAGTTGCGAGACCTCGCCGACCGCGTGGCCAGCGCCCGGCGCGCCATCGCCAACGGCGAAGCGGCCCGTGTCGTCGGCATCGAGAATGACATCGATGAAGTGTGCCAGGCAATTATCGACCTGCCCTACGAAGAGGCCCTGGCTCTGCGCCCGGCGCTGAAGGCGCTGCAGGCGGATTTGACCGCCCTGTTCGCCGAGATGGAGGGACTGCGAGATCAGTTCGACCCGGCGGACGAGGATGCGGGTCAGGACGTGGAAATCGAGTTCGAAGCGGTTGTGCCGCCAAGTCGTACGGTGCACTGAGGGGCCGCACAGGGATGGATATGGACAACTATCTGAGGTTCGTCCTGGCCCTGGCATTCGTCCTGGGCCTGATCGGCGTCCTGGCCATGCTGATCCGCAAATACGGGCCCGGCCGCATGATCGCCGGGCGAAGGGGCCCGAACCGGCGGATTTGGGTCAGCGAAGTGCTGCCGTTGGACGGGCGGCGGCGGCTGGTGCTGGTCCGGCGCGACGGCGTCGAACACCTGATGCTGCTTGGACACGGCGCGGACGTCGTCGTCGAAACCGGGATTCCGGCACCGCCGGAGGACGACGCGGACCAACCCTCCGATCCTCCTGCCGGCGGCCGGATCGGAGGCTTCAAGTCGGCGATGCGATCAATCGGAGGTAGCCAATGATACGCCGGTCCGTACTGGTGGCGATTGCCGCGGGCGCAGCCGTGCTGGCCGCCGCCCCTGCCCTGGCCCAGTCGATCAACCTGGATTTCGGCGAAGGCGGAACAGTGACGGCGCGGCTGATCCAAATGGTCGCCTTCCTGACGATCATGACCCTGGCTCCCAGCATCCTGGTTATGGTGACCTCCTTCACTCGGATCGTGGTGGTGCTGTCATTCCTCAGGACGGCGATGGGGACCCAGCAGACCCCCCCGAACACGGTCCTGATCAGCCTGGCGCTGTTCCTGACGTTCTTCATCATGCAGCCCACCCTGACGGAGATCTACAACGCCGGCATCGCGCCCTTGATCAACGAGGACATCACCGAGGAACAGGCCATGGAGCGGGTCGCCGCACCGGTGCGCGAGTTCATGCTGGGCCACGTCCGCGAACAGGACCTCGAACTGTTCATGGACGTCTCCCAACAGGGCGAAGTCGACTCGGTGGACGAAACCCCGCTGGGCGTATTGACCCCCGCCTTTATGATTTCCGAGCTGCGGCGCGCCTTCGAGATCGGCTTTCTCCTGTTCGTCCCCTTCCTGATCATCGATCTGGTGGTTGCCTCGGTCCTGATGTCGATGGGCATGATGATGCTGCCGCCGGTGATGATCTCACTGCCGTTCAAATTGATCTTCTTCGTCCTGGTCGACGGCTGGTTCCTGGTCGTCGGAAGTCTGGTGCAGAGCTTCAATCCGGTCTGACCGCCCCGCAGGGACCGGCGATCGCCGCGCAGTGCCGGCCTCTAGCCGGCGCTCTGGGCCTGGCCGGCCGTGTCGCCGTTTGGTCCAACGTCATCCAGCTGAACGCCCTGTCCGACGAAGGGCGGCGCGGGCGGCACGCTGAGGATACCGTCCTCGCTGCCGTCGTGGGTCGGGCGCTCGCGGGCCAAGCGCTCGCGGTAGTTGGACAGGAATGCCTCGAAATGATCCTCGCGGGCCAGTTCCTCCAACGTCGATTGCAAGTCGCCCTTCGCCTGTGACGGGCTGGCGATGAACTGGAAAGACTCCGCGACGGGACTCAGCGCCATTGCCGGCCCATAAACTTCGCGTATATGGGCAAGGCCAGGCTCGTCCTGGTTCAGACGCAGCGCCACCGCCCAATTGAGCACATAGCGGGCCAGCTGCTCGGGATAGATCTCGCCGTCCCTAGGCGGCGGACCTGCAAGACGCTGCAGGACCTTGGCTGCCTCGGACCAGTTCTCCTCGCGCCAATGAATGTCGCGACGGAGCATGTCGGCGTCCCGGCTGATGTCGCCGGCCAGCAAGGAAATCGCCTCGTCGTTGCGGCCAAGCTCGAACATGATCTTGGCCTGGATGCGGCGCCGATCGCCTTCCAGGCCCTTGGGAAGATTGGGGAAATTGGTGCGCGACAGGGTGTCCAGCGCAGCCGGGGCATTGCGGTCCAGCAGCCGCACGATCGCCGCCTTGGCGCCGACCCGGGCCTTTTCTTCGCCCTGCAGGCGGAACCGCAACTGGTGGTCCAGCAGATCCGCAGCCCGGCCCAGCAGGTCGACGTCGATCAGTCGGTCTGCCAACTTCTCGATCATGTAGTCGCCGTCCGTCCCGGCCGGTGTCAGCTCGCGGAACTCATCGTAAAGCGCCAGCGAACGCAGCGGCGGCAGCCGGTCCGCCTCTCCGTCCACGTACAGCGCCCGGAAGATCCGTGTCATGTCTTCCGCCAGCGCCTGCGCACTGGGCTCGTCGGGGAAGTGAGTGACCGCCAGACGCATCATGGTGAGACCGTTGTAGTAGTCCAGCGCCTGCAGGTAGAGATGGCCCAGGCGCCGGAGCACATTCATCTCGAACACGTCGCCGCGCCAGCGATAGCGAAGCGACTCCAGCCGGTCGATGGCGTCCGCCAGTTCGATCGATTCCTGCTGAAGGGCAAGGTTCACCAGCGCATACTCGGCCCGCGCCGCATTGCGAAGGTCCGGGCCGCTGGCCAGTCCGCCCCACAGTTCGGTCGCGCGGCTGATATCGCGCCGGGCCAGGGCCACCCGACCCAGCTGGTACATCAGGTCGCCCCGCTGGCTGCGCGACAGATGGTTATAGTCGTTGCTGACTTCGTTCAGCCAGATGCCCGCAGCGCGGATGTCGCCGGTGGCAATGGAGGCTTCCGCGCGCAACAGGCCAAGGCGCCCCTTCAGCGGCTGCGGGTAGCGTCGCAGCAGCGAATCCGCCGACGCGAACTGGTCGGCTGCTTCGGTCCATTCGCCCCGCTCGGCAAAGGCCGCGCCGCGCCACAGCGCGGCCTCTTGAAACCCGTCCAGGCGGGGGTCGCTAAGGTTCTCGAGCGCCACATCGATGCGGCCGGACAGCAAGTTCGCCGCACCGAAAAGCGCCCGGTATTCGGGCTTGTCGATGATCCGCTCGTCGTCGCGCTGGACCACCGACAGAACGCCCAGCGCCTCCTGTCCGCGCCCACGGGCGAAGAAGAAGCGCGCCAGATCCAGGCGGGCTGCGTTTCGGTTTTCCACCGGGACCTCCACGATCGTTCGCAACAGCGTCTGCTGCGCCGGCACGAAAGTGCGCGCCCCTTCGCCATTCATCCATTCCGCAGGCGAGAACAGTCGTTGCGTCGACAAAACGGGACCGGTGCTGACCGGCGCATCCGGCGACAGCGCGGAGATATGAAGGCCGTTCGGACTGGACATTGCGAAGCCATTGAAGGTCCGCACAAAATCGATGTTGTCGGAGAACGATTCGATCGCAACTCCCTGAGACGAGGCCAGGATATTGAACTCCGGATAGACCCGCTCCGCCCGCACCCCATGCCCCGATCCGCGCAACGTCGCCACCGTCAGCACGTCACCCACGTCCGGGTCAGCCACGAAAACAACCGTGCCGGGCTCGTCGGCGGGAAAGGCCAGCCGGGGACCGGTTTCGGTGTCGATCTCGGCCCGGATCGTGACCTGCTGCCGCGGCTGGATCGGTTGGCGCCGGAACTCGGCAACCCACTCGAAACCCTCGCGGCGCACGCTGGGATTGATGTCCTCGTCGGTGCGCAGCCTGATGACGGTGGCGTTGTCCGACGGCAGTTGGTGCACATCCGTGACCAGCGGTCGGCCTTCGGCCCGCAGACGTTCCAGGTCCTGTGGCGCGGCCTGGTCGAAGACCAGCCAGATGTAACCGGCCCTGCGAAAAACCGCTGCGCCCACGTCCTGCGGCCAATTGAACGGGAGCAAGACTGGCTTCACATCCGGCTGCTCCTGCGCGGCTGCAGCCGCTGTATCCTGCGGCGCGGCGGCAGCCGCTGAATTCTGCGACGCGGCGGCGGTGGTAACCTGAGGCGCGGCAGCGGCGGGCTTCTGAGGCGCAACGGCCGTCGGCTCCGGCTTTGAGGCAGGCTGAGGTTGCGCGACCGCAGCCGTATCCACAGCGGGCACCGGATCGGCGGCCGGCGCAGCCTTGGCATCCGCCTTGGGCGCCGGCTCCTGCTGACGCGCTGCCGGCGCCGGGATTTCGTCGCCGGCGGGCTTGGCGGCCGGCCGGGCATCGGCGGACTTCGCCGGGGCCGGCGCCTGCGGTGTTACCAGCCGCCGCGGGGCATTCTCCGGTGCCAGTGCCGCCTTGGCGGGCGCCTTGTCGGCGGCCTCGCCATCGGCAGTTTCCATATCGACCAGGTCGATCACCACTTTCGTACCCGACCGGAAGGTCCGCAACCGGTGCCGGCGGGCACTGTCGACACGGAACACTGTCGCGTCGCCGTCCAGGTCGGCGGCCACGCCGCTCAGGTGTTCGGGCAGACGGCGTTCGATGGCTCCGATATCGAACCTGGCCTTGGTCCCAAAGCGAACCACGATGCGGCCGTCCTTCGCATCGGCCTCGAACGGCACCGACTGCTCCCAGTCGAAAACGAAACGGGTGAAGGCAACATGTTCGCCGACTCTCACGCGGACGGCCTGCGCCGGTGCCCCCGCCTGCCGGGCTATGTCCAAAACCACCGAGTTGCCGTTGCGAAAGGCGGTCAGGCCGTAGGCGCCGGTCAAGTCGAACCTGACCTCCAGACCGTCCTCGGACAGTGTACCCGACCGCACGTATTGGCTCACCAGACCAACCGCGCTATCCAGGTCCGTGGTCAACGCGGCATCAAAGCGGACGGTCAGGGCCTGGTCCGCAACAGCAGCCTCAAAGCCGACGCGATATGGCCAGTCGAAGACAATCCGTGCGTAGTCGGGATGTGTGGCCGCCCGGGTGCGCACGGCCTCCTGGGCCGATGCAGCCGCGACGCCTGCCAGAAAGGCCAGGCTGCACAGGAACACAAGACGCAGCGCCTTCATGGCCGGCCCGCGCTTGCATGGATGACGATGTCGACCCGTCGGGCCAGCGCCTGGCGCCGGTCAGACGGCGCACCGGGCGCCGCCAGGTCGAACTGGGTGGCGCCCTGCGCCACGAGACGCAGCGGCCCGGTATAGCCCGCCCGGTCCAACGCCTCGGCGGCCGCCTGGGCGCGTGCCAGCGAAAGCCGCCAGGTGCCGGCCGTGCCGTCGTCCCGTTCCTCGCCTTCCTTTGGCGCAGCGTGGCCGACCACATCGATGGCGTTGCCGAACCGGTCCAGGACACCGGCAATCTGCGCCAGCGCAACGACCAGCGGTTCGCCGGCCTGGGCCCGGCCAGGCGCAAACAAGAGCGGTCCCTGAAATGAGACTGCAACCGCGCCGTCCAGCATCGTGATTTGCGCGGCCTGCAGTTCCGGCATGCCGGCAAAGTGCTCGCCCAACAGCTTGTCAAGATAGGCTGGCGGCAATGCCGGCTTCTCGGACAGTGTGCCGATATTGCGCGTCGCGCGCGCGACCGGCTCGCCGGTGGCATCGTCGCTGCTGCGGGTCGACAGGATCGAGACGATCGCGTCCCACTTTTCCGACGGAATCGTCGACATCGCGAAGATCATGACGAAGAAAGTCAGCATCAGTGCGGTGACGTCGCTGAAAGTCAGCAGCCAAGGCATCGAGTGTTGCGGAATGTCCGGCCGGAAGTCGTCCTGGGGATCGATGTTCATTGCACCGCCTCCGCCGCGGTGGCCGGAAAGGTCACGGCCGCGCCGTCGCGGTCACGGAAGGCGAACCGTAACCTGAAGCGTCCCTGACCCGACGGATCGAGCCCCGCCGCAAGCGCCGCCGGCGGCGCGCCAAGCTCGCCGAAGGCAACCGCGACGGCGACCGCGCGCTCGAACGCCAGCGCCTCCTCGCCCGAACGCGGTTTGGCCTCCTGGCCGCTCATCAGCCACAGCTGCAGAACCTGGCCCGGGTAAGGAACAGACAGCGCCGCGACGGTGTGCGTCAGCAGGTCCAGGCGATCCGAGCGGAGTGCTGCGGTCCGTCCGACAAACAGCGACCGCAACGGCACGCTGAGCTCCAAGGTCCGACCGGGTCGCACGACCTCGACGCGTGTCAGCGGAATTGCGGTCAGCCACAGTCCTTCCAGCCCTTCCAGCAGCACCGCAGGCTCGGGAATCTGGCCAAGCTGGGAAACGAACAGCTCGGAGAACTCGCGCGGATCGATGTCGGTGCGGAACGTGGCAGCGACCGAACTCATCACGCTGCGGGACTTGACCGCATCCAGCCGGGCGATCGTTCCCAGCAGGATGAAGAAAGCCAGCAACAGCAGAAAAATGCCGAGAAAGTAGATGGCCCCTCTGTCCTCGGGGCGGTCGGAGGCCGCGAGGTCGTCCGCAGGCGGCATCGCCAAGCCCGCGAAGGGCTGGTCCGGTTCCGTTCCTGCGGCGCGATCAGTCATCGATCCGATTCCGCCCTCAAACACCAAGGGGCGCCCGTTGTTGCGGCGCCCCGAACATTCTGCTCATCGTGTGTTGCCGGACAGGGCGGGACCCGCGCCCGGCACTAAAAGTTGCCGATGACGCTGGTCAGTTTCGTCTTCAGGGTCGCCGCATTGAAAGGCTTGACGATGTAGTTGTTCACACCGGCTTCCTTCGCCGCGACCACGTTCTCGGTCTTGCTTTCGGCGGTGATCATGATGAAGGGCATCCCCTTCAGCTCTTCGTCCGCCCTCACCTCGCGCAACAGCTGCAGACCGGTCATGGGCTCCATGTTCCAGTCCGAGATCACGAGCTCGTAGCGCTTCGCCCGAAGCTTCGACAGGGCGTCGCTCCCGTCGGTCGCTTCGTCGACGTTGTTGAAGCCCAACTGCTTGAGGAGATTGCGGATGATCCTCAGCATGGTCTTGTAGTCATCCACGATCAGGACGGGCATGTTCTTATCAACGGCCATCGAATCACTCCGATTGAACTAGTCTTGGCAAGTGCGGAATCCCCTGTCCAGGGCCCCATCACCTATAGCCCCGGTCGATTTAAAGCTTGGTTAATGGCTTGTATTTCCAAGCCGTTCGCCCTAGTTCGGCAGTTCCGGCAGGTCTTGCTTTTCGGCAAGCTCTCGGGTCAGCAGGCGGGCCCTTTCGGTGTTCATCGCCGCGATGATGGGGGCCAGCTTTCGCTCGCTCATCCCGCGCATCACTGCCACCAGCGTATCCAGGTCCAAATCGTTGAAGATAGCTGCGGCGCTTTTCGGCTTCATATTGGAATAAATCCGGACCAGCTTGTCGGTCTCTTCGGATTCAAGCTCCTCGAATCGTTCGAGCAGAACCTGGATTTCAACCTTGATCTCGTTGAGCTGGTCTTGCTGCAACGTCAAACGTTCCTCGGCGGCCCTCAGCAGGCTGGCCCGCTCGTCGATGGCACGCTCGCGTACTTCCAGGTTGCGGCGCCGATCGGAAAGCTCGGTTAGCAGGCGGATCTCGCCGGCACTCAGCGCGGCGATATCGTCGAACTCGGGTTCGTTCTCTTCGTCCATCTCCAAGGCAGTCAGGCCTTCGGGGGTCATCTCTTCGTTGAGCTTGTCCGTGTCCTCGGTGTCTTCGGATTCCTCCAGCGCCATCGGCGTTGCGTTCCCGGTGGCCGATGCCGAGCCCGCGGGCGGGGTCTGGGTCGCCTGCGCGGTGGCACGCGCCACTTCCAGACGCGGCGCGGTGGCCAGGCCGCCGACGATGTCGCCGACCTTTACGGACAGCATCAAAGCCGTGCCGAAAATGGCAATCGGAAGAACACGCAGGGATCCGAGCATCGAGGCCGCCCTACCGCATTCCCTGCAGCGTCTTCAGAAGGTCGGACTTGACCCGTGCACTGCCGCGGCCATCGCGCTCGCCGCCGGCCGGCCCTCGGCGCTCGGGCGGCGTTGCAGCCGGTTTGGCGGTTTTCGCGGACTTGGCAGATGCCGCGGGAACGCCCAGTTCACGGCTGTCGCGAATGGCCTGCTCCAGCCGCTCGGCGGTGTCGGCCGCCCGATCGACCATGAAGGCGAGGTCGTCACGCAGTTCGCGCGCCTGGGCGAGCTGTGCGCCGACCGCGTCGCCTGCCTCGCTGGACCCGGCCTTCAGGCGCGCCAGGGCGTTTTCCGCCCGCTGAGTCGACTGGGCAAAACCGGCCAACAGCGTCTCAAGCTCCTTCTTGTCCGACTTGAGACTGCCGAGGCGCGCGTTGAGGCGAACCGCATAAACGATCACCGCCGACAGCAGGCCCATGCCGACGAGATCCACAATGAGCGAGATTTCCGGACTAATCATCAGTCGCCACCCTCTGTCCTTGTATCGATACGCACGGCCTTATTGCCGTTTCGTTGTCCCATGGTGCCGGCGAACATCGGCACGGTGCCGCAGCGCAGCAGCACCGACGATTCCCGGGTGGCGCTCAGCGGCAGAAATGTTCCCACGTCCCAATCGACGACGGAGCCGAGATTGGCGTTGACTTGATCCAGCACGCATTCGATCGGCACGTCGGTGTACCAAAGCTCGGTCGCGAGATGGTTTTCCCAGATCGAATCACGGCCGAACTTCTCGCCCATGAACATCTGCAGCAGCAGTTCACGCACCGGTTCCAGCGTGGCGTAGGGCAGCATCAGCTCCAGGCGGCCGCCGCGATCTTCCATGTCGATGCGCAGGCGGGCCAGGATCGCGGCATTCGCCGGCCGGGCGATGGTCGCGAAGCGCGGGTTCGTCTCCAGCCGGTCGAACCGGAATGTCACGGAACTCAGCGGATCGAAAGCGGCGGACAGGTCGGCCAGCACCACCTCGATCATGCGTTCGACCAGGTTGCGTTCGATCGTCGTGTAGGGCCGGCCTTCGATCCGCATTGCAGCGGTGCCCCGGCGGCCGCCCAGCAGGACGTCCACGATCGAATAGATCAGCGAGCTGTCGACCGTGATCAGACCGTAATTGTCCCATTCCTCGGCCTTGAAGACCGTCAACATGGCCGGCAGCGGGATCGAGTTCAGGTAGTCGCCGAAGCGGATCGAGGTGATGTTGTCCAGGCTGACTTCGACATTGTCCGAGGTGAAGTTGCGCAGCGACGTGGACATCATCCGAACCAACCGGTCGTAGACGACCTCCAGCATCGGCAGGCGTTCGTAGGACACCATCCCGGAATCGATGATGGCCTCGATGCCGGAGCGTTCGCCGTCGCCGTCGCCCCCCTCGGAAAAGCCGAGCAGGCTGTCGATTTCGTCCTGGTTGAGGACGCGGGTCGCGGCCGTCGTGCCTAACTCGCCGTCGGCGTCGTCTCCCGCCATGGCCGCCCATTCGGCGGCTAGCGCATCGCTGTCTTCACCCTCTTCGCCGGCGTCATCGCCTTCTTCGGCCATATCGGCCCATTCCTCGGCGAGGGCGTCATCGCTGTCTGCGTCGTCCGCCATGGGCGCTGCGATCCCGTTCGAAAAAGCGGTTTATTAAGGGAATCTAGGTAAGGCCGGCTGGGTTAAGAATCCGTCACTGGATCAACATTTCTTTGAACAACACGTCCTTTACCTTGGCCGGGTGGGCCGCGGCGTTGACCCTGGCCAGGAGCTCTTCCTTGACCCGGTAAAGGCCCCGCGAACCCTGCAGTTCGTCCATCCTGAGCTCGCGCAAAAACACCTGGAAGTTGTCCACAATCCGGGGCATTACAGCCAGAATTCGGTCCTCGTCGGACGCGCTCTCAAGCTCCAGGCTGATCCGCATCTTCAGAAAGCTCTGTTTCTTGGACGAGCCGGACAGGGTCACCAGCATTTCGTCCAGGTCCATGAAATAGCCGTTCTGGTTCACCGCCGTGGCATCTTCGGCCAGTTCCTCTGTGGCGACCTCGCCACCTCCGAACAGGCCGTCCAACAGGCCCATATAGACGACGGCACCGCCGATGCCCCCCAACAGCAGCAACGGCAGCAGGAAGAACAGCACGATCTTCTTGCCGGAGAACTTCTTTTTACCCTCGGCAAGCTCGTCGAACTCGTCCGCGGCTTCTTCCTGGACCTCGGCTTCGGTTTCTTCGCTCATGACCGCCATTCTTTCCGTGCCGCTCGCCCCCCGGGGTGCACCCTCAGCACCTCGGTCGCATGCAAGCAGCCAGTCTAGAGAACGGCCTAAGTGGTTAAGAATTCGGTAAACCGGGCACTCGGCCGCAGGAGGACAGCCCCAGCCGTGGCAATTTCGACCGGGCAAAGCCTGCCCCCGGGCAGCCGCGTGCCGCACTTCCGCGGACCGGCGCAGGCCATTTGCCTAGAGTTTCGTGGAAAAACGACGTGGCACGGCGCTTGCGACCAGGTTCGGCGGAGAGAACGGACCAGAGTGTCAGAGGACGAGGAATGGAATCCACGACGTATATCGCGCTGTCCCGGCAAATGGCCTTGCGCCGCGAGCTGGACATCACCGCGCACAACGTTGCCAACCTGGCGACACCGGCATTCAAGGCCGAGCGCATGGTGTTCCGGGAGTACCTGGTCGAACAGGCCGGCAACAAGGACGAGAGTCTGTCCTTCACCCAGGACATCGGACTGGCGCGGGATCTCAGGGACGGATCGATGGTCGAGACCGGCAATCCCTTCGACCTGGCCATCTCGGGCGACGGCTTCTTCACTTTGGAAACCGAGGACGGCGTCCGCTACACGCGGCACGGACGGTTCGAGCTGAACGACGCGCGCGAGCTGGTGACCGGCGACGGACATCGCCTGTTGGCCTTCAATGGCGCGCGGACCGTCATCCCGGAGGGAGCCGGACAGATCGAAATCGCGGTGGACGGCACGATCTCCTCTTCCCAGGGCATACTGGGCAAGGTGGGCATCGTAACCTTCGAGAATGTCCATGCAATGGACCGCCTGCCTAACAGTCTCTACCAGACCGATCAGAAGGCGGAACTGGTCGCCCGGCCCGATCTGCGGCAGGGCATGCTGGAACAGTCGAACGTCCAGCCGATTTTGGAGCTGACGCGCCTTATCGAGATCCAGCGCGAGCACCAGAGCGTTCAGAATCTGATCAACAAGGAACACGACCGGCAGAAGAAAGCGATCGATCGGATCGCGCGGCCGATGCAGAGCTAAGTGACGGAGGACAGGCACAATGCGATCGCTTGACATCGGCGCCACGGGGATGCTGGCACAGCAGACCAACGTGGAAGTCATCTCGCACAACATCGCGAACATGAACACCACGGCGTTTCAGCGCCGCCGTGCGGAATTCCAGGACCTGCTGTACCAGAATATGCGCCGGGTCGGGTCCGATTCCTCGGACGCGCAGACGACCGTGCCGACGGGCGTCCAAATCGGCCTTGGCGTGAAGACCGCCGCCGTCTACCGCATTACCGAAACCGGCAACCTTGTCATGACCGAGAACCCGCTGGACCTGGCCATCAACGGCGAAGGTTACTTCCAGGTTGAGCTGCCCAGCGGCGACACCGCCTATACCCGGGCGGGCTCGTTCCAGCTGGACGACAACGGCGACATCGTCTCCGCGGACGGCTACGTGGTCCAGCCCGGGATCAACATTCCCGAGGACGCGATCGACATTACCGTCAACAAGAGCGGCGAGGTCTCCTACTCCCAGGACGGCACGACGACGCTGACGAATGCCGGACAGCTGGAGTTGGCCATCTTCGCCAACCAGGGCGGACTGATCGCACTGGGCGACAACCTGTTCCAGGAGACCGACGCATCGGGCACGCCGACGACCGGAAACCCGGGCGCCGACGGGTTCGGAGCGATGGAGCAGGGCTTTCTGGAGACGTCGAACGTGAACGCGGTCGAGGAGGTGACCAACCTGATCACCGCCCAGCGCGCCTACGAAATGAACTCCAAGGTCATCGAAACGTCAGATCAGATGCTGGCGACGCTGACCAACCTGAGATAGGGGACGTCGGACCATGAGACTGCCATTCCCACTCAGGCTGGGCCTGATCAGCGCCCTGTCGCTGTTGATCACCGCAGCGATGGCCCTGCTGTTGGTCGGCGCCCCGGCACAAAGCGCGCCGGCGAAACAATCCGCGCCTGTTACCCTGCGGTCGCAGGTCACGGTCGACGCCGCCGTCGTCACGCTGGACGACGTGTTCGAGGGCGTTGTCACCGACGGGGCCCGCGTCATTGCCCGTGCCCCAAAGCCGGGCCAGCGGACCACCTTGGATGCCCGCTGGCTGTGGCGCACGGCGCGGGCGCACGGCCTGGCATGGCGCCCCTATAGCCGTCATGACGTCGCGACCGTTGAACGGGCCAGCCTGGTTATCTCGGCAGACCAGATCCGCGCCAAGATACTCGACGCGCTGGGATCGCGTGTTACGGGAAATGACGTGGAACTGGAGCTGGACAGCCCCGACCTGACGGTTCATCTGCCGGTCAACGCGGAGGCCCGGCTGAGCGTCAGCCGGCTGGATTACGACCCACGGTCCGGGCGCGTCAGCGCCGTCATCGGCGCAGCAGGCGGCACCGGCGGCAAGCGGGTTTCCGTGGCAGGCAAGATCTATCGCATGGCCGAAGCGCCGGTGCCGTCCCGCCGGCTGGGCATCGGTCACATCGTTCGCGAACGCGACCTGGAATGGATCACCGTGCGGGCCAGCGCGCTGGACCGAAACGTGCTGGTCGAAGAACAGCTGATCGTCGGGCAGGCCGTGCGACGGCCGCTGCCCGAGGGCCGCCCGATCCGGACCGGAGACGTGGAACCGCCGCTGCTGGTCCAGCGCAAGGGCATGGTCACCATTACGCTGGAGACGCCGCGCATGAAGCTGACCGCCCAGGGCCGCGCCCTGGAGGATGGCGCGCTGGGCGATGTGGTTCGGGTCGAAAACATCCAGAGCCGGCGCACCATCGAGGCGACCGTCATGGGACCCAACGCGGTCGTCGTGATGAGCGCCCATGCGGCGTTGCTGCAATAGGAGCCGACAATGATCGACGGCACGCACAAGATCCGCCCCCGGACGGTTATCGCAGTCATGATGGCCACCACGATGCTGGCCGGCTGCAACACGCTGGAGCGGCTGGCCAACATGGGCAAGGAACCGGCGATGAGCGAGATCCAGAACCCGGCGCACGATCCGAATTATCGCACCGTCAGCCTGCCGATGCCGGCGCCGGCGACGCCCAACAAGATGCCCAACTCGCTGTGGCGGACGGGCTCGCGGTCGTTCTTCAAGGATCTGCGCGCCAGCGAGGTCGGCGACATCGTCACGGTGGTGGTCAGCATTGACGACAAGGCCGAGCTGGACAACGAAACGTCACGCACGCGCGATACCGCCGAAGACGCGTCCGCGTCGGCACTGCTGGGTTACGAGGGTGCCCTGAACGACATTCTGCCCGAAGCTGTCGACCCGACGAACCTTTTGGATGTGGACAGCGATTCGAACTATTCCGGGGACGGTCTGATCGACCGCGAGGAAGAGATCAACCTGAAGCTTGCCGCCGTCGTCACGCAGGTCCTGCCGAACGGCAACCTGGTGATCCAGGGCCGCCAGGAGGTCAGGGTCAATTTCGAGGTTCGGGAATTGACGGTCATGGGCATAATCCGCCCGCAAGACGTCAATTCGAAAAACCAGATCCAGGCCGAGGACATCGCGGAGGCCAGGATTTCATACGGTGGCCGCGGCACACTCAGCGACGTTCAGCAACAGCGCTACGGCACCCAGCTGATCGATATCCTGTTCCCCTTCTAGGAGCGACAAGCCGCATCGAATACCGAAGTTTTGCGCCAGCGCACCCTCCTCTCCTCTCTCTCTCTCTCCCAGTTGGCGCAAAATTGGGGCCGGACCGCAAGGTCCGGCCCCGACTCTTTTCAGGCCAGCATGCAAGAGCGGCGGGCTCAGTCGTCGCGGCGGGTGCGCTCCATGCGTTCGTGCCGTTCCTGCGCCTCCAGGCTCAGCGTCGCGATCGGGCGCGCCTCCAGCCGTTTGAGCGAGATCGGTTCGGCGGTTTCCTCGCAGTACCCGTAGGTGCCTTGTTCGATCCGCGCCAGCGCGTCGTCGATCTTGGAAATCAGCTTGCGTTCGCGGTCCCGGGTTCGCAGTTCGATCGAACGATCGGTTTCCAGGGTCGCGCGGTCGGCCAGGTCGGGCTGGGCCAGGTCCTCTTCCTGCAGGTTCTCCAGGGTCTCGCTGGATTCCTGCAACAGTTCTGAACGCCACCGCAGCAACTTCTGGCGGAAGTACTCCTTCTGCAGCGGGTTCATGAAGTCTTCGTCGGATTTGGGCGCATAGTCCGGAGGCAACAGGGTTGCAGAGACATCGCCGCCGTTCTTCCTTGCCGTCATGCACTGCTCCCTCAACGCAACGAGGTCCCTAAGCGACGCTCGTCAGTTGGTGCTTCAATTTCGGTGGCGCGTATATCGCGCCCGCCATGACAAGACAATCTCTTTTTGCGCACGGCCTCCTAATCTTAGGTGCCGTGATACCGCGATCAGCGCGTCCGCTCCAATTTGGCCAACTCGACGCGTGCCCGCAGCTCGATGTCGTCCAGGACCGCCGAAAGGCGCGGATCGAGGCCGGCCTCACGCTGTTGTGCGGCCAGTCGGGCCAGATTCTCCAAGCGTTCCGCGGGGATTCTGCCGGTCAACAGCCCGATCCGGATTTCCTCCAGCCGGTCCAGGACGTCCGTCCCCCAGGCCTGCGCCCGCGCATTGCCGCCGCCTGACGTGGCGTCGCCCACTTCCTGCACGGCCAGAAGGGCATCGACGGCACCGGACGGTGCCGCCGCCGCCGTTTCTTCGGCCGCGCCGGCGCCGCCGGACGTTTTCATTTCCTGCGCGAAGGCGCCGGTCGGCCCGGTTCCCTGCTTAGCTGCGCGCCCGCCCCTGGTTGGGCGCACGCCGCGCGACGAGTCCACTTTCATACCTGTTAACGTAAGGCAAATTGGTTACCAGCCTGATAAGGAACGGCCGACACGGCACTGTCGGCGGCAATTTTTTCCCAGCGCGCGGCCAGCTTTGCCGCGGGCGCCGTGGCGCCGCTTTCTGGCCTCAATTTCCCGCAATAATTCAAAGCCTTATCAGGCACCCCGGATGGCACGCTATTCGCTTGTCAAATGGCCAGGAGAGAGTGCCCGCATGAGTGGAGAACCGAGATCCCGATGATCAAGCCAGTCCTTATGAGCCAACTCGGCCGGCGCCTTGTCGGCGGCCTTGTCGCCGCGGCATTGGCCGTCCTGTCGGCCCAGCCGGCGCTTGGCCAGTCGCGCATCAAGGATATCGCGGTGTTCGAGGGCGTCCGCGAGAACATGCTGGTGGGCTATGGCCTGGTCGTGGGCCTGAACGGCACCGGCGACAGCCTCGGCTCGGCGACCTTCACCCGCGAGAGCTTGGTCGGCATGCTGGAACGCCTTGGCGTGAACGCCCAGGACGAAGCCCTGAAGACCGACAACGTTGCCGCCGTCATGGTGACCGCCACGCTTCCCGGTTTCGGACGGCAGGGCAACCGGATCGACGTCAACGTCTCCGCCCTCGGCGACTCGGAGAGCCTTTTGGGCGGCACGCTGCTGGTAACGCCCCTGGTCGGTGCCGACGGCGAGGTCTATGCCGTCGCCCAAGGCACCGTCGCGGTCGGCGGGTTCCAGGCCGCGGGCGCTGCAGAAACCATCGTCAAGGGGGTGCCGACCAGCGGCCGGATCGCCAACGGCGCCATCATCGAGCGCGAGATCGCCTTCACGCTGGACCAGATGGACCGCATGATGATCTCGTTGCGCAACCCCGACTTCACGACCGCGCGGCGCATTTCGCGCGCCATCAATGCCTTCATCGGCCTTCCCACATCCCGGGTGATGGATCCGGGCACCGTGGAGGTCATCGTCCCGCCGACCTACGAAAAGGACGTGGTGGAGCTGATGACCGACATCGAGCAGTTGCGGGTCGAGCCGGACAGCGTCGCCAAGGTGATCATCGACGAGCAGTCCGGGGTCATCGTGATGGGCGAAAACGTGCGGATCGACACGATCGCCATCGCCCAGGGCAACCTGACAATCCGCATCACCGAAACCCAGCAGGTCTCCCAGCCGCAGCCGTTCTCGAACACCGGCACCACCGAGACGGTGGACCGCACCAACATCGAGATCGACGAGGACGAGGAGCGCCGGCTGGGCATCGTCACCAGCGGTGTCAGCCTGCAGGAACTGGTCAACGGCCTCAACGCATTGGGTGTCGGTCCGCGCGACATGATCACGATCCTTCAGGCCATCAAGGCGGCCGGCGCCCTGCAGGCCGAAATCCAGGTGATGTGATGGACCAGAGCCCGATCGACTTCGCCGCGACCGCCGCCGACGTGCTGCGCCGGCCCGATACCGAGCCTGCCCGCCTCGCGAAAACGCGCGCACAGGCGCAGGCCGTCGCCGAGGACTTCGAGGCCATGTTCCTGGCCCAGATGCTGCAGCCCATGTTCGCCGGCCTCGACACCGAAGGCCCGTTCGGCGGCGGCAACGCCGAGCGGATCTACCGTTCGTTGCTGGTGCAGGAGTACGGCAAGGCGCTGGCCAGCCGCGGCGGCATCGGCCTTGCCGACGCCGTGGCGCAGGAAATGATCCGTTTACAAGAAGGACAGCCCCAATGAATGCCGCCGCGCGCGCCACCGACATGATCGACCTTCTGGGCGACCTGGTCGACGTCATGCGGCGCGAAAACGAGATTCTGAAACTGCCCCGCGACCGCAGCCTGGACCCGGTGGTCAAGCGCAAGGTCGCGCTGGTGTCGGTCTATGAACGCCACCTGCGCGAGGTCGCCGCCCGTCCCGGCTTCAAGGACGAGCTGGAACCGCCGCTGATGGACAAGCTGCACCAGGCCGCCGACGAATTCGCCAAGGCGCTGGAGGAGAACGAGCGTCGTCTGCAGGCGGCCATGGCGACCACCCAGAAGGTCGTCGACGCCGTCGCGTCCGCCGCCCTAAAGCTGAACGGCGTGCCTAGCGGTTATTCCAAAGCCGGCGCCGAAACCGGACAGACCGGCCAGCATATCCCGCTGGCCGTCGACCGTCAGATCTAGAGGCGCACCGCCATGTCACTGACCCCTGCACTGTTGAACACGATGACGGCGCTGAAGGCGTTCGGCACCGCAGTCCGCGTGACCTCGGACAATGTGGCGAACGCGAACAACGAGGACTACAACAAGCGCAAGGCCAAGTTCGAGACAAGGCAGTATGGCGGCGTCAATGTCGCCGACATCGAACGGATGGCCAACCTGGGACTGACCAAAGAGGTCCGCAACGCCGTGTCGCTGGCGGCCCGCGACGAGACTTCGGCGCAGTACTATCAGCGCATCGAGGAACTGGTCGGAACCGTCAGCAGCACCACCGCGCTGGCCGACAAGCTGGAAGCCTTCATCAGCGCCTACAAGGCGTTCGAGGCGGCACCCGAAAGCGGCGCCGCAGAGCGGGAGGTGGTTCTGGCCGGCCAGTCCCTGGTCAGCGAGATGCACCGCATTTCGAACGGGATCGAACAGATAGACCGTAATGTCAAGGATAGTATCGTTCTGAGCGTTACGGAACTGAATAGTCTACTTACAGAAATCGACGACCTGAACAGCAAGATCGTCACCGACCAGGCGATCGGGCGGCCGACCGCTGGACTGGAGAACACCCGCGACGCCAAGCTGATGGACCTGGCCGAGATCCTGGAAATCAGGACCTTCGAGCGGGCCAATGGCAGCGTCACGGTCTATACTTCCAGCGGCGTCGACCTGGTCGATGCGGTGGCGGTGCAGTTCACCTGGAACGAGACGCTGCAGACTCTGGTCAAGACCGGGACGACGACGGACATCGCCGGCAGCATTTCAAACGGCCGCCTCAGGGCGCAGATGGATTTCATCCGCACCGACGCCGCCTCGGTCGCCAGTGCCGACCCGCGCCTGGCGCCGGTCGAGAAGCTGCGCGACCAACTCGACGGCCTTGCCCTGATGCTGGCCGACAACAGCGCCAACACCTTCCACGATGCCTACAGCGCCGGTGCGGCGCCTGGATTGTTCGGCGGCGGCGCACCCTATACCGCGGACTGGGACCAGCTGTTCTTCCAGCCGCTGGACGTGGTGAACGACGTGCCGGCCAACGTCGACCGGTTCAACATCCAGGTCCGCCCTGCGCTGGTCGCAGGCACCGCCAACGTTCCGACGGCGACCGCCAATGCGGTGATCGCGGTAATGGACGCCAACAGCCGCAACCTGACCGCCGGCGCGCTGACGCTGACCAACGAGACCTATACCGGCGTCGCGTCGGGCATCCTGTCGCGGCTGGTCTCCAACTCCGGCGTCATATCCCGGGATTCGGCCCTGGAGTCGACCATCCGCGACGACATGAAGAACACGTTGGATAACGAAGTGCGGGTGGACATCGACGAAGAAATGGCCATTCTGTCGATGCTGCAGAACTCCTATGGCGCCAACGCCCGCGTGGTCAATGCGATCAACGAACTGTTCGACGAACTCACCCGCGTCGTCTGATAGGCCGGCCCGATGAGCGTCGCTGCGACTGCTGTGAAAGAGCTGAAGGCGGGCGTCATCGGCCTTGGCGTCGGCGAGCGGCATCTCGCGGGCTACAAGCAGATCGACGGCGTCACCGTCAAGGCAATCGCGGACATCGACCCGGCCAAGCTGGACACGGTCGGCGCCCGCCAGGACGTGGCCGAGCGGCACACCGACTGGCGGCGCATCGTGGAGGACCCGGAGATCGACGTTGTCTCGATCTGCTCGTACGACGACGCCCATGCCGACCAGGCGGAGCTGGCGCTGAAGAACGGCAAGCATGTCATGGTCGAAAAGCCGGTCGCGCTGGACCGGGCCGGCGCCGAACGGGTGATGCGCGCCTGGGCCGACAGCGGCCGCATCCTGACGTCGAACCTGATCCTGCGCCGCTCGCCCCGCTTTTCTGCCGTGCGCGAGATGGTCCGCCGCGGCGACTTCGGCGACGTCTTCTACATGGAGGGCGACTATCTGCACCAGATCCTGTGGAAGATCACCGAAGGCTGGCGCGGGGCCATGGACTTCTACTGCGTCACCTATGGCGGCGGCATCCACCTGATCGACCTGATGCGCTGGATCCTGGGCGCCGAGGTGACGGAGGTGACGGGCATGGCCAACAAGGTGCTGACCCGCAACGCCCGCTTCCCGTTTCCCGACACCATGGCCAACCTGTTGCGGTTCGACACCGACGCCATTGCCAAGACCGTCACCACCTTCGGCCCCCGGCGGCCGCAGATCCACCGGCTGAACATCTACGGCGACAAGCTGAGTTTCGAAAACGACGTGCCGGACGCCCGGCTTTACACCGGCGACGGGCCGGACGACGTGGCGCGCATGTCGGTGCCCTATCCGGGTATCGAGAAGTTCGACCTGCTGCCCGACTTCGTCGCCGCCATCCGCGCGGAACGCCAGCCCACGGTCAGCGCCGAGGACGTCTTCCGGGTGATGGACATCTGCCTTGCCTGCTGGCAATCGGTCGAAGACCGCCGCACCGTCGACGTCGCCTACATGCTGTAAACCGGAACAGAAACGCCATGTCCGACACCCCCGCCCCCATTCCCTTCGGCAAGCCGCAGATCGACGAGCACGAGCTGGCCGAGGTTGCCCGCATCCTGGAAAGCGGGATTCTCGTTCACGGCGCCGCGACGCCGGCCTTCGAAAAGCGCTTTGCCGAACGGACCGGCGCGGCCCATGCGGTGGCGGTGTCCAGCTGCACCGCGGGCATGCACCTGGTGCTGTTCGTGCGCGGCATCGGGCGCGGCGAGCAGGTCGCGGTGCCGGCCATGACCCACGTGGCGACCGCCCATGTGGTGGAATTGTGCGGCGCCGAGCCGGTCTTCGTCGACGTGGCGCGCGACAGCGGCAACATAGACCCGGACGGCCTGGCCGCGGTTGCCGGCGACCTGGCGGCGGCGATGGTGGTGCATTACCTGGGACTGCCGGCCGACATGGACGCGATCCTGGGCATCGCCGAGCCCCGCGGCATCCCGGTGATCGAGGACTGCGCGCTGGCCGTCGACGCGAAATACGGCGAGGCCAAGGCCGGCACGATGGGCCTGGCGGGCAGCTTCTCGTTCTATCCGGTCAAGCACATGACCACCATCGAAGGCGGCATCGTCACGACAGACGACGAGGCGCTGGCGCAGCAGCTTTCCGCGCGGCGCGCCTTCGGCTACGACCGCAGCCTGGGCGCACGGGCAAAGCCGGGGATCTATGACGTCAACGCGCTGGGCTTCAACTACCGGATGAGCGAGGTGGAGGCCGCCGTGGGCCTGGCCCAGATCGACAAGCTGGACTATTTCCAGGACGTCCGCGCCCGCAACTATGCGGCCCTGAAGGCGGAGTTGGACGCGGTGGAGGAATTAACCGTGTTCGAGCCTTCCCAAGGCAAGGCCCGGTCCAGCCATTATTGCCTGAACGCTGTCCTGCCGGAAAACGGCTCGATATCGCGGGATCTGGTGGTCGAGTACCTCCGCGAAAATGGCATAGGAACCTCGGTTCACTACCCATCCGCCGTCCCGCTGTTTACTTATTACAAACTAAAATACGGCTATGATTCCGGTCAGTTCCCGGTCGCGGAGTGGCTGGCGGCGCAGACGATTTCGCTGC
>CAJIAA010000170.1_pt1 | contig 20485 bp, 18 predicted proteins | sample 9199011 | NCBI WGS metagenome assembly CAJIAA01 (sample SAMEA7708266, study PRJEB35096) | sediment metagenome | biome: marine neritic benthic zone biome [ENVO:01000025]; feature: sediment [ENVO:00002007]; material: shallow marine sediment [ENVO:03000034] sea grass bed [ENVO_01000059] ...
CCGTCGATCCGTCGATAGCGCCGATTGACGATCGACTGTCCCAGCGACGAATGCAAGAATGCGATTCCGAGCCGATAGGGATGCAACGGTCCGGCCATCTCGCTGCGGCGCTGTTTCAGGTCCCGCTGCATCAGCGGCACAACCCGCTCCAGCGCCTGTGCCGAATCCATGGTGACCGGCATGACCAGTTCGACGCCCTCCTCGGGGACGGACTCGGCCAGACCCGAATTCAACCGTATAACCGGGATATGCCGGCTACCGGCCGCCTCGATGATCGGCCTTTCGGCGGCATCTCCATTGCCCAACAGGAACACAAGTCTGGGATTGAGGCGCCGAAGCATGCGCCGCGCCGCGCCGAGCAGGGGAAGTGGCGCCGTCAACACCTCGGCCTCCGGATGCGTGGTCCGAAGCTGGTCGGCGGTATCGCGGCGTGGCGTGACAAGCACGGTCCGGACCCGGGGATAGCGCCCCGCCATCGCTCTTAAAAGCTCGCTTACTCCGTCGAATTCCTCGACCCTGCGGCCTTGGAACCAGAACGTCCTGGTGTCGGATGGAGTGACGAAACCAAGGCGAAAGAGCCAGCCGGTCCGGCCGCCGGATGCTGCGCGCGGGGCCTGCCCGGCCTCCATGATCGCGCGGACCCGCGACACGATTGCCGCGGTGTCGGGCAACGCGGAATGGACGGCCTCGTCTAACGGAATTCCGAATGGGTTCGCGGAACCCGCCCGATAAAGCGCCGCATGCATTTCCTCCAGCCGACGCGGCGGTCTGACGTAGCCACGTTCCATCAACCATCGGCAAATGGCCGGCAGAGGGCCGGCGCCGCGGGAAAGACGCAATACCCGCTCGCCGAATCGCCGCTTGAGAGCGTCCGGCTTTTCGGGGATCGGGTACACATACAGGGTTTTCCCTGTCGCGGCCGCCTCGGCCAACATCGACTCGCTTTCGCCGGTGACGATCAGGACATCCGCCAGCGAAAGGTAGCCAAGATAGGGATTGTTTTCGGCGTCGCGGGTCCATTCGTGCACGTGGGCGTCGGTTCCCGCGACCCGGCGCAACGCCGCGGTCGCCTTTGCACCGGTCCTGCGACTGGTGACGATGTGCAGCGTGCCGCCGGCCTCTTGCGCGAAAGAGACCGCGTCGCGGGCCAACCGCTCGGCGACCCTGCCATTGAGCCTGTGCTGGGCGGTGGTGCCCCCCACCAGAAGCGCGATGTGCGGCGCAGGGCCGGAGAACAATCCCCGCCACCGGGCCGCTTCTTCCTGCAGCCTGCCTGGCGTGACTTGTGTGATCGGGACGGTAATGACCAGCCTGCGGGCATGCGGAGGCAGGCGAAAGTGCGAACAGGTGACGGATAGATCGAACGGTGCCGCCGAATCGGCGCCCTTGCGGCCCAATTGCACGAGACGCGTCCCGTCCCCTGCCTGTTCCCCGATCCAGCGGGCCACTGGTGCCGCCCGCCGGCCCATGGCGATCACCAGGTCAGGCCAGGGCGCCTCCAGGGGCGAGGAGCGAGACCGGTCCAACCCCATCAGGCTGGCGCCCAACAAACGGTTGCTGACCCGGTTCAGCGGCGTGAAATGCAGGTCCTTGATGACGTATTCCCAACCAAGGGACTGGGCCAGGCCGATCGCCTGGGTCCGGTGGCCGGGCCGGTCATCTGCCAAAACCCAGACCCGCGGCGCGGACCGTTCCGGAGGTTTCGCCTGAATTGACGTGGATTGCATGGCGGCTTTCTAGTATAGGCCCGGCACGGGGCAAAGCAGATTTGCGCCGCCGTCGACCCGCGCGGAAGCATGGATTTCCCATGCGGTCTGGTCTACATAGCGCCCAGGGTCAACGTAAGACGACGGGCGTCGCAAGCGCCGGGACCAAAGAAACGCACCCATGCATACCCTAGTGTTGATGCGACACGGCGAAACCGAATGGAGCCGGCAAAACCGGTTCGCCGGGTGGAGCGACGTCGGCCTGAGCCAGCAGGGCGAAGAAGAAGCGCGACGCGCCGGTGACACGCTGGCCGCCGAGGGCTGGGAATTCGACCGGTGCTTCACATCGGTCCTGACAAGAGCCGGACGAACGTTGGACATCGTCTTGGACCGGATGGGTGCCAGTGACCTGCCAACCGCGGAGCGCTGGCGCTTGAACGAGCGGCACTACGGCGCGCTGCAGGGTCGCAGCCGGACCGACGTGGCGCGCGAGTTCGGCCAGGAGGCCGTCTACAGCTGGCGCCGCGAATACAACGCCCGGCCGCCTGCCCTTTCCGACGACGACCCGCGCCTGCCGCATTTCGACGCCCTTTATGCCGGGGTGGACGCCGACCTTCTGCCACGCACCGAAAGCCACAAGGACACGGTCGAACGGGTCGTACCGTTGTGGAAAGAGGAATTGGCCCCGCTGGTCCGCAGCGGCACAAGGATGCTGATTGTTTCCCACACATCGAGCATTCGCGGCCTGGTCAAGATTATCGAAGGGATATCCGACCAGGACATCGAAGGCTTCAAGATCGCAACCGCTGTGCCCCTGGTCTACCAACTGGACGGCGACCTGAGGCCGTTGTCCAAGCGACACGTCAGCACGGGCCTCGCCGGACGAACACGGCTGCTGGTCAGCAAGATCAGACCACGGCGCCACAGCCGCTGGCTGGGCTGAAGAGATGCCCAACGGCCCATCGCCCGGCATCGGGATCACGCTGCGCCCGGTCCGGGACAAGGCGTCTCTGGACCGGTTCATCCGCGTGCCATGGGCGATCCTGGGCAGCGACCCGCAATGGGTCCCGCCATTGATGAAGGAGCGGCGCGACCACCTCGACCGCAACAAGAACCCCTACTTCGCCCATGCGGAGGTCCAATTCTGGTATGCCGAACGGGACGGCAGCCCGGTGGGCCGGATCTCCGCCCAGGTCAACCGCGGCCATCTGGACCGCCACAATGACGCCGTCGGCCATTTCGGTTTCTTCGATGCCGCCGACGACCCGGATGTCGTCATGGCACTGGTAGAGACCGCCGGCAACTGGCTGATGGAACAGGGGATGCGGCGTATGCGCGGCCCGTTCAGTTTGTCGATCAACGACGAGTCGGGCGTGCTGGTCAGCGGGTTCGATACACCGCCGTCGCTGATGATGCCGCATGGCCGTCGCTACTACGGCCCCCGGCTGGAAGCGGCAGGCCTGACGAAGGCAATGGACCTGATCGCCTATCACTACAGGGCCGATCTGGAGATGCCGCCGGGGCCCCTGGCGCTGGCAAAGAAACTGGAACACGAACCGAACGTCCGACTGCGGCAGTTGGATATGAGCCGCTTCGAAAGCGACATCGCCGCAATCCTGAGCATCTTCAACGACGCCTGGGCGGACAACTGGAGCTTTGTCCCCTTCACCGAGGACGAAGTTCGTTATGCGGCGCAAAGCATGAAACCGCTGATCGCAACCGACCTTGTCTGCATCGCGGAGGTCGACGGCGAACCGGCCGCAATGATCGTCAGTCTGCCCAACCTCAATGAGGCAATCGCAGATCTGAACGGCAGTCTGCTGCCGTTCGGCTGGCTTAAGCTATTGTGGCGGTTAAAGGTTTCGGGCCTTAGAAGCGCCCGCGTGCCGTTGTTGGGGGTGCGCCGCAAGTTCCAAGGGACGCTGCTGGGCTCGGCGCTGGCATTCGGTGTCATCGACCGGATCCGAAGGGCGCATCTCAGCCGCGGCACCGAGCGTGTCGAACTGTCCTGGATCCTGGAACAGAACACGCCGATGCGCAGGATGCTCGACGCGCTGGGAGCGACACCCTACAAGACGTACCGCATTTACGAGCGGGAACTCGGGTGACCGCGCCGGTGCTGCAGGCGATTGTGCTGGCGGGCAGCCGAGCGTCCGGCGACCCGGTCGCGCAGCACGCCGGCGTCAGCCACAAGGCAATGGTGCCGGTCGGCGGCAGGCCCATGATCGCGCGGGTCATCGCCGCCCTTTGCGACAGCGCGCAGGTGTCGCGCATCGCCGTGGCGATCGAGGACCCAGCGCTTTTGCGGACCGTTCCGGAGATCGCGGCGCTGATCGACGACGGCACGGTCCTGCCTGTGGAATGCGCGGCTACGCCCAGCCGGAGTGCGTCTAAAGCCGTCGCGGCCCTGGGCGGAGACTATCCCGTCTTGCTGACGACCGCCGATCATGCCCTGCTGACAGCGGACATGGTTCGCAGCTTCGTTGATCAGGCAGCGTCCCATAAGGCCGACATCGTCGCCGCGCTGGCGACCAAAGAAACGATCATGGCCGCGTATCCAGACACCGTGCGCACCTACCTGCGGTTTCGGGACGGCCATTTTTCCGGCTGCAATCTGTTCTATTTGGCAACGCCTGCCTCCGAACGCGCCATGACGTTCTGGCGTCGCGTCGAAGAGAACCGCAAGTCCCCTTGGCGGATCGCCGGTGCGATCGGCGTGGGCACCATTGTCCTCTACGCGCTGGGTGCGCTGAGATTGAATCAGGCGCTGGCGCGGCTATCCGACGCCATGGGGGCAAAATGCGCCGTCTCCATCCTGCCGATCGCCGAAGCGGCGATCGATGTGGACAAGCCGGACGACCTGCAACTGGTGGAAATGATTATCAGCGGACGGGCGACTTAGAGCCCGGCGGCACTGGCGGTGTCGGAGGGATCTGCCGCATCGAAGGAATCCACCAGCTCGTAGGCGCGTTCCAGATCCAGCGGGTAATCGACCTCGCACCACCGGTGCCCAGTGATCAGTTGCGTCCGCACGTCGTGCGACAATGCGATCTGCCCAATGATGGAAAGATACCATTGCTTCAGCGCGACGGTTTCCTGCATCGCGCGCTCAAGCGCGGTCCGAAACAGCTCCGGTCCGTCGTCGCGGAAATACAGCATCCCGATCGATTCGCCGTCCACCACGTCCGGCGCCAGGGTCTTGCCGATTTCCAACAATTTCGTGCCGTCACGGCGGATCTTCATGTCGTCTTCGTCGTAGTGCGCCTTCTCGTCCACCGCCAACGTGATCGGCGCCCTGGGGCTGCCGAGCAAGGTCCGCAGGACCGGAGCCTCGAACAAAGTATCGCCGTTGAACAACAGGAACTCGTCCTCCATTTCCGCGCGCACCATCCAGCAACTCGCCAGGTTGTCGGCAACCGTGTAGAACGGGTTGTGGACGGCCCGGAACGAACAGTCGGAATACTCCTGCTGAAGGGCCTCAATAGTCCGGTCGACCTTGTCGGCCTTGAAGCCGGTTACGACGACCACTTCGCGGACGCCGCATCGGACCATCTCCTGAATCTGCCATCCGATAAGGCGCTTTCCGCCGACGTTCAACAGGGCCTTCGGCTCGTCCGCCGTCAGCGGGAGCAGGCGTTTGCCTTGTCCGGCACCGAGAATTATCGCTTTCACTCTTTTCGACCTTCAGCTGAATTCCTGCACGGAAAACCCATTCCCGCCTCGTTTCGGGCAGGTGCCATGGACCTTCCGTGACGGCTGCTCTTCCTCCCGCACTTTTCATCCTCATAGCGGTTGCCCCGGTTCAAAGCAAGCGCGGGTTGAGCGGCCAAGCACCCGGAATCACTTGACGACAGTGGGCGTTCCGGGTCATCAGACGGCCTTTCCCCTGCCCCGGACCGTCATGTTTCGCCTTGGCCACATCTCCGATCCTCATCTGGCGCCGCTGCCGCGGCCAACCGTCAGGCAATTGCTGAGCAAGCGGGTCACGGGTTTCTTGTCCTGGTCGTACAAACGGCGCGCGATCCACCGAACCGAGGTGCTGGATGCGCTGGTGGAGGATCTGCGTCGGCAGCAGCCGGACCACCTGGTGGTCACCGGCGACCTGGTCAATATCTCGCTTCCGGAGGAATTCGAGCGTTCCGGGGCCTGGCTGCGCCGCCTGGGCCCGCCCGACGACATCACGGTCGTACCGGGAAACCACGACGCCTATGTCCCCGTTCCTTGGGAACAATCCTGGCAGCACTGGGCCGACTACATGGCCGACGAGCGCAACGGCACACCCAGGCCTGCACAGGGATTTGACGACTTTCCCTTCGTGCGCGTGCGCGGCAGGGTGGCACTGATCGGCACCTCGTCGGGACTGCCCACCCTGCCGTTTCTGGCGACCGGCAGCCTGGGCAATGCACAGTGCCAACGTCTGGAGGAGCGGCTCCGGGCGTTGGGACAGCAGGGGCTGTTCCGGGTCGTGTTGATCCATCATCCGCCGCTGCGCGGTCAGACGAAATGGCGCAAATGCCTAACGGACAACGCGGCATTCGTTGAGACCGTAACCCGTGCCGGCGCAGAACTGGTCCTGCACGGCCACATGCACCACTTTCAATCGGTCACCATCGACCCGGGCGGCCGCGCGATTCCGACTTTCGGGGTCACGTCGGTCTCTGGAATCGACCCCTCCAAGGGTCCGGACCACCAGGCCGCCTATCACCTGTATGAAATCACCGACAGCGGCAACGGCTGGGACGTCAGAATGACTGCGCGGGGTTTTGATCAGGCGACCGGCACGGTGCGGGACACCGAAGAGCGGCAACTGTCGCTGCCGACGAACTAGACGGCGATCAGTCGGCCGGGCTGGCAGTGTCGATCAGATAGTGCAGATCGACGCTGATCTCGGTCTTGTCTCCCTTTATTTCAAAGAGAATTTCTTTCATTTCCGGCAACCCGAAGCTGAATCCGGGGTTGTTGGAGAAGCCATAGCCTTCACGCGGAATACCCAGAAAACCCTGATCCAGCCGTTTGTTGGCGTTTTCGTCATGGAACACCGCAACCGCGTATGCGCCGGGTTCGGGAGACGGTAGACATACCCGAGTATGCCCTTTGCGGGCCGGCTCCCGGACCCGGTGTAATTTTTGCCCGTTTTTCAAGAACTTGTCCGGATTGTCGTCGTAAATCAGGGCGGCGACCAGTCCGGCGTCGCTGCGCACCCCGTTCACGTTGACTTCCACCGCCGCCCCCTCGCAGGCTGCCACAGCCGGTCCCGCGGCCAAACACAGCGCCATCAAACCTGCCGGGATCATCCATCGGCCGGGTACCAGCGCAATTCGTCCCATTCTGCTTGCCATGCTGCCGTCCGCCCTTGTGGGCTACCGCATCAGTCTAGCGCCCTGGCACCACTTAGCAAAGCCCCGCGGCGGCTTTCTGTTACCGGTCCCCGACAAGCATGTTAGGGTGGCAGGATTATAGTTGCCTGGGATTCCATGATCTTTCCGATCGGAATTGCCGGCGAAGGGATTTGACGGGGGCTCAGGTGGCAAGCGCGGCGAACGACACAATGGTACGGTTTGGCTACCCTGACACCTTGGTCAGAAGCTATTCCCATTGGGCCGTCCTGCTGCGGCCTGCCCAGGTGACACTGGGGTCCCTTGTCCTGGTCTGCACCGAAGCGGCGACGGCCTTTTCAGAGGTCTCGGCCGAAGCCGGGGGCGAGCTTCACTCAACGGTTCAAGGCATCGAGAGGTCGCTGTCCGCCATCTGGCCTTACCAAAAGATCAATTATTTGATGCTGATGATGGTCGACCCGCACGTGCATTTCCATGTAATACCGCGCTACGACGCGGATCAGAACTTTGAAGGTCAAACATTCTGCGACACCGGATGGCCCAAACAGCCCGACCTCGGCAATGCGGTGACCCCGGAACCGGCTTTGCGGGACAGCCTTGTGGCCTACCTGCGCGAACGCTGGCAGGACTGAAACGATACTATCGGGAGAGACTCGGCAGCCCGACAAAGCGCCGACCGACAAATCAGGCATGCTAACCGCCGATCTCTACATCCTTCGACGGATTTTCGGGCCGCTCCTTGCCACGGTTCTGATCGCGCTGTTGATCCTATTGCTGGAGCGCATGCTTCGGTTGCTGGATCTTGCATTCAATTCCTCAAATGCCTTCTCCATCCTGTTCCAAATGCTGGGAAATTTGATCCCACACTATATGGGTATGGCTCTGCCGGTGGCGTTCTTCGTCGGGATCCTGGTGGCCTTCAATCGGATGAGCAAGGACAGCGAACTGGACGTCTTCCAGGCTGCGGGCATCGGCCTGGTTCGTGCCTGGCGTCCGGTGCTTTTGCTGGCGGTCGTTCTCAGTCTGCTGTCGTTCGTGGTCACTGGCTATCTGCAACCGCTCGGAAGATATGCCTACCGTTCGCTGGTCAGTTTCGTCACCCAGTCCTCCGTCACGGCAGGTCTGGAGGCCGGGGCCTTCGTTCACGTCAACGGGATGACAATTCTGGTTACGCGGATGGCCGCGGATCGCCAGCAGTTCGAGAACGTCTTTATTCATACAACCGAGGACGACGGCGCCACGGTCGACTTCACGGCGCGGGCAGCGGCACTGGCGCGGGTCGGGCAAGGCGACGCCCCCATCATCTCGCTGGCCGACGGGACCCGGGTGACCACGCCCAACGAAGGCAGTTCGACGGTCCTGACGTTCGAGCAGTTCCAGACGCCGTTGGGGAAGAAGAACAGCGGTTTTCGGCGTCGAGGCGATGACGAGCGCGAACTGACGTTCGACGAGTTACTGCGCGCCCTTTCCGTGCCCTGGCAAGGCATCAGCGACCATGAGATATCTTCCGAGTTCCACGGACGCCTTGTCCGGGTTTTGTCGATTCTGTTTCTCCCCTGTCTTGCCATCCCGCTGTCGATCAGCAGTGGCCGGCAAAGGCGGTCGTCGGGCATCGCCGTCGGCCTGATCATCCTGATCGCGTATAACGACATCCTGCAGTTCGGCGGGACGCATACCGAAATCGGCAACGTTTCCGCAGCAATCGGTATTTGGCTGCCGTTCAGCGTGTTCGCACTGGGCAGCGCCATTCTTTTCTATCGCGCCAGTTTCAGTATCTGGGAGGATCCTCTGCGCGGTTTGAACCTGGGACTGGATCGACTGGGCGGACTGGTCGTCGGCCTGCTGGCGCGCACCCGGCGCTCGTCATGATGTCGGTTCTAATCCCCTATATATCGCGAATCTTCGCAGTGCGGTTTCTGACAATTCTGGTGGGCATCACGTCCTTCGTCGTCCTGCTGGACGTGCTGTCCAACGGCGACGAAGTCCTGGAGGTCGCATCGAACCGAGCCAACAGCCTTGCGCAATACGCATTTCTGCGGTTACCGGAGATCCTCTCCCAGGTCATCCCATTCTGCGTCCTGATTGCCGCGCTTTTGACACTTGCGGAACTGATCCGGCACAGCGAGCTGGTCGCGATCAGGTCTGTCGGCCTGTCGCAGTTCAGCGTCTTTATCGCGTTCGTGCCCTGCGCGATGTTGATCGTTCTTGTCCATATCATCGTCAACGAAGCGCTTTTGCCAAAGTCGGTGGCCGCCCTTCGCGCTTGGGGTATCGGCGACTACGGCAAGGGACTGACCGCGATGGGCCTCAGCGAGGGCGTGCGCTGGATGCGTCAGGGACCGCACGTGATCCGGGTGTCCATGGAATCGCGCTTCGACAAGCAGTTCGGCCAGATCCTGATATTCGAACGCAACGACGAGGGCCAAATGCTGCGCAGGATCGACGCAGCCAGCGCCGACACGGATACGTGGACCCTCTACGACGCCAAAGTCCTGTCGGTCGCCTCCGCAACGGTCACCCCTTACGACGCGCTGGTGTGGCCGGAGTACCTGCGGCCCGCCGACCTGATTCCGTCGGTGACCCATCCCCGGGAAATGCCCCTACCGGACGTCGCGCGGGCGGTCGAAAACGAGGGGTTCGGCCTTAGGCCGTTGTTTATTTACGAGACTTGGTTTCACAAGAAGATCGCCGCGCCGGCTGCGATCTTGTTGATGATCCTGCTGGCGGTGCCGCTGGCCCACCGCTATCAGCGTGCCGGTGCCATTACGTGGATGCTGGTCGCCGGCATCTCCCTTGGCTTCGTCTTCTTCGTCTTCGATGGAATGGTCCTTGCCATGGGTGAAGCGGGCCTGTTGCCCCCTGCCCTGGCCGCGTGGATTCCCACTCTGGTCATGGCACTGATCGCCCAGGGACTGATGTATCACTACGAAGGGTTCTGAACCGTCGGACCGGTCCGGTGTTTTGGCTACACTTTGAGCGATCATGTCCCTATAAACCGGGCGAACCGGCCAACGCCGGGATCGTGCGCCGGGCAACAGCACGAACGATTGGACGGCTATGAGTGAAAGCGGACCCTCGCTTGTCATTGTGGGAGACTGTGAGGTCCGACTGTGGGGCCGGACGGCACGGGAACGGATCGCCCGGCAGTTTCGCCGCGTGGGCGTCAGCCAGGCTTCAGATACGGGTCCCGAGAGCGGCGTCGTCGTCTTGGTCGGGGCCGACATGGTCCTCGACGCGCCCTTGGTGGCGGCATTGGCGAGGACTCCGAACATCGTCCTGACCAGGGAAGGCCATGCAGTTGCGGCGCATGTCGCTGCGTCCGACGCGGCGCGGATCGAGACCTTGATCCTGGAGAAGGCGCCGCCGGAACATCTGCCTGACGGCGTGCATGCCGTCAGCGTGGATGACCTGGACACCGAGTATTGGCACGCCTTGCGAAAGCGCGAGACGCCGTATCTTCTTGAATTGACGAAAGAAAACAAATCCGAAGTCGAGTGGCGCAGCTACATGGGGACGTACAAGGGCGTCACCGACGTGGTCACGAAGTATGTCTGGCCGGTGCCTGCATTCTGGGTGACGCGGCTGTGTTCGGTATTGCGTCTGACGCCCAACATGGTGACCGCCGTCGGGCTTGTCCTGACCGTTTGGACCTACTTCCTGTTCCTGGACGCGGCCTGGACGGCCGGCCTGCTGGCCGCTTGGGCAATGTGTTTTCTGGATACCGTCGACGGGAAACTTGCCCGGGTCACCCTCACATCCAGCAAATTCGGCAACGTCTTCGATCACGGCATCGACTTGATCCATCCGCCGTTCTGGTACGCCGCCTGGGGACTGGGGCTGGCGAAAACCGCCACCCCCTTGGACGAGCCGACCCTTGTCTGGGCCCTGGTTGCGATCATCGGCGGGTATGTGGCTCAGCGCATCATCGAAGGCGTGTTCATATATTTCTTCAAAATCGAACAGCACGTGTGGCGCCGCGTCGATTCGTGGTTTCGCCTGATCACCGCCCGCCGGAATCCCAACTTGATCCTGTTAAGCCTGTCGGCTTTGGCGGGCAGGCCCGACCTGGGACTGCTGTCGGTCGCGGTCTGGACGCTGGCGTCATTGCTGTTCCACTGCATTCGGCTGGGCCAGGCGGTCGCCGTCAAGCTGCGAAGCGGCGCATTGGAGTCCTGGCTCGCCGCGCCAGCCAAGTCATGACGCCGAGGATCGGCATCGTTACGAATCCGGCGAGCCACCGCAACAAGGCGGGCATGGACGACATCCACGCAGCGATCGCAGAGCGACCCGACATCGTGCATGCAACCCTTTCGTCGATGTCGGACCTGCCGGCAATCCTGGCCGAATTCGGCGCCCGCAATGTCGGCGTCGTGGTTCCGAACGGCGGCGATGGAACCGTCGTTGCGGTGCTGACGGAATTGTTCGAAAGCCGCCCGATCGACCCGATCCCCAGAATCGCCGTGTTGCCACGTGGGCTGACCAACATGATTGCCGACGACGTGGGTCTTCAGGGCCATGCAGCCATGGCTCTGGCGCGTCTGTCAAACGCCCGGGACGAGAACAGGATCGACCAACACTTGGTGCGCCGCCGTCTCATCAGGATGGACGGCGCACAGGGGCATCCGGCGCAGGTGGGTCTTTTCTTCGGAACGGCCGGGCTGACCAGGGCGATCCTGGCCTGCCGCAAGGTCGTCCGACAACGCGGACTTGGCGCCAAGATCGCGGGCGGGCTGATGCTGGCCAAGGTCCTGGGCAGCAATGCATTGGGGCTGAGTGGCGGCGACGGTGTATTCCGCGGCGACACGATCGGCGTCGGCCTGAACGACGAGGCACCCGACAGCGGAAACTATCTGATGATCCTGGTCACCACCCTGGATCACATGCTGTTCCGTTCCCGCCCCTTCTGGGGCAGTCGTCCGGGCGCACTGCGCTATACCGCCGTCCGCTATCCGCCGCACCAGCTGTTGCGGGCTATCTGGCCCCTGATGTATGGCGGCGCCGAAAGGCGGCTGCCGAACAACGACTATATCAGCGAGAACGCCGGCAGAATCAGTCTTACGATGACCTGTCCCTTTACCTTGGACGGGGAGATGTTCGAGCCCGATCCTGGCCGCCCCGTGGTATTGAGCGGTGAACATGAAGCCGAGTTCATCAGACTGTAGTCCCATGCAGCCTGCACCGAGCAGCCTTGAGGACTGGATCACCCAGCAAATCGCCCAGGGCGTCCATGCAACGGCCGGGGAGATCGGCGCACGACTGCGCGAAGAGTTCGGAGACGGTGTCGCAGCGATTCTGTTCTACGGCTCGTGCCTGCGCGATCCTGATTTTGCAGACAAGATCGCTGACTTCTATGTTCTGGTGGACGACTACCGCGCGGTGCACCGCTCCGCCGCGATGGCTGCCTTGAACCGGATGTTCCCGCCGAACGTCTATTTCCGGATCACGGAAGTAGACGGAGAGACCGTGCGGGCCAAGGTGGCCCTGCTCTCCCTAGGGGCCTTCGAGGCCGGCGCCGCGCCAACGGCGCATCTCGCGTCGATCTGGGGCCGTTTCTGTCAACCGTGCCGGCTGGTCTATGCGCGCGACGCCGCCGCCAAGCGACGCGTCACCGCGGCGATCACCCAGGCCGTGCTGACCTTCGCGGCCCGGACGGCACCATTGCTGCCTGGAGATTGTCCGTCGGAGACGTTCTGGACGCGCGGTCTGCGCGAATGCTACCGCACCGAACTCAGGACCGAGCGGGGCGAACGCGCCCGGACGATCTACACGGACGATCAAGCCTATTTCGACGCGCTTCATGCTCTGCTGGACATGCCCGCCGAGACCGGCCGACGGCGCGCCCGCGCAGGATGGTTCATTCGGCGGTTGCTGGGCAAAGCCTATTCGGTGGTCCGGCTCGTGAAGGCCGCGTTCACGTTCGACGGTGGCGCTGACTATATCTGCTGGAAGATCGCCCGCCATTCCGGGGTGCAGATCACTTTGAGCCCCTGGCAAAAGCGGCATCCGATCCTGGCATCGACTGTGTTGTTCTGGGACTTGTACCGCAAAGGGGCATTCCGGTAGACGGCCGGCAAATGCCGCGGTCAACGCCCACATACTTGGCGGTCGGTCAGGCCTTTACGGCTTTTGCGGCTTGTGACGCCCGAAACGCCTCCAGTTCCTGCTTGACCGCCGAGAATGCCCGGATGACCTCTTCCACCTGCGCGCTGGTGTGCGCCGCCGATAGGCTGCAGCGCAACAGGCAGGTGCTGTTGGGGGTGCCTGGCGGCAGCGCCAGATTGGCATAGACGCCCGCCGCCAAAAGCTTGTTCCACATGTATATCGCCGTCTCTTCGTCATCTGCCACGACGGCGACAATCGCGCTTTCGTCGGCGCAAAGGTCGAACCCCAGCGCAGCCAGCCCGGCATAGAGCTGGCGGGCGTTGCGCCAGACCTGCTGTTGCAGCTCCGGACGGCCGCGAAGCTTGCGCAGCGCCGCCCGGACGGTTGCCACATTCGACGGCGATGCAGAGGCGGTAAACATATAGGGCCTGCTGGCATAACGAAGGATGCCGAATTTTGGGTGACTGGAGGCCACGAATCCGCCCAGGGCACCCAAGCTTTTGGAGAAGGTCCCGACGACGAAGTCCACGTCCTCGGCACACCCAAGTTCATGCACCTGGCCGCGGCCGCCTTCGCCCAGAACACCCAGCGAATGGGCCTCGTCGACCATGAGATACGCGTTGTGCGCCTTCTTGACCGCGCAGATCTCCTTCAACGGCGTCTGATCGCCGAACATCGAATAGATGCTCTCGACGATGATCAGGACGTTGCTGCAGTCTTCGCCGATCCTTCGCAGCCGTTTGTCCAGGTCGGCGGGATCGTTGTGGCGGAAACGTATCACCGTCGCACCGCTCAACGTGCAACCGTCATAGATGCTGGCGTGGCAGTCGGCGTCTAAGAGAATGACGTCCTTCGGACCGGTCAGGCCGGCAATCAAGCCCAGATTCGCCTGAAATCCGGTCGGGAATACCATCGCTTCGCGATAACCGAGGAATTCCGCAATCTCGGCCTCAAGCTGCAGGTGGCGCGCATAGGTCCCGTTGGCGATCCGCGACCCCGTGGTCCCCGTACCGTCCGAGGCGATGGCACCTTGCGCGGCTTGAATGCAGTCCGGATCGAAGGTCAGGCCCAGGTAATTGTTCGTGCCCAGTAACAACACCCGCTTTCCGTCGATCAGCGCCTCGGTCGGCGAAAGAACCTCTTCCATGCAAACGGCAAAGGGGTCGGCGCCGGTCGCGGTGACCTGGGCGTGGCGGGCCAGAACACCGGCATGTTTTTCGAACAAATCCATCTCACCGATCTTTCGCAACGATTTCCTGAACGACCTTGGCCAGATCCCCGATCGTTTGGACTTCAGAGAGCATGTTCACGGGGATTGAGATGTCCAGCTTTTCCTCAAGCTCCATCACAAAGTCCATGACGGCCACCGAATCGATCTCCAAGTCACTGGTGATATTGGTGTTCTCGTTGAGGCTGATGCCCTCCTTGTTGAAGGGCTCGAGCAGACTGACGATCTCCTCGACAAGCTTTTTCTCTTCAGCCTGCATACATTAGTCCCCTTCATATTCTGGCCCGGATCCCGCCCGCGGCGCGAGTTTACTGTGTCGGCCGGGCTTGGTTCAAGCAATGGTAACCTGTTCAACCAGAATGGTTTTTCATCCATCAAAGCCACTTTTCGCGACGGTACCAGTCGGCCGCCTGTTGCAGCCCCTCGGCAAGGCCGATTCGCGGCCGCCAATCCGTCAGGTCCGCTGCGGGATTGCCGCGGCACACCCAGTCGGGATGAAACAGCTCACGCACCTTGTCGGGACTGACCATCGGTTCGCGCCCGGTCAGGCCGGACCAGATCCCCATCGCGGACGCAAGGCCTAACATCACACGGGAAACGCCATATGAACTGATCGGCCTGTCGAAAACCTCCTCCGCTGCCGCAACAACGTCGGCCCAGGCGTATCCGCCCGCGTGCCCGTCATGGATCTCCATCACCGCGGGCGGAAGGTCGTCGGCCTCGGCCAGTTTTGCCACGGCGGCGGCCAGGTCAACCACATATAGCAGCGAGAAACGAGCGCCCGGAAGTTTAGGAACTATCGCAAAGCCGCCCTTGAACTGTTTGAAAAACTGAAAGATATCGCGGTCGCCCGGACCATAGATTGCTGGTGGCCTCAGGATAGTGGCGGGCAGCCGGGCCTGGATGCGCGCCAGTTCCTCCTCCGCCTGCCGTTTGCTGGCTGCATAGGGCGAGAGGTCGGGTTCCCGGGCAGCCAGCGACGACATCATCACAAAACGCGGCACATGCGCCTGGCCAAGCGCGGCCGTCGCCAAACGATCGGTGCCGGCGGCATTCACCGCAAAATAGTCGCCCGCATCGCGGGCCTTCGTCAGACCGGCGCAATGTACGACCACATCCACACCTTCCAGCAGCCTGGAAAGGGATGCCGCGTGTCCAAGGTCGCCGGGGACCGGCACCAGTCGCATATGGGGCTCCAGCGTGCGTCCCGGCCGCACAAGGCACCGTACGGTCCAACCCGCGCCCAGAAGAGCGTCCAGCACATGGCCACCGACGAAGCCAGTCGCCCCGGTTAGTGCTGCCGTGCGCTGCATGGCACCCATTTAGTTCTGCAATGATAAGGGCGTGCGGTCGGGTCGCCGCCGCGGACAAAGTCAGTCGGCGCCGACCGCCATCGCCTCGGCTCGGCGGATCGCGGCTGCCTCCGGCTGCACTTACGCAGCATCAAAGGCACCAGCCAGATATTCCGCTTTCGCGGAAGAACGGCTGAGCTTGCCCGAGGACGTAAACGGAAGGCTGCGGTGCGGTGCCAGGACGACTTCGCATTCAACTCCGGCAGTCTGCCGCACGACGGCATGCACGTTATGCCGCAGTTGTTCACGCTCTGCCGGGTCGGACAACCGGCACTGGACCAGGACAACGACGCGCTCAGCGCCCCCGTCGTCCGAAACCGAAAACGCCGCCGCGTCGCCGCGCCGCAATCCTTCCATGCGCTCGACGGCCCATTCGATATCCTGGGGCCATATGTTGCGCCCGTTGCTGATGATCAGGTCCTTGCTGCGCCCGGTAATGACCAACTCCCCGTCGATCATGTACCCCATGTCGCCGGTGTCCAGCCAACCGCCCGCCTGCCGCATGCGCGCCTTCGATTCGGCATTGCCGAAATAGCCGTCCATTACGCTGGGACCATGAATGACAACACGGCCGATGCACCGCTCGGGAAGCGCCGCGCCGGCGTCGTCGCGAATCTCCATCTTGTGGCCCGGCAACACTTTGCCGCAGACGACGAAGGAACGTGTCTTTTCGGTGTCCAACGCGCCATTCGTCTTCGCCTTGACCGCGCGCCGGCCAAAGGCAAGCTCGCGTCGCTCCACCGTATCGATCTTGATGCCTTCGTTGAGCGGGGCGAAACTGACCGCCAACGTCGCCTCGGCAAGGCCGTAGCTGGGCAAGAACGCCGCCGGATCGAAACCATGCTCCTGGAATGTGTCGGAAAAGCGTTTGAGAATGTCGCCGCGCACCATTTCGCCACCGATGCCCGCGACGCGCCAGGTTCGCAGGTCGATCTCTTTCGCGGCGCCATTGACGGCCCGACGGAGGCACAATTCGTACCCGAAGGTCGGACTGAAGGAAATCGTGCTGCGGTTCCTGGTGATGGTCTTGAGCCAGACGAAGGGCCTGCGGGCGAAATCCGCGGTGCTGATATAGTCCACGGTAACCTGCGACAAAGCCGGGGTCAGCATGAACCCGACCAAACCCATGTCGTGGTAAAGGGGTAGCCAAGAAGTTGCGCGGTCGCCGCGTTCAAGCCTCAGACCATGCTGTCCGATCGCCCGGCAGTTCGTGGTGATGGACCGCTGGGAGATCGCGACGCCTTGCGGCTGGCGCGTGCTTCCTGACGAATACTGGATGTAGCAGGGATCGTCCGGCCCCAGGGGGTTGACGTCGCCATCCGCAGCCGGAAGTCCGCTGAAGTCCGCGTGCGACCCGACCATTCTGATCGGCAGGTCCTTGCTCGCTTCGCGCAGGTATCCAAGCAGCGGTCCTGAACAAACCGCGGCATCCGGCCTGGCGCTGATCATCATCGCCCGCAGACGCTCGAGATAGGCATCGCGGCCGCCCAGGTTCATCGCATAAGGCAACGCAACGGGAACCAGCCCGGCATACTGGCAGGCAAAGAAGAAAACCATGAACTGGGGATCGGTTTCCGCAATGATCGCCATGCGGGACCCGCGGGGCAGACCCGCGCGCGCCAGCCGGCGCGCCAGCTCGATGGCTTGTTCCCGAATGCTGCGATAGGTGACGGCCTGGATCAATTCGCCGCGGCCGCCATAGAAGTTGAAACCGGTCTCGCCGCGGGCCGCATAGTCGAGGCCTTCCGTCAAGGTGCTGAACTCACCAATCAGCAACGGCAAAGCAGTATTTGCCGTGGCTGTCGGCTCAGCGTTCCTTTCAATCTGTTCGGCACCGGAAACCGCGTGTGCCAATGCGCCTGCGACCGACCCCACCATCATTCCTCAAATGTCAGATTTGACCCCAAAACAGAATCCCCCAATGCCGACCACCGGTATCCGGAATGCCCGCGCATGGCGCGACAGTGACCGGCAAGCCAGCCGTTACAAAGAAACTGTCAGATACAAAGCCAAAACCCTACGAAGTTTTCGACGACGTTGTTTCTTACCCTCATCAGGGCGAAGCGTTTCGGCTCTATCGATGGCCTCACCTGTTACACCCCCCTGACCGTGTCGACAACATAATCCCGGCCGTTAACCATGCCAAATAAAACATTGTTTCAGATTGCTACCGGAATATGTCAATCGACCGGTCGATGACATACAACACTTGGCGGCATCTTGTCACGATCATACCTCATATTGGGGCAAGCAGAAAATACGCCGGTTGGCGTCATTGCCGTGCCGCGCCCGGTCGAAGACTCGGTCGTGGTAAATGAAACGCCGCCTGCCGGTTGCTGACGGGCGCGCGCCCGGCCAGTGAACTCCGATTTATCTCAGTGGGTTATCCGGGTATTGAGAGGACGGCATACGACCCGGTCAAGGACTTGGTTGTTCGGGTTTGGGTTTGCCCGATGTCTTTGCCAAAACCTAGTTCCTGCCCCCCTGGCCGAGGATCCCGAATGCGTATGTCGCTACCCTGCGCAAACGGTCAGAACGTCCGTACCGGGCTTCGGCCAACCCTGACTGCGATCACGAAATCACGGAAAAACCTCACAATCCGCTGTCGCCACTGGGTGTCGATCCCGGCTCTTGCCAGGTCGCACGGGTCACATCAGGCAAACACGGACCCGCGCGGATCACTTCCGGCGAAATTTCAGTCGTTGTCAGAGTCCCGATAGTAGTGGCACAAAGAAAACGAAGATCCGTCAAGACAAACGGTCCCTTCTTTTTCCCATCCGGTCCGGCATACGCACCCGTAATCCGGCGCTTCCCAAAAAAGGGGACGCAATGACGGCAGGCTTGGTTTCCGAACTCCCCGCGGCGTTGCAGTTGGCGGATTGGCGAAGACGGGTGGCATCGCTTTACGACACGGTGCGTCGGACCGCGGTACCCGAGGACGCCTGGGAACAGTGGCGCGCGGGGCGCAACGCCCTGTTTCGCGATCACCCCCAATCGCCGCTGCCGGAAGCGGAAAGGCGACGGTTCAGCGGCCTTCCCCACTTCACATACGACCCCCGATGGCGATTCGTGGTCGACACGGTCGCCGTCGATCGGGAAGACGGGTTCACCGCCGAATTGGGATCGGACGGTTCGCTGCACTTGAAGCCTTGTGCAAGGACTGTCGGCCTGTCGCCGTTTCTAAGGTGCGAGTTGACCCTGTTCCGTCTGGGCGGCTATGGCGGCGGGCTGTTCCTGCCGTTCCGCGACGGCACGGCCGGGACCGGCACCTATGGCGGCGGACGCTATCTGTTGGACACCGTCAAGAGCGCGGACCTGGGACTGGAGGACGGCCGATTGGTCCTCGATTTCAATTTCGCCTATCACCCATCCTGCTGTTACGCGCCGCGCTGGACCTGTCCGCTGGCGCCGCGCGAAAATCACCTGGATGTATCGATTGCTGTCGGCGAACGGCTGCCGCAGACGGCATCCTGAAGCCCGGCACTTGCGGGCGCGGAGTCATCGCTTCGCAGAAACAAGAACGGCAATGGATGTCCGGCGTCCGGTAAACACCCGGAAACGCCGGACATCATCACAAATCCTAGCGAATGCCGGCTTCGATCAGCGGCACCAGCTTGCCGATGGTCTCAGGCGTCACCGTTCCCGAACCGGTGTTCGTGAACAGCCCGGTAAAGCCGTACTTGGCCGAAAGGACGCACTGGGTCACCGGCAGGAAGCCCTGCAGGTAGAGCTGCTGGTCCAGCACGGCACTGATATAGCCCTCTTCCAGGCCGTCGATGGTCGCCGGCGCGAGATCGATGCCGCCGACGATCACCTGGCCCGGCTCCTTGCCGGCATCCTGCAACGCCTTCGCCACGAATGACGTCACGCCGCCGTGCTGCGTGCCGATGCCCTTGACGTCGGGGTTCTTGGCCAGATAGGCCGCCAGAATCGGAACGGACAGCGAGGAATCAGAATTTACCTCGGGCGAGATCTCGAGATAGTCGACCGTGACGCCGCCCGCTTCCAACGCCTCTTTCAGCCCCTTGGTGCTTTGGCCGCGTTCGGCTTCCGACAGTAGGCCGTAGACCAGCGCGGTGTCGCCGGACTTGAGACCCGCCTTCACCATCGCCTGTCCGGTGATGTAGCCGCCGGTATAGAGGTCGACGCCGGCGTAACCGAAACCGCCCGCCTGATATTGCTCGTACAGCGCGGTCAGCGGCGCGTTGCCGCTGGTCACGATTACCCCTTCCGATCTTGCCTCCGCGACAAGATCGGCGAAGGCATCGCTGCCGGGATGGCCCATGATGCCGATGCAGGTCGGGCTGGCCGCCTGGGCCTCGCGGAAGTGATTCAACATGGTTTCGGGCTGCCAAAGCGAATACTGCTCGATCAGCTTAATGCCGAAGGCCTTGGCCGCATCCCGGGCGCCCGTGGTCCGCGCCAGCGTGGCGCCGTCGCCCGCCTTGCCGCCCATCTGCATGTACATCACCAATCCTTCACCCAAGGGACCCTCTGTCGTCTGGGCGAGGACCGACCCCGGCAGACCAAGTGCCATCGCCGCCACGAATACGGCGGCTGTTCCGGCCTTCAGTGTCATACGCATCGTTGCCTCCCATGCTTGCTGTGGCCGGTCGCGGTCGGAAAGCCGGGCGCCTTCCGCAGGCACCGGGCCGGCCGTCCGGTGCACCATCGGTTCAGGTCCTTAACCTCGCTAGCGTCGCATGCCGACCCATTCCATAAATGCCGTCAGCCGTTCGGGCCGTTCGCCGGTCAGATGAA
>CAJIAA010000055.1_pt1 | contig 20444 bp, 22 predicted proteins | sample 9199011 | NCBI WGS metagenome assembly CAJIAA01 (sample SAMEA7708266, study PRJEB35096) | sediment metagenome | biome: marine neritic benthic zone biome [ENVO:01000025]; feature: sediment [ENVO:00002007]; material: shallow marine sediment [ENVO:03000034] sea grass bed [ENVO_01000059] ...
CCGCGCATCGCTCGGTAATACAAGGATCGACCACTCGTCAGCTTCTGGATCTTGTTGTCGACGAAGTACGACCCGATCAGCAGGAGATTGCAGAATTCGGCCATGCCGCGTTCATACCACTGCGCGTCGATCTCACCCTCGACCTCGATTACCGACCAGGCCTCGAGCGTGTTGGGCATCGAATAACCCCAGGTTTTCTCCGCAATCGTATAGAGTTCCGTTCCGGGCAGGGGGCGGAATTTGTTCGGCGGAAAGATAATGCAGTTCGGGTGGTCGTCGACAAGCTGCATCATGAGATCGCGGGTCTTCTTCAACTCCTCCAGGGTCTCGGTGGGCACACCCATGATGAAGTTGTACCCGGCCGTGATTTCAGGGTGTTGAGCAAGCTTGCGGTTGCATTCGAGGATTTCCTCGACCGTACAGTTCTTCTTCAGGAGTTGAAGGATCCGATCGCTTCCGGACTCCGCCCCGATATGCATGATGTCCGTTCCGGCCGCCGCCAGTTTCGACAGGAACTCGTGCGACATTTTCTTGATTTCGTTGATGCGTGCGCCGCGGAATCCCAGTTTGACCGGTAGCTTGCGGTCCATGATGCCGTCGATGATAGATTCCACGTGGGACAACTTCGGGAAACTGTCGTCATCAATGAAATAGATGTAGTTGGCACCATACTCCTCAACAACGTGTTGCACGTGATCGACGATCTCCTTGGCCTCAAGGGGAATCCATTTCTTGCCGCTAATTGTCGAGTACTGCGCTGGCGAACTGCAGAAAGTGCACTGGTAAGGACACCCTAGTGCGCTGTACATCGAGAATATCCGCTTGTCCTGGTCGAGTTGTCCGTAAGGCGCGTAGTCCTCGATCAGGTGGTAGGGGATTTCCCGGTAGTCCACGTATTCGAACGTCTTGTCGCCGCTCCAGTTGGCACGGACGACGTCGCCTTCACGCCAAGTCACGCCGGGAATCAGATCGGGCGATCTTTCAGCCTTGATTGCCTCGCACAATTGATGGAATGGCTTTATCGCGTAACCGCTGACGACGTAGTCGGCGCTCCATTCATCCCGAAGAATGGTGTCCGGGTAGAAGGTCGCATGCGGTCCGCCCCAGATCACCGGGATATCTGCGTCAATACCTTTGACGAAACGGCCGATAGTGACCGCATGTTTGATTGGCGCGCCTGACATGACGCTGACGCCGACGCAGAGCGTGTCATCAGTCATGAGGGCGCGCAGGTCGTCGCGCCAGTCGCCCTTGATCACGCGGGTGTCCAGCAGTTTCACGTCGAAGCCGGCCTTAACCAGGTCCGTTGCCGCATAGATGATGCTCAGCGGCATGTGCTTGGCGTAGGAACCTGAGAATCCCTGGAAGGGATAAACGAGAATGACCCGGTTCTTCGACATCCGTTCAGTGTGTTAGGTGTTGCGCAGTCCTGGCGCACGCGGAGTACAACCCAGCGGCGTCTAACACGCCAGCCCCCGCAAATCCATCGGCCTATCGATCAAGTGCTGGTGAAAGCCTGGATACCGGTCTGCGCCCGGCCCAGGATCAGCCCGTGAATGTCGTGGGTGCCCTCGTAGGTGTTCACGGCTTCCAGGTTCATGACGTGGCGGATCACGTGGTATTCGTCCGCGATCCCGTTGCCGCCATGCATGTCCCGCGCGACCCGCGCAACACCCAGCGCCTTGCCGGCTGAGTTGCGCTTGATCATGGAGATCAGTTCCGGTGGGCAGCGGTTTTCGTCCCGCAGGCGCCCGGCCCGCAGAACCGCCTGCAGCCCAATCGTGATCTCCGTTTGCATATCGGCCAGCTTCAACTGGATCAACTGGTTGGCGGCCAGCGGCCGGCCGAACTGGGTACGGTCCAGCACATAGCTGCGTGCCGCGTGCCAGCAGAATTCCGCCGCGCCCAAAGCGCCCCAGGCGATGCCGAATCGGGCGCTGTTCAGACAACCGAACGGGCCCTTCAGTCCCCGCGCATGGGGCAGCAGGTTCTCCTCGGGAACGAACACGTCGTCCATCAGGATCTGCCCGGTAATCGAGGCCCTGAGCGAGAATTTGCCCTTCAGTTCCGGCGTTTCCAAACCCTGCATGCCGCGTTCAAGAATGTAGCCGCGGATCACGCTGCTGTCGTCTTTCGCCCAGATGACCATGACGTCGGCGATCGGGCTGTTGGTAATCCATGTCTTCGATCCCGACAGCCGATACCCGCCTTCAACCCGGCGCGCACGGGTCTTCATCGATCCGGGATCGGACCCGGCGTCGGGCTCGGTGAGACCGAAGCAGCCGACCGCTTCGCCGGTTGCCAGTCTTGGCAGGAAGCGCCGGCGTTGGTCTTCGGTGCCATAGGCATAGATGGGATACATCACCAGGCTGGACTGGACGGAAAGGGCCGAGCGATAGCCGCTGTCGACTCGCTCGATCTCCCGTGCCACCAGGCCGTAGGACGAGTAATTGACGCCAGCACAGCCGTAGCCGTCGATCGTCATGCCCAACAGGCCCAATTGGCCCATCTCGCGCATGATCTCGCGGTCGAATGTGCCATGGCGATTCGCTTCCAGGATCCTCGGCATCAGGCGTTCCTGGGCGAATTGGTGGGCCGTGTCGCGGATCATCCGCTCTTCCTCGCTCAATTGTTCATCGAGCAAGAAGGGGTCGTCCCATTTCAGCGGCGCCGTGGGCGCCTCCGGCCTGCGGGCCTGTTCGCGGGCTTTCGCTTCACGGGGTTTTGCAGGATTAAAACCTGTCATTCCTTGGCTCCACTGACGTCGAAACACCGGGGTGTTTTCTCAAAGAATTGTTAACATGCGCCGAAGCCGCATGGCGATTACGACACAATCATTACCCCCGGCCGAACGGGCCGGACCGATCCGAACCAGCGACAAGCATACCATAAAGACCGGGAATGGGTTAGTGAAGGACAGCAAACTGCCGGAAGGCGCGTTGATAGAATTCGTACCGCAAGGCGACTACGTCAAGGTTTCGGCGGTCGATCCGGTCACAAAAACCGAGGTTTCCATCGTCGGCGACCCCGCGGCAGGTGAGGCGACCCTTAAACGTATTGCCGTCAAGAAGCTGAAATACGTTCTCAGCAAACGCAAGCCCAGGCCCAGGCGCAGAAGGCCTAGGTCACAGAGTGGTTGGGACTTCTGACGTTCCGCCGCGGCAGCCTCAGGCCCGACGGCCGTTGCGCCCGAGGCCGATTTTCTTCGCAAACGCTGAACGTTGCGCCGCATAGTTCGGCGCCACCATCGGATAATCCGAAGGCAGGCCCCATTTCAGCCGGTATTGCTCGGGACTGAGATCGTAGTTCGTCCTGAGATGGCGCTTCAGCATTTTCAGCCTTTTGCCGTCTTCCAGACAAATGAGATAGTCCGGCGTCACGGATTTCTTCACCGACACCGCCGCCCGGCTCCGGCGCCCCTTGCGCCCTTCGGCTTGTTCGTCTCCAAGGTTTTGCAGCGTGCCATGAACCGCCCGGATGATCTGCGGCAGTTCATCAGAGACACATTGCTGATTACCCACATAAGCCGAGACGACCTCGACCGCCATCGCAAGCAGCCGGTCAGACGACACGGCGCGTGCGTCATGTTTAGTCATAGCCTCTCCACCCCTGAACCTCCCGATATGAAAAAAATGAGCATAAATCTCAATCGGGAGTCAACAAGAGCCGAAGAAAAATGTGAATAACGCGGCCCCCATTATTGCGCCGGACTGGACATGTCCAAGATCTCGCCTGACGGCATTCCAGATATATGGGGGGGCAAGTATTTGGCCACTACATAATGTGTCGAGGCGCGAGTCTGGCAGATCGACCGGGAGGCGGATGCCGGTCGGGGAGCGACGCCGGCGCGCCATCGGGCCCGCAGTCGCACGGAGCGTGATTCGATAATTTGTGTTGGACTGGCACCCTTCCGCGAGATGTGGTATGCGACCAACAGCGGATTGCCGGTCGTCAAGGGGCGCGGCCGGCGTGCCGAATGGAGGCTGAGGGGCTCCCCATTCGGTTACCGCGGGGCGTATGGCGGCAGGCCGGGATCGGTCCTGCGATTGAGGTGAGATGACGGATCGGAAACCGGACAAAACCGTTGCGTTGGCGTCCGACCATCGGGGCGTGGCGTTGAGGCGCGCCCTGGCGGAGGAGCTACGCACCCAGGGCGTGACGATTGTCGATCTTGGCGCGGATGGAGAGGACTCTGTCGACTATCCCGACTTTGCGGACGCGCTGGCCACGACTCTGGACAGCGGGCGTGCGGGCTGGGGCATTCTGGTTTGCGGGACGGGGATCGGGATCTCGATTGCCGCCAACCGTCACCCGCACGTGCGTGCTGCATTGTGCCGCGATGCGAACGACGCGCGGATGGCGCGGTTGCATAACGACGCCAACGTGATTGTGTTCGGTGCCGCCAGCACCGATGAAGACCAGGCGCGCCAGTGCCTGTCCGTGTTCCTGGAGACCGCCTTTGAGGGCGGCAGGCATCAAAGGCGGGTGGCGAAGATCTCGCCGCTCAAGGAAAACTCTGTTTAGCGCGTGAGGACGAAGGATTTCATGTCGCAGGCCACCGCATCTTCGGACTTCATCGGTTTCGATCGCCTGTTCAGCGAGCCGATTGAGGAAAGTGACCCGGAACTGTTCACCGCGATCCAGGCTGAGCTTCGCCGCCAGCAGGATCAGGTGGAACTGATCGCATCGGAGAACATCGTTTCGCGCGCCGTTCTGCAGGCGACGGGATCGGTCCTGACCAACAAATATGCGGAAGGGTATCCCGGCCGCCGCTACTACGGCGGCTGCGAATTCGTGGACGACGCGGAGGCGCTGGCGATCGAGCGGGCGAAAGAGCTGTTCGGCTGTGCCTTTGCCAACGTCCAGCCGCATTCGGGAGCCAACGCCAATCAGGCCGCATACATGGCATTACTGGAACCGGGCGATACGATCATGGGCATGTCGCTGGCCGCCGGCGGACACCTGACCCATGGCGCCGCGCCCAACCAGTCGGGGAAGTGGTTCAATTCGGTGCAATACGGCGTGCGGCGTCAGGACGGTCTGATCGATTTCGACGAGATCGAAGACCTGGCGCGGGCCAACCGGCCGAAACTGATCATTGCCGGCGGATCGGCCTATCCGCGCATTATCGACTTCGAACGGTTCCGCCGGATCGCCGACGAGGTAGGCGCCTATCTGATGGTCGATATGGCGCATTTCGCCGGCCTGGTGGCCGGCGGCGTCTACCCCAATCCCGTTGAGATTGCCGACCTGGTAACGACGACCACGCACAAGACGTTGCGCGGCGCGCGCGGCGGTATGATCCTGGCAAACGACGAGGCGTTCGGAAAGAAGATCAATTCGGCTGTCTTCCCGGGTCTGCAGGGTGGGCCGCTGATGCATTCCATCGCCGGAAAGGCCGTCGCATTGGGCGAAGCGTTGCGGCCGGAATTCCGCACCTATGCGCTGGATGTGGTCGATAACGCCAAGTCGTTGGCCTCGACGCTGATTGCCGGCGGATTGCAGATCGTCTCCGGAGGGACGGATACGCATCTGCTGCTGGTTGATCTCAGGCCGAAGGGTCTGACCGGAAACGTGGCCGATGCGGCGTTGGAGCGCGCGGGGATTACCTGCAACAAGAACAGCATCCCATTCGATCCCGAAAAGCCGACGGTGACCTCGGGTGTCCGCCTGGGTTCTCCGGCCGCCACAACCCGCGGCTTCGGACGGGCGGAGTTCAAGCAGGTGGGCGAACTGATCGTAGAGGTCCTGGACGGCCTGGTTGCATCGCCGGACGACAACAGCCGTGTCGAGGCGGCCGTCGCCCGGAAAGTCAAGGAGCTTTGTGCCCGTTTTCCTATCTACACCAACGGCTTCTGACTGCTTTCTGGACTGTGAGGTAAGGCACCATGCGTTGTCCGTTCTGTGGTCACAATGATACCCAGGTCAAGGATTCGCGTCCGACTGAGGACAACTCGGCGATCCGGCGGCGGCGCCTGTGTCCGAACTGCGGCGCCCGGTTCACCACCTTCGAGCGGGTCCAGTTGCGCGAATTGACGGTCCTAAAACGGAACGATCAAAAGGAGCCGTTCGAACGCGACAAGCTGTTGTCGTCGATGCGTATCGCGCTCCGCAAGCGGCCGGTCGAAGAAGACCGGGTTGAAAGGGTCGTCAATTCAATTGTCCGGCGTTTGGAAAGCAGCGGCGAAAGCGAGATCCGCGCCGACACCATCGGCGAGATGGTCATGGAAGCGCTGGGACAACTGGACCAGGTCGCTTATCTCCGGTTTGCGTCGGTCTACCGGAACTTCCGTGAAATCAAAGATTTCGAAGACTTCATTTCGGACGAGGTTCGTGGTCCGGGAGACTGATCCGGCCGATCTCCATCACATGGCGGTGGCGGTGGGTCTGGCGCAGCGGGCGCTGGGGCGGTGCTGGCCCAATCCCGCCGTAGGCTGTGTCATCGTCAAGGACGCGGCGGTCTTGGCTCGCGGCTGGACCCAGCCTGGCGGCCGGCCGCACGCGGAAACCGTGGCGCTGGCGGCCGCGGGAACGGCGGCACGGGGCGCCACGATGTACGTTTCGCTGGAGCCGTGCTGCCACCATGGCAAGACCGGGCCGTGCACCGACGAGATCATCGCTTCCGGCATCGCCCGGGTGGTTGCCGCGCTTCAGGACCCGGATCCCAGGGTCAACGGCGGTGGATTCCAAAAGCTGCGCGACGCCGGGGTCGAAGTTGTCACTGGGCTGCTGGCGGAAAGCGCCGGCGACGCGGCGCAGGGGTATCTGCTGCGTCAAACAGACGGACGGCCGCAAGTCACGCTGAAGTTGGCGAGCACCCTGGACGGCCGGATCGCGACCCAGACCGGAGAGAGCCAGTGGATCACCGGCGCGCCGGCACGGTCCCGCGCCCATGCCCTAAGGGCGTCGCACGATGCCATCCTGGTGGGCATCGGCACGGCGCAGCGTGACGACCCGTCCCTGACCTGTCGGCTGCCGGGATTGACCGACCAGTCGCCGGTCCGGCTGGTGCTGGACAGCCGCCTCAGCCTGAGGACCGATAGCACGTTGGCCGGCACGGCGGGTTCGGTGCCGACGTGGCTGATCACCCGTACCGGCCACAGCGCCGATGCGCGGTTGGGGTTGGAACGCCTGGGGGTCGAAGTCATCGAGGTGCCGGCCGACGCGGCGGGCCGCCCACGGCTTGCGCCCGCCCTCCAGGCCCTGGGCGACCGCGGCCTGACCCGCGTGCTGGTGGAGGGCGGCGGAACCGTGGCGGCGGCTCTGTTCGCGTCGAATCTGGTCGATCGGATCGTCTGGGCCCGTGCGCCCGCGGTTATCGGCGGTGACGGCGTTTCGGCTGTCGCCGGCTTCGGCCTGACCGCATTGCAGGACATGCGTCGGTTCGCCAGGACGGGAGTTGCCGAATTCGGCGGCGATCTCCTGGAAACCTATCGCCGGCTGTCCTAGATCGTTTGCCATGTTTACAGGCATCATCACGGACGTGGGCAGGGTCCGCACCGTTGCCCGCGATGAAATAACCCGGATCTCGATCGAAACCCGTTTCGACACTGCGGCAATCCCGGCGGGCGCGTCAATTGCCTGTTCCGGCGTCTGCCTGACCGTCACCGAGACCGGCAGGGACGGGGACGCCGACTGGTTCGCGGTGGACGTCTCCGCAGAGACGCTGGCCTGCACGACGCTGGGCAAATGGGAGACCGGAACCAGCGTCAACCTGGAACGGGCCATGCGGCTGGGAGACGAACTCGGCGGGCACATCGTCTCCGGCCATGTCGACGGGGTCGCCCGGATCGTCGAAAAGACACCGGATGAGGGCTCGATCCGGTTCGTCCTGGAAGTCCCGGCCAACCTTGCTCCGTATGTCGCAGCGAAGGGGTCGGTGGCACTGGACGGCACCTCGCTGACGGTGAACGAGGTGGACGGCAATCGATTCGGCGTCAATATAATTCCGCATACCGCCACGGAGACCACCTGGGGCGCGCTGGGGCCCGGCATGGCGGTCAACCTTGAGGTTGATATGCTGGCCAGATATGTTGCCCGGGTCATCGGCCGCGATTGAACGTCAAACTCAGAGAAAAGAGCTAACTCCTTGGTGGATAAATTGGAATTGGTCAGAGGCAGCAAGCAGGCGGTGCAACGTGCTGCCGAGGACCTGGACTTTCTGTCCGATATCGAAGACGTCATCGACGAGGCCCGCAACGGTCGGATGTTTATCCTGGTGGATGACGAGGGCCGGGAAAACGAGGGGGATCTGGTCATTCCGGCCCAGTTCGCGACGCCCGATGTCGTCAACTTCATGGCCAAACATGCCCGCGGCCTGATCTGCCTGTCGCTGACCAGCGGACGGATCGCCGAACTGGGGCTGGAACTGATGCCGCAGATGAACTCCAGCCGCCTCAGCACCGCCTTCACGATTTCGATCGAAGCCCGCGAGGGAGTCACCACGGGGATTTCGGCGCCCGATCGCGCACACACCGTCTCTGTGGCAATCGACCCAAGCAAGGGCGCTGCGGACATCACGACGCCCGGCCACATCTTTCCGCTCGCCGCCCGCGACGGCGGCGTCCTGGTGCGTGCCGGCCATACCGAGGCGGCCGTCGACATCGCGCGGCTGGCGGGGCTTTATCCGGCCGGTCTGATTTGCGAGATCATGAACGACGACGGCACGATGGCGCGATTGCCGGACCTGATCCAGTTCGCCCAGTTCCACGGTCTCAAGATCGCCGCGATCAACGACCTGATCGCCTATCGCCGGCGAAACGACCGGACGATTTCGCGGCTGCGCACAACCGAGTTCAATTCCCGCCACGGCGGCGCGTTCGAAGTACGGGTCTATGTCAACGACATCGCCTATGCCGAACACATCGCCCTGGTCAAAGGCGACATCTCAGGCTCCGACGAGCCGGTGCTGGTGCGCATGCATGCGATGAACCTGTTCACCGACGTGCTTGGCGAAAGCGGCGCGGCAAAGTCGGGCGAGCTACAGCGCGCCATGGAGATGATTGGAGAGGCCGGCCGCGGCGTCATCGTCATCATCCGCGAACCGACGCCGACGGCACTGTCGGACCTTGTCGGCGCGCGCGACGAGACGGCGGAGGGCAAGGCTCGGGCCGGTCGCGGCGAGTTGCGCGACTACGGGATCGGTGCCCAGATCCTGTCCGATATCGGCGTCCACCAGATGATCCTATTGTCCAATACCGAGAAGACAATTATCGGACTGGACGGCTATGGCCTGCGGGTGGTAGAGCGCCGCCCGATCGTCGCGGGCTGACCGCAACGCCGGTGCAGGAGCCACGACAGAATGAATGAACCGGCACCGCATGTGATGGTGGTTGAGGCGAGGTTCTATGAGGACATCGCCGACGCGCTGTTGCAGGGGGCGGTCGGGGCGCTGGACGCCGCCGGCGCCACCTACGAAAGCGTCGCAGTGCCGGGCGCCCTGGAGGTTCCGGCCGCCATTGCGATGGCCTTGGAAGCCGAACGGGCGCAGGGCCACCGCCGATTCGATGGCTATGTGGCGCTTGGCTGCGTGATCAGGGGCGAAACGACCCACTACGACTATGTCTGTGGCGAAAGCGCCCGGGGCCTGCAAACCCTGGCGATCGACCATGCGTTGCCGGTTGCGAACGGCATCCTGACCTGCGAGACCCGTGACCAGGCATTGGACCGGGCTCGCACGGACCGGCGTGACAAGGGCGGCGTGGCGGCCAGGGCCTGTCTCGACATGATTGCACTGAAGGCTTCGTTCGGACCGTCGCGGTCATGACATCGCGGACCGGTTCGGCAGGGCGCATGACGCCGGGCAAGCGGCGGCGCGCGGCCCGGCTGGCTGCGGTACAGGCTCTTTACGAGGCGGCCTTGTCGGGCGCCCGCATCCAGGATCTGGTCAGCGCGTTTCAGGCCCGCGGCGGCACCGCCATGCTGGAGCCCGGATTGAACGCTGAAGCCGACGCCGACTTGTTCGTGGATTTGATGACCGGCGTCGCCGAGCGGCGCGACGACGTGCAGCGCATGGCCAGCGCCGCCGTGGCCGAAGGTGGGCGCCGCTTTGACCAGTTGGACCTATTGATGCAGGCGATCCTGATGGCGGGAACTTACGAACTGGTTGCGCGCAGCGACATCGATCCGCCGCTGACGATCAGCGAGTATGTGGATGTGGCGAAGGCCTTCTTTGCCGGGAAGGAATCGAACCTTGTCAACGGGGTCCTTGACGGCATCGCCCGGACATTGAGGCCCGGGGATCTCGCAGGCGCCCCGTCCGACGATGCCTGAAAAGCCGCGCGAGTTTCGCCGCATCGACGCGTTCTTTGCACCGCTGTCGCGCGGCGCCGCCGGCGCGTTTGGTCTGCAGGACGACGCCGCAGTCCTGACACCGCCGGCCGGGCGCGACCTGGTAATCACCACCGACACGCTGGTGGCCATGGTGCATTTCCTCGAGGAGGACGCACCGGCGGACCTGGCGGCCAAGCTTTTGCGGGTGAGCTTGTCGGACCTGGCGGCAATGGGTGCCGAGCCCGTTGCCTATACCCTGAATCTGGCCTTGCCCCATGAAATCGACGACGCGTGGCTCGCCGCGTTCGCCTCCGGCCTTGCCCAGGATCAGGCACACTACGGGATCGACCTGATCGGCGGGGATACGGTGTCGACCCCCGGCATGCTCACATTGGGCGCCACTCTGTTCGGCACGGTCCCCGCGGGTTTGGCGCTTCGGCGCGCAGGCGCCGTGGCCGGCGATCTGGTCATGGTCAGCGGAACGATCGGCGACGGTGCACTGGGACTGCTGGCGGTTCAGGACAGGCTGTCGGGGATAAGAGCCGAGGTGATCGAAGAACTCGCCCAACGTTATCGCCGGCCGGAACCCAGGGTCGTTCTCGGGCAGGGGTTGATCGGCCTGGCGTCCGCCGCGGTCGACGTCTCCGACGGACTGGCGGGAGATCTGGCGCACCTGGCTGCTGCCTCCGGGGTAGCCGTGGTGCTCGAAGCGCCAATGGTTCCGCTGTCGGCGGCCGCCGCTGAGGTGCTGCACGCCGATCCGTCACTGCTGTTGCGGGTGTTGACGGGGGGCGACGACTACGAACTTGCCTTCGCAGTGCCGCCGGGACGCCGGGACCAGGTTGAGAAGATCGCCCGGTCGGGCGGCGTCGACGTGACCGTCGTCGGCCGGGTCGAACAGGGCAGGGGGCTGGTGGTCCAGGATTCCCAGGGCCGGGCAATGGACCTCCCCACGCTGGGTTACAGCCACGGGTAAGCATCGGGCAACGATTTACCGGTTAAAATCTCCTTATCCGGCGCCCGACCGAAAACCTGGCTCCTAACCCTATGAAAAAATGGATTTTTATTGCGCTTGCTTTCCTGCTGTTGGCCGCGGGCGGCGGAGCGGCGGCCTGGTATTTCCTTTTCCAGGAGGAGTTCGGCGAGACCGCCGAGGCCATGCTGGCGCCGCTGACCAGCCAGGAGCCGGAGATCATGGAGATGCAGGCTCTGTCGATCCCCGTGATCCGCAATGGCGAACTGCAGAAATACGTCCTGATCAATGTCTCCTTGGAATTGGACGGTCCCGAAAGCCGTGTCTTCGTCTATGCCCGAATGGCCAAGTTGGAGGACGCCTTCTTCCGCGACCTGCACGGCTATTTCGGTAGCGTCGCCGATCCTAGTAAGGTAAATGTGCGCCTCTTGACGGTCCGGCTGTACCGGCAGGCGGTCCGAATCCTGGGCGAAGAACGCCTCAAGAAAGTCCACATCATCGGGGCCTATGAACGAACCCGCTAGGCGGCGGGCGGAAACGGGGGATTGCGGCGCGTATGGCGACCGACGGCATTGCGGCGGAACAGGCCGAACCGGCCAGCATGAAGCGCAACGTCCTATTGCTGTCAGGCTGTGTCGCCTTGTCGGGCACCGGTGCCACCATTGTCATGGTCGTTACCGCGCTGGCCGGCAAAAGCCTGGCGGACAACCCGCTGCACGCCACCCTGCCGCTGGCGCTGCAATTCACGTTCACGGCGGTGGGTGCGGTTCCGGCCGCATTGATGATGCGGCGGATTGGGCGGCGCGCGGGATTCACGATCGGACAGTTGGTCGGTTGCGGTGCGGCGGCGTTGTCCGCCTACGCCATCGTGATGCAGTCATTCGCGCTGTTTGCCCTGGGCGGGGCGCTGTTGGGAATCCACAATGCCTTTTGGCAACAGCTGCGGTTTGCGGCGGGCGAGACGTCGTCGCACAAGTTCAGAAGCAGGGCGATCTCCTACGTGATGGCCGGCGGCGTGGCGGGCGCGTTGTTCGGCCCGGAGCTTGCCAAGTTCGGGTTCGATTTGTTCGAGCCGGTGCTGTTCGCCGGCTCGTTCGCCATCATCTCGATCCTGTGCCTGTGTACGATCGTGGTTTTGCAGTTCGTCGACATCCCACGAACCGATGCCGACCGCTCCGGCGAGTCGGGCCGTCCGCTGGGGGAGATCCTGCAACAGCCGGTTGTCGTTGTCGCCATCCTGGCCGGTATGCTGGGCTATGCCGTGATGTCGTTGGTGATGACCGCAACTCCGCTGGCGATGGAAGTCTGCGGTTTCGTCATCGGTGATTCGGCCCGGGTTATCCAATGGCACGCGGTTGCCATGTTCGCGCCGGGCTTCTTCACCGGTCACCTGATTCGCCGCTATGGCGTGATCCGGATCATTTTTATCGGGGTCGTGCTGAATGTCCTGTGCCTGGTGATGAACACCACCGGGATCGCGTTCTTCAATTTCTGGTTCGGTCTGGTCTTCCTCGGGCTTGGCTGGAACTTCATGTTTGTCGGCGCGACCAATTTGTTGACCGAGGGCTACCGGCCCGAGGAAAGGGCCAAGGTTCAGGCTGCCAACGATTTTCTGGTGTTCGCCGGGGTCGCGGTGGCCAGTTTTTCCTCCGGCGCGCTGCAGGAAGCCTATGGTTGGACGGCGGTCAACCTGGCCATCGCGTTGCCGGTCAGCATCGTGTTTGCCGCGGTCGTGTGGTACCGCTTTCTCTATCGTCCCGCGGCGGCGGCCTAGCGGCATCGAATGACGACCGGCGCCGTTCGGCGGCGGTTGCCTTTCCAGGACGCTTCAACTATGTTCGCGCCGCCGGCCAGCGGGGACCCAAGGGGACGTGGGGAGTTGGGACCGCGGTGCGGCCGGCGCAGTCATTTCGTAAGCGCGCAGGTCCTTCGGCAAGACGCGCTTACGCCACGGTTAAACAATCGATCACACAATAAAAGGTCTCTAAAGCAATGGAGTGGTTAGTCATTGCCTGCGGCGTGGCCGCCGTTCTGTATGGCATTCTGCAAAGCCGTTCGATCCTTTCCTCCAGCCCCGGCAACGAGCGTATGCAAGAGATCGCTGCCGCGATCCAGGAAGGCGCATCGGCCTATCTCAACCGGCAATACACCACGATCGGCATCGTCGGGATCGTGATCGCCGTCATTCTTGGCTTTCTTTTGGGCCTGAAGGTCGCGGTCGGCTATCTGATCGGAGCCGTCCTTTCCGGGGTCGCCGGCTATATCGGCATGCTGATCTCGGTGCGGGCCAATGTCAGGACCACCGAGGCCGCCCGCCAGGGTTTGGCGCAGGGACTGTCGATATCGTTCAAGTCCGGCGCGGTGACGGGCATGCTGGTGGCCGGTTTGGCGCTGCTGGCGATTGCGGTCTACTATCTTGTGCTGCGCGAACTGGGCGTGACCCAGCGTGAGCTGATCGATGCGCTTGTGGCCCTGGGCTTCGGCGCTTCGCTGATATCGATCTTCGCGCGACTGGGCGGCGGCATCTTCACCAAGGGCGCCGACGTCGGTGCCGACCTGGTGGGCAAGGTGGAGGCCGGCATCCCCGAGGACGATCCGCGCAACCCGGCGGTGATCGCGGACAATGTTGGCGACAATGTCGGCGACTGCGCGGGCATGGCGGCCGACTTGTTCGAGACCTACGTCGTGACGGTTGTCGCGACGATGGTGCTGGCGTCGATCCTGATTCACGGCGCCGACCTTACCGGTCCCTTGCTGCTTTATCCGATGGCCATCGGCGGCGTTTGCCTGCTTGCGTCGATCGCCTCGACCTTCTTTGTCCGGCTCGGCTCCAGCCAGTCGATCATGGGCGCGCTGTATAAAGGCTTCTTCGCGTGTGCGGTCTTTTCCGCCATATTGTTATGGCCGATCACCCAGTCCGTCGTCGGCATGGACACGCAATTCACCGCAGGCGGCACCAGCTTCACAGGCCTTGACCTGTTCATTTGCGGCATCGTTGGCTTGGTGGTGACCGGGCTGATCGTCTGGATCACCGAGTACTACACCGGCACGAACTTCCGTCCGGTGCAGAGTGTCGCCAAGTCCAGCGTGACGGGCCACGGCACCAACGTGATCCAGGGCCTGGCCGTGTCGATGGAGGCGACGGCTGTGCCGGCGCTGATCATCTGTGCGGCGATTATCGTCACCAATCTGCTGGCAGGCGTCATCGGCATTGCGATTGCGGTGACGACCATGTTGGCGCTGGCCGGCATGGTGGTGGCGCTGGATGCCTACGGGCCGGTCACCGACAATGCCGGCGGCATTGCGGAAATGGCCGATCTGGAGGAGAGCGTGCGGAACACCACCGACGCGCTGGACGCAGTCGGCAACACCACCAAGGCGGTCACCAAGGGGTATGCCATCGGCTCCGCCGGATTGGGCGCGTTGGTGTTGTTCAATGCTTATACCGAGGACCTCAAGGCGTTCTTTTCCGATGTCGCCGTCGATTTCTCGTTGTCGAATCCCTACGTGCTGGTCGGCTTGTTCTTCGGCGGGCTGCTGCCGTTCCTGTTCGGCGCCATGGGCATGCAGGCGGTCGGCCGTGCTGCGGGATCGGTCGTGCTTGAGGTCCGGCGTCAGTTCAAGGACATCCCGGGCATCATGGAAGGCACGGCAAAGCCGGAATATGGCACCTGTGTCGACATGTTGACCCGTGCCGCGATCAAGGAAATGGTGATCCCGTCGATGTTGCCTGTTCTGTCGCCGATCGTCCTATACTTGGTTATTCGGGCGATCGCGGACCAGTCCGCAGCGTTTGCCGCGGTCGGTGCCATGCTTGTCGGCGTCATCGTGACCGGGCTGTTCGTGGCGATCTCCATGACCGCCGGCGGCGGCGCCTGGGACAATGCCAAGAAATACATCGAAGACGGCAACTATGGCGGCAAGGGCTCGGAGGCCCACAAAGCGGCCGTTACGGGCGACACGGTGGGTGACCCCTACAAGGACACCGCCGGACCTGCCATCAACCCGATGATCAAGATCACCAACATCGTTGCTCTGTTGCTGCTGGCGGCACTGGCCCACTAGGCCAACGGCGCAGGCGCAAGCAAACGAAACGCCCCGGGGCCAGGAGGTCCCGGGGCGTTCTTTTCCTCGGCGGCCGCGCTCTACTTGTTGAACCGGCCCAGGTTGCCGAAAAGCTGTTCCAGGACGGTCATGCTGTGGCCGGCGGTCGGCGTCTCGCGCTCGACGTGCGCGACCTGGCGGATATCGTCCTCGTTGTACTCTTCCACGCGCAACAGCATTCCCTGCTCGTCGAAATAAAGGACGACGATCTTCTGAATCGCAACTTCCTTCGGCAGGAAGGCCCATTGCTCCGTCCGCCGTGAGATGTAGTACCAAGTGGTCGATTCGAAGGTGCCGATCGTCGACGGCGAGCCGAGCAGCTCTGCAACCTCCTGCTGGGTGGATCTTCCGACCTGCAGCTGCTCAAGCTGATAGTCGCGCGGCAGATTTCCGCGCACCTCCGTTTTCGGAGAGCATGAGGCTAGGCCGCAGGCCAACAGGACCGCGGCTGCGGTTACGCGAGTACGGTACAGTGTTGCGATCATGGGTCGGAAGTCGCACCCTTGGGGGTCTGACACGGCGTCTCGAAGTCTCTGCCAACTTGAAGGCAGGGCTGTTTGCGCCCAAATCTCTGCAGAGATATGGCAAGTTGACGGAATTCTGTCAATCCGCGGACCAGTCGGCGATGGCACTGAAATATTTGAAGAACGCAATCCGGCGCGGCGGTTCGGGACGGCCCACGCGGCTTTACGGTGCGGCGGTGCAGGCAGCCCGCAGCCATAAATGGTATGTCGAATTCGAAGTGCCTGACACCGTGGACGGTCGCTTCGACATGCTGGCGCTGCATCTGTTCCTGTTGCAGAACCGGCTGAGGGACGCGCCAGGCGGCGATGCGGTCATGCAGGGTGTGCTGGAGACGTTTGTCGCGGACATGGACCAGAACCTCCGGCAACTTGGCATCGGCGATCCGTCCATGGGTCGGGAGGTCCGGGCCATGGTGGAAGCCGTCCATGGCCGGTTCGCGGCCTACGCAGACGGCATGGCGGGCACGGGGGCGGGCGATCTTTCGATGGCCCTGGCCCGGAACGTATACCGCGACGGCCGCCTTCAGGGTCCGGCACAGGAGGCTCTGGCGGCTTATGTGAGGGCTGCGGCGGCGCAATTGGCCGAGACGCCGCTACCGGATATCCTGGCTGGAAAGCTGTCGTTGCCGCCGGCCGAGAGGGGAGGATGAGAAACGTGAGCGATAAGCATATGCCGTCCGGACGACCGGAGTTCTCTCGGGTCATCGACGTTTCCGACCTGCACGAGCCGGTCTTGCGGGAAATCGAGGCGGACGCGCGAGAATGCCAGGCACTTGCCGTGCGGCTCGACGTCACCAGTGTGGACCGCCTGTCCGCCCGCCTGGCCGTGCGCCGGGTGGCCGGCGGACCGCTCGTCCGTGTGTCCGGAAGCTTTGAGGCGGAGGTAGAACAACCCTGTGTGGTGACACTCAAGCCTGTCCATTCGGCTATCGCCGAGGAGATCGAAATCGAGTTCGGACCCGTCGACCCGAACCGGCCCCCAGGGCCGGACACCGAGGAAGAGGCGGAGCAGCCGGAACCACTGGAAGGCGGCGAGATCGATCTGGGCGAAATCGTTGCCCAGTTCCTTTCCGTCAGTATCGATCCGTTCCCAAGGGCCCCTGGGGCGGTCCTGGACAAGAGCTCATTCGGGCCGGAATCGGCGCAAGATAGTTCCAAATCCGGGGCCGATTCGGACAATCCCTTCGCGGTTCTGAAGACCCTGAAGTCCCCTGAAATCAAAGGCGGGTAGCCGCTTGCGTCGGCCCCTTGAAAGGTTTATGAAACTGCGCCAATCCCAGTATCAACGAAACTCAGAACGAAGGTCGGAAACAAATGGCGGTTCCGAGAAAAAAGGTGAGCCGGTCACGCCGCGATGCGCGCCGGTCCCACGACGCGCTCAAGTCGTGCGCCCATGTGGAGTGCCCCAACTGCGGCGAGCTGATGCGCCCGCATCATGTCTGCGGGGCGTGCGGATCGTACAAGGGCCGGGAAGTCGTCGAAGCCGGCACGTCGTAAATCGCGGCGTCGTGCCCTTGCCGACGGACTGACGCGCCTTTGTCAAAACCACTGGTCATTTCACTGGATGGAATGGGGGGCGATAATGCCCCCGATATCGTTGTGGCCGGCGCGGCCCGGGCGCGCCGGCAGCATCCAGAGGTTGAGTTCCTGATTTACGGCGACGAGGCCAAGATCGGCCCGTTGTTGGACAAGCACTCGGATCTCAGGTCGGCGGCGAAGATCCGCCACACCGATGAGATCGTGCGCTCCGATGACAAACCGTCTGTGATCCTGCGCAAGGGACGACGGACCAGCATGCGGATGGCGATCGACGCCGTCGCCAACGGCGACGCGGCGGCGGTGGTGTCTGCCGGCAATACCGGCGCGCTGATGGCGATGTCGTTGTTCTCGATGCGCCCGCTGCCAGGGATCGACCGACCCGCGATCGCGTCGTTCTTTCCCACCATCGGCGGCTCGACCTGCATGCTGGACCTGGGTGCGAATGTGGATTCCGATGCCCACAATCTGGTCCAGTTCGCCGTCATGGGCGCCTTGTTCGTAAGAACCGTGCGCGGCATTCAAAGGCCCCGCACGGCGCTTTTGAACGTCGGCGTCGAAGAGATGAAGGGCCGCGACGAGATCAAACAGGCCGCTGCAATTCTGCGCTCGGGCAGCTTGGCGCTGGACTATATCGGGTTCGCCGAGGGCGACGACATTGCCGAGGGCGTGGCAGATGTGATCGTGACCGATGGGTTCACCGGCAACGTCGCCCTGAAGACCGCTGAAGGCGTTTCCAAACTCTACACGACCTTCCTGAAGGACGCGTTCGCCAGCACGCCCCTGTCGAAACTGGGATACGTGATCGCCCGGCGCGCGATGAAGCGTGTGCGCAAGCGCGTTGATCCGCGGCGCTATAACGGTGCGGTGTTTCTTGGTCTGAACGGAATTGCGGTGAAAAGCCACGGCGGCACCGATGAGATCGGCTTTGCCAATGCCGTCAATAACGCGATCGATATGGCGCGCCGCGACTTTGTCGACTCGATCATCATAGAGCTCGAACGCCTTTCCGAAGAGGGTGTCGAAGAGCAGGAAGCGGCGGTGTCCTGAAAATGCGTCGGTCCGTTGTGCTGGGAACCGGCGCGTATCTGCCGGAACGTGTCGTCACGAACGACGATCTTTCGAAAACCATCGACACCTCTGACGATTGGATCGTGCAGCGCACCGGAATTCGCGAACGACACATCGCCGGCGAGGACGAAAAGACCTCCGATCTGGCCACCCACGCCGCGCGCGCGGCGCTGGACGTCGCCGGGTTGGCGCCTGCCGAGATCGATCTGATCGTGGTTGCCACGGCGACCCCGGACAACACATTTCCCGCAACGGCGACGAAGCTGCAGCAGAACCTCGGCTGCCCTGGTGTGGCATTTGACGTGCAGGCGGTTTGTTCGGGCTTCGTCTTCGCGCTGTCCGTGGCCGACAACATGCTGCGCCTGGGGCAGGCTCAGCGTGCGTTGGTTGTCGGTGCGGAGGTGTTCAGCCGCATCCTTGACTGGGAGGACCGGGCGACCTGCGTGCTGTTCGCCGACGGTGCCGGCGCGGTGGTGCTGGAGGCCCGGGAGGACAGCGGCGCCAGCAGCGACCGGGGCGTCCTGGCCACCAACCTCTACTCGGACGGAGACCAATACGAGCTGCTTTACGTCGATGGCGGACCGGGTTCCGCGGGCGGAAAAGTCGGTCACCTCCGGATGGAGGGCCGCGAGGTCTTCAGGCATGCCATCGTCCGTATGGTCGAGGCAGTAGAGGCATCGCTGGAATCCAGCGGCTTGGAGAAGTCCGATATCGACTGGCTGGTTCCGCACCAGGCCAACATCCGGATCATCGACGGCGTCGGCAAGAAACTGGGTCTGGCGGCTGACCACGTGGTCGTGACCGTCGCCGAGCAGGCGAACACATCGGCGGCCACCATCCCGCTGGCTTTGGATCTGGCGGCCCGAGACGGCCGCATCAAGGAGGGCGACGTCGTCGCCTTGACTGCCATGGGGGGCGGGTTCACCTGGGCCGGCGCTGTTCTTCGATGGTAGTAACAGAGGAATCTTGCCGCTTTCATGGTCTTCGATTGACGCCGTGACGGCAACGGCGCTAGTGTCGAAGTTGTCTGATACAACAAGACGTTAAGTCTGGGGGAAGCATGAGCCGAACAATTACGCGGCAACAGCTCACAGAAGCGGTCTACCAGGAAGTTGGTCTTTCCCGGAACGAGTCCGCCGAGCTGGTCGAAGCCATATTGAACGAAATCTCAGATTCCATCGCCCGTGGCGAGCCGGTGAAGATATCCTCCTTCGGCAGCTTCACCGTGCGCCAAAAGGGCGAGCGGATCGGCCGTAATCCGAAGACCGGCGAAGAGGTGCCAATTCTGCCGCGGAGGGTGTTGGTTTTTCGACCGAGCCACGTTTTGAAGAACCGGATCAACGATTCTGTAAACGGCGGCTAGCGTAACTGCAACATGGACGACCGGCAGGCAGATACGGCGACGTTGGAAGCGGGCGAAAGGCGCGGCAAATCTGCCGATGCCTTTCGGACGATCTCCGAGGTGTCGGCCGAACTGGACGTGGCGCAGCACGTCCTTCGATTCTGGGAAACGCGGTTTTCGCAGATCCGGCCGCTGAAGCGGGCCGGCAAGCGTCGGTATTACCGCCCTGACGACGTCGCGCTGCTACGTCGGATTCGGCAGCTTCTGTACGAAGAAGGCTACACGATCCGGGGTGTTCAGAAATTGATCCGGGAGAACGGCGTGCGCGCCATCCTGGAAGAAGCGCCAGTGGCGGCACCGCCCGCACCCGCGCCGGTGGACCCGGTGAGGGCGGTTGACGATGCCGCCGACATCAGGGAAGACCTCGGCGCGGCGGATCTGGACCAGGTCATTCGCGAACTGGAGGCGGTGGGCCAGGCGCTGCGTGCCATCGCCCGTTAGGCCCGCGGACATTGCGCCCCTGTTGAGGGAGCGCTATAACGGCGCGCCGGCGGCCGGACGGCCGGCACAAACGGAGCGTAGCGCAGCCTGGTAGCGCATCACACTGGGGGTGTGGGGGTCG
>CAJIAA010000123.1_pt1 | contig 19868 bp, 17 predicted proteins | sample 9199011 | NCBI WGS metagenome assembly CAJIAA01 (sample SAMEA7708266, study PRJEB35096) | sediment metagenome | biome: marine neritic benthic zone biome [ENVO:01000025]; feature: sediment [ENVO:00002007]; material: shallow marine sediment [ENVO:03000034] sea grass bed [ENVO_01000059] ...
ATCCCGAGATTTGCGAGATGCAGGCCCGTGCGATCTTCGAGGCCGCGGTCGAGGCGCACAAGGAAACCGGCGAGCCGGTCAAATGCGAGGTCATGGTGCCGTTGGTGGCGCTGTCGGACGAATTGACGATCCTGAAGGAGGTGATTGACCGGGTTGCCGCGGAGGTGGCCGAGGCGACCGGGACGCGGCCCGACTATCATGTGGGAACCATGATCGAGCTGCCGCGCGCCGCGCTGACCGCCGAGAAGATCGCCGAGGCGGCCGAATTCTTCAGCTTCGGGACCAACGACCTGACCCAGACCACATTCGGTCTGAGCCGTGACGACGCCGCCCAGTTCCTCAATACCTACGAAAAGCGGAAGATCCTGGAAAACGATCCGTTTGCCACGCTGGACCGCACAGGTGTCGGCGAACTGGTTGCGATCGCCGCCGAGCGCGGACGCCGGACCCGTCCCAACATCAAACTGGGCATCTGCGGCGAGCATGGCGGCGACCCGGCCTCGATCGCGTTCTGCGAGGAAGTGGGTCTGGACTACGTCTCCTGTTCCGCGTACCGGGTCCCGATTGCCCGCCTGGCCGCGGCACAGGCCGCGCTGGCGGCCCGCGACGCCAAATAGACCACGGCTGGCCGGTTCTGAACGGCGGAACTGCCCCGAACCGGCCAGTTGCAACTCCCGCGCGTAAATGTATAGATCATGAGACCCCTAGGTTGCAGCAATTCGGTGCGGCCGAGCGTCGCCCAGGCGCACTTTAGCAACCTTTTGTTTACGCCGGGGCGGTTACGGTTCGTCCGTCAGATACAAGGCAAGTCGCCACTATCAGGGAAGCGCGCCGCCCGCGGATTTCTGCCGCAGGGCTCCGGAATCGGGGACCGTCCAGATCCACGCCCGGGTTGTGCCTCGCCGGTCGATTGGCGCCGTTGCGTGTTTTAGGTAACCATCCCGGTCCAGATGCCGATCGAACAGAACAACCGCGACAAGCTCGAAATCGTCTATGCGGAACCGCAGCGCCATCTCAGGCGTCAGTTGCGCACCGCCTTCCAACGCGAAGGCTTCACTGCTATGGAGGATTTCGAAAGCCTGATCGATCTGCGCGAGTATGTCTCGCGCCGACGTCCCGATCTGATCATCGTCGACGTCAATTTCGAGAAAGGCGATCCCTGCAAGCTGATCCAGGACATCCGCTATCATCGCGTGGGCGAGAACCCGTTCGTTCCGGTGATCATGACCGCGTGGGAGCCGAACCGCGACATGGTTCGACGAATTGTCGATTGCGGAACCGACGACCTGCTGTTGAAGCCGCTGTCTCCGGGCGCTCTGTTCGACCGGATGAACATGCTGGTCAGCCGTCGCAAGCCGTTCGTCGTGACCAGCAACTATATCGGTCCAGACCGCCGCAAGCTGGAGCGCGGCGAAAACAGCGCGCCGACCGTCATGGTGCCCAACACCCTGCGGTGCAAGGCGCTGGGCGAACCCTATTCGGAGGTCGAACTGTCGTCGCTGATTGCACACGCACAGCGGGAGATCAACGATCAGCGCCTGAAGCGCAACGCCTATCAGATTTCGTTCCTGGTAGGGCTTGTCCTGCCGGATCTGGAAGCCCACAACGTGACCGACATGACCGCGGTCCGCATGGGGGACCTGTCGGTCGTCATTGAAGATGTCAGCGAGCGCATGGTCGATACGCCGTACGAACATGTGAGCGAGTTGTGCCAGTCGCTGCTGCAGGTGGTCAACGCCATCCGCGACAGCATCGAGAAACCCGAGGCCAAGGACATCGAACTGTTGCGGCCGCTGTCGCACGCCATCCTGGTCGGCTTCAATCCCGATGAGGATGCGGCCAACATCTCCACCGAGATTTCCTCGGCGATCGAGCGCTACCAGGACAAGCTCGACTCTGCGCCGGCCAAGCGGACCGGCACCTGACCGACCGGCCGCGACCTAGCCGCGGTCTGCCAGCACCTCGAAGATATCGCCGTCGGTGTCGCCGCCTTCCAGATGATGTTTGTGCCACAGGGCATAGAACAACAACGTCCAGGCTGCGAAACCTTCGCGCTTGCCGGAGCCCAGGAACAACCGGCGGACCCGGTCCGGGCGGCAGACTTCCTGCACCGCGGGTTGGGCGGCGACCAGCTCGCCCAACGGGGTGCCGCGCCGACGGATCCATTCCGCCACCGGCACCGTGAAGCCGCGCTTGCGGTCGAATGCGTTCGCTTCCGGAATGGCCTTGTCGAGCCAGCGCCGAAGCAGCCATTTGCCCCGGTGGTTCTTGACCTTCATGCCGTCGGGCAAGCCAAAGGCGAAGTTGGCAATGACAGGATCCAGAAACGGGGTGCGACCTTCCAGACCGTGTGCCATCAAACAGCGGTCCAGCTTGGTCAAGAGGTCGTTGGGCAGCCAGTCGGCGCAGTCGGTGGCCTGTGCCTGTTGCAGCGCCGTCCAACCGAATTCGGCGACCCGTGCTTCTGCGCTGGCGATGCCGTCGCGCCAGGCGGTCCCGGTGTTGCGCAACACGCCCAGCCCGTCGAAGGCGCCTTTGGAGCGGATCGTCCTGCCGCCCATCCACCAGGGCCTCAACACGCTGCGGTATCGGCCGTAGCCGGCAAAAAGCTCATCGCCGCCTTCGCCAGACAGAACGACCTTAAGGTCTTGGGCCGCAGTTTGTGCCAGTTTCCAGGTCGGTAAGACAGCATAGTCTGCCGCCGGGTCATCGATGTCCGCAGCGACCCGCGGCAACAGGGTCCAGAAGTCCTGCTCGGTGAAATCGACTTCTGTCAGGGTCGCGTTACAGCGGTCGGCCAGAGTTCGAACCAGGGCCCGCTGGTCGGGCTCAATCGTTTCGGGGAAGCTGGCGGTAAAGGCGTTCACCGGCTTCTCGTTCAGCCGGGCCATCATCGCCAGGACGGCGGTGGAATCGATGCCGCCCGAAAAGAACAATCCATAGGGGACATCCGAACGCTGGTGCAGGGTAACGCTGTCTTCCAGCACGCGGTCCAGTTCTTTCAAGGCGGCGTCTTCTGACACGAATGCGGGCGGTCCCGCCGCCAGCGCGTCGTTTCTGTGGCGATCGATGACCCGGGCTCCGCGCACCACCAGGGTCTCGCCGGGCAGGACCCGATGGATGCCGCGATAGATCGTTTCCGCGCCGCAGGTGAACTGGGTCTGCAACAGTTCGTCGCGGTGTCCCGGATGCACCTCCGGCTCAGCCAGCCCGGCCGCTATCAGCGCCTGCGGCTCGGACGCAAAGGCAAATAATGTCGGCGTCTCGGTGTAGTACAGGGGCTTGATCCCGAACGGATCGCGGGTCAGCACCAGCCGGCTTTCGGCCGGATCGTGGATCGCGATCGCGTACATGCCACGCAGACGGTGACTGAAACGCGGGCCCTCCCGGCGATAAAGATGCAGGGGTGGCTCGCAGTCCGACCTGGTCGCGAATTTGACTCCGTCCAGCTCGGCGCGCAGTTCCCGGTAGTTATAGATCTCGCCGTTGGCGACCAGCGCGGCCCCGCCAGGCTCGTAAAGCGGCTGGTCGCCCGTTTCCAGGTCGATGATTGCGAGGCGGGTCTGCACCATGCCGACGCCGTAGGAAAGGTGTTTGCCGTCGCCGTCCGGTCCGCGATGCCCAAGTTTCTCGATCAGGCGGTCCAGCACGCGCTGATCGGGCGGGCGTCCGTCCCGGGTCATGATGCCGCCGATCCCGCACATCAGCGCGACACCTCTTCGAAGAATTCGCGATACCGTGCAACCACGGCCGCCTCGGAGAACCGGGCAGCGTAGGTTTCGCATCCCGCGGCGGCGAGCGTTGCGCCCAGCGCCCGGTCGCCGGCCAGCCGGGTGAGCGCCTCTGCCGTTGCCGCAGGGTCATCCACCGGGACCAGTAGACCGGTCCGTTCGTTCTCGATCAGTTCGGAAGGCCCCTGCGACGCCGCCGCCACCACAGGTGTGCGGTGGGCCCAGCCTTCCAGGACCACGTTGCCCAACGGCTCGTGGCGTGAGGTGCACAGCAGGCAGTCCGCGGCAGCCAGCAGCGCCGGCAGATCGTCGCGCCAGCCCAAAAAGTGCACCCGACCGGCCAGATCCGCATCCGCCGCCTGGCGCCGTAATGCCGTTTCCAGCGGCCCGGTGCCCGCGATCCACAGGTGGGTGTCCGGCAGCTTCGTCATGGCGTCGATGGCCACGTCGATCCCCTTGTTGGGATGCAGCCGCCCCGCCAGCAGGGCGACCGTCGCATCGGCCGGGGTGGACAGCGTCGACCGGTCCGCGGCCGGCTGCGGCGTCGCGTCGACGAAATTGGGCAGATACCAGGCCCGCTTGGCAGGCCACCCTTGTGCCACCAAATGGTCACGCAGGCCGCGCGTGTTCCCCACCAGGTGGTCGCAGCGGCGATAGTATTTAAGGTCGTAGTAGCCGCCCAGCCGCCCCACCACCGTCCAGCGGCCACGCGGCGCCATCGAGGCGGCGCGATTCATCCAGGCCAGGACCACGTCGGGCGCAAACCGTTTTGCCGCAGCCCGGATCTGCAAGCGCGACAGTAGGTCGAGGGGCCCGCCGAACCGCACCTGACGGACCTGGAGGCCCGTCTCTGTCAGGCGCGCCGCCCGGTCCGCATGCCGGCGAATGACCGCTGCCTGGGTCAGGCCGGCGCGGGCCAGTCCGCCGACCAGCCTTTCAAAAAAGGCCTCGGCGCCTCCCAGCTCCGCGCCTGCCATCAGTTGCAGGACGCGGGTCATGCGGCCACGACCCGGCGTTCAGCGGACGTTTGCATGGTGTTCCCCGGCTTCGGCGACGCTGCTTAAAAGGGCGTTTGCGGCGGCGGCCGTACGGCTGACGGTCAGGCCCCGCATCAGCGTGTCGCGCACCGCGCCGTCTGGGCCGGTCCGGGCCATCAGCGCCTCATAGCTCTCTTGCGTGCGCACCACCGCAGTCCTGTCGCCCCAGGGGGCATAGAGTTCGGGCCGTGACGGCCCGAACAGGCCCAGCGTCGGCGCACCTGCCGCCGCCGCCAGGTGCATCAGGCCGGAATCGTTTCCCACAAAAAGGGCGCATCGTTTCAGACATGCCGCCGCGTCCAGCAGTCCGGTTCTGCCGGTCAGGTCGATGACCTTGCCCCCCTGTAATCCGCGGACCACGTCGCGGACCCCGCCGGCCTCGTGCGGGGCGGCGAAGACCGCCACCGGACGCCCTTCCAGGGGACCCGCCGGACCGGTCAGCCGGCGGGCCAGATCGACGAAGTGGTCGGCGGGCCAGATCTTGCCCGGCCAGTTGGCTGTCGGCCCCAGGGCCAACGCGCCCGGGTCGGGAATCAATTCGGCGGCGCGGGCCTGGTGTTCCGGGCCGGTCCACAGGCGCGGGGCGGGCGGCGCGTCGCTCAACCCCAGCATCGATCCAAGCAAGCGCACCCGGTGCAGGTTACGGGCGTCACGCGGCATGGCCATCGACCGGCGATGCAGCACCGACCAACCGATGACCGAACGCCTGATGTCAACCACCAGATCCCAATACGTGCCGACGCAGCTGGTCCACAGGCCCAGCCAATGCCGTTTCCATGTGCGTTTGGGCAGCGGGATCAGCCGTTCCAGTCCCGGGACCTCCTCGAACAGCGGCGCCGATTCCGGGCCGCAGGCAACCGTCACCGCAAGACCCGGGTGTTGGTCGACCAAGTGGCCCAGGATTCCCGTGGACAGGACGGCATCGCCGATCCTGTTGGAGGTAACAAACAACAGCTTCATGACCTGCCTTGTGCCGGCTGAATAGGACCTGGGGGACGCGCGGTCGGCCGCCGTCGCGGTATACCTGCGCCGTGCCGGCTTGCCAAGCCGCGCGGTCGGGGCCATCTATGAAGCGCAAACGGCGACGGAAACGACACGGAATGACGGGAACCACCTATGCAATGCTGCCAGACCGGGGCGTCATCACGATCGCCGGCGCAGACCGGCGTGACTTTTTGCAGGGCCTGGTCTCCAACGACATGGACAAGGTCTCCACGGACCGCGTCGTCTGGGCCGCCTTGCTGACGCCCCAGGGGAAGTATCTGCACGATTTCTTCGTGGCCGAGCTGGACGATCGTTTCCTGCTGGACTGCGAGGCCGAACGGCTGATGGATCTGGGTCAGACGCTGCACAAGTTCAAGCTGCGCGCAGCAGTTGAGTTGGGCATCGGCGAGGAGTTTGCGGTTGCCGCGGTCCCCGGCGCACCGGGACCGGCAGCCCTGGGTCTGTCGGGCGAGCCGGGGGCAGCGACGGCGTTTGCCGGCGGCGTCGCCTGGACCGATCCGCGCCTGGCCGCCATGGGCGCGCGTGTGGTGGCGCCGAAGACCGACATCGAAGCGGCGCTGGTCGACTGCGGTCTGTCTGCTGGTGGCCGGACGGATTTCGATTCCGTCCGTCTGCCGTTGGGCCTCGCCGACGGCAGCCGCGACATGATCGTGGAGAAATCGATCCTGCTGGAGAACGGATTCGACGAACTGGGCGGTGTCGACTGGGACAAGGGCTGTTACATGGGCCAGGAACTGACCGCGCGCACCAAGTATCGCGGCCTTGTCAAAAAGCGGTTGCTGCCGGTTCGTTTCGACGGCGCCGCGCCGGCACCTGGGACCCAGGTGACACTGGACGGCAAGGACGCCGGCGAAGTGCGCTCGTCGTCGGGCAGGCAGGGGCTGGCGCTGTTGCGTCTGGATCAGGTGGCGAAGGCTGCCGAGATGGGCACGCCGCTGAAAGCGGGCGAAACAGCACTTGAACCCCGGCGGCCGGACTGGATGGCGGGGTAGGGGCGCAGCAGTGGTGAGCGCCTTTTCGTGCCGTGCATCTAGAATACGCACCGGAAAGCAACGCATCCATTTGTCTTCGACCTTATCCGCTTGCGCCCCTAGTCCTTCCGCAAGTCCGCCACAGTACCCTCGGTAATCTGAACCAGGATCTCGGGTTCCAGCCGGAACACCGCAAAAGGCGTCCCTGCAGCCGCCCAGATCTCGTCCAGCGCCATCAGGTCCCGGTCGATCAGCACTCTTGGCGGCACCACGTGGCCGACCGGCGGAACGCCGCCGATGGAAAAGCCGGTCTTTTCGCGCACGAAATCCGCGTCGGCCTTGCCGATGGCCTCGCCGAGCACGGCCTTGACCTTCTTCTCGTCGACCCGGTTGGCGCCGCTGGCGATGACCAGGACCGGCTGGCCGCTGGACTTGCCTCTGAATATCAAAGATTTTGCAATCTGAGAGACTGTGCATCCGATGGTTGCGGCAGCGTCGGCCGCGGTCCGGGTCGAGGCCGGGAATTCCTTAACGGCCAGCCCCACGCCAAAGCCGTCCAGCGCCTTTTGAATGCGCCGGGATGCGTCGCGCAGCGCGGAATCGTTGGATTCGCTCATGTTCGGCCGGTCCTGCCACCGTCGGGGTAAGCGTCGGTTAACGACTTGTTGGTAACAATTTGCCCTTAGAATTCCGCCCACTATGCCTGCACGGCCGGTGACGGAGCAAGATCCTGTTGACCAACAGGAGACGGCAATTCTCCTGATCATCGGCCGGCGGCAACGGAGTTGTCGTTGGGAGCGAAACCCGGGTCATGAGCGCCGGCGAGTCGGTATCCTACGAAGTCTACAAACTGGTCCGCGGCAGGTGGACCATGCGTGCCCGTTACGGCGACGACGAGCGCCAGGCGGCCTTCAACGAGGCCTACGCGCAGGAAAAGACGACCAACGTCACGGCAACCTGCATCATCAAGGAGACCTACCGCGTGGCCGACAACGCGGCGATGGAATCCGTCGTCTATCACAGCCCCAACCTGACCGAGCCACCGTCGGTGCGGGCGGTGACCCGCGAACAGGTCGCCGAGCCCAAGGCGCCTTCCGACCCCGCCCCGGCAGCCAAGGGGACGCCGACGATGCCTGCCGCTGCAAACCCGCCCGCGGCAACGACCCCGGTTCCGCGCCCCGCGGCGCTTGCAACGCCCGGTGCGGTCCAGCGCACCCCGCAGGCGCCGGAAGAGCCCGTCGCAGCGGCGCCCGAGGGGGATCCCGATCTAGAGGCGCCGGAGATCGCACCGCAGCCGGCCTTTACGGAAGACGACGCTGCCGACGCCATGTTGGAGTTCTCGATCTTCGAAGCAGTCTTGCGCTTCTTCGCGGTCCTGTTTCTCAGTCTATTGGGCGGCACCCTGTTCGGTGCCGTCATCTTTTTCGTGCTGAAGTCGGCGCCGGCCTTCGGCCTTTCGCTGACCACCGACCAGGCCCGTACCATCATTCTCTCGGCCGGGTTGCTTGGCGCTTTGGGCGCGTTTTTTCCATTGTTGCGGTTCTTATTGCCGGACATGACCCTGTCCAGGGGCGGGGGCGGCCAGGGCGTCGGCACCGCTGCGGACGTCATGTTGCCCGGCATGGGTCAGCAAAGTCCGGCGTTTGCCGGTGTCCCGGCCGGGGCCGGCGCGGCCATACGCCGTCAGCCGCCGCCGCCGCCGCCGCCCAGGCGGACCGCGTTCGACAGTCCCGAGGCCCTTGCCGACACTGCCGCGTCCCTTGGCCTTGGCGCAGGCCAGTCTGCCGCGGTGCCGGCCGGCGCCGCGCAGCCGGAAGCCGCCGCACAAAGCGACCAGGAGGGACCGCCACCCGAAGTGGCGGCGGCGGTGCCGGCCCCTGTGCCCCGAAACCAGCCCGAAGACGTCGCCGCCGTGAAGGAAGGCCTGAAGTCCCTGGCTGACGAGGCACGTGACGCGATTCAGGTGCAGAACGGTCCGTTGGACCCGTACCGCAGTTTCGGCATGACCTTGTTCCTGGCCGGTGCCGGCGAGACGCTTGGCCGATGGCACAGCGTGACACAGCGCCGGGTCGCCAAGGCGGTCGCCGCCATCGTCGAGGGTTTGGGCGCGTCGGCAGAAAGCGCTGCGGGATTCGCCTACCACGTCGACGAATATCTTCTCGACCCCCGTTTCCACGAGATGTACGCCGCGGGCCGCTCCTCGGCGGTTCACCGCCAGTACGACGACGAGACGCCGTCCGGTATTGTCGAAGCCATGCAGGACTGGCCCGGCCGCCGGCCAACGCAGTAGCGAATTCGGCCACCGGCGACGGCGGATTGGCCACGGTTATGCTGACGCGGGTGATGGCCATCCACCCCGACGGGCGCGGCCAAGCGCCGGTGCGCGCGGAGTTCATCCGCGTACATGACGAAATCGTCCGCGACACACTGGGCCGCTATGGTGGGCGGGAGATCAAGCACACCGGGGAGGGCATGCTGGTTTCCTTCCCCAATGCGGCCGCGGCGGTCGAGGCCGCGTCATCCATGCAGCAGTTGTTCCGGCGCCTGCGCGACACCGCGCCGGAGGTCTCGCCGACCGTTTCGATCGTCGTTACGGCCGGTGCGCCGATCCAGAAGACCAGCGATCCGCGCCTGACCCCGGTGCGCATTGCCGCGGCATTGATGGCCCGCGCCGATCTGAACGACGTCCTGGTCGCACCGCCGGTGCAGGATCTGATGAAGGGCGAGATGTTCCGGTTCGAACGGTCTGGCAGTTTCCAAGTCGCCGGGGTCGACGAGCCGCTGCCCCTGTTCCGCGTCAATTGGTGAGCGTGCCCTTTTCCCGGGCTTGCCGGACTGCTATCTAACGGAAATGCGGGATCTGCGGATGCCCGGCATTCCGACAGTTCATTGACAAGGAGCGCGCCATGACCGCCTGCATCGTCGGCTGGGCCCACACCAAGTTCGGCAAGCTGGAAGGTGAAGACGTCGAATCGCTGATTACGCGCGTTGTCCGCGAGGCGCTGGGCGATGCTGGCGTCGAGGCCGCGGACGTGGACGCGATCTACCTGGGTTTTTACAACGGCGGCTTTTCCAAGCAGGATTTCGGCGCCTCGCTGGTGCTGCAGGCCGACGATGCCTTCCGCTTCACGCCGGCAACCCGGGTGGAGAATGCCTGCGCCACGGGCTCTGCGGCCATCCACCAAGGCCTCAATTTCATCGAGGCCCGGAAGGGCCGGGTCGTGCTGGTGGTCGGGGTGGAGAAGATGACCGACACCGCCGGCCCCGAGATCGGCGGAATCCTGTTGAAAGCCTCCTACCTGAAGGAGGAAGAGGGAATAGAGGGCGGCTTTGCCGGCGTCTTCGGGCAGATCGCCAACGGCTACTTCCAGAAATACGGCGACCAGTCCGACGCGCTTGCCCGGATCGCCGCGAAGAATCACGCGAACGGGTGCGCCAACCCGATGGCCCAATTGCAGAAAGACCTGGGCTACGAGTTCTGCCGCACCGTGTCGGACAAGAACCCGATCGTGGCGGGGCCGTTGCGCCGGACCGACTGTTCGCTGGTCTCCGACGGTGCTGCCGCGCTGGTGCTGACCGACGTTGAAACGGCCCTGGCCTGCGAAAAGGCGGTCGTGTTCCGCGGCGTCAACCATGTGAACGACTTCCTGCCGATGTCCAAGCGCGACATGACCTTCCTGGACGGCTGCGCCCGGGCCTGGACCGGCGCATTCGACCGCGCCGGCGTCGGCGTCGACGATCTCAGCTTCGTGGAGACCCACGATTGCTTCACTATCGCCGAGCTGATGCAGTACGAGGCAATGGGCCTGGCGGCGCCAGGCGAGGGTGCGGCGCTGGCGTTGGACGGCACCACCGCCAAGGACGGTCGCCTGCCGGTCAATCCCTCGGGCGGGCTGAAGTCCAAGGGCCATCCGATTGGCGCCACCGGCGTCTCGATGCACGTGATGTCGGCGATGCAGCTGCGCGGTGAGGCCGGCGGCATGCAGGTCGACGGCGCGACACTGGGCGGCGTCTTCAACATGGGCGGCGCCGGCGTGGCCAACTACTGCTCGATCCTGGAACCGCTGAGATAACCATAGCCCCTTTCCCTTGGGGCGGCGGCGCATCACGCTTGCCGTTTTCAGGAATCGGGATCACAGTGCCGCGAATCCAACCCGGGTCGGGGATGCTGATCCATGTTCGCCGTCGTGGCGCCGATCGCAGCGCTTCTTCTCAGTGCCGCATTGCTGCTGACAGGGCATGGTTTGCAGGGCACGTTGCTGCCGGTGCGCGCCGGCCTGGAGGCGTACAGCCCCTTCGACATCAGCGTGCTGGGCTCGTCCTACTTCATCGGTTTCGTGTTCGGCTGCGTGGCCGGCCCTTTGTTCGTGCGCCGCGCCGGCCACATTCGCACCTTCCTGGCCATGGTCGGCATCGCCTCTTCGGTATGCCTGGTGCATGCGCTGTTCTTAAGCCCGGCCGTCTGGTGGATCATGCGGGCGGCGACCGGCATGTGCCTTGCCGTCCTGTACATGGTGATCGAAAGCTGGCTGAACGCCAGGGCCAGCAACGAAAACCGGGGCTTCGTCTTTTCGATTTACGTGATCATCAATCTGTTCGTGATGACACTTGGGCAGATGATGCTGATCCTGGCCGATCCGGCGGACTTTTCGTTGTTTGCGTTGGCCTCGATCCTGGTCTCGCTGGCCGCTGTCCCGATCGCCTTCACCAAATCGCCGGCGCCAGAGCCCGTGGAGGTGGTCAAGATCGATCTCCGCAGCCTGTTCCGCAGTTCGCCGGTGGGCGTGCTGGGCTGCCTGACCACCGGCTTTGCCATCGGCTCGTTCTGGGCACTGGGTCCGCTGTTTGCGCAAAGCGGCGGCGGCGGGGCAGAAATCGTCGCCTATTTTATGAGTGCGGCGGTCGTTGGCGGCGCGATCTCGCAGTGGCCGATCGGCTGGTTTTCCGACCGGGTGGACCGGCGCTGGGTCCTTGCCGGGACGTGCATCGCCGCCGGCCTGGCAGGCTGCGGACTCTTTGCTGTCGGTGCGGGCGACACGCAAACCATGATCGGGATCGGTTTCCTGTTCGGCGCGTTTGGGTTTCCGGTCTATGCGCTGTGCGTCGCCCATACCAACGACCACATCGACCCGGACAAATACGTACAGACGGCAAGTGCCTTGCTGCTGCTGTACGGTCTGGGCGCGGCGATGGGCCCGTTACTGGCGTCGCTGGCGATCGAGTTCCTGGGCATCAGGATCCTGTTTGCCTACACCGCAGTGATCTACCTGGCCATGACCGTGTTCACGCTGATTCGAATGATACGCCGGGCGCCGATGCCGGAGGAGGAGCAGATCTCCTTTGCCGATGCCTTGCGGATCGCCAAGACCGTCTCAACCGTGGACGTGCTGCAGCCCGAAATGGAAGAGGCGCCGGAAGGAGCCACGGCCGAGGCGGCCGGATCCGGCGGCTGACGATTGACTTGAAACAAGACCATGCCCGGCCTGGCCGCGGTATGATGGACGCCGGCGCCTGGGCGAAACCCGGGCGCGTGGAGTGAGACGACATGCCTGAACTCGAAACGCCCGCTTTGATGGCGGCGCTGGGTTTCCTGATCGGTGTCACCTTCGGCGCAACGGCGCGCTGGGCGGAATTCTGCACCTTCGGCGCCATCGCCAACGCCTATTACGGCGGCGACAAGGTGCAGTTGCGCAGTTGGTTCCTGGCGATCGCGGTGGCCCTGGTACTGTCCCAGGCAGCGGACGCGGCCGGCTTGATCGAGCTTGACGAGTCGATCTATCTGACCCCGGACTTCGGCTGGCTGGGCGCGATCGTCGGCGGACTTTGCTTTGGCTTCGGCATGGCCCTGGTCGGGACCTGCGGTTACGGGTCGCTGGTACGGCTGGGCAACGGTGACCTGCGTTCCCTGGTGGTGTTCCTGGTCCTGGGATTGACCGCCTATACGACCTTGCGCGGGATCTCAGGGCTGGTGCGCGAGATGGTGATCGAGCGCGCAAACCTGGATCTGTCCGCCGCCGGCAGCCAGGGCCTGGTTCGTCTTGTCAGCCACGCCACCGACTTACCCCTCGAGACCGTGCGCTGGACGCTGATCGCGCTGATCGTTGCCGCCATATTGTGGGTGTGCCTGCAAAGCGCCGCATTCCGCGCCTCGTTCAAGGGCATCGTCAGCGGAATTCTGATGGGTGTCCTCGTGTTCGGCGGCTGGATCGTGACCGGCGTGGTCGGGGCGGACGATTTCGACGCGGCGCCGCTGGAGTCCTTCACCTTTGTCGCGCCAGTGGGCGAATCGCTGGTCTATCTGATGACTTTCACCGGCGCGACGATCGATTTCGGCATCGGAACCGTCGGCGGCGTGATCGTCGGCGCCTTCCTGGTGGCGCGCGCCAAGGGCCAGTTTATGCTGGAGAGCTTCGACGGCAACCGCGAGATGGTGCGCCACCTGGGCGGCGCCGTGCTGATGGGCTTCGGTGGTGTCACGGCCATGGGCTGCACGGTGGGGCAGGGCATCACCGGCCTGTCGACGCTGGCGGTTTCAGCGCCCCTGGCGCTGGGCGCGATCTTTCTGGGTGCTGCGGCGGGCCTGCGTTATCTGACGTTGGGCCGGCTGTGGCCGCCCCAGGGCGACCTGGCGACCCATTGAACGCGCGGTTCAGGCCGCGCCGAAGAAATCCAGCAATTCCGCCGTCACCGCGTCGGGCTCCTCTTCGGCCAGATAGTGGCCGCCCGGCAGGGCGCGGCCCGAGACCTCGACCGCCCGCTTGCGCCATTCGGCAAGGGGGTCGAAGCACCGTTCGATGACGCCGTCCCGGCCCCACAGGGCAAGCAGCGGGCAGGGGACCTTCTTATCGCCGTCCTCGTCGTCGTGGGCCAGGTCGATACCGGCGGCGGCGCGGTAGTCGTCGCAGCTTGCCCGGATCGTCTCCGGATCGCGGAAACAACGCAGGTATTCCGCGATCGCCTCCATCGTGAACGGCCGCAGGCCGGCACTGCCCGAACCGCACATGGCCCGCCAGAACGTCTCCGGATCGGCACTGATCATCGTCTCCGGCAGAGGATGGGGCCGGATCAGGAAGAACCAGTGCCAGTAGGCGCGCGCGAAGGCCTCGTCGGTGGCCCGGAACATCTCGCGCGTCGGCGCGATGTCCAGGACCGCCAGACGGGTCACCCGGTCCGGCCAGTCCGCGGCCAAGCGGTGCGCGACCCGGCCGCCCCGGTCATGCCCGGCCAGGTGAAAACGTTCGTGGCCCAGCGCCGCCATCACCTCGACCTGGTCGCGGGCCATCTCGCGCTTGGAATAGGCAACCTGGTCGGCACCGGGTGGCGGTTTGGAGGAATCGCCGTAGCCGCGCAAGTCGCTGGCCACCACGGTGAAGCGCTGGGCGAGGTCCGGCGCCACCTTGTGCCACATCGCATGGGTCTGCGGATAACCGTGCAGCAACAGCAGCGGCGGCCCGTCGCCCCCGACCACCAGGTTGATGCTGGCGCCGGTGGTCTCGATGCGCTTGCGGTCGAAGCCTTCGAACATGGGGGGATTCCTCTGTGAGTGCCGGTCGGGTGCGGTAATGGAACACCAGATTCGCGTGCGCGTACACCTTGACCGCAGGCGCATGTCAGCCGGCCTATTCCAATTCACTTGAATTCTCGAGAAGACTCCCCATGTCCGGTCTATTGATGCGCCGTGACTTGGATAAGACGCATCCTGAGACTTTCGGCTTAGATTCAGTGCCCGCAACGATCCATCATGCCCTCGCAGGCGGTGGTGCTCGGGCCAAACGGTCTTCACCCGACATTCTTTGACACCGACAGGCGCCGCCTCGCTGCGCCGTGCCGGCATCATATTCCAAGCAACACTTGCAAACGAATTCGGGAAAGGACCCAAAACATGCGAGTTAATGGAACCGTCAAGTTCTTCAACCAATCACGTGGCTATGGCTTCATCGCACCTGAGGACGGCAGCAAGGACATTTTCGTCCATGCTTCCGGCCTCGAGCGCTCGGGCATTTCTGGGATCGATGAAGGCGATAAGGTCAGCTTCGAGATCGAAGACGACAATCGCGGCCGCGGCAAGCAGGCAACCAACCTGCAGCTCGGCTGACGTCGGTCGGCATGGCCCGCCGTCCGGCATGATGTCGGATGGCGTGCCTGCCCCGGCGCCGCAACGCAAGACTACAAGGAATAGCACGTAAATTGAGTAACCTGAGATTTGGCACCGTTCGGTGCTATGACTGTACATCCGGCCGAGGCTGGATCACGCCCGATGACGGTGGCCGCGAGGTCGCCGTGCAACAGGCGGCGGTGAATGACGCCGGCCTGGGCCAGCTTGCCGCAGGCCAGATCGTCGGCTTCAAACTGGTTGCGAAGCGGCTCGATCGCGTCGCCGTTGACCTGTGGGCAACATGGTCGAATCGCTGAGCACCAGCGAGTCACCGCGGCAAACGCCGTGCCGCGGATATGACCGCGCGCTGGTATGGTTGAGGGGGGATTGCATGGGTTCGCCGGCTTGCCCTGCACCCTGCCTCAATTTCGGCCTTTTCGCGTGACATGCTGCTGATGACGATGAAGAATTAGGATACAGATCATTCCCACCGATACCGTACAGCGCGGCAATTCTGTCGCGGAGGATTCCCAGGTTTCCAATCCCGATACCGCAAGTCACCGCACCAGGGACTGGTCGCGGATTGCGCGGCGCTATGCCGCGCCGAACACCGCCCGCAGCGTCCTGCAGTTGCTGAGCACTGTGTTGCCGTTGGTCGGCCTGTGGGCGGCCATGATGCTCACGGTCGACGGCGCCTACTGGGTCACGCTGCTGTTGTCGGTGCTTGCCGCGGCGTTCACAGTGCGGCTCTTCATCATTCAACATGATTGCGGCCACCGATCGTTCTTTCGCGGACGCCGCTTGAACGACATCTTGGGCGCGGTAATCGGGATCGTCACTTTGACGCCGCATGCCTATTGGCGTCGTGCCCACAACATCCATCACGCCACCTGCGGCAATTTGCAAAAGCGCGGAATCGGCGATGTCGACGTCCTTACCGTTGCCGAATACATGGCCCTGCCGCGCTGGAAACGTGTTGCCTACAGAATCTACCGAAACCCCGCGATGATCCTGGGAATCGGGCCGATTTATGTCTTCGTCGTCAAGTTCCGGCTGCCCCTGGACCTGATTCGTCGCTATCCCGCCCTGTTGATCAGCGTCATCGTCACCAACCTGGGCATTGCCGCCGCCGTCACAGGCCTGGGCCTTAGTTTCGGTTTTGTCGATCTGCTTATGGTTCATGCGCCCGTCGTGGTGCTTTCCTGCGCTGCCGGCGTCTGGCTGTTCTATGTCCAGCACCAATTCGAGCGCACCTATTGGCAAGACGAAGGACGTTGGGATTTTCACGACGCGTCCGTCCGGGGCAGCAGCTATTACGACCTTCCGCAACCGCTGCGCTGGTTTTCAGGGAACATCGGAATTCATCACATTCATCACCTGTCTTCCCGGATTCCAAACTACCGTCTCGGCGCCTGTCTGGCCGATATCCCGGCACTGCAACGCCTCAATCGCATCGGCCTTCGCGACAGTCTTTCCTGCCTGAAACTCGCGCTGTGGGACGAAAACGAACAGCGTCTGATATCCTTCAAAAGCCTGCGCAAGGCGCGCCTCGCCGCGGCGTAGGAACCAGGGCCTCCTCCGGACAGGATCCCCGCGGGACGTGGCCCTCGGCACCCCGCAACCGCGCGTTTTTCCGTCGCCGCGAGAACCGATTCTGCGGCGCTTGCCGGACGACGTTGATCCATGAAAGGCTTCCGGTGAGCCAGCGCTGGAGGCGTGCCATGTTCGACCAATCCGATTTGGAGCGTGTTCAACAACCGGTCGACCGTGCGCGTGGTCTCCCGAACCCGGCCTATGTTTCCGGCGAAGTCTTCGATCTGGAACGGCGCACGGTGTTCTTTGCGAGTTGGACCGGGATCGGATTTGCCAAGGACATCCCGCGGGCAGGCGATGTGCGGCCGATCAGCTTCGCCGGCATGCCGCTGTTGTCCGTTCGCGACGCGGACGGCACCGTGCGCGTTTTTCAGAATTCCTGCCGGCACCGCGGCATGATCCTGGTCGATACGCCGACCCGCACCCGCGGTGTCATCCGTTGCCCGTACCATTCCTGGGGCTACGGTCTCGACGGGTCGCTCAAGGCAACGCCGCATGTTGGCGGGCCCGGTGTCAACCGCCACGCCGGAATGGATCCGGCGGAACTGGGCCTGATCGAGTTCCCAAGCCATGTCTGGCGCGACGTTATCTTCGTCAACATCGACGGCGATGCGGCCCCGTTCGCCAAATCGGCGGCCCCCCTGATCGAGCGCTGGCGGGACTTGGATCGCCCGCTTTATCACGGTGGCAGCGACTCGTCCTTTTCGCTGGAAGTTGCGGCGAACTGGAAACTGGCGGCGGAGAACTACTGCGAAAGCTATCACCTGCCCTGGGTGCACCCCGGCCTCAACACGTACTCGCGCCTTGAGGACCATTACAACATCCTGCAGCCCGGTCATTTCTCCGGTCAGGGCACCCGCGTTTACCGATCGGTCCTGGACGACGGCGGCCGCCGGTTCGAAGACTTCCCGGACCTGCCGGAAGCCTGGGAAACGGCGGCGGAATACATCGCGCTTTATCCCAACGTTCTGTTCGGCGTGCACCGCGACCATGCCTACGCAATCCTACTTCAGCCGCTGGGGGCCGGCCGTACGATCGAACAGGTGGAGATCTACTACGCGGCGGACGACATGAAGTCGGAAGCATTTGCCGGTCTCCGCGACAGCAATACCCGGTTGTGGCAAGGCGTGTTTCGCGAGGATGTGGGGGTCGTCGAGGGGATGCAGCGCGGCCGCCACGGCGCATTCTTCGACGGTGGCCGGTTCTCGCCGGAGATGGACGTTGCGACACACTGTTTCCACCGCTGGGTTGCCGAGCGGTACGCAGCCGGTTGACGCCCGCCCGTGGGCGTTCTATCAGCCACAACAACCCTTGAGAGAGCCCGTTGAAGGGGGATGCGTCCTTGGGCAATGCCATGAATCTCGGCCGTCTGTTGACCCAGGCGGCATCGCTCTACCCCGAACGCACGGCGCTGGTCTGGGGCGACCAAAGCTGGACCTGGGCGGCGCTTAACGCCCGCGTCGACGCGCTGGTCGCCGGCCTCAGGTCGCTGGGGGTGGCGCCCGGCGACCGCGTGCTGGTGCAGGCCCGCAATGGCAACCAGATGGTGGAGATCCCGTTCGCCTGCTTCAAGGCAGGCGCGGTCTGGGTTCCGGTCAACTACCGCCTGACGCCCAAGGAGGTTGCCAGCCTGGCCGGCACCGCAGGGGTCAAGGCGGTCATCTATCAGGCACAATTTGCCGACCATGCCGATGCGGTCACGGACACGGTGCCGACGGTGGACTGCGTGATCGCCATCGACGCGCCGAGGCGCGGCGAGACCGGCTACGAGGAGCTGATCGACTCCCAGGCCTGGACGGCACCGTTCCATGCAGAGGTCGACCGCGACGACCCGCTGTGGTTCTTTTTCACCTCCGGCACTTCGGGCTGGCCGAAGGCGGCGGTGCTGACGCACGGGCAGATGGCCTTCGTGGTCACCAATCACGTCGCCGATCTGATGCCCGGCCTGTCATACCGTGACGTCTCGCTGGTGGTGGCGCCGCTCAGCCACGGGGCGGGCGTGCATTTTCTGGCCCAGGTCGCGCGTGGCGCGGTGTCGATCCTGCCAGCCGGCGACCGGCTGGATGTCGACGAGGTCTGGCGCCTTGTCGAAGACTACGGCGTCACCAACATGTTCACCGTGCCGACCATCGTCAAACGACTGGTCGAACACCCGGCGGTCGATGCACACGACCATTCCTCGCTGCGCCATGTGATCTATGCCGGTGCGCCGATGTATCGTGCCGACCAGGTGCGCGCGCTGCGCAAGCTGGGTTTCGTCCTGGTGCAATATTATGGTCTGGGCGAGGTGACCGGGTGCATCACGGTCCTGCCAACGCATCTGCACAGCCTGGACGACGCCGGCATGCCGGTCGGCTCGTGCGGGTTTGCTCGCACCGGCATGGAGGTCGCGATCAAGGACCCCGACGGCAAGTTGCTGGGTCCCGATCAGCAGGGCGAGATCTGCGCCCGCGGCCCGGCGGTGTTTGCCGGCTATTACGACAACTCTGAGGCCAACGCCCAGGCGCTGCAGGACGGTTGGTTCCACACCGGCGACCTGGGCCGCATGGACGCCCAGGGGTTCGTCTATATCACCGGGCGGGCCTCGGACATGTACATCTCCGGTGGGTCAAACGTCTATCCGCGCGAGGCCGAAGAGGTCCTGCTGACCCATCCGGCGGTCTCGGAGGTCGCGGTGCTGGGTGTGCCGGACCCGACCTGGGGCGAGGCGGGCGTGGCTGTGGTGGTGCCCGTCGAAGGCGCCATGGTCGATGCCGGCACGCTGGTCGCTCACCTGGACGGACGGTTGTCCCGGTATAAATGGCCGCGGCGATTCTTCTTCTGGGAAAGCCTGCCCAAGTCGGGCTATGGCAAGGTGCCCAAGCACTTGGTCCGGGACATCCTTTTCGACGAAGGCGTGCTAAAGAAGGGCGAGCCGGTCTAGCGGCAACGACCGAACCGGTAATCCAAACGGGGAGAGGCCAGTATGACGTTCAAGGCACTGTTGATGCGTGAAGGCGAGGGCGGCCCGGACTATGCCGTCACCGAACTGGAAGATGACCAGCTTCCCGAAGGCGATGTGGTCGTGGACGTGGAATATTCCACGCTGAACTACAAGGACGGCATGATTCTGGGCGGCAATATCGGACGGCTGGTGCGCTCGCTGCCGCACGTACCGGGCGTCGATTTCGCCGGCACCGTGGCGACATCGGCCGATCCGCGTTACAGCCCCGGCGACAAGGTTGTGCTGACCGGCTGGCGGGTGGGCGAGGTGCATTGGGGCGGCTATGCGCAAAAGGCGCGGGTGAAGGCCGACTGGTTGGTGCCGCTGCCGGCCGGACTGTCCCCGCGCCAGGCGATGGCGGTGGGCACGGCGGGCGTCGCGGCAATCCTGGCGGTGTTGGCGCTGGAAGACCACGGTGCCGGTCCGCAGGACGGCCCGGTCCTGGTGACCGGC
>CAJIAA010000042.1_pt1 | contig 19836 bp, 17 predicted proteins | sample 9199011 | NCBI WGS metagenome assembly CAJIAA01 (sample SAMEA7708266, study PRJEB35096) | sediment metagenome | biome: marine neritic benthic zone biome [ENVO:01000025]; feature: sediment [ENVO:00002007]; material: shallow marine sediment [ENVO:03000034] sea grass bed [ENVO_01000059] ...
GCGCATCGAGCGGGTCTCGCCCCGGTTGGCGTCGAACAGGCGGGTCTCCTGGTCGATCTCGCCGCCGTCCTCGAGGATCTCGATCTGGCGGCGCGCCTCGTACTCGGCCGCCTGGCGGACGAAGCGCAGCGAGTTGACGTTCTTGATCTCGCAGCGCGTACCCAGCTCCTCGCCCGGCCGGCGCACCGAGACGTTGACGTCGGCGCGCATCGAGCCCTCCTGCATGTTGCCGTCGCACGAGCCCACGTAGCGCAGGATCGAACGCAGCTTGGTGACGAAAGTGCCGGCCTCGTCGGCGGAGCGGATATCCGGCTTGGTCACGATCTCCATCAGCGCCACGCCGGCCCGGTTCAGGTCGATGAAGGACTGGCTGGGATGCTGGTCGTGCAGCGACTTGCCCGCATCCTGTTCCAGATGCAGCCGCTCGATCCCCACCTCCTTGGTCTCGCCGTCTTCCAGCTCGATGATGACCGTGCCGTTGCCGACCACCGGAAGTTCGTATTGCGAGATCTGATAGCCGGCCGGCAGGTCGGGATAGAAGTAGTTCTTGCGGGCGAAGACCGAGTGCCGGTTGATCTCCGCGCCCAGCGCCAGGCCGGTCCGGACCGCCTGGCGCACCGCAGCCTCGTTCATGACCGGCAGCATGCCGGGAAAGGCCGCGTCGATCAGACTGACCTGTTCGTTGGGGCCGGCGCCGAACGCCGTCGACGCGCCGGAAAACAGCTTGGCCGCCGAGGCGACCTGGGCATGCACCTCCAGCCCGATCACGGTTTCCCATTCGCCGGTCTCGCCCCGGATCAAAGGCGCCGCCATCGCTCAGCCTCCCACCAGGAACCGGGGCCGGGCGTCGAATCCCGCGGCCCGTTCCAAAACGTCGGCGGTGCGCAGCACCGTCTCTTCGTCGAAAGCGCGCCCCAGGACCTGCAGGCCCAGCGGCAGCCCGTCCGCCGACAGCCCGGCCGGCACCGAGATGCCCGGCAGTCCGGCAAGGGACGCCGGCACGGTGAACACGTCGTTCAGGTACATCGCGATCGGGTCGTCCATCTTCTCGCCCTGGGCGAAGGCAGGGCTGGGGGCGGTCGGTGTCAGGATGACGTCGCACGCCTGGTAGGCCCGCTGGAAATCCTCGGCGATGCGGGTCCTCACCTTTTGCGCCTTCAGGTAATAGGCGTCGTAATAGCCGGCCGACAGGACATAGGTGCCGATCAGGACCCGGCGCTTGACCTCTTCGCCGAAGCCGGCGCCGCGGGTGTTCTCGTACATCTCCTGCAGGCTGTCGCCGTCGACGCGCAGGCCGAAGCGCACCCCGTCATAGCGGGCCAGGTTGGACGAGGCCTCCGCCGGAGCGACAATATAATAGGTCGGCAGCGCGTATTTGGTATGCGGCAGCGCGATCTCCACCAGCTCGGCGCCCGCGTCCTTCAGCCATTCGGCGCCCTGCTGCCACAGGGCGTCGATTTCCGCCGGCATGCCGTCGATCCGGTATTCCGCCGGGATCCCCACCTTCAGGCCGCGGACATCGCCGGTCAGCGCCGCCTCGTAGTCCGGGACGGGCGTGTCCACGCTGGTGGAATCCTTCGGGTCGAATCCCGCCATCGCGCCCAGCATGACGGCGCTGTCGCGCACCGTCCGGGTGATCGGGCCGGCCTGGTCCAGGGACGAGGCGAAGGCGACGAGACCCCAGCGCGAGCAGCGGCCGTAGGTGGGTTTCAGGCCGACGACGCCGCTGAAGGCGGCCGGCTGGCGGATCGAGCCGCCGGTGTCGGTTCCTGTGGCCGCCAGCACCGCGTGCGCCGCGACCGCCGCGGTCGACCCGCCGGAGGACCCGCCCGGGACCAGCTTTGCGTCCGAGCCGTCGGCGCGCCGCCAGGGGTTTTCCACCGGGCCGTAATAGCTGGTGATGTTCGACGAGCCCATGGCGAACTCGTCCATGTTGGTCTTGCCCAGCACAACCGCACCCGCAGCAGCCAGATTGGCGCCGACTGTGGACTCGTAACCGGGCACGAATCCGTCCAGGATATGGCTGCCCGCCGTCGTCAGGACGCCGTCCGTGCAGAACAGGTCCTTAAGCCCAATCGGAATGCCCTCCATCGCCCCGCCCTCGCCCCGCGCCAGACGTTCGTCCGCCGCCTTCGCGGCCGCACGGGCTCGGTCCGGCGTTTCGGTGATGAAGGCGTTCAGCGGGCGCACGGCTTCCACCGCCGCGACATATGCGTCGGTCAGTTCAGCCGCGGTGAAGGTGCCGGCGCGCAGGCCGTCCCGGGCCTCGGCCAACGACAAGGCAATCAGGTCCGTCATCAGTCCACGACCTTCGGGACGGTGTAGAAGTGGTTCACCTTTGCCGGTGCGTTCCGAAGGACACGGTCGGGGTTGCCGCCGTCGTCCACCGCGTCCGCGCGCCGCGGCAGAGTGACATGCACGACCGAGGTCATCGGCGCAACGCCGTCCGTGTCGACTTCGCCGAGCTGTTCGACCCAGCCGATGATGTTGTTCAACTCCGCCGCAAGCGGGTCCAGCTTGTCGTCCTCCACCCGGATCCGGGCCAGGTGGGCAATCTTGGCAACGGTGGTCTTGTCCAGCGACATGTGAAGATCCGTTCACGTCAGGAATATCGGGCCGCGCGGCGGCCGAAAGTGCCGGTCTTGGGCGAAAAACGCGGCGGAAGCTACACCGCGCGCGGGCTTGTCGCAAGGGCCGAACCGGCGGCGCTGCAACGATGATCGTGGCGATCCCCGACCTTGCCGGATCGCTGGCCCGGGGCGCGCGCCTGTTGGGCCTGGACACGGGCAAGAAACGCATCGGGCTGGCCATTTCCGACCCAGGCCTGACGGTGGCAAGCCCGGTCGGTACGATCAAACGCACGAAGTTCGCGGCCGATCTGGAGGCGCTGCGGGCGGCGATCGCGGAACACGGCGTCGGCGGCCTGGTGCTCGGCCTGCCCGTCAACATGGACGGCAGCGAAGGACCGCGCTGCCAGTCGGTGCGCCAGTTCGCCCAGAACCTGGAAGACGCAGGTCTGGACCTGCCCATGGCCTTCTGGGACGAGCGGCTGTCCAGCGCCGCGGTCGAGCGGTTCCTGGTGGAAGAGGCCGATATGACCCGTCAACGCCGGGGCGCGGTCGTCGACAAGATGGCCGCCGCCTATATCCTGCAGGGCGCGCTGGACGCGATCCGGGCGCAGGCCGGGGGACCGCGATGACCCAGATCCTGGCGACCCTGATCCCGGTTGCGGCCCTGATCGCGCTGGGAAACATCCTGCGCCGCCGCAAGATCCTGGACGAGCCGTTCTGGGAGGCCGCCGAACGGCTGGTGTTCTTCGTGCTGTTCCCGTGCCTGCTGTTCAACAAGACCGCCACCGCCGATATGGCCGATGTCGCCGTCGGCCCGATGGCGTCGGTCCTGCTGGCGGCGATCGTGGTGACGGCCTTCGTCACGGTCTTGGCCCAGTCCCTGTCCGACACCCGCGGGCCGGCCTTCGCGGCGGTGTTTCAGGGCGCGACCCAGCAGAACACCTATATCGGTTTCGCTGTGGCGTCGGGCCTGCTGGGGCTGGTCGGCGATATCCTGTCGGCCGTCGCCGCCGCGGTGATGGTGCCGCTGGTCAACACGCTGTCGGTGGTGGTGCTGGCGCGCCTGGGCCGGTCCCGCGCCAAAAAGAAACCGGGCTGGGGCACTGTCCCCCTGGTCGTGCTGCGCAACCCGCTGATCATCGCACTGGCGCTGGGTTGGGCGATGAACGCGGCCGGGCTGGGTGCGCCGCCGCTGATCGACGGGACCACCGCGATCCTGGGACAGGGCGCCCTGCCGCTGGCGCTGTTGTGCGTCGGCGCGGGGCTGCGCCTGCGCGAGATCAGGTATGCCGGCCGGCCGGTCTTCGTCTCGGCGTTCCTGAAGCTGGCGGTTCTGCCGGCCGCGGCCTTCCTGGGCTGTCTGGCGGTGGGTCTGAAGGGCGGCGAGGCGCTGGTGGCGATCCTGTTCGCCGCGCTTCCCACCAGCGCCAGCGCCTACATGCTGTCACGGCGCATGGGCGGCGACAGCGTGCTGTTGGCCGGGATCATCACGGTGGAAACCCTGGCTGCGGCTGTCACCATCCCGCTGGCCATCGCGCTCGCCGATTTGGCGTTCGGGCCGGTTCTGTAATTCGGAATGGCGATCATGGCGGCACGGAACAAAGGTCCGGTCTTGGCGCGGCCGGAAGCCGCCGTTATAGTCCGCGCCCGATGAACGCCTCGGGGTCAGCACCGTTTCCCCACGCCCACATCCTGGGCATCGAAGGCCTTTCCGCACCCGACATCACCATGCTGCTGGATCTGGCCGACACCTATGTCGAGCAGAACCGGGCCGCCGACAAGAAGAGCGGCCAGTTGCGCGGCCGGACCATCATCAACCTGTTCTTCGAAAGCTCCACCCGGACCCGGACGTCGTTCGAGCTGGCCGGCAAGCGTCTGGGCGGCGATACCATCAACATGTCGGTCTCCACCAGCGCCATCAAGAAAGGCGAGACCCTGATCGACACGGCGATGACCCTGAACGCCATGCACCCGGACGTGCTGGTCGTCCGCCACCCGGACTCCGGCGCCGTCAAGCTGTTGTCCGAGAAGGTCAATTGCGCGGTCATCAATGCCGGCGACGGCAGCCACGAACACCCGACCCAGGCGCTGTTGGACGCGCTGACGATCCGGCGGCGCAGACAGCGCCTGGCGCCGCTGACGGTTGCGATTTGCGGCGACATCGCGCACAGCCGGGTCGCCCGGTCCAACATCCACCTGCTGCAGACGATGGGTGCGCGGGTCCGCGTGATTGCCCCGCCCACCCTGCTGCCGGCGGCGATCGACCGGTTCGGCGTGGAAATATTCACCGACATGAAAAAGGGCCTGGCCGACTGCGACATCGTGATGATGCTGCGGCTGCAACTTGAACGCATGCAGGGGTCGTTCGTTCCGTCGACCCGGGAGTATTTCCGGTTCTTCGGCCTGGACCGCGACAAGCTGGCCGCGGCCAGGCCGGATGCGCTGGTCATGCATCCGGGCCCGATGAACCGTGGCGTCGAAATCGATTCCGAACTGGCCGACGACATCGACCGTTCCCTGATCCGCGAACAGGTGGAGATGGGCGTTGCGGTGCGGATGGCCTGCCTGGATGTGCTGACCCGCAACCAGGCGCGGATGGCGTAGATGCAGGACCGGACCGCCTACCTGAACGCGCGCCTGCTGGATCCGGCCAGCGGCCTGGACACGGCCGGCGCGCTGTTGGTGGAAGACGGGCTGATCGCAGACCTGGGACCCGACCTGTTCCGCGACGGCGCCCCGTCGGTCGGCCGCCAGGTCGACTGCAAGGGCCGGTGCCTGGCGCCCGGCCTGGTCGACATGCGGGTGCAGCTCCGCGAACCCGGCGAAGAGCACAAGGAAACGGTCGAGACCGCAGGCCGGGCCGCGGCGGCGGGCGGCGTTACCTCGATGGTCTGCCTGCCCAACACGACGCCCGTCATCGACGACGTGGCGGTCGCCGAATCGATCGCCCGGCGCGGCCGCGAGGCGAAGCTGGCCAAGATCTTCTGCTATGGCGCGGCCACCAAGGGCCTGAACGGCCGGGAGCTGACCGAATTCGGGCTGCTGAGCGAGGCCGGCGCGCTGGGCTTTACCGACGGCGAACGCGCGGTGGCGGACGCCCTGGTGATGCGTCGCGCGCTGGCCTACGCGAGCGCCTTCGGCGCCCTGATCGTCCAGCATCCCGAGGAGCCGTCGCTGGCGGCGGGCGGCGTCATGAACGAAGGCGAGCTGGCAAGCCGCCTGGGCCTGGCCGGCATCCCCGCAGCCGCCGAGGTGATGATGATCCGCCGCGACCTGGAACTGGTCGCACTGACCGGCGGTCGTTACCACGCCGCGCATGTCTCCTGTGCCGCCGCCGTCGAGGCGATTCGACAAGCCAAGGCGGACGGCCTGGCGGTCAGCTGCGACACCGCGCCCCACTATTTCGCCCTGAACGAGATGGAGGTCGGCGACTATCGGACCTTCGCAAAGGTCTCGCCGCCGTTGCGCAGCGAGCAGGACCGCGCCGCGGTCGTCGCCGGCCTGGCCGACGGCACCATCGACGCGGTCGCCAGCGATCACGCACCCCAGGACCAGGAGGCCAAGCGCCTGCCGTTCGCCCATGCCGAACCGGGCGTGGTGGGGCTGGAGACCCTGCTGCCGCTGGTTTTGGAGCTTGTCCACAACGGCAGCCTTTCCGTGCTGGATGCGTTGGCCAAGGTGACCTGCAGCCCGGCGGAACTGCTTGGCATGAATGCGGGCCGCCTGCGGCGCGGCGCGCCGGCCGACCTGGTGCTGTTCAATATGGATACGCCGTGGCGCATCGAAGAACAGGCGCTGCTCAGCAAGTCGAAGAACACGCCATTCGGCGGACGACCGGTACAGGGCCGCGCGACCGGCACCATCGTCGACGGCCGCATGATCTTCGAAGCCTGAGACGGGCATGGGCACCGTGGAGACAAATGTCGCGCTGATCCTCGCCGCCGTCGGCGGCTACCTTCTGGGTTCGATCCCGTTCGGTCTGGTGCTGACCCGCGCCGCCGGCCTGGGCGACATCCGCAAGATCGGGTCGGGCAATATCGGCGCCACCAACGTGCTGAGGACCGGCAACAAGACGCTGGCGGCGCTGACCCTGGTCCTGGACAGCGGCAAGGGTGCCGCGGCGGTGCTGATTGCCTTGTGGCTGGGCGGCGATGCGCTGTCGCCGTTGGTCGCCGGCCTTGGCGCGGTGGTCGGACACAATTTTCCGGTCTGGCTGCGCTTCAAGGGCGGCAAGGGCGTGGCGACGACCCTGGGAACGCTGTTGGCGATGGCCTGGCCGGTCGGCCTGCTTGCCTGCCTGACCTGGCTGGTCGTGGCGGTCCTGTTCCGCTACTCCTCGCTGTCGGCGCTGGTGGCGCTGTGCGCCGCGCCGGCCTATGCCTGGTTCCTGGACCGTCCGGCGGTGGCCGCCGCCGCCGCGTTGCTGGCGGTGCTGTCCGTGGTCAGGCACCGCGAAAACATCGCCCGCCTGCTGAAAGGCGAGGAATCCAAGATCGAGCTCCGTTCAGCCGCGCCGAAGTAAACGGCCTCGCCCTGCCATAACGGCACACGGGAACACTGAACGGAGCGTGCATCCATGGCAGCCCTGGCCTGCCCCAATGCGGTCTACGATCCCGCCGACGAACGCCTGGACCGGATCCGCCTGTCGCGAACCGCCACGGTGGGCCCGATCGGCTTCCGCCAGCTGCTGCAGCGATACGGCGGCGCGGGCACCGCGCTGGATGCGTTGCCGGACCTGGCACGCCAGGGCGGGCGACGGGCACCGCTGAGAATCCCGGCCAGATCCCAGGCGGCACGCGAATGCGCCGCCGCGGCCGCCGCCGGCGGCACGGTCCTGGTCTGGGGCGACCCGGACTATCCGCACCTTTTGGCCCAGATCACCGACGCCCCGCCGGTTTTGACGGTGCTGGGCGACCCGGGCCTGTTGCAGTGCCGCGCGGTGGCGATGGTCGGCGCGCGCAATGCGTCGACCAACGGCAGGGGCATGGCCCGCGCGCTGGCGTCTTCGCTGACGGAAGCGGGATTTGTCGTGGTTTCGGGTCTGGCCCGGGGCATCGACACCGCCGCCCACGCGGGCGCCCTGGAGAACGGCCGCACCGTCGCCGTGCTGGCCGGTGGCGCCGACGTGCCCTACCCGCCCCAGAACCTGGACCTCTACCGGCGGATCGCCGAAACCGGCGCCGTCGTCTCGGAGATGCCGCCGGGCACCGAACCGCGCGCCGGACACTTTCCGCGCCGCAACCGGATCATTTCCGGCCTGTCAGAAGGCGTGCTGGTGGTCGAAGCCGCGGTCCGGTCGGGGTCGCTGATCACGGCCCGGCTGGCCGCCGAACAGGGACGCGACGTGATGGCCGTGCCGGGGCCGCCGACCGATCCGCGCGCCCGCGGCGCCAACGGCCTGATCCGGCAAGGTGCGGCCCTGGTTGAGACGAGCGCCGACGTCTGCGCGGCGCTGGCAACGCCGGTGCCCCCTTCGATCGCGGCCGCAGACCCGCCTCCGACCGCCGCGGCTGCCTGCGACGACCGGGACATCGACGGCGCACGCGCAGCGCTGATCGCCGCCCTGGGGCCGACGCCGGTCTCGATCGACGCGCTTGTCCGCGACCTGGATCTGCCTCCCGCAGCCGTCCGGGGCGCCCTGTTGGAGCTTGAAATCGCCGGCCAGTTGGAGCGCCAAACCGGGGGCCGTGTTTGCCTGATTGGCGCCACGGGGTATTGACGACGGGCTCGCACGGCCGCATATGGGGCCCGGAACAGCGGCCCGTGCAGGGCCGTTTACGAAATTTTATCCCTGCTGACGCCAGCATCTGTCCGCTGCACGACCGCGCCCATCCCAGGCCTTCCGCGCGGCCCGATACGACGCCGGCCCAGAATGCGCGAGAATCATACCGGGATTTCAAGGGATTTCCCGGATCGCAGACAGACGTGGATTGTCGAACTGTGTTGACGAAAGAAATCTTCGATACCAATTGTGAGAAACGTCCGAAGCGGATTTCCGGGCGAATCGGCCACCTTCATCGTTTCAACGCGAGCAGGGCCTACGCATGACAGCGCAGAGTGTCGTCATCGTCGAATCGCCCGCCAAGGCGAAAACGATCAACAAATACCTCGGATCCGGATACCAGGTCCTTGCGTCGTACGGTCATGTCCGCGACCTGCCGTCAAAGAACGGGTCGGTCGACCCGGCCGACGACTTTGCCATGCAGTGGGAAGTGGACACGAAGGCCAAGAAACGGATCGCGGACATCGCCACGGCGGTCAAGGGCGCCGAACGGCTGATCCTGGCAACCGACCCGGACCGCGAAGGCGAGGCCATCTCCTGGCACGTCCTGGAACTGCTGACGAAGAAGAAGGTCCTGAAGGACGTGGAAGTGGCGGGGGTGGTGTTACACGAGAACACCAAAAACGCCGTCCTGGACGCCATGTCCCACCCGCGGCCGCTGAACCAGGAGCTGATCGACGCCTATCTGGCCCGCCGTGCGCTGGACTATCTGGTCGGTTTCACGATCTCGCCGGTTCTGTGGCGCAAGCTGCCGGGCGCCCGGTCCGCCGGCCGCGTCCAGTCGGTGGCGCTGCGGCTGGTCTGCGAGCGCGAGGCCGAGATCGAGATCTTCAAGCCGCAGGAATTCTGGACCGTCGAAGGTTGGTTGCGGACCGCCGCAGGCGAAGACTTTACCGCGCGCCTGACCCACCTGGACGGCAAGAAGCTGGACAAGTTCGCACTGGCCGACGAGGACGCTGCGCGGTTCGCCGTCTCCAAGGTCGAGGGCGCGGCCCTGACCGTTCTTCAGGTCGAACGCAAGACCGTGCGGCGCAACCCGTCGCCGCCTTTCACCACATCGACCCTGCAGCAGGAAGCGTCGCGCAAGCTGGGCTTCGGCACCAGCCGCACCATGCAGATCGCGCAGAAACTGTACGAAGGCTTTGAAATCGACGGCGAATCGGTCGGTTTGATCACCTATATGCGGACGGATTCGGTGACGCTGAGCAAGGACGCGATCGAGGCCTGTCGCCGCTTGATCCCGGAGGACTACGGCAAGGCCTACCTGCCCGACACGCCGCGGGTCTACAAGACCAAGGCGAAGAACGCCCAGGAGGCGCATGAAGGCATCCGACCGACCGACCTGTTCCTGCGCCCCGCCTCGCTGAAGGCGATCCTGGATGACGACACCTACAAGCTCTACGAGCTGATCTGGAAACGCACCGTCGCCTCGGAGATGGAAAGCGCGGCCCTGGACCAGGTGGCCGTCGATCTGGCCCCGTCCGACGGCGCCTGTCAGCTCCGCGCCAACGGCTCGGTGGTCAAGTTCGACGGCTTCATGAAGCTTTACGAGGAAACCGGCGACGACAACGGCGACAAGGACGGCAAGGACCGACGGCTGCCGGACATGGCCGAGGGACAGGCCGCGACCACCCGCAAGGTGGCGGCCGAACAGCACTTCACCCAACCGCCGCCGCGCTATTCCGAGGCCAGCCTGGTCAAGAAGATGGAAGAGCTGGGCATCGGCCGCCCGTCGACCTACGCGTCGATCCTGAAGGTCCTGCAGGACCGCGGCTACGTGCGGCTGGACAAGCGCCGTTTCGTGCCCGAGGACAAGGGCCGCCTGGTCACCACCTTCCTGTCGAGCTTCTTCAAGACCTATGTCGAATACGGCTTCACGGCCGAGATGGAAGAACGCCTGGACGACGTTTCCGGCGGCCGGGTCGACTGGAAGGACATTCTGCGCGACTTCTGGGGTCCGTTCCACGAACGCACCGAACAGGCGCTGACCCTGACCGGGACCGAAGTGCGCGACACGATCGACCGCGACCTTGGCCCCCACTTCTTCCAGCCGGACGAGGACGGCAACACCGAAGCCGCCCGCGCGTGCCCGGCCTGCAAGGACGGCCGCCTCAGCCTGAACTTCGGCAAGTGGGGCGCATTCATCGCCTGCTCGGGCTATCCCGAGTGCCGCTATACCCGCGCCCTGAGCGTCAGCAACGACGACGAGTCCCAGGCCGACGCAGAGATGACCTATCCCGTGGTGCTGGGGCCCGACCCGGCAACCCTGCAGGACATCACATTGCGCAAAGGACCCTACGGCGTCTATGTCCAGCTTGGCGAGGCGCCGCCGAAGGAAAAGGGCAAGAAGGCGCCGCCCAAGCCCAAGCGGGCGTCGCTTTTAAAGGGCATGCGCCCGTCGGAGATCACGTTGGGCCTGGCGCTGAAGCTGTTGTCGCTGCCGCGCGAGCTGGGCACCCATCCGGAATCCGGCGATCCCATTCTGGCCGGCGTCGGCCGGTTCGGCCCCTATCTGAAGCACGGCAGCGCCTACACCAAGCTGCCGGCGGAAGACGACGTCCTTACAATCGGCATGAACCGCGCAGTGGAAGTAATTGCCAACGCACCGAAAAAGCGTGGAAGTGCGACGGCCGGCAAGACAATCGGCGAACATCCCGACGACGGCAAGCCGGTCACGGTTCAAAACGGACGCTATGGTCCCTATGTCAAACATGGCAGGATCAACGCCACCCTGCCCAAGGACATGGAAATGGACAGCGTCACATTGGAACAGGCGGTCGAACTGCTGGCCGCAAAGGCTTCGAAATCCGGCGCGACGAAAAAGCCCGCCGCTTCGAAATCAAAATCCGCCAAATCCGGAACCCGCAAGAAGGCCGCGGCAAAGAAGGCCGCCTCCGGCGGCTGATCGGTGGCAAAACGCCGCGTTCCGGCCTCCCTGCCCACGAAGCAGGAGATCCTGGAATATATCCGTGACAGCGACCGGCCGATCGGTCGGCGTGAGATCGCCCGCGCATTCCAGATCAAGGGCGCGGACAGAACGGTCTTGCGCGCCATGCTGTCGGAGCTGGCCGACGAGGGACTGATCGACAAGGGTCGCCGCCGTCGCGTTGCCGCGCAGGGACGCCTGCCCGAGGTGGCGATGCTGGAGGTCAGCGATATCGACTTGGACGGCGAGCTGTTCGCCAAGCCGCTGACCTGGCAGGGCGACGATCCGCCGCCACGCATCGTCCTGTTGCCCAGCCGGCGGCGGGCGGCGGCGCCCAAGAAAGGCGACCGGGTGCTGGCGCGGCTCAGGCGGGTCGACGACACGCTGTACGAGGCCTCGCCGATCCGGGTCATCGGCCAGGCGCCGCGCACCGTCGTCGGCATCGCGGAGGACGCACGCGGCGGCGTGCTGGTGCGGCCCACCGACCGGCGCATCAGCAGCACTTATTTCGTGGCCAACGAACAACGGGGCGATGCGGCGGCGGGCGATGTGGTGGTCGTCGAAGGGCTGCCCGGCCGCGCCGACAAGGTACGCCCGGCCCGGGTCGTCGAGCGTATCGCCCGGTCCGACGATCCGCGTTCATTCAGTCTGATCGCAATCCATGCCCAAGGCATTCCGGTCGCCTTTCCCGACGACGCGCTGGGCGAGGCCGAAGCGCTGAAACCGGCGCCGCCGGCCGGGCGGGAAGACCTGCGGGCGATTCCGCTGGTCACCATCGACGACGCAACCGCCCGCGATTTCGACGACGCGGTATGGGCCGAGGCCGACTCGGACCCGGACAATCCGGGCGGCTGGCGGCTGATCGTCGCGATCGCCGACGTGGCCCACTATGTGCGGCCGGGCCGTCCGCTGGACCGGGCGGCACGCGAGCGCGGCAACTCCGTCTATTTCCCCGACCGCGTGGTGCCGATGTTGCCCGAGCGGTTGTCGAACAACCTGTGTTCGCTGCGCCCGAAGGAAGACCGTGCCTGTGTGGCGGTCGAGATGGTGATCAGCGCCTCAGGTCGGCTGTTGTCGCACCGGTTCAAGCGCGCCGTCATGCGCTCGATCGCGCGCCTCACATATGAACAGGTTCAGGCCGCCGCCGACGGCCGTTTGGACGACACGACCGACGGCCTGGCGGACACCGTCATCCAACCGCTGTACGGAGCCTTTCGCGCGCTGGCCAAGGCGCGCGAAAAACGCGGCACGCTGGACCTGGACATTCCCGAACGTGTCGTCACGCTGGGCGAGGACGGACGGATCGCGACGATCCTGCCCCGCCCCCGGCTGGACAGCCATCGCCTGATCGAGGAGTTCATGATCGCGGCCAACGTGGCCGCGGCGGAGACGCTGCAGACCGGCGGACTGCCGGTGATGTACCGGGTGCACGAACCGCCCAGCCTGGCCAAGCTGGAAGCCCTGCGGGAGTCGCTGGAGGCGATGGGGTTCAAGCTGGCCAAGGGCGTTCGCGTGACGCCCAGACTGTTCAAGGCAATCCTTGCCAAGGCGGCGCAGTCCGAGAGCGCGACGATCGTTTCGGAGCTGATCCTGCGGTCCCAGGCCCAGGCAGTCTATGCATCGGAGAACCTGGGCCATTTCGGACTGGCCCTGGTGCAGTATTGCCATTTCACCTCGCCGATCCGCCGCTATGCCGACATCCTTGTTCATCGCGCACTGATCTCCGCCGCCGGCCTCAAAACAACGCGCAAGGGCGACGGGCTGAGCGAGGACGACATGGTCCGGTTCGACGAGACCGCCGAGCAGATCTCCAAGACCGAGCGCCGGGCTTCCGCCGCCGAGCGCGATGCCCTGGACCGCTACACCACGTCCTTTCTCGCCGACCGGGTCGGTTCGGTCTTCTCCGGCCGGATCAACGGCGTTACCCGGTTCGGTCTGTTCGTGACGCTGGACGAGACGGGCGCCGATGGCCTCGTCCCGGTCAGCACCCTGCCCTGGGACCGCTACGATCACGACGAGGTACACCATGCCCTGGTCGGACAGGAAACCGGCCTGGTCTACCGGCTGGGCGAGCGGGTGAAAGTGGAACTGTACGAGGCCGACACCGTGACCGGCGGTATGGTTTTTCACCTGCTGTCGGGCGGCGCCACGGCCGACGAGCTCGACATCCGGCCGCGCCGTCGGTCCCGGACGGGCCGCGGCAAGTCCGGCAGCCGCCGGCCGCACAAAGGCAAGGGTCGGACTGCGCGCCGCCGATAGCTGTGCTACAGTTGACACTCGTTGCCGTGCAAGGCGACACGAGGCATTTTGAAGATTAGACAAAGGCGCTGCACCTGAACTCATGCGGTTGATCCGTCCCGCCCTCTACCACGCAACGGCCCTCGCCCTGCTTCTGGCCGCCTGCGGCACGCTTTACGATGACAAGGATTTTCATGGCCGCACCCGGCTGATGGTGGAAACCGGGCTGACGGACATCCAGGAGATCTACATCGAGCCGGTCAAGCTGGATGAGCTGGGCACGGCCGCGCTTGAGGGCCTGAACGCGATCGATCCCGGCGTCGAGATCCGTCGCCAGGGCCGGGAACTGAAATTGGTCTTGGACGGCAGGACAATCGCTGCCGCACGGGTTCCCAGCGAATCGACGCCATCGGGCTGGTCGGTCGTTTCCGCCGAACTGGCCCTCAGGGCGCGAAACGCCTCGAACACACTCAGAACCGGCTCGGAAGAAGCCATCTATGAAGCGATGTTCAACGGCGTCACGGACCGCTTGGACCGGTTCTCGCGTTATGCCAGCGCCGAGGATGCACGCGACAACCGTGCCGACCGGGAGGGCTTCGGCGGGATCGGCATCACCATCGAAGCGCACCCGGAAGGCATTCTTATCACCGCCGTTACGCCCGACATGCCGGCCGCGGGCGCCGGTCTGCATCCGGGCGACCGGATCGTGGCGATCGAGGGCGAGGCAATCGCCGGCTATGGACTGCGAAAAATCGTGCGCATGCTGCGCGGCCCGGTGGACGAGCCGGTGCTGGTGCGGATTGCCAGGGACGGCATGCCCGAGCCGTTCGATACGATCGTCGGCCGCACCGAGATTGTGCCCAACACCGTCACTTACGAGCGCCTCGGCCAGCTGGCCTATATCCGGATCAGCGCGTTCAACGAACTGACGGCAAAGCGGGTGGCCGAAGCGGTCGGCAAGGCCCGGACAGAAATCGGGCCCAGCATGGGCGGGCTGATCCTGGATCTGCGCGACAATCCCGGCGGACTCCTGGAACAGGCGGTCGATGTGGCGGACCTGTTCCTGTCCGACGGTCTGATCGTCAGCACCCGGGGCCGGCATCCGGAAAGCGTCCAGTATTTCGAGGCGGAGCGCGGCGACATCATCTCCGGCGAGCCGATCGTGGTGCTGATCAACGGCGCATCGGCCTCGGCGGCCGAGATCGTTGCTGCGGCGCTGCAGGACCAGGATCGGGCGGTCCTGGTGGGCACCAACAGTTTTGGCAAGGGCACCGTCCAGAACGTCCTGATGATGCCAAACGAGGGCGAGCTGATCCTGACCTGGGCGCGGTTTCACGCGCCCAGCGGCTATCCGCTTGACGATGTGGGCGTGTTGCCGACCGTCTGCACGAGCGGCCGGGACAGCCCGGACTCGGTGCTGGAGCACGGGCTGCACGAAGCCTTCCTGTCAACCCAGATCGACACCCAGGAGCGCCGCGCCGTTCGGTCGAACGACGACCGCCGGGTCGAGGTTGCCCGGGAACGCTGCCCCTGGGACCCGACCCAGAACAATGACGTCGACCGCGCCGTCGGGCGCCGGCTGTTGGAGCGGCCGGGCGTGTACAACCGGGCGCTGAGCATCACGGCACCGGCGGCGTGAGCCGGCCGGCGGTTCCGCGCCCGGCCGCCAGCCTGGTTCTGCTGCGCGGCGCCGGATCGGCCGCGGAGGTGGTGATGGGCCGGCGGCCCGCTTCAATGCGTTTCATGCCCGGCCGGTACGTGTTTCCGGGCGGCGCGCGCGAAGCCGTCGACCCGACGCTGGCTTGCACCGCTTTGCGCGAGACCCGTGAGGAAACGGGCCTGACTGTCGCCGGCATCGACAGCCTGCATCCGATCGCCCGCGCGATCACGCCCGAGGCCTCGCCCATCCGGTTCGACACGGTGTTCTACCTTGCCGGCGAGGATGCGCTGACCGGCGACCCGGTCTCCTGCGGCGAACTGGAGGCGGTGGGCTGGCACGGCGCCGAAGCTGTGCTACAGACTTACGCCTTGGCCGACATCACCCATGCGGTCCTGACCGAGGCGCTGAACCAACGGCGCCCGGATTGGATCCGTTCGCAGAACCAAAGCAGATTCGCCGGTTCACCTATGACGGCCTCCAAATGAACGCAGCCTGGGAAGACTGGGTGCCGCGCTAGTTACGCCTCTTCCTGGAGCGAGAGGGTATGAGGTGGTGGTGTTTCGCCTGCACGGTATGCCGCCGTCTCGATCAGCGCGGCGTTCGCCAGCGGGACGCCGATCTCGTTGAGCCGCACGACACCAAGTTGCTGCAACGCTGCCAGGGCACGCGCACCGTCGTAGGTTTGTCCGTTGTCGTCGTCGTGAATCCGAATGAACGTCGCCATTGGTTCTGTATCGCGATGTCATCTCTCCGCAAAGACCGGACCAACAACATGGTCATACAACTTGTCTGACAAGTGTCGGTTGGATACGCTGCCAGCCGGGGGAACCGCCGTCCGCACAGAGATGGCACAATCGACAAATCAAAAACGACAGCAAGAATCATCAAATTCACAGGGAGGAATCACAATGACCATGATCCGCAGGTATTTGTCCGGCATGTCCGTTGCCGCGGCGATGACATTCGGTGCAGCCACAACGGCCTCGGCACTGGAGATCAAATCCAGTGACGTGCATCCGATGGGGTATCCGACAACGGACGCCATCCAATACATGGGCGAGCTGTTGGAGACGTGGACCAGCGGCCGGATGAAAATCAATATCTTCCACTCCATGCAGCTTGGCGGAGAGAAAGAGGCGCTGGAACAGGTTCAGGTGGGCGCGCTTGAGATGACCCGCGTCAGCGTTGGCGTCGTCGGCCCGATCGTCCCGGAATTCAACGCGTTCAACCTGCCCTATTTCTTCACCAGCACCGACCACATGCACAAGGTCGTCGATGGCGAGATCGGCACGGACCTTCTGAACAAGCTGGAGAAAGGCGGCTTGATCGGGCTCGGCTATATGGATGCCGGTTCGCGTTCCTTCTACAACAAGGAACGTCCCATCAAGACGTTGGCCGACCTGGAAGGACTGAAGATCCGGGTGATGCAAAACCCGATCTTCGTCGACATGGTGAACTCCATGGGCGGCAACGGCCTGTCGGTGGCGTTCAACGAACTTTACACGGCCATGCAGACGGGCGTGGTTGACGGCGCGGAAAACAACCCGCCGACCTATCATTCCCAGAAGCATTTCGAGATTGCCGGCCACTACAGCCTGACCGAGCACCTGATGGTGCCGGAGATCTTCGTCTTCTCCAAGAAGGTCTGGGACACGCTTTCGCCGCTGGACCAGCAGTTGATCCGCAAAGCATCGGCGATGGCCGTGATCAAGGAGCGTGAGCTGTGGGCTGCACGTGAAGTGGCTGCGCTGGAGGAATTGAAGGCCGCCGGCATCAACGTCATCACGGACGTCGACAAGGGTCCCTTCATCGAAGCGACCGAACCGGTTCGGGCCAAGTTCGGCAGCGAATACGCTGACCTGATCAAGCGGGCTCAGGCCGTCAAATAGCCCGATCCGTCAACGCCTGGACAATGCGGACCGGCAGAGCGACCATCTTCGGCCGAACTGCCGGTCCGAGCTTTTTCCGCGGTTGTTCCCAACCCAATTGCCCGAGCCCGGCCGGCCTGGCCGGCGACCGGATCCGGTAACAAGCTGGCATGACTGACACAAAACGGGGGTAAGCCGATGGGGGCGCTTTACGTCCGGGCCATGGACTGGGTCTACTGGTTCTGTATCGCTGTCGGTATTTTCGCTGTCATCTCGATGACCTGTCTGATCGGGACTGGCGTTTTCCTGCGCTACGTCTTCAATCACGGTGCCCAGTTTGCCGAGCCGATGGCTATCTTCTTCGCCATCCAATTGACCTTCTACGGTGCGGCCGCCTGCCTGCGGGCCGGCGTCCATCTGCGGTTGGCGGTTTTCGTCAATCTCCTGCCGCCGCTGTGGACGACCAGAGTGGAGCGGCTGATCCTGGTGCTGCTGGCGGGCTTTGCGGTGTTCATGGTCGTCTGGGGAATCAGTCTGGCGCAGACCACCTGGTTTCAGTCCTACCCTGAATTCCAGTACGTCAAGGTCGGGCTGGTCTATACGGCCATCCCGGGCGCCGGTCTGGTGACGTTTCTGTTCGTCATCGAATCGCTGTTCTTCAAAGCCGAGCACGACATCCACATGCGGGCCTTTGAGCCGGAAGAACACGACGCCGACCAGGAGCGCGAAGAGTTGGAAACGGTGCTGGGGCGATAGGGGGCGGTCATGGGTGGCGACTGGGGACCGCTTGTCCTTCTAGGGTCATTGTTCACGCTGTTGATCATGAGCGTGCCGATTGCCTACGCCTTGGGCCTGGCAACCCTGGTGACCGCGATTTATGTGGGCCTGCCGCTGGAAGCGATCCTGTTGAAAGTGTCGGACGGCGTCGACAACTTCGCCTTGCTCGCCATTCCGTTCTTCGTCTTTGCCGGCGCCTTGATGGCCGAAGGCGGCATGGCCTGGCGGCTGGTCGCATTCGCCAACATCTTTGTTGGTTTCATGCGCGGCGGCTTGGCCATGGTGAATATCCTGGCCTCGATGTTCTTCGGCGGCATTTCCGGTTCGTCGGTTGCCGATACGTCCTCGATCGGCTCGATTCTGATCCCGATGATGAAGAAGCAGGGGTACGACCCTGCCTTTTCCGTCAATGTGACCATCACATCGTCGACCCAGGGGATCATCATCCCGCCCAGCCACAACGCCATCATCTATGCCTACGCGGCAGGCGGCACGATCTCCATCGCCCAAATATTCCTAGCCGGCATCATTCCCGGCATCATGGTCGGCGTCTCGTTGATGGTGCTGGCCTTCATCATCTCGGCGCGGGAGAAATACCCGCGCGGCCGGGTGATACCCTTCAAGGAAGCGCTGAAGATTACCTGGGAATCCCTGGCAGGCCTGATGACTGTGGTCATCATCGTCGGCGGCGTCATCGGTGGGATTTTTACACCGACGGAATCGGCTGCCGTGGCCGTGATCTGGGCATTCGCGATCACCATGTTCGTCTATCGCGACCTCAAATGGCGTGAACTTCCAAGGGTTCTGCACCAGGTGATCCGGACCGTGGCGATGGTGATGATCGTGATCGGTTTTGCCGCCGGCTTTGCCTACCTGATGACCCTGATGCAGCTTCCGTTCAAGGTGACCAGCTTCTTGTTGACGCTGTCGGACAACAAGTTCGTCATCTTGATGATGGTGAACGTCATGCTGCTGGTGCTGGGCACATTTATGGACATGGCGCCACTGCTGTTGATTTGCACGCCAATCCTGTTGCCGGTGATGAAATCGATCGGCGTGGATCCGGTTCATTTCGGCATCATCATGATGCTGAACCTGGGGATCGGACTGTGCACGCCGCCGGTGGGGACCACGCTGTTCGTGGGCTGCGCCATCGGCAAGGTTCCGATAGAGCGTTGCGCCCGGACGCTGTGGCCGTTCTGGATCGCCATGCTGGTGGTCCTGTTACTGGTGACCTACCTGCCGGCCCTGGCCCTGTGGATCCCCAGCCTGCAATATCCCTATATCAAGTACTGACGCCGCCCTGGTGAGCGGGCCTTGACTTTGCCCGGTCAGCTTGTATCTTGCGCCCGCTCCGGGGCCGGCCCCCGGCGGCGTGCGAGGCGATTTTTCAAAGGATTTCAAGGCGATGGCGAAACCGGCAACATTGGCGATCAAGCTGGTCAGCACCGCGGGCACGGGCCACTTCTACGTGACCAAGAAGAACCCCCGCACGCAGACCGAAAAGCTGCAGCTGAAGAAGTACGATCCCAGGGTGCGCAAGCACGTGATGTACAAGGAAGAAAAGATGAAGTGAGGGCCTGACAACCCCGGTTTCAGTGAAAAAGGCCGCCCTGGGGCGGCCTTTTGTGATTCCGGCGAAGGCTCCGCCTACGGCAAGGTGTAGGTCAGCTTGGGCAAGGTCAGCAGGCCGGCGGAGGCCTCGACCACCGCGCCGCTTTTCAGGTTGACAGAGATCCCGGAGAAAGCCGTGCGGGCCTCCAGGTCGCTGCGGCCGGCGATACCCTTGAACTTGCCGGTTCCGGCGGTCAGCGTGAAGTCGCCTGAACAGCCGACGAAGTCCTGGCCCTTGCAGGTCCAGTTCGCAAAGACGTTGTCGCCGTTCGCGTCCTGGATGATGCACTTGCCCTCGCCTTCCTGGGCGCCGGTCTTAAGGTCGACGACGAAGTCGCCGGGGCAGATGAGTTGCGCCGCATCCAGCCGGCCCTCGGCGTCCTCCACATAAAGAACGCCGC
>CAJIAA010000322.1_pt1 | contig 19667 bp, 17 predicted proteins | sample 9199011 | NCBI WGS metagenome assembly CAJIAA01 (sample SAMEA7708266, study PRJEB35096) | sediment metagenome | biome: marine neritic benthic zone biome [ENVO:01000025]; feature: sediment [ENVO:00002007]; material: shallow marine sediment [ENVO:03000034] sea grass bed [ENVO_01000059] ...
ACCGGAACAAGCCATCGGGCGGAAAATGATGCCGACGCCGGCCTGTTCCTACACCAGTTGGCAGAGACGCAGTCGCTCAGGCATGTCACCCATTCCGGACCGCTGGCTTCCTTGTTCGCAGCGCTGTTGGGCACCCGGGTGCGGGCTTTCGACTTCCTGTGGCTGCGGTTCATGCCACGCGGTCGCGCCAGCCCGCTGCATTTCGACCATGTCTATATGAACCGCGGGTCGGATCGCGTCCTGACCGCCTGGGTCCCGATCGGCGACATCGCGGCGGAGGACGGCCCCCTTTTGGTTGTGGAGCGGTCTCACGAAATGACAGATCTGCATGATCGGTATCGCGGCTTGGATGTGGACCGCCGACCGCCGCGGCCCGGATTTCTGGAAACCGATGCCCTTCAATTCGCCGTCCAGAACGGCTGCAGGCTTCTGTCCGTGGATTTTCAGTTGGGCGACGTTGTCATATTCGGGATGTTCACGCTGCACGGTTCGTTCGACAACGTTTCGCCAATGGGGCGTGTCCGTCTTTCCTGTGACGTGCGGTATCAGCCCCATGCCGATAGCACGGATGACAGATGGTTCGGGACGGAGCCGCCGGGTCACGAGAACCGCGGCTACGCGGCCCTGTCCGCGGCCCGCCCATTGACCAGCCAGCCTGCGCCACGTTGAACGGCCAGTCCCGACAATGAAGCTCAGCGATCGCGCCTATCACGAGCTAAAAGAAAGGGTATACGCCAAAGACCTGTCCCACGTGATGCGTGAGCACCTGCCGGTTCTGGAGGCTTGCCGGCGGCGCGACCCCGCCGCGGCGGCCGACGCCATGGACGATCACCTCAACAGCGCGCTGCGCCGCGCCATGGGCATCTGAGCGCAGCCGCCCCCCCCCAAACCGGCAAGAAACAAAGCGTGACATGATTGCCACAGTCAGGACAAATTCTGACCGGACGATACTGGATTTCGTGGCGGAAACGCGTGCCTCCGATAGACTCTGCGATGGTTACCTTGGCAACAGGAGGCCCGGTCTTGCCGTTTACAATGGCGATCGTCCGGGCGGGCGGCGTTGCGTCGCAGAAGGACGTCAGCGGGCGCTTGGCCGGAAGTGCGAGAGTTCTAGAACGTCATCGGTGGGGGATTGGGGCCTCTGCGATGGACGTTGGTAGCGCGTATCGAGAAACAGCAAGGAACGTGACAGCGAGCACGTGACGCGGCGTGCCGTAACGCGGTGCGCCGCCGATAAGGTTTGGGAGTCAGGGAAATGGATTGGGGAAAACGGATTGAACCTGGAAATCCCGCCGTTGGGGATGGTGCCGGAAAGTCCAGAGCGCCCGGATTGATCGGCACCAGTTTTGCGGCGCTGCTGATTCTCCAGGGGTGCAGCGTGTTCAAGGTCGGCCCGGACTACGAGGCGCCGGAAACGGCGATGCCGGACTCGTGGCATCAGAAAGCCTCGCAAGGTCTGGCCGAAGGCGAAGCGGACATCAAGAACTGGTGGACGGTCTTCAACGACCCGATCCTGACCGACCTGATCGAACAGGCGACGCTTGGCAACAAGGACCTGCAGACCGCCTTCGGGCGCGTTCAAGAAGCACGGGCGGCGCGCGGCTTTGCCACCGGTGAGTTCTATCCGAACGTGGACGGCGCCGGCTCGGCCGAACGGATCCGCCAGAGCGAGGGCATCACCCAGGTAACGCCGCCACCGTCGAAGCGGGTCGACAATTTCTATAATGTGGGCGTCGACGCGACCTGGGAGATCGATGTCTTCGGCAGGATCGGACGATCGGTCGAATCCGCCGATGCAGGCCTGCAGGCGTCGATCGAGGACTATCGCGACGTCCTGGTCAGCCTCTATGCAGAGGTCGCGCTGAACTATATGGATTTGCGAGCTTTTCAGGCCCGGATCCAGTTCTCGAAGGACAATATCGCCACCCAGGCCGGCACGGTGCAGCTGACCCAGGACCGGTTGGCGGCCGAGATCGCGCCGGAACTGGATGTCCGCCAGGCCGAGCTCAACCTGTCGCGAACCGAAGCGGAACTGCCTACGCTGGAACAGGCCAAAGTCCAAACGATCAACCGTCTGGGCGTGCTGCTGGGACAGCCGCCGTCTTCGCTGCATCAGATCCTGGAGGTCGATGCGCCGATCCCGCGTCCGCCGGAACAGATCGCCGTCGGCCTGCCGTCCGAACTGTTGCGGCAGCGGCCGGACATCCGCGCCGCCGAACGGCAAGTTGCGGCACAGACGGCACAGATCGGCGTCGCCACGGCTGACCTCTATCCGCGCTTCAGCCTGTCCGGCGCCTTCGCGTTCGAGACCGCCGGCCGCGCCATCTTCGGCGACGGCAACCACGCCTGGTCGTTCGGGCCGGCGTTCCGCTGGAACATCTTCGACGGCGGACGGGTCCGCAACAACATCCTGGCCCAGGACGCCAGGACAAACCAGCTGCTGTCCGACTACGAAAACACGGTGTTGCTGGCGCTGGAGGACGTCGAGAACTCGATGGTCGCGTTCGAGCAGGAGAAGATCCGGCGTGACGCCTTGGAACGTTCCGTCATCGCCGCACAGGAATCGGTGCGCCTGGTTAAGGAGCTTTACATCGCGGGCCTGACGGACTTCCAGAACGTGTTGGACATGGAACGCTCGCTGTCCGAACAGCAGGACGACCTGGCGGAAAGTGCGGGGCGCGTGTCCCAGAATCTGGTGGCGCTCTACCGCTCGCTTGGCGGCGGGTGGGAACCCGATCCGCCACAGCTTGAACAAGAGATCGTGGACCAGGAAGAGAACGGCGAGCCGATCTTCTGATGGCGGATCCGGAAGCACAGACGCCGCCGACGCAGGAAACGCTGGCGGCGTTGCAGAAACTGGACACGCCGACCGTCTGTAACGCCCTGGAGTCCCTGGACGTTCGATACCGAACGTCAGGTTTTTCGACCCGGCCCTTCGTCTGCGCCGAACCGTCGTTGCCACCAATTGTGGGCTTCGCCAGAACGGCGCGCATCGGCGCGCGGGCGAAACCGAGCGGCACGCCCGACGAGATCCGGGCCCAGCGTCTGGCCTACTACCGGATGATCGAAGATGGGCCGCGGCCCAGTATCGTCGTGCTGGAAGACACCGACCTGGAACCCGGTTTCGGCGCCTTCTGGGGCGAGGTCAACTCGGCCATCCACAAGGGCCTGGGCTGCCTCGGCGTGGTCACCAACGGCTCGATCCGCGACCTGGACGACATTGCGCCCGGCTTTCAATTGCTGGCGGGCCTGGTGGGCCCCAGCCATGCCTGGGTCTCGGTCCGGGAAATCGCCGTTCCCGTGACCGTGCACGGCCTGACGGTGGAACCGGGCGACCTGATCCACGCCGACCGGCACGGCGCCGCGGTGATCCCGCCCGGCAGGGCCAAGGATGTCCTGGCGGCCGCGGACACGATCGCGCGCAAGGAGGCGCTGATCCTGGATGTGGCCCGTGCACCGGGTTTCACGACGGAAAAGCTGATCGCGGCCTGGACCGCCGGCGAAGACGTGCACTAGAGCGGGGCGTCTCGAAGCGTGCGGCTGCAGCCCGAACTCCGGTTACGGCTGCCTTCCAACGAATGCTCTGACCGTTGCCCGCGCGCCGATCCGAAACAGGCTGTCCAGGTGGGCGCTCACCTCCTTTGCGACTTCTTCGGAGGCCGCGATGTCCGGCGGGAAGATCTCTCCGACACCGAGATAGGCCCGGACAAGTGCATCGGCATCGCCACCGGCATCGGCGCCAATCGCGCGCAAACGATCTGCCAACGGGTCCTGGACCGGGATCGGGTCGCCGGCCTCGTCCACGCCAGTGACGTAGCGCATCCACCCGGCCAGCGCGAGCGCCAGCGGCGCGAAGTCGACTCCGCGGTCGAGGCAGACCGCCAGCGTCTCCAGGAACCGTTGCGGCAGTTTCTGCGAACCGTCCATCGCAATCTGATACGTCGTGTGCGCCAAGGTCGGGTTGGCAAAGCGCTGCAGCAGGGTTTCCTTGTATGCTGAAAGATCGTACTCGCCCGGCACTTCCAGCGTCGGCGTCACCGTCCGGTCCATCAACCCGCACAGCAGGCGGACGAACGACCGGTCCTGCATGGCATCGCGGATGAACGTATGGCCCGCCAGAAAACCAAGATAGGCCAGGGTCGAATGACTGCCGTTCAACAGGCGGATCTTCATGGTCTCGTAGGGCACCACATCGTCCACCAGTTCCACGCCGACCGCGGCGAGGTCGGGACGGCCCTGGGAAAAACGGTCCTCCACCACCCATTGCATGAAGGGCTCGGTCACGACCGCGGCGCGATCCTCCATTCCCAAAGCCTCGCGCACCAAGGTCCGTTCGTGGTCCGTGGTGGCCGGGACGATGCGATCGACCATTGTGCAAGGAAACGGGACGTTTTCCGCAATCCAGTCAGCGAGGGTCGGGTCCTGTGCCTGCGCCAACGCGGTGACGATGCCGCCGGCGACACGCCCGTTGGTCGGCAAGTTGTCGCAGCACAACACCGTGAACGGCGGCAATCCCGCCGCGCGTCGGCGCGCCAGGGCCGCAACCAGGAATCCCGGCGCCGAGCGCGGCGTCTGCGGCTGGGCGAGGTCGTGCACGATATCGGGATGGTCCAGCCGCAGGTGTCCCGTTGCAGGATCGTGGCAATAGCCCTTCTCCGTCACTGTCAGCGACACGATGCGTGTCGTCGGGGCCGCCATAACGTTTACGACCCGCCCGGGATCGCCCGGCGCGAACAGGACCTGTCTGACCGCTCCAATGATGTCAAACCTGTCCTCTTCAGCATCGCGCGACAACACCGTGTACAAACCGTCCTGTGGGTTCATGTCATCGGCAACATCCGGGCGGCGCAGACTGACGCCGCAAATCGCCCAGTCCCCGCCCCCGCCGGCCAGCACGCGATCGAAGTAGACCGCCTGGTGCGCGCGATGAAAGGCACCGATGCCCAAATGGATCACCCGGATCCCCGCCTTGGTCGGGTCGTAGGCGGGCCGGACCACGTCCGGCGGCAAGGCGTCCAGCGCCGCCCGGGAAAGCCGGGTCATTGCAGGCGATAGGCCCGAAGGACAAGACCGCTGGTCAGGTCGTGCGCCACGTCGCGGGCTTCGTCTTCGTCCAAACGATGGTCGGCCACCAGTTCGGCCAGGTAGGCGCAATCGACCCTGCGGGCCACGTCGTGGCGAGCCGGGATCGACAGGAAGGCCCGGGTGTCGTCGTTGAAGCCGACGGTGTTGTAGAAGCCGGCGGTTTCGGTGACTGAGCGGCGGTAGCGCAACATGCCCTCGGGACTGTCGAAGAACCACCATGCCGGTCCCAGGCGCAGGACCGGGTAGTGTCCGGCCAACGGCGCCAGTTCGCGGCTGTAAACCGTTTCATCCAGCGTGAACAATACGACCGACAGCGCAGGTTCGTTGCCGAAGCGGTCCAACAGCGGTTTCAGCGCGGCGACATAGTCTGTTCTGGTGGGAATGTCCGCGCCCATGTCGCGCCCGAAGTGTTCGAACAGGGCTCTGTTATGATTACGCGCAGAGCCCGGATGGATCTGCATCACCAGCCCGTCTTCCAGGCTCATGCGGGCCATCTCGGTCAGCATCTGGCCACGGAACAGGTCCGCTTCGTCCGGCGAGACGTCGCCTTTCAGGGCCTTGTCGAACAGTGCCGAACATGCGGCCCGGTCGAGATCGGCGGTGCGCGCGGTGGGATGGCCGTGGTCGGTCGAGGTTGCACCGAATTCCGCAAAATACCGGCGCCGGTCCGCCAGGCCGCGGAGATAGCCGTCCCAGGTCGCGGTGTTCTCTCCGGTCAGTGCGCCCAGGTCGGCGACGTTTTGGGCAAACCCCTCGAACTCGGGGTCGACCACGGGGTCGGGCCGGTAGGCCGTGATGACGTTGCCGCCCCAGTTGCTGGCCCGGATCTTCTTGTGGTGATCCAGCGGATCGAGCGGCGATTCCGTGGTCGCCAAGACATCGATATTGAAACTGTCGAACAGGGCCCGGGGCCGGAATTCCGGACGGGGCAGGCAATCGTCGATCCGGTCGTAGATGTCGTCGGCGGTATCCCGGCCCAGGCGCTGTTCAATGCCGAACACCCGGGACAATGCGTCTTCCAGCCACATACGCGACGGCGTGCCGCGGAACAGCTTGTAATGAGCCGCGAAGCAGCGCCAGATCGTGCGCGGGTCGGCCTCCACCGACCCACTGCCGTCACGGCGACGGATGCCAAGCTGCTCCAGTGCCACTCCCTGGCTGTAGAGCATCCGGAAGAGGTAATGGTCCGGAATCAACAGCAAGGCGGTGGGATTGTCGAATGGCGCATCGTCGGCGAACCAAGCGGGATCGCAATGGCCGTGCGGGCTGACGATAGGCAGTTCCTTGACTTCTTCATAGAGGCGGCGCGCGATGGCGCGCACGCCCGGCTCGCTGGGAAACAGCCTGTCTTCGTGCAGCAGTGTCTCCATGCTCACTTGTCCCCTCCTCGTGCCTGTGCCGTCTTGCCACGTTGGCCAGCCTCGGCGCCAAACCACATGTGGTCATTTGATCCGCGCAATAATACCCTGCCGGTTCGGGTATGCCAGAACGACGGGAGACACAATGAAGATCACGAATGCCAAGGTCATCGTCACCTGCCCCGGCCGCAATTTCGCCACCCTGAAGATCGAAACGGACGAAGGCCTCCACGGCATCGGCGACGCCACCGTCAACGGCCGGGAACTGGCGGTCGTGTCCTATCTTGAGGACCACGTCATCCCGTGCCTGATCGGCCGGGACCCGCAACAGATCGAGGACATCTGGCAATACCTCTACCGCGGCGGCTACTGGCGCAAGGGGCCGATCACCATGGCAGCGATCGGCGCCGTGGATATGGCCTTGTGGGACATCAAGGCCAAGGCCGCCAACATGCCGCTGTACCAACTGCTGGGCGGCAAAAGCCGCAACGGGGTGATGGTTTACGGGCATGCCAACGGTCAGGATATTGAAGAAACCGTCGATGCGGTCGCGCGCTATATCGAGCTGGGCTACAAGGCAATCCGAGCCCAGACCGGTATTCCGGGTCTTGGGCAGATTTACGGCGTGGGAAAGGGTAAGATGTTCTACGAGCCCGCCGACGCCGACCTGCCCGTGGAAGAAAGCTGGTCCAGTGAGAAATATCTGGACCACATTCCGAAACTGTTCGAACGCCTGCGCGAACAGTACGGGTTCGGACCACATCTCTTGCATGACTGCCATCACCGCCTGACGCCGATCGAGGCAGGGCGGCTGGGCAAGGCGCTGGAGCCCTATCGCCTGTTCTGGTTGGAAGACGCGACGCCGGCGGAAAACCAGCAAGCGTTCCGCCTGATCCGCCAGCACACGGTAACGCCGCTGGCGGTGGGCGAGATCTTTTCGACGATCTGGGACTGCAAGGACCTGATCGAACAACAGCTCATCGACTATATCCGCGCGGCCATCCTGCATGCCGGCGGGATCACCCACATGCGCCAGATCGCCGGGCTTGCCGCGCTCTACCAGATTCGGACCGGCTGTCACGGCGCGACGGACTTGTCGCCGGTGACCCTGGGCTGCGCGGTCCACTTCGACTTGTGGGTTCCGAATTTCGGGATCCAGGAATACATGCGCCACACCGACGAGACCGACGCGGTATTCCCGCACAGCTATCGTTTCGAAGCGGGGTATCTCACCGTCGACGATACGCCGGGCCACGGTGTCGACATCGACGAAACGCTGGCGGCAAAGTTCCCCTACAAACGTGCCTACCTGCCGGTCGCCAGGCTGGAAGACGGCAGCATGTGGAACTGGTAGCGCGGCAGGGATGATTGTGCATCCACCAAACCATGACCGTCCTCCCTACCCGCGCGACCTTGTGCTGGCCCGGGCGATCCGAGCCGCCATCACCGCGGCGGTTCGTCAGGGCGAATACCGTCACGAGCAGTTTCTGGGCATCGGCGTGCGGGCGGTGCGCGCGCTGGAACCGGACCGGGCACCGCCCGATGCGCTGACCGACGTTCGGCGGCTGTGGAGTCGCACCGGCGAATCGGATTAACACATCGGACGATCCGCGAACCGGGAGGCATTGCCCGATGCCAATATCACCGTCGACATATCGTTATTGGCTGACCGCCCTGATTTTGGCCATTGCGTTTGGTTTCGCACCTGCGCAGGCCGGGATGGGCAAAGACATAAAGAGCGGCCAGGACCTGGAGGAGGCAGGCGCCGCGCCGCTGACCGACGACGGCAGCGCTATGATGGACCGCGATATCTTCCAAGAGCCGCACAAAGACGACTTGGACGACATGATCGGTCGGCGGGTAATCCGGGTGCTGGTCAATATGAACCGGACGGATTTCTTCCTGATCGACGGGCAGCCTCGTGGCTTCGAATATGAACTGATGAGCCAGTACCGGGCCTATCTGAAAACTCGGGTTCGGTCGCGCAGCTGGCCGGTGATCTTCGTTTATGTCCCAACACCCTTCGACGAGTTGATCAGTGGCGTCGCCGAAGGTCGCGGCGACATCGCCGCCGCTGGGTTGACGATCACACCGGAACGGGAAAAGCGGGTCGCGTTCACCGATCCCTATTTCTCCGACGTCAAGGAGGTCGTTGTTACGTCCAACCGGGTCAAAAGCCTGAATTCTCTGGAGGATCTGTCGGGCCGCGGCATCTTCCTCAACCCCAAGACCAGCTATGCCGAGCACCTCCGACAACTGAACAAGAAGCTCAAGGCCGCAGGCAAGTACCCGGCCCGGATCATCGAGGCGGATCCGAACCTGGCCACGGAAGACATCCTTGAGCTGGTCAATGCCGGCATCGTCGACATCACCATCGCCGACGACCACATCGCCGATGTCTGGGCTCAGCTGCTTCCGAACATCACCGTGCGCGACGACCTGGCGCTGAACGAAGGCGGCAAGATCGCCTGGGTCGTGCGAAAGGAAAACCCGGAACTGCGCGAGAGCCTCAGCAAGATCACCCGCAAGAACCGCCAGGGCTCAATGGTCGGCAATGTGCTGTTCAAACGCTTCTACAAGGACACGACCTGGATCGACAATCCACTGACGCCGGAGGAACTGGAAAATCTCGAGAGCCTGATGACCGTCTTCAAAAAGTACGGCAAGAGATATGACTTCGACTGGCTTGCGATCGCGGCCCTGGCCTTTCAGGAATCGCGCCTCGATCACGGCGTCATCAGCGCCGCCGGCGCTGTCGGACTGATGCAGGTCATGCCCACCACCGCCGAGGCCCCGCCGATCGAGATCCCAGACGTGCACGAGGTCGAGAACAATGTGCATGCGGGTGTCAAATACATGGCCTATCTCAGGCAGAATTACTTCAACGATCCCGAGATAACCCCGTCGGCAAAGGTGGACTTTACCCTGGCCGCCTACAATGCCGGGCCGAACCGGATCGACCGGCTGCGCAAGGCCGCGAAGCGGGCGGGACTGGATCCGAACGTCTGGTTCGGAAACGTGGAGCAGATCGCCCGCAGGGCCATCGGCCGCGAGACCGTCGATTACGTGGCCAAAGTCAACAAATACTACGTCGCCTACAAGCTGGCCTTCCGGGTGTGGGAGGCGCGCGACAAGGCGATCAGCGGGTTGAAGGCCGAGAGCGTCAACTGACGCGGCGCCTCGTTACAGATCGAGCGCAGTCAGATCCAGGCGACCGTCGCGCACCGGCGGGCACCAAAGGTAACTGCCGGTCATTGGACGCGAAAACCGAAACAACGCGTCCGTAATGCCGTCCTCCTCGCCCATCATGCGGCGCATTTGCGCCTCGAAAGCATCCAGGGACTTGCCGAAGGCAACGAACATCAGCCCCTCCCCACCCGCGTCGGCCCAGGGCATGGACCTTCGCAGCACGAAGGCTTCAGGGTCGAAGCTTTCCTGTGCGGTTCGTTTGACATGCGCCGACGCCGGCGCTTCCGCCAGCTCTTCGTTGTCGCTGAGGCGACGGCCGATAATGTCGTCCTGTTCGCGCTGGGGCAGCGAGTGGAAGTGGTCCAGATCGTGGGCCCACTGCTGCACCGCAACAAAGCTGCTGCCGTCGAGACCGGCGCCAGCAGCGACGGTCGCGGCAACGGCGTCATCACCGGTCGGGTTTTCGGTGCCGTCCTCGTAGCCGGTCAAATCCAGGCCGCGATCGTGCTTGAACCCGTCGACCAGGAAGTCCAGAGACAGGCTTGGCGCGACGGCGGCCGCGATCGCGCGGCCGGCATGCACCAGCGGGCCGCGCGCATCGCCCCGCAGCCAGCACCAAAGGTCGGCCTGGGACGACGGCGTGTTGCAGCCCGGTCCCGACAGCGCCGGAAACGGCCGCAGCGCGTCCAAATCGGCACCGGCGGCACGGACAAGTCCGGGGCCGATCCCAACGACGACCGTTTCGTCGACCGTCAGCGCGGTCAGAGCAGTCAGCGCCGGCCGACAGTCCGCGTCAGGAACGATCGAGAACTCCAGATACCGGCCAAACGGCGGGAGCGGCGCCATGATGCCGGGCTGAACGTCGCTCATCGCCTTACCGCCGCTGCGTCGTCGGTCCGGGCCGCGCGGTCAAAACCGGTCACGCGCCTTGCCCAACGCCGCCATGAAGTCGTCGGCCATGCGCTGGAACCCTTCCATCATGTCGCGCGAGGCCGCCTCCGAGCTCGCCTTCATGGTCTTCATATGCTCCTCGGCTTCCGCATAGCGCTTGCGCAGATCTTCCATGTAGGTCTCGACCTGCGCCCGCTGCGCGGCCGTCGCCTGCTCGAGCTGCGCTTCGTATTTGTCCATCTCCGCCGCCCATTGCTTCATTGTGGCGGCCATCTTGTCGATCTGATCGTCCCGTGAACTCATGCCCTCATCCTTTCGGACCGGTTGCGATGGCCGGATGCTATCACCCCTGCCCCATGATCGTCACCGGCGCGGTGCGCCCTGCGGCCGCAAACAAAAAGGGCGTACAGAAATCGCCTGCACGCCCTAATGGGAGGATGATTCGTGAAACGATGTCAGAAAGAGAAGTTGACCAATGCCCCGGCAAAGAGCTGGTTTTCGTCACCACGGTCGTCTGTGACCGGGCTGTCCTCTGCATCGCCGAGCAGCCGGTTATAGGCCGCCAGGCCCGTCACGCTCCAACTCTCGGTAAACATGTAGGTGATATCGCCGGAGACGCCGATATCCTTGATACCGGAATCGGCATCGTCCTGGCTCAGACCGCTGCGCGCCGCATCTTGACTGTTGACCGTGAAGAACTCGCTCATGTAACGGGTGCTGGCCCAGGTTCCTTCGGCACCGACCCGGAAGGCCCACTTCTCGCCCAGGGGCGAGTTGTAGTTGACCCGCGCGGTGACCAGTCCACCGATCTCGTCGCTGATGTCCCAACGCGGATCCAACTCCAGGCCCACAGTGCGGTTGCCTTCCAAATTGAAGTCGTACCCAACCAACGCACCGACCAGGAACCCGTCGTCCGTGTTGCGCATGTCGTCGACCCTGTCGTCGTCGACGTTCCTCCGCTTCGCGATGTATTCGGCCGAGAGGCCGAGACGCCAGTTCTCGTGCGGAAGGAAGTTCGAGTTCAGCTTGGTCGCGAAAATCTGAACGTAGGTGTTCGGATCATACAGGTCGTCGGCCCTGAGATTCCAAAGGGGAACTGCCTCGTAGTCGTCCGAACCTTCGTAGTCCGGCGCAACGCCGACACCTGCCCCAACTGTGAAATCCACCGCACCCGCCGCACCTGGAAGCGCCGCCATCGCGAGCACGGTTCCGGCCAAGAGGAAGTTCCTCATGTCTCTAACCCCATTGGTTTTCCATTGCTTCAGGCGGCCACCCCAAGATGCACAATACGACCGCCATAGCTTGCGATCATATTGCGCCTATCCCTTTGCAGGTTCATCAGAATCCGGGGTCACGAAACACAATACCGACCGCGTGTGATGGATTAGCAACAGGTACGATTCGGCCCGATCTGGCTGCCAGCCCGGGCCGATATGCGGAATACGGCGCCGGCCCGTCGGTCTGGTCCGCTACTTGCCGACTTCAACCCGCCAACCGGGCCCTGACGCGACCTTGTGCGTTGCCGCGAAATTGTCCCAGTTGAGGGCGAAGGACAGCTTATCGACGCTGTTGAAATAGATCAGCGGATCGCCCTGGGGCACGTCCCCAAAGGTATTCACGTAGGGTATCGTGCCTTCGTATACCAAGGCGTCGTCGTTATAGATCCTGACAGCCAATGGCGTCCCGATCGGCGCGCCCAGTTTCTCGAAAGTGGCGCGGTCGATGTTGGTCCAGACATTCCCGAACTGGACATCCAGGATCGGGATGGTGCCGGCGACCTTGCCGCCCGCGATACCGGGTTCCTGGTATTCAAGCGCAACCACCGTCGGTTCCAACGCAGGGCCCACTTGCTCGAACGTGATCTTGCCCGATGCCAGACGGGCAGCGGTATAGGAATAGATATCGCGGCCATGGAAGGTGTGCGAGTTCTCCGAACCCGGCAGCCGGTTGAACTCTTCGTCGATCTCGCGCAGGCCTGAAACGCCCAGCGCCTTCGACACCAGCGTCAGGGTACCGTTGTCTGGTGTGACGATGAAGTGGCCCGTCCCGGTCCTGAGCACGACCGAGCGCCGGTCGGTTCCGACGCCGGGGTCGACCACTGAAACGAAGACCGTGCCCGCCGGCCAGTAGGGCACCGTCGTGTTCAGCCGATAGGCCCCTTCCCAGATGTTGAAGGCCGGGATCTCGTGTGTCAGGTCCTCAAGCCTGAGTGTCGGGTCTACGGAGACCGCAACGCCCTTCATCGCCGAAACCGCGCCGTCCTTCAGACCGAAATCCGTCTGATAGACGACGATGCCGTTGGTGTCCGCTGCCCGGGCCTGTCCCGGGGCGTTGGTCAGCGCCATGGTGACAAGCAGTATTGCCGCCAGCGCGGCCAGGAACCGGTTGTGCCTCATGATCCTGCGTCCCCTTTTTGGTCGGTGAATTTCACCGATGCCTGCTTGCCCCACGGTCCGACTGCGTCGGGTGCCCGCGGGTCTGCCGGCATCGTTAGCGTTTCAGTGCGCAACTGTCAGACCGTAGACTAGCGTTTCGGCGGGCAACGGCCAACAGATGCCAACGGCATGATGATCGAACTGAATTGCTGGAACGAGACCTAGAGCAGGATCGAATTAGGTCCGACCATCGGAGCGGTTGCCGCCAGACCCCCTTCGACAAGCTCAGGACAGGCTTTCGTGTCGCGTCGTGTGCCACGCCGCTCCTCAGTGAGAGGGGAAATGGGTGTTTGAGATCATCGCACCATGACCTCACGCCTCAAGGAGGCGGCGAAGCCACCGGCACGAAGTCTCGTGCCTGGTGTGAGTCTAACTAAACCGATCGTGCTTTAGCACGCGACCCCGGACGCGAAGCGGGCGCGAACCTTTTCGCTGGTGAGCTCTCGATATGCATTGGCACCGATCCAACGCGCGGCGCGGGAATCGTCGGTCTTCAGGCGGGCCGCGACGCCGACCGCCGCGGCATTGAGGCCGGCCGAACGCTTGCCGATCTGGCGAAGCGCCCAGTTGGCCGCTTTCTTCACGAAATTGCGTTCGTCGGCGGCTTCACGTTCGATCGCTTCCAGGAATTGCATGAACGCCGCATCGTCCAGATCCTTGCCGTGCACGGCAAGGCACGCCATCAGCGCGAACCCAGCGCGTTTCACGAAGACCGCCCGCGCCACGCTCCAGGCCAGGGCCTTGGCCCGGGCAAAGGGCAACGTGCGCACAAGGTTGTTGCAGAACTGATCGCACAAGTCCCAGGAATCCAGGTCTTCGGCCCACGCATCGACCTCGGACTCATCGAGTTCGGCAGGAATTGCGATGAGAACGGCCAGAATGCGGGCTTCGTGGCGGCCACTGGCCCACAGTTCGTGGGCAAGGGCCGTATCCCGCCCGGTGCGGCGGGCAAGGCCGCGCAACGCAGTGACCGAGATTCCATAGGCATGCGCCGTCTTGATCCCGAACCGCGCCATGCCTGCGCGGTCCTTCTCGCTGCCCATGGCGGCCAGCGTTTCCAGAACCCCGTGGACGGTCCAGGAATTGTGCGCAACACGCCGCTTTCCCGTGCCGCTCACGGATCACTCTCAAGGCCGGCCCGACATCGCCTCGGGCAACAGTGTCGCTATCTCGGGTACCGCCACCAACAGCCCGACCGCAAAGATCATGATGATGAAGAAAGGCAATGCCGCCCGGGCGATGAAGCCCATGTCCTGGTTGGCCATGCCTTGCAGGACAAAGAGGTTGAATCCGATCGGCGGCGTGATCTGCGCCATCTCAACCACGATCATCAGATAGATGCCGAACCAGATCATGTCGAACCCGGCGGCGCGTACCATCGGTTCGATCACCGCCATGGTCAGCACCACGGCAGAGATCCCGTCCAGGAAACAGCCCAGCACGATATAGAACGCGGTCAGTGCGGCGATCAGCGCAAAGGCGGACAATTCCAGGTCAGAGATCCATACCGCAAGGGCGCGCGGCAACCCGGTAAACCCCATGGCCAGCGACAAGAACGCGGACCCCGCTAGGATGAAAGCGATCATCGACGTTGTCCGCGTCGCGCCCAGCAGCGAATCCATGAAGCTCTGCTTGTTCAGCGAGCCCTGCAGCCCCGACAGCACCAAAGCGCCCACGACCCCGAGAACCGCGGCTTCGGTCGCGGTGGCGATGCCGGCATAGATCGATCCCATAACGGCCAGGATCAGGATGATCACCGGCAACAACAGCAGGATCGCCTTCAACCGTTCGGCGACGGTGTGAGTCCGCTCTTGCTGGCCTATTCCGTCACGCCGGAGAAGTGCCCACACTGCGGTGTAACCCATGAACAGAAGGGCCAGCATGATGCCCGGCAGAATCCCCGCAATGAAGAGCTTGGCGATCGATTCGTTTACGGTGACGCCATAGATGATCAGCGTGATCGAGGGCGGGATCAAAAGGCCCAACGTGCCCGCCCCGGCCAGCGTTCCAACGATCATCCGCTCCGGATACTGGCGTTTGCGCAGTTCGGGGATCGACATCTTGCCGACCGTGGCGACAGTTGCCGCGGACGAGCCGGAGATCGCCGCGAATATCGCAGACCCCGCGATATTGACATGCAGCAGACCGCCCGGAAGCCGACTCATAAACGGGGTCAAGCCGCGAAAGAGATTCTCCGACAGACGGGTCCTGAACAGGATTTCGCCCATCCAGATGAACAGCGGCAGGGCGGTCAGCGACCAGGACGAGCTTGCCCCCCAGATGGTCGTGGCCATCGCATCGCCAACAGGTCTGCTGGTGAACAGGACCATGCCGATGGCCGCCACCCCTGTCAGGCTCAGCGCGACCCAGACTCCTGTCCCCAGGAAGAAGAACAGGATTAAGATGAAAGTGATTGTCAGCAGCAGTTCGTTCATGTGTCCCCTGCCATCTCTGCCGGCCTGACCTCTTCGTTTTCTTCGCGCGGCGTTCCGCCGGCCAGTGCCTTGACAAGGTTGTGCACAATGCAGATTGCCAGCATCAGGGCACCGAATGCCGGTATGGTCTGCGGAATCCAAAGCAGGATCGCGTCCGCGCCTTCGCTGCGGTCCTGCAGCTGCCATGAGACGTAGGTCATCTTGACCATGTAGAACGCGAGAAAAATGGAGAATGCGCTGCCCGCAAGCAGGCACCAAAGCTGCGCAAAATGCCGGCTGCGGCCGTGCAGCGCGTTGAGCAGCAGGCCGACGCGGATGTGTCCGTGGTTCTGAAACGTATAGGCCAGTGCCAGAAATCCGGTGCCCGCCATCGCATAGCCGGAAAACTCCGTCAGGCCCGGGATGTAGGCACCAATCAGGCGCGTGACGATGCTGGCAACAATGAAGACACCCATGGCAACCAGCAAGAACGCGGCCAGGTAGCCGCACGCCACGTAAAGCCGGACCAGCCAGCGGTCGAGCTTAACGAAAAACGCCATGTTCAGCGTCTGCCTGCGGGCGTGAAACAAAACGGCCCAAGGCCGCCGGGAAATGGCACTGTCATGACGGTCAGTTGATTCCGAGTAAGTGTCCCAACCGCACGGGGCGCCGCTGAGGCACGGCGTGTGCGGCGGCCAGTCTGTCACATTGGGCAGGATGCGTCGATTCCCCCATTGACCGCCAGAACGAAAGGCATCGGCGCATCGACGTTACCGATCGGCGACGGACGGATCATATGCATCCGCGACCATGCGGATCGCAGTGATGATGTCGTAGACCGGCAGCCCCGTCGCCGCGACAATATGGTCGCGATAGGGCGAAAGGTTGGTGCATTCCAATAGTATCGCGGCAAGCCTGGGCTCGCACGCCACCAATTGGCGTGCCGCGGCAACCGCATCGGCCGTCGCGCGTTCCGGATCCATCTCCGGCCGGTCCTGGGAAATCACCGGAAAAAGCTCGGTCCCCTCTTCAAGCCCCTCCACCACCAGCGGCCCGTCCGCGCCGGCTCCGAAATGCAACGGCGACAGCGCACGGGAATCAAACGTCAGGACGCCAAGCGCCGCCGCCGGGCCGTACAGCGAGCGAAGCCACGGTACCAATACCAACGCAGACGCCAGAACCGGAACGGTGCAGACGGTCGACAGCCGGTCCTGCAGGCCGCCAAGAAATCCGCAGCTTGTTGCAATCAGATCGGCCCCTTCCGACTCCAGTTCGCGCGCCGCGGTCACAATGGCGTCGGCCACGGTCGCGGGCGGCCCGGTATCCCGGACCACGGCCCCGACACGGGCACTTGTCACGCTGCGGTACAGAACCGGAAACAAAAAGCTGTCCGGATTGCCGATATCGCCACGCAGACGCGGAAACCGGGTCGCCAACATCACGACGCCCAGGCAGAAGCCGGGTTCGTCGCGGCGGGTATCGGCGGCTTCGGGGCCTATGATATGTCTCCGGGCAACTTGATGCACATCATGGGGTCGCAGTCGGCAAACGGCTGTAATCGCGGCCGATTAGGACACCGAGCGCCCACAGATGCAACCGCCCGCAGAATCCGCCAGCGACCATGTCGTCGCCGACCAGAGTGGCATTGCGGCATTTCTGGCCTCCCCCGACACCTACGGGCCGGATGTGGATCACGTCCACCAGATCGACACCCATGGCGCGATGGTCTTCCTGGCCGGCAACCGCGCCTACAAGGTCAAGCGCGCGGTCAAGTTCCCGTATATGGATTTTTCCACCCTGGCCCTACGGCAGGCGGCTTGCGAAAAGGAGATCGTCGTCAACCGCCGAACCGCGCCGGATTTGTATCTGGGCGTCGTTCCGGTCGCCAGGCAGAACGACGGGAGCCTGGTGCTGAACGGCGCCGGCAAGCCCGAAGAGTGGGCACTGGCGATGAAGCGGTTCGCCCAAAAGGACATGTTCGACCGGATGGCCGACTCTGGCCGACTCACGCCCGAACTGATGCGCGCGGCCACGGACGCGATCGCGTCCTTCCACGACGACGCCCGGCAGGTTCAGGACAAGCTTGGCCTCCGCTGGGTCGTTGAGGAGAACATCGCCGAGTTGAAGGAACGACCCGACCTGTTCCAGGCGACTTCCGTGACCGCGTTCGAGGAACAGGCAACCGCAATGGTCGAGCAGGTCCAGCCGATCCTGTCGGCCCGCGCCAAGGCCGGACGCGTGCGGCACTGTCACGGCGACCTTCATCTGAGAAACCTGGTCCTATTCGAGGGCAGGCCGATTCTGTTCGACGCCATCGAATTCAATGACGCGATCGCATTCATCGATGTTTTGTACGATCTGGCCTTTCTTTTGATGGACCTTGATATGCGGGGCCTGTGGGATCTCGCCAACCAGTGTCTGAACCGCTACCTGCAACACCGGGATGAATTGGAAGGCCTTGCGGCATTGCCTCTTTTCCTGTCCACCCGGGCCGCCGTGCGCGCCAAGGTCAGCGCCAGCGCCGAAGCAAGCCAGCAGGACACGGCCAGTCGCGAGGCCATGCGTCGCGAGGCGACGCGCTGTTTCGAGGCCGCCATGCGTTATCTCGAACCGGCCGGTCCCGACCTGCTCGCCATCGGTGGGCTGTCCGGCACCGGCAAGACCACGCTTGCCCGTACGCTCGCGCCCGCACGTGGCCGGCCGCCCGGCGCCGTTCACTTGCGAACGGACCTCCTGCGCAAGCAACTGTGGGGCGGCGGCGAATTCGACCGCCTGCCGCAGGAGGCTTACACGCCCGAAATCACCGAAAAGGTCTATGCGGAGTTATTGTCGCGCGCGGCCACCGCCCTGGCGGCCGGGCAGTCCGTGATTGCCGATGCGGTCTGGCTGAAACCCCAGGAAAGGGCGGCGGTGCAATCGGTCGCAGAGCGTGCAGGTGTCCCGTTTCGCGGCCTTTGGCTTAGCGCGTCGGAGGCAACGCTGACGGGGCGTGTGGCAGCACGGACGGGCGATGCGTCCGATGCCGATGCGGCGGTGGTCAGGCTGCAGCACGGGCTTCCGACGGGAAGGATCGTGTGGGAAGAGATCGATGCCGGCGGCTCCGCCGCGGATGTCGCGCAGGCGGCAGGTGCCGCGTTGGGACGGTCTCGGTGATACTGGCCGCGCCGATCCCGGGCGCCGGCTTGCAGGAGCATGCCTGATGCGGGAATCGGACGCCTGGGTCACCGGCGATAATGCCGCCCTGTTGACGGACCTCTACGAACTGACGATGGCGCAGGCCTATTTCGACCAGGAAATGGCCGAAGAAGCAGTCTTCAGCCTGTTCGTGCGACGGCTCCCGGAAACCCGCAACTATCTGCTGGCCTGCGGCCTGGAAACGGTGCTGGACTTCCTGGAACGCACCCATTTCACCGACGACGCCATCGCCTACCTACGGGATCAAAGGCTGTTCGGGGATGCGTTTCTCGACCGGATGAAGTCGTTTCGGTTCTCGGGCGATGTCTATGCCGTGCCGGAAGGCACGCCTGTGTTCGAAAACGAGCCGATCCTGGAAGTCGTCGCCCCGATCACGGACGGCCAGATCGTCGAAACCTTCGTGATGAACCAGATCGCGCTGCAGACGGTACTGGCGTCAAAGGCAGCGCGGGTCGTGAAGGCGGCGGCGGGGCGCACAGTGATCGACTTCGGTGCACGCCGCATGCATGGCGTCGACGCGGCGGTCAAGGCGGCTCGCGCCTTCCACATTGCCGGCGTGAACGCGACGTCGAACGTCCTGGCCGGCCGGCTGTACGGCGTCCCGATCGCGGGCACCATGGCGCACAGTTTCGTAGAATCCTTCGACCGCGAGGCCGACGCGTTCCGCGCCTTCATGGCCAGCTATCCCGATACGGTCCTGTTGATCGATACCTACGACACCCTTGCCGGGGTCCGGAAAGTGGTCGAGATCGCAAGAGCGGCCGGCCCGGATTTCAAGGTTCGGGCCGTGCGCTTGGATTCCGGTGACCTGATCGCATTGTCGCGACGTTGCCGTGAAATCCTCGACGAGGCGGGCCTTGGCCACGTGGGGATCTTCGCCAGCGGCGGACTGGACGAAAACGTGATCGCCGCGATCGTCGCCGCCCAGGCCCCGATCGACGGTTTTGGCGTGGGAACCGCCATGGGCGTCTCCGAAGACGCGCCGGGCCTGGACATCGCCTACAAGCTTTGCGCCTATGCCGGGCAAGGCCGCCTCAAGCTGTCCACCGGCAAGCCGATCCTGCCGGGCCGCAAGCAAGTGTTCCGTCTGGAAGATGGCG
>CAJIAA010000099.1_pt1 | contig 19626 bp, 24 predicted proteins | sample 9199011 | NCBI WGS metagenome assembly CAJIAA01 (sample SAMEA7708266, study PRJEB35096) | sediment metagenome | biome: marine neritic benthic zone biome [ENVO:01000025]; feature: sediment [ENVO:00002007]; material: shallow marine sediment [ENVO:03000034] sea grass bed [ENVO_01000059] ...
ACGACGGCGACGACGCGATCACGATCGCGGTCAGGGACACCGGCGTCGGCATGGCGCCGGAAGAGATGGCGACAGCTCTGTCGCCGTTCAGTCAGGTCAACGGATCGCTGACGCGTCCACAGCAGGGCGCGGGCGTCGGATTGCCGCTGGCCGCCACCATCGCACGCCTGCACGACGCGACCTTGGCAATGGACAGCACGCCCGGCGAAGGCACCCGCGTGACGATCACCTTCCCGGCGGCCTGCCGGGCAACGTAACCCGGTCGCCAGGCGCGTCCGTCGACGCGTCAGCGGGCACTGCCGTTATCGATGCGGGAAGAATGGTGCCCCCGGGGAGACTCGAACTCCCACTCCGTTGCCGGAAACAGATTTTGAGTCTGCCGCGTCTACCAATTCCGCCACAGGGGCGCCGTCAAGCCGGCGGCCCTTTATGGGTACGAACCGGAAAAGGGTCAAGGGCGTTAGGTCTGCTGATCGGCGGTGAATTGGTCGGCGAACCGGTCCCGGATCTCCAAGACGTCTTTCAGGTTCTCCATCAGAACGTCAACCAGCTTTGGGTCGAAATGCTTACCGCGCTCGGCCCGCATATGCGCGATCACATCGTCCAGGGGCCAGGCCTTCTTGTATGGCCGGTCGCACCCCAAGGCATCGAAGACGTCGGCCACCGCGGTGATCCGGCCGAAGATGTGGATCTCCTCGCCGGCCTTGCCGGCGGGGTATCCCGACCCGTCCCATTTTTCGTGGTGCTGCTGCGCGATCGTCGCGCCGGCCCGGATCAGTTCGTGTTCGGATTCTTTCAACATCGCGTAGCCCATTAGGGCGTGGTTCTGCACGATGCCCCATTCCTCGGACTCCAGCTTGCCGGGCTTGTTGAGGATCATGTCCGGCACCCCGATCATGCCTACGTCGTGCAGCGGCGATGCCGCCCGCAAGACCTGCGCCTCCTCGGGATCCAGCCCATAGCCCAGCGCCAGAACCTTGGATATCTCGGCCACGCGCCTGACGTGATTGCCGGTCTCGCGCGAACGGGTCTCGACCGCTTCGCCCAGCCGGTAGATCATCTCCCGCTGGGCGCGCTCGTGCTCCTCGTTCATCTGGATGTTTTCGAATGCCACGCCCACGTTGCGGGCAAAGACTTCTATCAGGTGCCGATACGGCGCCTCGTCGGTGGCGACGTCGGTCAGATATACGATGTAGTTCAGGCCCGATCTGGTTCGGAAATTGCGCACTATCCTGTTGCCAATGCGGACCGTGCCTTCATCCTTGATCGCGGTCTCGAAATCCTCGAGGACCTGGTGCGGCAGCATCGGGCGACGATCGATCCCGACCTGTTCGGTGAACCGGCCGGTCCCTGCCACCACATCGATGGCCGGGCCCCTGCAGACCGCGGCGATGCCGCTGGTCTGCGCCACGTTGCCGCCCTGGTCCAGGTAGATCAGGGTTGTCAACTGTTCCAGGACGCCCTGCGCAAACTGGCCCATCGACCGTCGCTCGAATATTGTCGATGTAGCATCGATCACCTGTTCCAAGGCGCGTTTGTTGGATTGCAGCGCAACGACGTTTCGGTATGCCTTAAGCGCCGCATGCATCGCAATGTACAGGCGGTCGCCGCACAGCGTGTCCTGGCCCGCATGCTCGCTGACGTCGTAATCCGTGATCAACCGGCGGTCGATTGACGCACCGGATCGGTTTTTCCGCACGACGATCCGGACGTTGTGGTCGTCGGCGACGTCGCGGACGAATCGGACGAACTCCAGACCGGCCTCGTCGGTTTCCACATCCGCATCCACAAGGATGACCGCAGTGTCGGGATGCTCTTGGATCAGTTGTTCCGCATCTGTCGCTGAGTTGGCGCAGAGGATTTCCAGTCCGCGACCGGAATAGCCGAATCCCGTCAATTCGGCGCTGACGGCTTCGCAGGCCGCCCGGTCTTCGACCACGATCATCACCTTCCAAGAACCCTCGGTACCCGCGGATGGCGCCGCGCGGATCTCGTCGGAATGAAAGGCGTAGTCGTGCTGATACGCGGAATTCATCGATCCTGTTCCCTGTCAATCAGCCCCAGTCGTTGGGCCGAGCCGGCGCTGGTCAAGATGGAACCCCGGCCCGTATTTCCTATCGGAAACAGATTGAGATCTTCTTGATGGCGGCGAGCCCATAGCCCTACCGCCGCCACATCTTATGAACTTCTTGTGAGTCCGTTCTTGGAATTGCGCAGGTCAAGCCCCATATGCGGATGGTTAACAAATTGCGAACGCAACGGGATAAGGATTGGATTATGTCCTGCCTGACGCAACAAAGATCGATATCCGGTGCCGCCGCCTTGCTGGCGGGCATGTCGGTTTGGGGCCTCGTCCTGATCGCCCTCTCCACGCTTCCGCTGGACGCAGGCGGCTACACGGGGGTCTTTTCCCCCACCGGGCTGCTGACGGCCACGGCGCAGCCGCACGAACCCGGCATCGTCTTCGAACGCCAGCTCCTGCCGGTCGACTAAGGGCGGGCCCCGGCCGCTTTACCGGAACGCTAGGTCCGGTGCGCGCATTTGGTTATAACCGCGCAGTCTCTTCCAGGTTTCCGCGCGGGCAATGTCACTGACCGACACCATCAACGGACCTCTCAGGCGCCTCTACGACTGGACCATGGGCCTCGCCGCCCATCGCCATGCGGTGGGGTGGCTGGCGCTGATTGCGTTCCTGGAAAGCTCGGTATTCCCGATTCCACCCGACGTGATGATCATTCCCATGGTCCTGGCAGCACGGGATCGGGCTTGGGCGATCGCCGCCGCGGCAACGCTCGCCTCCGCGGCCGGCGGGCTGTTGGGTTTCTTCATCGGATACGAACTGTACGATCTGATCGGCCGGCCGATCATCGAGTTCTACGGCTATGGCGAGAAGTTCGCGACCTTCCAGTCCTGGTACACTGCCTGGGGCGCCTGGATCGTCGCCGCCGGCGGTTTCACGCCGATCCCCTACAAAGTCATCACTATTGCCAGCGGCGTGGCTGACATGGACCTTGCCACCTTCACGGTGGTTTCGATCGTCAGCCGGGGCGCGCGCTTTTTTCTGGTTGCGGCCCTGCTGTTCGCCTTCGGGCCGCCAATCCGCTCCTTTATCGAACGGCGCCTTGGCCTGCTCGCGCTGTTGCTGTTCGCCGGGATTCTTGGAGGGTTCCTCGTGATCGGCCTGGTGATGTAGGCGCCTGCCGCCTGCGCGATTCGGTCGCGATGCGCTCGCGCGGACGATCGAACCGGTCTATATGTCGGGCATGGCTGTTTTGACACTGGACCGCCTGATCGACCGAACGCTTCCCGCGGCGCCGCTTCTGCTGCTGGCCGCCAGCGCCGGCGTTCTGGGCACGGCCTATGTTTTCCAATACGGTTTCGGCATCCAGCCCTGCAAACTGTGCCTGTATCAGCGGATCCCCTGGTGGAGCCTTGGCGGGCTTGCTTCAGCCATGATCCTGGTGCGCGGCCAGACGGGCTGGCTGCGCGCTGGGCTCTGGCTCGGCGCCCTGCTGATGCTGGCCAACGCGGGGATTGCCGGCTATCACGTAGGCGTCGAGCAGGCCTGGTGGGCCGGACCGACCTCGTGTTCTGCGCCCACCGGCGGCGCCCTGACGTTTGATGAGCTGAAAAGCCAGATCCTTTCCGGCCCGGTCGTGCGCTGTGACAAGATCCCGTGGCAACTGTTCGGCGTCTCGATGGCCGGCTACAACCTTGTCCTGTCCCTTGGTGTCGCGGGTTTCGCGTTGGCGGCGGCGTTGCGGCCAGCAACTGGGCGCCGGTCGTGACGCTCGGCCCGCGCTACCTTCCCGGCGACCCCCAGCCCGCCGCAGCGCTGGACCGCATGATCCGCGTCGACCATGCCGGCGAACTGGGCGCGGAACGGATCTACGAGGGCCAGATCGCGGTCCTGGGAAGAGGGCCGAAGGGCAACGTCTTGCGCCATATGGCCGAACAGGAAAAGGCGCACAAGCAAGCCTTCGACGAGATGCTGCCGCGGCGGCGTGTCCGGCCAACAGTGTTTGCACCCTTGTGGCACGTTGCAGGATACGCGCTGGGGCGCGCCACCGCCGGCATGGGTGAGGCCACGGCCATGGCCTGCACAGTCGCCGTGGAGGAGGTCATCGACGAGCATTACGCGGACCAGGCCGAAAAGTTGCGCGCGCTGGGCGGCGAGGAGGCGCTGGTGCAGACCATCGAACGTTTTCGAGCCGAGGAACTGGAGCATCGCGACCTGGCCATCGATCACGGCGCCGAGCAAGCACCCGGCAACCCGGTACTGTCGGCGGCGATCAAGGCAGGGTCGAAGGTCGCAATCTGGCTCAGCGAGCGGTTCTGACGCCGGCGCCGGCGTTTAGTAGTCCAGTTCGCTATCCCAGTAGAGATAGTCGCGCCAGCTCTCGTGCAGGAAGTTCGGCGGAAACGCACGGCCGTTCTGCTGCAATTGCCAGGTCGTCGGCTGCTCGGGCCGGCGGCGCGGCGCCATATGCGCCTCCTGCGGGGTCCGGCCACCCTTCTTGAGATTGCAAGGCGCGCAGGCGGCGACGACGTTTTCCCAGGTGGTGTGGCCGCCTCGGCTGCGGGGTATGACATGGTCGAACGTCAGTTCCTGCGCCGGAAAGGCAGTGGCGCAGTAGACGCAACTGAACCGGTCGCGCAGGAAGACGTTAAACCGGGTGAAGGCGGGGCGGGTCGCGGGCTGAACGTATTCCTTCAGCGAAATAACGCTGGGCAGCCGGATCGCCATCGAAGGACTGTGGACCGTCTCCTCATATTCGGAAACGACATTCACCCGGTCCAGCACCACCGCCTTGATCGCGTCCTGCCAGTCCCACAATGACAGCGGGAAGTAGCTGAGCGGCCGGAAGTCGGCGTTCAGTACCAAGGCGGGGCAGTCGGACAGGCCAGCCGTCACGGCGATCTCTCCAGACCCCGGTCCGATTGCCGGCCGCCGGGCACGGCGCGGGTCGGGGCCCCAGTTCAGGTCGCAATATTGTTAGCGGATGTCCGCCAACGCCACAAGATATGGTGCGACCAATGGTTCCGCATTCTACAGACCTTAATAAACCATTGTTTCGATTTTGTTTAACCCAGGATTCCCTGGAGAAAAGCAATTCCCGCCGCGACGCCAGCCGGATCGATTCCGTGCGGCAGGCCCGGGCGGATCATGGTCTCAACCTCAAAACCATTTTCCGTCAGTACCTTGGCGGCCAACGGCGTGCACTGAACCGGCACGATCTCGTCGGCCTCGCCATGCACCAGCAGAACCGGCGACCGGGACCGGACTTCCGCCGCGAAGCTCTCGGCACCGACCAGCATGCCGGAATAGCCCAGGATGCCGGCCACCGGCGACGCCCGCCGGGGCCCGACGAACAGGCTCATCATCGTCCCCTGGCTGAAGCCGACCAGGGCCGTTTGCCCCGCCATCAATCCGGTTTCCGCAAGCAGATCGTCGATATAGCCGTCCAGAATCGGCGCGGAGGCCTGAGCACCGGACAAGATCGCCTCGGACGACCGGTCCAGCAGCGAAAACCACTGGAAACCGAAAGGCGCCATGTCGCAGGGATAGGGCGCGTTCGGCGCCACGAACAGGGCCGTCGGCAAGGCCTCGGCCATTTGCGGCGCCAGGCCGATCAGGTCGTTGCCGTCGGCGCCCAGACCATGCAACAGGATCACCAGGCGTTCGGCGACGGCGCCCGACGCGGGTCCGAACCGCGGGCCGTCCAGTTTGAAGAAATCATGCATCGATCCGACCTCGGTCCGGTTCGTCGTGTTGCCGCAGTCCTGCGCGCATCATGGCGCCCCCTTGTAGTAATGCCACAGAAACAGCGCGCCAACACCGCGCCAGGGCGCCCAACGCGCGACCATCTCCCTGGTCGCCTTACCGGCCGGCCGGTCGGCCAGACGCTTCAGCCGCCGCAGGCCCTCCTGAAGGGCAAGGTCGTCGGCGGGGAAGACATCGCGCCGGCCCAGCGAGAACAGCAGGTAGACTTCGGCCGTCCAGCGTCCGATCCCCTTCAGATCCACCAGGGCCGTCACGACCGCGTCATCTTCCAGTTCCGCGATATGATCCGGATCCAGCCGCCCGTCCAGCGCGGCATGGGCAATCCCGCGTGCGTAGGCAATCTTGGGCCGGCTGAGCCCTGTCGCCCGCAGCGTGTCATCATTCAGCTCCAGAAACAGGCCTGGCGGCATTGGATCGGCAAGTGCGGCAAGCCGTGCGCGAATTGACGCCGCCGCGGACGCGGAGATCTGTTGAGCCGCGATGATCTCCAACAGTCCCGGGAAACCTTCCGCGCGCACCCGCGGTTTCGGATAGCCCACCAGCGCCAGACCGGCTGCGACATCGCTGTCGAACGACGCCAGCACGTCAAGCCCGCGGATGATGGTTTCCTGGTCCATGGCCGTTGACTTACACCGCCGGGCTCGGGCTTATCCAGCCCCATGACCGCCGTATTCCGCTTTGCGCCAAGTCCGACCGGGCTGTTGCATTTGGGCCATGCCTATTCCGCCCTGTTCACCTGGTCCGAGGCAGCCGCTGCCGGCGGACGTTGCCTGCTGCGGATCGAGGACATCGACCTTGGCCGATGTCGCCCCGAATTCGAGACAGCCATTGCCGAAGACCTGGCTTGGCTGGGCCTGACATGGGAAACGCCGGTCCGGCGGCAGTCCGCGCACATGGAGGACTATCACGCCGCCCTGGATAGGCTGGCGGGGATGGACCTGCTGTATCCCTGCTTTTGCACCCGAAAGGAAATCCAGGCCGAAATCGCCGCCGCGCCCAGCGCGCCGCATGGGCCCGACGGCCCGCTGTACCCCGGCACCTGCAAACGGCTGAGCCAGGCGGAACGCCAGGCACGCCTTGACGCCGGGGACGCGTACGCGTTGAGGCTGCACATGGACCGGGCGGCGGCCTTGAGCGGATCACTATCCTTCACCGACGCGCGCGCGGGCACGGTTGCCGTCGATTCCGCCGGCTGCGGCGACGTCGTTCTGGCCCGCAAGGACGTGCCGACCAGCTACCACCTCGCCGTCGTGGTGGACGATGGCCTTCAAGGCGTCACCCATGTCACCCGCGGCGAGGACCTGCTGTTCGCAACCCACGTCCACAGGGTTCTGCAGGCGGTTCTGGAACTGCCGGAACCGGCCTACCATCACCATCGTCTGCTGCTGGACGACGCGGGCAAGCGCTTCGCCAAACGCAACAAGGCGGTGACTTTGCAGGAATTGCGCGCCCAGGGCGGGTCGCCTGATGACATCCGCCGGATGATCGGCCAAGGCGGCGGCTAACCGTCGCGGTCCAACGCTCGCAGGATTTCGGCGTAGTCCGGCTCGTCGGCGGGGGTCAGCAGGCCGTGGCGCAGAAAGAAATCGATCAGCACCACGGCGCAGTTCGGTTTGAATGCGTCGGTTTCGCGCACCAGGGCCATCACCTCTTCGGCGCGCATCAGGAAGAACGCGGCGATCTCGCCGTCCGTGTTGCGCGGCACCATCTCATCCGGCACCTCCAGGTCGTAGCAATACAGACGGTCCGGTTTGACGCGGACGGCATCCGGTTGCTCGTTGTAGGTGATGTGGCCCGCTGCCCGTGCCGTGCGTGCAACCGCCTGGGGCAGCGCCGCCTCTTCGGCGCTTTCCTTGATCACGTTTTCCATCAGGCCAAGCCCGTGCGGCTGTCCGCCGGCCACCGTGTTGTCCAGCAGGCCGGGATGGTTCGGCCGGTCATCCGAGCGGCGGGCGATCCACAGGTAAAGTCCATCGGGGCGACGGACGTAGCCATTGACATGGACGCCATAGGATCGGAATCCGAAATAGGGCATCAACGCCCGTTCCGCCAGCAGGACCGGCGACGCCTCCCACTCGTTCTTGACCGCATACAGTTCGTTCCGCCAGCCATGGATGGCCCCCTGGCCTTGCAGCGCCGCACCCACCGCGGCCAGCGCCGCCGTGCGGTCGTCCGGCGCCGCAAGCCCGGGGGCCAGCGCGACGGCGCGGTCCGAAACCCGGAACAGCTCGGGCCAGGGCGCCAGGTGGTCGAGAAAGGCCCGCGCGATCCAGCCGAAGCGTTCGTCCCCGATCAGTAAGGGAAAGAACCCCGAGAAGTCCGCGTTGTTGCAGGCGGCAATGCGATCCAGATAGCCCATTCTGCCTCGCATAGACGAGCACCCGGCCCGGGCGCAAGCGTCCCGTCGGTCAACCGTCCACCTTCTCGGACATCAAGACGGCGCGCACGCCCCAGATCTGGCGCATCGATGCCGCGACATGCGCCGCGGTCGCAGGCTTCAGACCGGGCACTTGGATGTCGACTGTCTGGTCCCGGCCATCGGACGAGACCGCCGCGTGCCAGCGGGTCGGCACCATGCCGCGCTTGGCGAACAGCGCCGTCAGCCGCGGCATCAAACCGGGGTCGGCGGCGCCGTGCACGGCGTAACACGCAGTGGGAAAACTGGGTTGTCTAAGCGGTAGGGAACGCGCGGGGGCGCGTTCAGTGGGATTCGGAGACGACATGACACTCACCATCAGCCAAGTGGGATCCAACGAATTGCGCAGTGACCCGGCCCTGGAACAGGACCGGGGCGCTAATTCGCCGACCCGGGCTGGATGCGCGGTGTGTCGTCATGGGATCAGTCTTATCCGGCCGCACGGCGGCGTGCAAGCCTGACGCGGTATCAGAACCAGAACAGCGGCTCGCGGGAAATCCGATGCACGCCCGCAGCGGCAAGCACCGGAACCAACGCGATCGCAAAAGTCAGAACCGGCCGCACCACACCTTCCAGCCCGGCCCTGGACGGCAACAGGGCGCCGGACAGGCGTCCGGCAAGAAACACCGGCAACAGCATCGGCAGGGCGGAAAGTTCGACATCGCCGGTTTGCATCAGACCGGCAACCAGCGCCACGAGCGGAAGGCCCGCGCCAAGCTGCCCGCTGGCGGCGAAGGCCAGACCGGTGGGCGGCCATGCCAGTGCGAAGAACCCGAGACATGCCGCGGCGAGCGCGGCGGCCAGTTGGGCCCCACCGGTCGAACCCGACAGGACCACCAGCATCGACACCCCCAGTGCCGCGGCGCACAGCATCGCAGCCGGGCCGGCCGCCTGGCCCGAAGGCCGGTCGAGCGAAACCAGGATACCGGCGGACAGCGCCCAGAGGACCGCCAGCCGTAGCGTCGCCGGACCGTCGCCGCCGGTCAATGCGGGCCACCCGATCCAGGCGGTGATCGAAAAGGTTGCCGCGAGTATGGCAAAGATGCGCATGTTGCGACCGGCGCGGCCGAGATCCAGGGCAACGCCCACGGCGATCCCAGCCACCGCGATGACGGACAACTTGTGCACCGCCGCCAGCGGCGGCCAGGCGGGCAAACCCATCACCGCGATGTCGCCGGCCAGGAAGCCAAGGCCGATTCCCGCGCCGGCAAGCGCAGGGCCGGCGCCGCGGCCACCGGCCAGGCGCAGTGCCGCCGAAGTAAGCAGCGCCACCACCATCGGCAGGGCCAGGGACTGAAACGCGGGATTGCTGAACCAATCGTCGTAGAACATTGGGCCCCCTCAAGCGACAGTCAGCAGGTGCAGGACAAGCGACAGGGTGATCACGGACAAAGCGGTCGAAATCAGCACCGTCGAGGAAGCCCTTCCCTCGCCGACCCCGTAGCGGTTGGCGAAGAGAAAGGCGTTCACCCCCGCCGGCTGTGCCGCCAGCACCACCGCCACCGCCCCCCACAGCGGGTCGACGCTGAACACGACGAATGCAAACACCCAAACGATCGCGGGAAAGACCAGGATCTTCAGAGACGTCAGGACGAGGCAGTGGGCGATATTGCCGAAGATCCGATACCGGAACAACGACGCGCCCACCGCGAATAGTGCGCAAGGCGGCACCGACCGCGACAACAGTTCCGCCATTTGATCGACCGGCGCCCAGATCGACAGGTTCAGCAAATTGAACCCGAGGCCGACCAACAGGCCGACGAAGATGGGGTTGGTCATCAGGCCCTTCAGAACAAGCCACGGCAGGCTCCACAGATTTGCCTCGCGCCGCTTCGCCACTTCCAGAAGGATGGTGATGGTTGGGAGCATGATGGGGCCGTGAATCGAAATGATCAGAAACAGCGGCACCGCCCCGGCTTCGCCAAACGCCGTCAGAACGATCGGTAAACCCAACAGAACCGCATTGCTGTAGCCCGCCGCGGCGCCGGAGATCGTTTGTCCGCCCAGGTCCTGCGCGAAAAAGAACCGCGCGACGATCATCCCGCAGGCAAAGACCGTCATCAGCCCCAGATAGTAGGCCGCAAGAAAGCCGAGCGGCAAAACGTCGGGAAGCGTCGTGGTCGCAAGGACCCGGAACAACAGCACCGGAATGGCGAAGCTGAAAACGTACTTGGTTAAGCCGTCATTGGCCTGTTCGGAGAACCAGCCGGTCCAAGACGCGCCGTATCCCAGCGCCACCAGTCCGAAGACCGGAAGCACGATGCCGACCACCGCTTCCATGGGATCTGACCACCGAATATGGTTAACGAACTCGGCCAAAATGGCCCTGTTTCCGGGCGGTTGCAACCGTCGGGAAAGGTGACTATATCGTTGCGCCGATATTGCCCCGACCCCATGTTTTGTGTGATGATAGAAGCGCGTCGCAAGCGCGCCGTATGGAGAGTTTGGATGTCTGATCTTTGGGCCTTTGGTCGTCGACCTTCGTGCATGGTGCGCTACCGCCATGGTGGCTATAGCGCAATCTATCCACGCGGTAACCCGCTACTCAGCGATGAGGCAGGGGCCTATGTGGCGTTAACCGCAAAAGGCGAAATCGCGGCCGAGCCGCTATTGGAGGCAAGGGTCGAAGGTGGGAAATCCGACAATATCCTCTCCTTCCCGGGCGGCCATGCCCGTAAGGCCCGCCAGGGGTCCGGACGGGGGAAATCCCGGCCCGGCCCGGCCAACGCGACCGTCCACCCGAAGGACTAGGCATCCGCCCCAGGATGTCCGGTTAACATGGCCGCACCGGCAGAAGCACCGCCCGGGCGGACCAGGAAAGACCGTACCCCAACCATCAAAGCCCTGAACCGCCTGGTGTCCCAGGCGACCGCAAGCCTGGGCGAGGTTCTGGCGCCGGCCGGGCGGATTGATCCGGCCGCCATGGAACGGCATCAGGGGGCCGCCCACGCCTTGTCATGGGCCGCCACCTATCAAGCGGCCCTGGAACAGCTGGACCGCTGGGCGGCCGGCCGCGAGGCGGCGGGCGGCCTGAGTGCCGCCGAAGCGCTGATCTGCGACATCGGCTTCGGTGAGTATATCCAGCAGATCCTGCACGGTATTCCGCTAAGCCAGAGCGAGATCGCCCGGCCCGTCGATTGGCAGGCCGACCCGGATTTGTGCACGGAATTGGCCGCGGCTCATGACGCGGCCGGCGCCGACCTGCCCGCGGAACGGCGCGCCTTGGCCGACATTTTGGATGCTGAAGGAACGCCCGCACCGGGTCCGCACGGGGCCGAGGAGGACCTGATCAGGGACCAGTTCCGGCGGTTCGCCGCGGCGGAAGTCGCACCCCGGGCCGGTGACTGGCATGCGACCGACAGCCTGATCCCCACCGACCTGATAGCCGCCCTGGCGAATCTCGGCGTTTTCGGCCTTACGCTGCCGGAAACCTATGGAGGCGCAGGCCTGGGAAAGACGGCGATGTGCATCGTCAGCGAGGAACTGAGCCGCGCCAGCCTGGCCGTTGGCTCACTGGCCACCCGCTCGGAGATCGCTGCCGAGCTGATTCTGGCCAACGGGACCGAAAGCCAGAAGGCCCGGTTCCTGCCGGGCATCGCCGCCGCCGAGATCATCCCGACCGCTGTCTTCACCGAACCGGAGGCCGGTTCGGACCTGGCCGCGGTGCGCACCCGGGCGAGGCGCGACGGCACCGTCTATCGTATCGACGGCGCGAAGACCTGGGCCACCCACGCCGGCCGCGCCGACTTGATGACGGTCCTGGTGCGGACCGGACCGGCCGAAGCCGGCCACCGTGGCCTGTCGATCCTGTTGGCCGAGAAGCCCCGCGGCAGCGCCGAGGAACCCTTCCCCGTCGACGGGCTGACCGGCGGCGAGATCCCGACGCTGGGCTATCGCGGCATGAAGGAGTACAGCTTGGCCTTCGACGGTTTCCCGGTACCGGCGGACAATCTGCTTGGCGGTGTCGAGGGCGAGGGGTTTCGCCAATTGATGGCCACGTTCGAGACGGCGCGGGTTCAGACCGCGGCACGCGCCGTTGGGGTTGCCCAGGCGGCGCTGGACGAGGGCCTGTCCTATGCCCGCGACCGGCGTCAGTTCGGTAAGCCGTTGATCGCTTTCGCCAGGATTGCCGACAAGCTGGCCATGATGGCCGTTGAAACCGCAATCGCCCGGCTGCTGACCCTGGCCGCGGCCGAAGCGAAGGAATCCGGCCGGCGCGCCGACATCGAGGCAGGCATGGCCAAGCTGCTCGCGGCGCGGGTGGCCTGGGCCAATGCGGACAGCGGCGTGCAGATCCACGGCGGAACCGGCTATGCCGAGGAGACCCGCGCCGCCCGTCTGCTGGTCGATGCGCGGATCCTGTCGGTCTTCGAGGGCACGGCGGAGATCCAGGCGGGCATCATCGCCCGCGGTCTGATCGGGCGACGCAATTGATCTGGCGCGGCGTCGCGGTTCTGCTGCTGCTGGGACTTCTGACCGCCGGTCCGGGTCCCGGATGGGCGGAAACCGTACGGGTCTGCGGCCTCGGCCAACCGGTGGCGGCAGAGCATGGCGAAAGGCTGCGCCGGTTCGCCGAGCGGATCGGGTTGGAACGCATCGAGGCCTTCGTGCGCATCGCCAGCACCGTTTACAGAACCGGCGCTCTACCGGATTGCTATCTCACCAAGAATGAAGCCCGGGACGAAGGTTGGCGCCGCGGCCGCGATCTGTGGCGCCACGCACCCGGTGCGGCGATCGGCGGTGACCGGTTCTATAATCGCGAGCGGCGTCTTCCGGCAACCCACGACGGCGCCTATCGCGAGGCCGATCTCGATTATCAGGGCGGACGACGCGGCGCGCGGCGGATGGTCTTCGTGCGCGGTTCGGAAGGGCGCTGGCTGCAGTGGATTACATTGGACCACTATCGCAGTTTCATGCGCGTCCCGGCCCCTGCCCGCTGACCGTTGGGCCGTCCATTGTGACCAACCCGACGACAGGCAGGTGATCCGATGCCATGCGGGCAAGCGAACTGTCGTGCACCCGCGCCGACGTCACCCCGAACAGGCGGTCCAGTCGCAGCAGTGGCCACCGGGCCGGCCACGTCGCGGCGGTCCTCGGCGCCGGCAATGCATCAAGCGGCCGCAATCGCCGGCTAAGCGGGTTCCATTCGTTGAAATCGCCCAACGCCACCGCGCGGCGTCCGTCCAGACGCCCGGCTATCCAGCCGATCTGCGCCGCGCGCGCCCGTGGCGCCAGACTGAGGTGCGTCACCAGGAAGCGCACGCCCCGAACCTCGGCCTCGATCACGCAGCGCGGTTCCAGCCTACCCGCAGGCAGGACATGCACCGCCACCACGTCCGGTTTCCACCTGGACAAAAGCCCGTTTCCATAACGGGCGGCGGCGTCCGCGATGGCGATGCCGGGCACGAAGTACCAGCCTTCCAGCCGTTCGAAGAAACCGAAACCGTCCAGGTCGGGAACCCGCCGCCGCCGGCTCTCCACTTCCTGCAGGCCGATCACGTCGGCCTTCAGCTCGTCCAGGACCGCGGCAATGCGGTGCGGGTCGGCGCGCCCGTCGCGGCCGCGGCACGAGTGGATGTTGTAGGTGGCAACGCGCATTCGGTGACCTGCCTGGGCTTCCATGTCGACGCCACTGGCCTGGAAGCCCCGAACGGCATATATCACTGGCATGGCCGGCACCGGGACAGTCGTTTTGATCGTCGCGATGATGGGCGCCCTGGGCGTCTGTCTGCTGGGCATCTTTGCCATGGCCCGCGGTGGCGACTTCAACAAGAAATACTCCAACAAACTGATGCGGGCGCGTATCCTGCTTCAATTGCTGGCGTTGGTCGTGTTCGCGATCCTGATGGTCGCCGCCGGCAAGTCCTGATCCGCCTTCCACTCCAGCAAAACGGCATTACACGATGGTACAGCTCACCCGCATCTACACCCGCGGCGGCGACAAGGGTGACACCTCGCTGGGCAACGGCACGCGCGTACGCAAGGACACGCTGCGGGTCGAGGCATACGGCACTGTCGACGAGGCCAATGCGGCCATCGGGTTGGCCCGGCTGCATGCGGACGGCATGATTGACGCGATGCTGGCCAGGATCCAGAACGATCTTTTCGATCTTGGCGCCGACCTCTGCCGTCCGGAGGGCGACACGACGGACAAGTCAGCATTGCGCGTGGTGCCAGAACAGGTTCAGCGGTTGGAAACCGAAATCGACACGATCAACGAAGACCTGGACCCGCTGTCCAGCTTCGTGCTGCCGGGCGGACGGCCCGCGGCGGCCTTTTTGCACCAGGCGCGCACCGTCGCCCGCCGGGCCGAGCGCCTTGCCGTTGCCCTGGCCGACCGGGAACAGGTCAATCCGGAGGCGGTGAAATACCTCAACCGCCTTTCGGACCTCCTTTTCGTGCTGTCCCGGCACTGCAACGACGGCGGCAGCGCGGACATCCTTTGGGAGCCCGGCAAGCACCGCTGAGACGCGGTTAGGTGCCATGGGCATCGCAACCGGAGACCGTGCCGTGCAAAAAAGCCCCACGCACTGAGGCATTTGCATGGTTTACGGGAACTTGACGATTCCTCAACGGTTTTGGCGCTAGGCTGGAGCGGTATACGCGTATGCCGAGACCGCAACCATGCTTCTAGAAGCCGTCAGCTATATCACGACGCCCTGCGCGCCCTATGCGCGCCGGATGGGATATCTGCGCGAATCGATCGCGATCGAGGCCCGCTACAACCGCTGCCGCGCCCAGTGGAATCCTCACCTTGAGGCTTCCAAGGCAGTCATCCGCGATGCGATCAGCCGGTGCGACAGTCGTCGAAAGGCTGTTGTGCTGGGGTCCGGGCTGCTGTTGGACGTCCCGCTGGAGGATCTGTCGAAAGAATTCAAGTCGGTGCTGCTGGTCGACGTCGTTCACCTGCGCACCGCCCGGCGCAAAGCCGCAGAACACTGGAACGTCAGCCTCATGCAAGCCGACATCGCCGGCGTTGCAGAGGCGTTGCACCACGATGCACATACGCTGTTCACGCCCAACAGCAAGCTGCTGGTCTCGGACCCCGAAGTCGACCTGGTGGTCTCGGCCAACCTCGCTTCCCAGCTGCCAACGGTGCCGCTGTCCTATGTGGACCGCCGCATTCACATCGACACCGATACGGCGCAGGACTTCGGGCGCGACATCATCGCCGGTCATCTCAACCACCTGCGCGCCTTCGACGCGGTGCAATGCCTGATCACCGACCGGCGCCGGACCGTGATCGACAACAACGGCCATATTGTCGAGGACGTGGATGCGTTGTACGGCATCGAACTGCCGGTCACTGACGCAGTCTGGGACTGGGAGATTGCGCCGATGGGCGAGATCGCCTCGAACCGGGCGATCCGCAACGAAGTCCACGGGTTCGCTGACCTGCGCACGGACTAGGCCGACACCGCCGAGCGCTCCTTGACTCCGGCGTCAAGCCGCGCCACAACGCGGCAGAAGATCACAATCCCTGTTTTTCGACTGCGTAAAGGATGCGCAATGAAGGTCCTGGTCCCCGTCAAGCGGGTCGTCGACTACAACGTCAAGATCCGGGTCAAGGCAGACGAATCCGGCGTTGAGACGGCCAACGTCAAGATGTCGATGAACCCGTTCGATGAAATCGCGGTTGAGGAAGCGGTGCGCATGAAAGAAGCAGGCACCGCAACGGAGATCGTCGCCGTTTCCCTGGGCGCGGCCCAGAGTCAGGAAACGATCCGCACGGCCTTGGCGATGGGCGCCGACCGGGGGATCCTGGTTCAGAGCGACGACGAGTTGCAGCCCCTGGCCGTTGCCAAGCTTCTGGCGGCGATCGCGGCCAAGGAGGATCCGGGCCTGGTGATCCTGGGCAAGCAGGCGATCGACGACGATTCCAACCAGACCGGCCAAATGCTGGCGGCCCTGTTGGGCTGGCCCCAGGCAACTTTCGCCTCCAAGATCGCCCTGGCCGACGGCGGCGCCGACGTGACCCGAGAGATCGACGGCGGCTTGGAAACGATCAAGGTCAATCTGCCGGCGGTGGTCTCGGTCGACCTGCGCCTGAACGAGCCGCGCTACGCGTCGCTGCCTAACATCATGAAGGCGAAGAAGAAGCCCATCGAAACGCTGGCCCCCGGCGACCTGGGCGTCGACGTGGCGCCGCGTCTGACGACGGTGAGGGTGTCCGAGCCGCCGCGGCGTCAGGGCGGTGTGAAGGTCGAAAGCGTTGCCGAGCTGGTCGAAAAGCTCCGCAACGAAGCCAAAGTCATCTAAGGCAGGAACAAGACGCATGAGCATCCTGGTTATCGCAGAACACGGCGACGCCGAACTGAAGGCGGGCACCCTGAACACGGTGGCCGCCGCCGCCGAAATCGGCGGCGAGATCCATGTCCTGGTCGCCGGCAGCGGCTGCTCCGCCATAGCCGAATCCGCCGCGAAGATCGCCGGCGTCGCCAAGGTCCTGTGCGCCGACGCGCCGGAATTCGAAAACCAGCTTGCTGAGAACCTCGCGCCCCTGGTCGTCGGACTGGCGGCCGGGTACGGCCATGTCCTGGCGCCTGCTGGAACTTTCGGCAAGAATCTGATGCCGCGGGTCGCGGCGCTGTTGGACGTGCAGCAGATTTCCGACATCACCGCCATCACGGGACCCGACACATTCGAGCGGCCGATCTATGCGGGCAACGCAATTGCGACGGTACAGTCCTCCGACACGATTAAGGTGATCACCGTCCGTCTGACCGGTTTCGACGCCGCCGCCGCGGAAGGCGGCTCGGCGACGGTCGAAGCGGTCGCCGGCACCGGGGACGCAGGACTGTCCAGCTTCGTCGGTGCGGAGATGTCCAAGAGCGAAAGGCCCGAATTGACGTCGGCCCGGGTCATCATATCCGGCGGCCGGGGCATGCAGAGCGGCGAGAACTTCGCTATTCTGGAGAAGGTCGCCGACAAGCTCGGGGCGGCCGTCGGCGCCAGCCGCGCCGCGGTGGACGCTGGTTTCGTCCCCAACGACTATCAGGTCGGTCAGACCGGCAAGGTGGTCGCACCCGACCTCTACATCGCCGTTGGAATTTCCGGCGCGATCCAGCATCTTGCCGGCATGAAGGATTCAAAGGTCATCGTGGCCATCAATAAAGACGAGGAAGCGCCGATCTTTCAGGTCGCAGATTATGGCCTGGTCGCCGATCTGTTCGAGGCTGTGCCGGAACTGGAAGCCGCACTGAATGACTGACTAGCGGCCCTGCGCGCCGCGGCGCCCGGGGCGGAAGGATTCGCATGAGTACGATCAACTCAATCGGCGTGATCGGCGCCGGACAAATGGGTAACGGGATCGCCCACGTGGCGGCCCTGACGGGCATCGACGTGATGCTGCTGGATGTGGACCCGGACGCCCTGGACGCCGCGGTCAAGACCATCACCCACAACCTTGACCGGATGGTCCGGCGCGAAAAGATCGATGCCGCGGCCAAGGACAAGGCGCTTTCCCGGATCCAGACCAGCACCGACTACGCATCGTTTTCGGACTGCGACGTTGTCATCGAGGCCGCCACGGAGAACGAGGCGGTCAAGAAGGAAATCCTGAAAGCGGTGGTGGCGGTCATCAAACCTGACGCGTACCTCGCCACCAACACCTCGTCCATTTCGATCACCCGGCTTGCGGCGGCCTCCGACCGGCCCGACCGTTTCATCGGCATGCACTTCATGAACCCAGTGCCGGTGATGAAACTGGTCGAGCTGATCCGCGGACTGGCCACCTCGGAGGAAACCTTCCAGGCGTTCGCGGAACTGGCGGGCCGCATGGGCAAGACGGTGGCGACCGCGGAGGACTTCCCGGCCTTCATCGTCAACCGGATCCTGCTGCCCATGATCAACGAGGCGGTCTATGCGCTGTACGAGGGCGTCGGCACGGTCGAGTCCATCGACACCGCAATGAAGCTGGGCGCCAACCACCCGATGGGTCCGCTGGAACTGGCGGATTTCATCGGCCTGGATACCTGCCTGGCGATCATGCAGGTGCTTTACGACAGCCTGGCGGATTCCAAGTACCGTCCGTGTCCGCTGCTGGTGAAATATGTCGAAGCGGGCTGGCTGGGCAAAAAGTCAGGCCGCGGCTTCTACGACTACTCCGGCGACGCCCCGGTCCCGACCCGGTAACGCTCCTATCCCTCTCCCTCCTGGGGAGAGGGAATGCGTTCGACATACCAGCCGACCAGCGCGCGGGCGTCGGCCCCGTTCCATTCGGCGATGCCCTCCAGGTCGCCCACGATCATACCGTCGGCGTCGACCAGGAAGGTCGTCGGCAAGCCGCGCAGTTTCATCGCCTGGCCGAAGCTCCAGGTCCGGTCCAGCAACAGCGCCAGGTTGGCCAGCCCCAAGCGGTCGCGCAGAAACGGTTCGGCCACGTCGGCGCCGCCGCGGTCCTGGCTGATCGCCAGCACCGCAAAACGCTCGCCGCCCAGCTCCGCCTGCAGGGCGTCCAGCTCGGGCATCTCGCGCACACACGGACCGCACCAGGTGGCCCAGAAATTCACCAACAGCACCTTGCCGCGGTAGTCGCCCAGAGACAGGGAGGTGCCATCGGCATCGGCAAATGTGACATCCGGCGCTGGTTTTGCGGTTTCGTAGAGATTAAAGTGCGCCACGTCGCCCTGAACCGGGGGGACGTCGCCGGCGGTTGCGACCGGCGCGGCGGCGAACGCGATCCCCAACAGCAGGAGCGACAAGCCCGTATTCCGTGAACGCACTGGTACCATCCCATGACTGCCAATGAAATGTGGGGCGGGCGGTTCACCGCCGGACCCGCCGACCTGATGGAGAGAATTAACGCATCCATCGGCTTTGACCAGCGGCTTTTTGCCCAGGACATCGCCGGGTCGAAGGCGCATGCCGAAATGCTGGCCGCCCAGGGCATCATCGGTTCCGAAGATGCCAAGGCGATCGTGGACGGCCTCGACCGCATCGGACAGGACATCGCGGCTGGCCGTTTTTCCTTCAAGACCGAGCTGGAAGACATCCACATGAACGTGGAGGCGGCGCTGCGCGACATGATCGGCGCGGCCGCCGGCCGTCTGCATACCGGGCGCAGCCGCAACGACCAGGTCGCGACCGATTTCCGGCTGTGGATCCGCGACATGATCGACGGCCAGGAATCCGCATTCAAGGCGCTGCAGGAAGCGCTGATCGACAAAGCCGAGCGGCATGCCGATCTGGTCATGCCCGGCTACACCCATCTGCAGACCGCCCAGCCGATCACCTTCGGACATCATCTGATGGCCTATGTCGAGATGTTCGGCCGCGATCGCGGCCGGCTCAAAGACGGGCGAAAGCGGTTGAACGAGTGCCCGCTGGGCTCCGCTGCTCTCGCCGGCACCAGTTTCCCGATCGACCGTCGGGCGACGGCGGCTGAACTTGGCTTTGATCGGCCGATGGCGAACTCGCTGGATGC
>CAJIAA010000313.1_pt1 | contig 18566 bp, 13 predicted proteins | sample 9199011 | NCBI WGS metagenome assembly CAJIAA01 (sample SAMEA7708266, study PRJEB35096) | sediment metagenome | biome: marine neritic benthic zone biome [ENVO:01000025]; feature: sediment [ENVO:00002007]; material: shallow marine sediment [ENVO:03000034] sea grass bed [ENVO_01000059] ...
AGGCGCTGATCCCGGCGATCGCGGGTCCAGCGAAAATCGACCCGCTAGCACTGCACACATTCCTGGCACAGGGTTATGCGTCCCCGCACCAGACACTCGTCGAAGGCGTGCGCCAGGTCACTCCCGGTACCATCGAGACCTTCACCGCAACGTCTGCCGATCGTCGCCGGTTCTGGCGTCCGCGCCGCGCAGTGCGGATCAAAGACATGGGCGAAGCGTTGGAGGCCTTCGATGCGATCTGGCCGGCAGTGATTAATCAGCATCTCTTGAGCGACACACCCGTTGGCGTTCTGTTGAGCGGAGGCATAGACAGCAACCTGGTTGCCGCAACGCTTCCGGATTCGAACGATGCTTGCCTCTATACCGCCTCATTCGCTTCTGCTGCTTGGGACGAAACCGAACTTGCCGGCACCACCGCACGGGCATTGGACCGGCCGCTGGTGGAGGCTCGCATCGACGATGAGGCGGAGAATCTTGTCGGGCGGTTTCACGCCGTGACCGCCGCGACCGACGGGCAAGTTGCCGATGCCAGCGGCTTCGCATTCTTCGCCATCAGCCGCGTCATTTCTGAACGGGTCAAAGTCGCCCTCAGCGGCGACGGCGGCGACGAGTTGTTCGCGGGATACGACACCTATCGCGCATCCCGTCTTGCAGCGGCGGTCCGCGCCGCAACGCCGGCGGCGACCGCGCGCTACACAGGGCGCTGTCTGGCGACATCTCCCCTTCAGGCCGGTGGCCGCTACCCTTATGCGCAGACGCTTGGGAGGTTCCTTCTGGGCGCCGCAGAAAACCCGGGGATGGCCCATGCACAGTGGCGGCGGCATCTTTTCGAACATGAAATCGACGGCATCTATTCGCCGGCCCTGCGCCAGGCGACGGCCGGAATTCATCCCTTGGGCGACTATCGCCAGGCGCTGGCCGAGGCGGATGGATCGGTGCTGGACCGCGCCTTGATCGCCGATCAAATGCACTATCTGCCGGGCGACCTGTTGCGAAAGACCGATGCGAACAGCATGGCCCACGGATTGGAGGTGCGGGTGCCGTTCCTGGACCGTCGCGTGATCGATTTCGCAAATTCACTGGACGGCGATCTGCTGCAGCGCCTGACCGGTCCAAAAAAGCGAGTGCTTCGCGAATACGCGTCACGCTCCGGCGTGCCTTCGACGGTGGTCTCAGGCCCTAAGCGCGGCTTCAATGTCCCGTTGACGGACCTATTGCGCGGCCCGCTGCGGCCGCTCGGCAACGAGATCTTCGAAACGAGGGCCGGTGCTTTGGCGACATGGCTGCAGCCCGACGGATTGGCGGCCATGTGGCGGCGCCATCGCGAGGGCCGCGCCGACCACGCTTATGCGCTTTGGACACTGCTGACCTTTGGAGTTTGGGCAACGACCGCCCTTTGACAGCAGGCAACGCCGTCGGAACGTGGCCTTGCCAATCCGTATCGCGGGTATTGGGGCTGCGGGCTTGTTTCAGCCCGCCTCAGCGCGCCGGGCCGTAGCCGAATGCCGCCAGTAGAAACCGCTCGAGCCGCTTGAGCACGGTGGCGGCGGTCTGGAGCTCCTCGGACGCGATGCCCGTATCGGCGAGCTTCGAGGAGTGCCCGTCGAAGACCTCGTCGATCTGATTGCGCAGGGCCAGCCCCTTGTCCGACAGCCGGACCCGAATCGAACGCCGGTCGTGGGTCGAGCGTTCCTGCAGCAGGTACTCGTTCTCGACCAGCTTTCGCACGTTGTACGAAACGTTCGAGCCGAGATAGTAACCACGGTGCGTCAACTCGCCGACGGTCAACTCGTCCTCGCCGATGTTGTACAGAATCAAGGTCTGGACGTTGTTGATATCGCGGATGCCGAGGCGGTCGATTTCTCCTTTGACCACCTCCAGGAACTGACGATGCAAGCGCTCAATCAGCCTTATCGCTTCAAGGTACTCGTCCTTCACGGCGCACACTCATTCAGTTTTCGACTGACCCAAGACTACACTATTAACGAACTCTCACCTTATCAAGCCCGATGGTATGCAGAGAGTTCTTAATAATTTTCACCATGTATCAACTTAATTATTCCTGAAAAGTCCACCCCTGCCTGGCCTTCATTGCAATAAAGATTGTAAAGCGCAGTCGCCGCGGCCCCCAGCGGGGTCGACGCATCGACTGCCTGGGCGGCGGTCTGGGACAGTTTCAGGTCCTTCAGCATCATGGCGGCGGAGAATCCGGGGGCATAGTCCCGGTTTGAGGGTGCCGCCGGAACCGGGCCCGGAACCGGGCAGTAGGTGGTCAGCGACCAACACTGGCCGGACGCCGCTGCGGCAATGTCGAAAAGCTTCTGCCGTTCCAGCCCCAGCCGGTCGGCCAGGCCAAAGGCCTCGCAGACTGAAATCATCTGGATGCCCAGCATCATATTGTTGCAGATCTTGGCAGCCTGACCGTTGCCAGGCCCGCCGGCATGAACGATCGTCTTTCCCATCCGCTCCAAAAGCGGCCGGGCGCGTGCGAAGGCCGAATCGGCGCCGCCGCACATGAAAGTTAACGTGGCCGCCTCCGCGCCAGTCACGCCACCCGACACCGGGGCATCGACCATGGCGAATCCGGCATCGGCGGCGGCCGCGTGCACCGCCCGCGAGGTCTCCACATCGATTGTGGAGCAGTCGATCATCAGGCTGCCCGCCGGTGCATGTCCGAACACCTCGCCCTCATAGACGCCGCGCACATGCTGGCCGGCCGGCAGCATGGTGATGACGATTTCGCTGTCCACCGCGGCTTCGGCCGCGCTTCCGGCACGCACCGCGCCGGCCGAGACGGCCTGATCCAGTGCCGCCTGAGACAGGTCGAAGGCTTTCACCGACTCGCCCGCCGCCAGCAGGTTGCCGGCCATCGGACCGCCCATGTTCCCAAGACCGATAAAGCCGATCTTCGCCATACCTGCCTCTCCTTTGTTCAATACAGACCGGACACACAGGCACCCGGCCCGGTACCGGTCAGCCCCGAAACTGCAAGTCGCGCGCCCCGAGGCTTTCGAAATTCCGTTCCACGATCTGGTCGGTCACCGAAGCCAGCGTCGCCGGCGACCAAGCCGGACGCTTGTCCTTGTCGACCAAAAGCGCCCGGATCCCCTCGTAGAAGTCGCTGCCCGCCATGAAAGCCTGGCTCAGGCGGTATTCCATGATCATGCAGTCGTCAAACGACAGGCCACCGGCGCGGCGCAACTGGGCCAAGGCGACCTTCAATGCGGTGGGTGATTTGGTCGCCATGGCCTCCAATGTCTGGACGGCAAATTCCGATCCGTCGGCCTCCAGGGCGGCGAGGATCTGTTCGACGCTGTCGAAGGCAAAGCAGCGGTCGATGATGTCGAAATGCGCGCCCAGCGGCGCCGGCCCCGCGGGCTCGCTAAACCGGTCGAGGACCTGTCGAACCGTTTCACGAGCGGATTCGTCGCCCCAGGGCGCGGCGTACAGCGCGACCTCCAAGTCGCGCAGGCGCGATGCGGGAATGAAGTGGGTGCCCAGCCCCAGCGCAATGGCGTCGGGTGCCTTCAGTCGCGCGCCGGTCAGCCCCAGATAGGTGCCGGTCTCGCCCGGACAACGCGGCAGGAACCAGGATGCCCCGATGTCCGGAAACAGGCCGATGCCGGTCTCCGGCATGGCGAACATCAGGTTTTCGGTGACGACCCGGAAATCCCCGTGAATGGAGACGCCCACGCCGCCGCCCATGGTGATCCCGTCCAGCAGCGCCACATAGGGCTTCGGAAAGGCATGGATCCGGCGGTTCAGCGTGTATTCGCTGCGAAAGAAATCCGCCGCCAGGGCGCCGCCCTCCTGTCCGGCGTGGTAGACCGCCAGAACATCGCCGCCGGCGCAGAAGGCCTTGCCGCCGACCCCTTCGATCAACACTGCCTTGATTTCGTCGTCGGCGGCCCAGGATGCCAGCTGCGCGTCGAACTTGACGATCATGTCCAATGTCAGCGCGTTCAGCGCCCGCGGCCGGTTCAACGTCACGCCGCCGACGCCGCCGCGGTGGTCGAAGCGGATCGGCTCGGTCATTGGTTCAACAGCCGGCGGGCGATGATCAGGCGCATGATTTCGTTGGTTCCTTCCAGGATCTGGTGCACACGCACGTCGCGCAGAAAGCGCTCGATCGGAAAATCACGGAGGTACCCATAGCCGCCGTGCAACTGAAGTGCTTGATCGCACACCCGGAAGCCAGCGTCGGTCGCAAAGCGCTTGGCCATGGCGCAGGCCATGGTTGCCTCGGGATCGCCGCTTTCCAACATGGCGGCGCCCTGCCTCACCATCAGCCGCGCCGCCTCCAGGTCGGTCGCCATATCCGCCAGCTTGAATTGCAGAGCTTGGAATTCCGACAGCGGTTTACCGAACTGGCGCCGTTCCAGCATGTAGTCGCGCGCATGTTCCATCGCCGCCCTGGCGCCACCGATCGAACAGGCCCCGATATTGAGGCGGCCGCCATCCAGCCCCTGCATGGCAATCTTGAATCCATCACCTTCCGCGCCCAGGCGGTTGGCGACCGGAACCCGGCACTCCTCGAACATCACCGCGGCGGTCGGCTGCGAATGCCAGCCGAGCTTCTTCTCCTGAGCACCAAAGCTCAGGCCGGGCGTCTCTTTCTCGATGACAATACAGGAAATGCCGTCCGCCCCCTCGCCGCTGGTGCGCAGCATGACAAGATAGAGATCGCTGACGCCGCCGCCGGAGATGAATGCCTTGGAACCGTTGACAACATAGTGCTCGCCGTCACGCACGGCCCGGGTCTTCAATGATGCGGCGTCCGACCCTGATCCGGGCTCGGTCAGGCAGTAGGAGGCAAATCGGGCACAACTGACCAGGTCGGGCAACCAGCGCTGCCGCTGCGTGTCATCGCCGAACCGGTCGACCATCCAGGCCGTCATGTTGTGGATCGACAGATAAGCGGCCGTCGACACGCAGGCTGCGGCCAGTTCCTCGAACACGATAGTCGCATCGAGGCGCCCAAGTCCGGACCCGCCATGTTCGGGATTGCAATAGATCCCCGCCAACCCCAATCCGGCGGCATGACGCAGGGTCTCAATCGGAAAGACGGATTCCTCGTCCCATTTCGCCGCATGCGGTGCCATCTCCGCCGTGGCGAAATCCCGGGCCATGTCCTGAAACGCCCGCTGCTCGGCGGTTAGCTGGAAATCCATGAAGATCCTCGACGGTCGTCGGCGGCGATCATAGTCGCGTGCCGTAACCAGTCAAACCCGAACCAACAGGACAGCGCCGCTGGCCATGACGCGGCCGTTCACCATCAGCTCGATCCGCTGTTCGCCCGCATGGTGGGTGCGAATGGTGCGGTCGACGAACCGGTGTCGCTGGGTCAACGGCCGGCGTTCGCCGCCTGCCAGGACCAGCTCTTTCAGCTTGAAAACCTTCGGGCTGGTCTTACCGGATTTCTTGATGAAGTGGACCGCGTAGTCGACGGCCAATTTCTGGTCCCGCCTGGACGCGGATGCCAGTGTGAAGGACATCGTAACGTCCTCGCCGATGACGACCTTGCGGGGGCGGATCCGGAAACCCTCGATCGTCAGTTCGGGTGCCGCGGCGAACCCGAACAGGCCGAACGCGCGCTGGTCGCCCTGTTTTATCAGGGACCGGGCGGCATGCTTGGCAATCCAGGCCGAGTGCGGGTCCGACAGGTCCCATGCAGAAACCCAATCCAGCATCAGGTCCGGATGGTCCTTGGAGATATCGTTCAGGTGGTTGGCGACCGACTTGCGAACGGCGGCCGCAGGATCGCGGTTCAGCCGGTCCAGGATCGGTCTCACCGGGGACGGATCCTCGATCAGCCCGTTCAGATTGAACGACCAGGGCAGCCGCGGCCGGCTTCCCTCGCTGGCAAGCCGCCGCACATGCGGGTCGGGGTCCCCGGCCCAGCCGGTCATCAGGCCGATCGTGTGGTCGAAATCCGCCACCAGGAAGTGCCGCACAGCAAACTCGGCGCTGAAATGGCGCGTGAGATCGGCCAGCGCCGCCAGTGCGTAATCGCGGTCGTCCTGGCCATAGGTCGCGACGAACTCGCACATGAACATGCCGGCGAACTGGCCCCGATAGGCCGGCGCAACCTGCTTCAGGATCTCCACGGCGATCCGAAAATCCTGGGGCAGGTGCACCCGCGCCGCCTCGGCCGTTGCGGTCATGCGCTGGGTCAGGCTGAGCCGGTCGAGACCGCGGGCAGCCTGCGACGCGAATCCCGCGGCATCGAACGCCGGACAGACCGTGCGGAGGCGCCCGCCCAGATCCCGAAAGAAGGCCGGATTGAACCATTCCTTCAACTCCTGGGCCACTGCCGTCCCCGCCTCTCTCGGTTCTTGCGCACCCTGCATGTTAGCCGGTGGCCGATCAGGTTCCACGAAATGACTTGACGGACCACGCCGCGTCGCGTTTAAAAAGCGCCGTGCGCCGATTTGAGTCTCAGCTTGCGGGCGCTTAAGAAATACGGCTAAAGCGAGCGGAAGGAACCGCCGCGACAGCCGTCTGTGGCGGTTTTTTTGTTGTTTATCAGAAGATTGGGGCTGGCCCGCCCGAAACGGGCTCGCGGTGATTTGAGAGGGGCAGCTTGCTCCGCGTGACCAAAAGCTAAAGAGCCGATGGGGCCCCTCGACAACGGTTGACGAACAAGGAGGGCTTCACCATGGCCGATACAACCGAATTCACGTCCACGAACCCGCAGACCCAGGTTCTGCACGCAGGCTATCGCGCCGACCCGACGACGGGTGCGGTCGCAGTGCCGATTTATCAGACCACGTCCTACCAGTTCCGGGATACCGAGCACGCGGCCAACCTGTTCGCGCTGAAGGAACTGGGGAACATCTACAGCCGGATCATGAACCCGACCGTGGATGTGCTGGAAAAACGCCTTGCCGCCCTGGAAGGCGGCGTTGCCGGCCTGGCGCTGTCGTCCGGTCAAGCGGCGACCGCCCTGGCAATCCAGAACCTGGCCAAGGCAGGAGACAATATCGTTTCCTCGACAGACCTTTACGGCGGGACGTGGAACCTCTTTGCGAATACCCTGAAGGACCAGGGCATCGAGGTTCGGTTCGTCGACCCGGCCGACCCGGAAGGCTTCCGGACGGCAACCGACGCACGCACCCGCGCCTATTATGCCGAGACACTGCCGAACCCGAAGCTGACCGCCTTCCCGATCGCCGAAGTGGCCGAGATCGGACGTTCGTTCGGGGTCCCCTTGATCATGGACAACACCGCTGCGCCGATCATCTGCAAGCCGCTGGAACACGGCGCCGCCATCGTCGTCCATTCCACCACCAAGTATATCGGCGGGCACGGGACATCCATCGGCGGTATCATCATCGACGGCGGCAACTTCCCCTGGGAAGAACTGAAGGACCGCCAGCCGGCCTTGAACACGCCCGACCCGTCCTACCACGGCGCGGTGTGGACCGAGGCCGTCAAGCCGCTGGGCCCGATCGCCTACATCATCAAGGCGCGGGTCACCCTGCTGCGCGACCTCGGCTGCGCGATGAGCCCGCAGAACGCATTCCACTTCATCCAGGGACTTGAGACACTGCCCCTGAGGTTCCGCGAGCATTGCCGCAACGCCCGTGCCGTTGCCCAGTTCCTTGCCACCCATCCCGAGGTGTCCACGGTGACCTATCCCGGCCTGAAGTCGGGCGAAGAGAAACGGCGCGCAGACGCGATCTTCGAAGGCGGCTACGGCGGTCTGGTCGGTTTCGAACTGAAGGGCGGGCTGGACGCCGGCCAGCGCTTCATCGATGCGCTTCGCCTGTTTTACCACGTCGCCAATATCGGCGACGCGCGCTCGCTGGCGATCCATCCGGCGACCACGACGCACAGCCAGCTCGACGCCGATGAGCAGCTCGCGTCCGGCGTTTCCGACGGCTACGTCCGCCTGTCGGTCGGCATCGAACATATCGACGACATCCTCGAAGACCTGACCCGGGCGCTGGACGCAGCGGGCAATGTGGTCGAGGCGGCCGAATAAACCGCCGGTCACGGCCGAAACGCCAAGGGCCGGCCCCTGACGGGCCGGCCCTTTTCTTGACCGGCCGGGTTTCCTACACTCCGGCGTCACATAACAGTCTCAACGGGCCGGTTACCCTCGATGCAGAACGTATTTTTTGGTCGATATCCCAGGGCACGCATGCGCCGAAACCGCGACGGCGACGCAGTTCGGCGTCTGGTCGCGGAATCTGCCCTCAGCGCGGGCGACCTGATCTGGCCGGTCTTCCTGACCGAGGGCAATGACGTTGCCGATGCGATCGACAGCATGCCCGGCGTCCACCGGTTGTCGGTAGACCGCCTGGTGCGCGAAGCGGAAACGGCGCTGGACCTGGGCGTTCCGGCCATTGCCCTGTTCCCGCAGACGCCGCCGGAGCGAAAATCTGAAGATGCCGCCGAGGCATACAACCCCGAGAACCTGGTCAACCGGGCCGTCCGGACAGTCAAGCAGGCCCTGCCCGAGTTGATGGTGATCTGCGACGTCGCCTTGGATCCCTACACGGTGCACGGCCACGACGGTCTGATGCGGGGCAACGAGATCCTGAACGACGAGTCGCTGGAAGTGCTGGTCCGCCAAGCCCTGGTGCAAGCCGAGGCCGGCTGTGACACCGTCGCCCCCTCCGACATGATGGACGGCCGCATCGGCGCCGTCCGGCAGACCCTTGACGAGGCGGGCTTCGAAAAGACCCGCATCCTCGCATACTCGGCCAAGTACGCGTCGAAATTCTACGGGCCCTTCCGGGATGCCGTGGGTTCAGGCGGTGTCCTGAAAGGCGACAAGCGCACATATCAGATGGACCCCGCCAACTCCGACGAGGCCCTTCGCGAGGTTGCCAAAGACCTGGACGAAGGCGCCGACATGGTGATGGTCAAACCCGGCATGCCCTATCTGGACATTGTCCATCGGGTCAAGGACACCTTCGGTGTTCCGACCTTGGTCTACCAAGTCTCCGGCGAGTACGCGATGATCAAGGCAGCCGCGGGGCATGGATGGCTCGACGGAACGGACGCGATGATGGAATCGCTGATTGCCTTCAAGCGGGCCGGCGCCGATGCCGTTCTCACCTATTTCGCGCTGGAGGTAGCCCAGCAACTGAAGGCCGGCCGGGCAGGCTGACCGGGTCCGGGACCTGGAACGGACAGACTACGCGGCCCGCCGTTTGGCGGCCGGCGAACTGTCGTCTTCCGAGACCGGTCCGGTCCGGTTCGGCGGGAAATGCACGGTCACCACGGTGCCAACGCCGACCTCGCTTTCGATGTCAAACGATCCACCGTGGATCTTGATCAGGTTGTCGACCAGGCACAGTCCAAGGCCGGTGCCCTCGTGTCGCCGAATCAAGGGGTCCTCCACCTGCCGGAACGGCTTCATGATCTCAGGAATCTGTTCGGCCGGGATGCCACAGCCCGTGTCGGCGACTTGCATCCAGATACTGCCGTCGCTGCAGCCGACACTGACGGAGACCTCTCCACCCTCGGGCGTGAATTTCATCGCATTGGACAAAAGGTTCAACATGATCTGCTTGCAGACTCGCGGGTCAGCGTAGAGCCTGGGCAGGGATTCCGGCACATCGGCCCTGATCCGGATCTTTGCCTGCAACGCCCTGCCCCGCACCATTTCGATGCAGCGCGACACCGCCTCGCCGATGCAGATCATCTCCTCGGAGATCGTCTGCTGGCCGGCCTCGATCTTCGCGATGTCCAACAAGTCATTGATGAGGCTGAGCAAATGACCTCCCGCTTCGTGGATGTACCCGGCATATTCGAGGTACTCGGAACGGCCCACCTTGCCGAAGATCTGATTGGAAATGCACTCGGAGAACCCAAGGATCGAATTCAGCGGCGTTCGCAGTTCGTGGCTCATATGTGCCAGGAAGGTGTCCTTTGAGCGGTTGGCAAGCTGCGCCTCTTCCTTGGCCAGCATCAGTTCCTGCATCGCGTCCTGCAGCCGGGCGAGAGTTTCGCGCTGACGCCGGTTCAGCTTGACGACCGAGGCGTAGCGCCATGCCGCCATCACCACGACGACCAGGACAAGTGCCGCACCGGTGGCCCAGCTCAGCCGTTCGACCGTCAAATAGCCCTTCGGCGCCCCGAACCACTTCGTATGAATGCCCTCATAAGCCTCGGAATTGACCGTGTCCGACACGGCCAAATGGATGACGGACGCCAGTTCCGGCGCATCCACACGTACCGCAACGGCATGGCGCAGTTCGGCAACGGGTGTTTCCGCAAACCGGATCCGGTCCTCCAGTCCAACCCGTTGGGCCCAAAGCAATCCCACCTTTCGGGGATACACGACGCCACCAACCTCGCCCGACAACAGGGCAACCAGAGCATCGGGGACCGTCGCAAAGGTCCGAACCGTCAGGGCATATCGATTGCGCAACAGGCCGAGGGCCGCACCGCCGTCGACGACTGCAACCGTCTGTCCGGTCAGATCATCCAGTCCATCCACCGCTGTCGTGTCGGCACGCAAGAACAACGATACGGTGCTGGCGGCGACCGGCGTCGAAAACAAGGCGAAACTGGCACGCCCTTTGGTGACCGCGAGGCTTGGCAGCATATCGACGGCGCCCCGCTGCAGGGCGGCCAGCGCTTTCGGCCAAGTGTCAAAAACCCGATAGTCGAACTTCAGGTTCGTTCTGCTTTCGACCTCGTCCAGGAGATCGATGCTGAAACCCGAAATCTCACCCGACTCGTCGACGTGATGGAATGGCGGGAATGCAGGAGAGAGCCCCACCGTCACCGTCTGACGGTTCGGCTCCTCGGCAGTCGAATATGTCGACAGTTCGATCGGCTGTCCCTTGGCAGCGACCGCGAACGTGCATGCGGCGCCCATCGCCAAAATGGCGACCCGCAAGGCAAAGCCAAAACGGCGGCAAAAACCCGGCATGCTTCACTCCGACACCAGTCCAAGCAAAGCGGTAACCGGATCTGGTTAATATTGAATTAAATTTAGCATTTCTTTATATACATGTAAATACTTTGCAAAACTCATATACACACTTGTTATTATTGCATTTTTGGTGATTATTTAGAACGGTGTAAGAACTCCGAAAGTCCGACAATCGGCGGAATTCAGCCATTTCACCGGTGCCGGACCTGATCGACGGATTGCGGGCAGTTAAGAAATGTCAAACAACGACTTCCGCCAGGAACTTCTCGATCATACGATCATGCCAGGCGACCCTGTCTCCGGCCTGATGGAATCCCACGTGGCCGCCGCCGGGCGGAAGCAGCGGCGTAACGCGGGGTGCCGACCGCCAGTCGAACGCCGCATAGGGCCCGAACGGAACCCATGGGTCGTTGCGGGCATGGATGGCCAATGTCGGGACCTGGATGTCCGGCAGGAAACGCATGCCGGCACAGCGCCGGTAGTAGGTCTCCGCATCGCCGAAACCGAACCGCGGTGCGACGAAACGGTCGTCGAAATCGTAAACGGTCCGTGCAGATTGGACGGCGGTCCGCTCCTCCGCGGTGAGCTTGGTCTCCAGCACATCCTGCTTCATCCGGCCAAGCAGCCAGCGGTGATACAGCGCGTTGCGGGGCTCCATGAAACGGTATGCGGTCGCCTTAAGATCGATGGGCGCAGACACGATGACGGCGGCCTTGATGTCACTTGCGGCCTGGCGCGCCAGATACCGGCACAGGATGTTCCCGCCCAGGGAGTAGCCGACGGGAACGAGGCCTGCCGGGCCGATCCGCTCCTGGATGGCGGTCAGGGCATCGGCAATGTCTTCCGACAAGCCCGCATGGTAGGTTGATCGGCTGACGGCAAGCGACGGCCCTGCCCCGCGCAGCGACAGCCGCAGAACCGGGAATCCCAGTCGGCGCAAATGGCGGGCGCTGAAGACCATGTAGCTGGATGTTGCGCACCCTGTCAGGCCGTGGATCAGCAGGATCAGGGGCCGGTCCTTCTTGCCGGGGCTGAACTCTCCGACCAGGCGGTCGCCGCTGCCGTCGCGCATCGGCAGGTCCAGGCGCCGGACGCCGAGGTCGCCTGTATCGACGCCCTTCCATTCGACGACCAGGAAATTCCGCATGGTCTGCAGATCGCCGCCCCACCAGGGCGCACGCGCCCTGAACGGTCGTGGCCAGCCTGGGCATTCAAATGCTCAACCAATCAGCCACTCCCGAACGGCGGCGATCTGTTCAGCCGGCATCAGCGTCGGCGCATGCCCGCACTCGGGAAACTCGATCACGTCGGCGCGGGGACCGCGCTGCCTCATTTCGGCGGCGACCTCCGATGTCACGATGTCGGACTGGGCGCCACGGACCAGCAGGACGGGACAGGCGATCTTGTCGTACAACGGCCAAAGGTCGACATCGTCGACAGGCTCTTGTTTCATCGGCTCGACGATTCCCGGGTCGAAAGCCATGCGCCAGATGCCATCCTCGTCGTGCCGGACGCTGTGCTCGAAAATGTGACGCCACTCGTCGTCGCTGAGGGGCCCGAACGGCGCATAGACGGCCCTGATATGCGCTTCCGCGGCCGCAGCAGTATCGAACGCCCAATCCGTCTCCAGATACGCCCTTATACGCTCCAACCCCTGCTTGGAGACCAGCGGTCCTACGTCGTTCAGCACCAACCGGTCGATTGGGCTGCCATCGGCAGCCGCCATGATCATGCCGATCAGCCCGCCCATGGACGTGCCGACCCAGTCGACGCGGTCGGCGCCGATTCGGCCCAGCAGAACGGTCATATCGTTGACGTACTGCGTGAAGCCATAGCCGTTTGGATCGCGCAGTCTTTCGCTGGCGCCGCGTCCGACGACGTCAGGACAGACAACGCGAAACCGGTCCTCCAAAGCTCCGGCGAACCTGTCGAAGTCCCGACCGGTCCGGGTCAGTCCGTGAACGCAGACGACGGTCCGGCCGGCCGACGGTGCGCCCCATTCCGCATAGGCCATCCGGTGAAATCCGCCGGCGGAGACGCACCGCACATTGCCGATCCTCATTCCCATGTCACCTGCCCCATCGCTTGATGTTCGAACCTTCAATTCGCCGCACCGGCCCGATTGACTACGCCGCCGTCGAAGAACACATAATGGCCGGCCGGCCAATACGAAAGAGGATCATGACTGCACCGTCGTCTGCAATCGAACGGCTGGACCGGAAAGGCCGATGACACCGCGCGTCCGCCGGTTCGCGGTCCGGTCGGCGGCAGTCGTCCTGTTGCTGGCCGTCCTGGCGGCAGGCGCGGCGGTGGCCTGGGTGGCGACGTCCCTGCCCGATCATGAAGGGACAGTCGTGGTCACCGGCCCGTCGCAGGAGGTCCGGATCCTGCGCGACGCCAAGGGCGTGCCGCACATTTTCGCCGCCAGCGCGTTGGACGCGTATTTTGCGCTTGGCTTTGTGCACGGCCAGGACCGGCTATGGCAGATGGATTTCCTGCGCCGCCTGGCAGCGGGGCGATTGTCGGAGGTGCTGGGCGCGCGAACCTTCAAGATCGACCGGTTCTTCCGGGTGCTGGGCCTGCACCGACTGGCCGTCCAACAGGCGGATGCGATGCCTGTCCCCGTTCGACGGGCGCTTGACGCCTATTCCGACGGCGTCAACGCCTTCCTGGCGACCCGCACCGGCAGTTTGCCGCCCGAATTCATGGCTCTGGGATATCGGCCGGAAGCCTGGCAGGCGACGGATTCGGTGTTGTGGGGCCGCCTGATGGGCATGCGGCTGGCTGGAAACTGGCGCGAGGAACTGTTGCGGCTGCGGATGCTGGACCGTCTGCCCGCGGACCGCGTCGACGCCCTGTTGGGCACCGAAACCGGAGAACAGCCGATCTCCATCGCAGGCCTTGCTGAAACAGCGGCCGCCCTTTATGCCGCCATACCCGACGAAGCGGTCTCGCACAGCGCCTCCAACGCCTGGGTCCTTGCAGGCACTCGAACCGCAACGGGTGGGCCAATCCTTGCCAACGACCCCCATCTGGGCTTCGGCGCGCCGGGCCTGTGGTATCTGGCCCGGATCGTCAGTCCGGCGTGGGAAATCACCGGCGCGACCGTTCCGGGCGTGCCGTTTCACCTGCTGGGCCACAACGGCCGAGTGGCTTGGGGCATGACCACCACCGAAGCCGACACCGAGGATCTGGTGGTCGAGACGGTGGATCCTGGTGATCCGGACCGCTATCTGACGGAAACCGGCCCTGCAGCGTTCACGGTGCGCACGGAGACAATCCAGGTCAAGGGAGAGGCCGCGCGCCAGATAGCCGTGCGGGCGACCCGCAACGGACCCGTGATCTCCGACGTGTTGGAGACGCCGCCGCGGGAAGGCACGGTCTTGGCGCTCGCGTCCACGAATTTCGACACGCAGGACCGTTCGGCGGCGGCCTTGTACGGCATGAATCACGCGATCGACGGGGATACGTTCGTCGCGGCGGCAAGAGCGCTGGGCGCCCCGGCGCAGAACGTGCTGTTCGCGGACATTCAGGGCAGCATCGGCCTGATCGCACCGGGCAGGCTGCCGGTGCGGCGCAGCGGCGACGGCAGCCTGCCGGTGGAGGGACGCACCGGACCCGCTTGGCAGGGCCGGGTGCCGGCCGACGCTGCGCCGCTTGCGGTCGACCCGGCAAACGGGCTTCTGGTCAACGCGAACAACCGCCTGGTCGGCGACGATCACCCTTATCTGATAACCCGGCGCTGGCCGGCCGGCTTCCGCGCCGATCGAATTCTCGCCGTCTTGGACCCGGCGGCCGATCACCGGCCGGCGGACAGCATCGCCCTGCAACTGGACGTACGGTCGACAACGGCGGAGGCCTTGGCACCGTCGCTGTTGACCGTCCAGGCGGACGACGCGCGCAGCGGGGCTGCGCTGGACTTGCTGGGCAAGTGGGATTTCCGCATGGACCGGAATTCCCCCGCCGCCCTGATCTACGCGGCCTGGTCGCGGGCGCTGGTCCGCGAACTGGCGGAAGACGATCTCGGACCGGTCTTCAAGGATTACTGGCACGGCAGACCGGGCTTTCTGCTCCATGCCCTGCGTAACGACCCGTCCTGGTGCGACCGCCGCGACACGTCGGCGACCGAAAGCTGCGTCGACGCGATTGCGAAAGCGCTGCGTGAAGCCTTGGGCGGGCTGGCTGACCAATTCGGCGACAGCCCGTCGGGCTGGCGCTGGGGCGACGTTCACCGCGCGAACTTCAGGCACCAGGTCCTTGGTGGCGTGCCCGTCGTGGGCTCCTTGGCCAATCTGGCCATCGAGACGGACGGCGGCGACGAGACCGTGAACCGCGGGACCACCGCAGGCGGCGCTGGGGAGTCGCCGTTCCGCCACGTTCACGGGCCGGGCTTTCGGGCCGTCTATGATCTTTCCGACCTCCGAACCAGCCGCTTTGCCATCGCCGGGGGCCAGGTCGGCCACCCTTTATCCAAACACTACAGAGACCTGTTGACTGGCTGGCGCGACGGCGTCAGCTTCACACTTGACGGCAGTCCGGCGGCTCTGGAGGCCGCCGGCGCACGTGTTCTGCGGCTGCGCCCGGAGCAATAGAGACAACACGATGGGCGCCGATCGCCCATGGGAGGGGACGGTGTCGGTCACGATCGAGGACATTCGCGCCGCCCGCGGGATCATCCAAGGGCCGATCCTCGAAACGCCAACGATCCGGTCGGGGGCGCTGTCTGACATGCTGTTGGCGGAAGTCTTCCTCAAGCTGGAGACGCTGCAGCGGACCGGATCCTTCAAGGTGCGCGGTGCCCTGGTCAAGATGGACAGCCTCAGCCCCGCGCAGCGCAATAAGGGCGTGATCGCGGTTTCCGCCGGCAATCATGCACAAGGGGTGGCGCTGCATGCCCAGCGTCTGGGGGCGCCGGCCACCATCGTCATGCCCGAAGGCACGCCTTTCACGAAGATCGGGCAGACCCGTGCATTCGGCGCCCGTGTATTGACGCATGGTGCCACTGTCGACGAAGCCGAGCCCTATGCGTTGGAACTGGCCCGCGAACAGGGCCTGACGTTCATCCACCCCTTCGACGACGCGAAGATCATCGCGGGCCAGGGGACCATCGGCCTGGAGATGCTGGAGGTCGTCCCCGATCTCGATTGCCTGATCGTCCCGATCGGCGGCGGCGGCCTGATTTCGGGCATTGCCACGGCGGCAAAGGCGGTGCGACCCACCATCGAAGTGATCGGCGTCGAGGCCGACCTCTATCCGTCGATGTACCAGTCGCTGCACGGCCTGCCGCCGACCTCCGGGGGCGAGACGCTGGCGGAGGGCATCGCAGTGAAGACCCCCGGCGTCCTGACCCTGGAGATCGTCAGGCGACTGGTGGACGACATCATCCTGGTCGACGAGACGGCGATCGAAACGGCGGTCCAGACGCTGCTGGACACCGGCAAGGTCATGGCGGAGGGCGCCGGTGCCGTTCCGCTGGCCGCGATGATGACCAACCGCGAGCGATTTATGGGACGCAACGTCGGCCTTGTGATCTGCGGCGCCAACATCGATCCACGGATCCTGGCCTCGATCCTGATGCGCGGCATGATCCGAGCCGGCCGGCTGATCCGGCTCAGGGTCGCGATCAAGGATTCGCCCGGTGCGCTGAGCTAGATTGCGCAGCATATCGGAGAAACCGGCGGCAACATCGTGGAGGTCAATCATCAGCGTATGTTCTACGACGTGCCCGTCAAGCTGGCCGAACTGGACGTTATGGTCGAAACCCGCGATGCGGCACACGTGAGCGAGATCATGACCCGCCTGAAAGCGGCCGGTTACAGCCCGTCCCTGGTTTCGGGATCCGCGCAACATGGTTAACACAACCCTTTGTTGTCGTTTGATTTTTTGTCAAGAATGTCGGTTCAGGATGGGCGTAGAAAAGGGGCGGCTCCAACGACGCCCTGACAAACACCGCTCGGGGCCGACGGTTGGCCGCCCGAGGCGTGCATCCAGAAGGAAGGCGCGGCGATAATGAGGACGAAGGGGGATTTAGTGCCGTTGGACGGCGGCACGCTTGCCGGGCTGGACTCGGCCTGCACACAGGTTGATTTTCGTTCCGGCGATTGTCTGTTCACGGTGGGATCGGCAGCCGATCATGTCTTCGTGCTGTTGCAGGGACGCGTGACGATCGACTGCGCCATCCCGGGTCAAACGCTCCAGACAGACACCATCGATGCTTCCGGCCGGCTGTTCGGGTGGGAGCCGCTGGTATTCCAGCATCCGGCCCGCCTAACCGCGGCAACCGCGGCAAGCGACGGACGGGCGCTGCGCGTGGACGTGGCTGCGGTTACCGGCGACGATACCATCACGGCGGAGGGTCGTCTGTCGCGCCGCTATCTTCTGCGCGCCGGCCAGCAAGCGTTCCAGGCCTATTGGAATGACATCGCTGCCATACAGGCGGATCAGGCACCGCCGCGACCGTTCGATCCCTTGCTTGCGATTCTGTTGCGCATCGATACCGATGGGGCCACGCGCGGCTGGGGAACCGCCGTCGGCATGGCAGGACATGTCCTGGGGGCGTCGCGCGCCATCCTGTACTGCGCCGAAGGAGACGACGGCACCGCGTCGATCGCCGCCCATTGGGCCAGCGACCCGGAGGCCGCCGCGCCCGATCTGCGCCCGCTGTCGGCAAACGAAACCCCGTGGATCTGGAGCCAGCTTGAGTCCCAGCAGGAAATTGTCGTGCGCGACGCAGGGGACCTGCCCGACAATGCCGGATCCGAGCTGCTGTTGCTGCCCGAAGGCGACGGAGCACACTTGATCGTGCCGTTGCACGACGGAGGCGGATTGCGCGGCGCCCTGGGCCTGCAATTTGCTGCCGCCGACAGCCTTCCCGATACGCGGAGCCGACACGGGATTGCCCTGCTGACGGGGCTTCTCAGTCTGGATCTGGCGCGCGGGCAGGACAGACGCCAATTGAGCAGGCTGGCGCATGAGGACGAGCTGACCGGCCTGACGAACGGGCTGTTGTTCCAGGACCGGCTGCAACTGGCCCTGGCCCGCGCACGGCGCGCCGACCGCAGCGTTGCCCTGTTGTATCTGGACCTGGACGGCTTTGACCCGATGAACCGCCAGTTTGGTTCGGAGATCGGCGACCTGCTGTTGAAGGAGATCGCCCGCCGCCTGCGGCAATGTGCGCGCGAATCCGACACGGTCGGGCGCATCGGCGACGACGAATTCGCCATCATGCTGGAAGACATCGACGGCGCCGAGGCCGCCCTGCAGGCGGCCCAGCGTGTAATGGACGCCCTGAATCTGCCCATTCACGTCAAGGATCAGTCGTTCTATGTGGGCGTCAGCGTCGGCATCGCCATGTATCCCGAGCACGCCGTGGAGGGGACAGCGCTGATTCACGCCGGCGCGGAGGCGAAGGCCAGGGCAAAGCGGATGACCGGCTCGACTTACGCCTTCTTCAGCCCGGACAAGGACGACCGATCCGGCTATCGGATGCAGGTAGAGGCCGAACTGCGGGCGGCGCTGGCGGCCCGAGAACTCCTCGCCTACTACCAGCCGGTCGTCGATATCAAGACCGGGCGCATCCAGGGGGCCGAGGCGCTGGCGCGATGGCCGCGAGAGGACGGCACGGTGCTGGGCCCAAGCTATTTTCTGCCGATCGCCGAGGCGACCGGCA
>CAJIAA010000316.1_pt1 | contig 18540 bp, 17 predicted proteins | sample 9199011 | NCBI WGS metagenome assembly CAJIAA01 (sample SAMEA7708266, study PRJEB35096) | sediment metagenome | biome: marine neritic benthic zone biome [ENVO:01000025]; feature: sediment [ENVO:00002007]; material: shallow marine sediment [ENVO:03000034] sea grass bed [ENVO_01000059] ...
AGTCGAGCTGGGGCCAGGCGCCTTCGTAGACGCCGCCGACCGCGGCATTGCGGACGGCGATCTGGTGGAGCTCTACAACGACCGCGGTTCGATCATCGTCGGTGCGGTGGTTTCCGACGGCATCATGCCTGGGGTGGTCAGCGTCTACGAAGGCGCCTGGCCCCAGCTCGACTCCAAGGGTCGCTGCAACAACGGCCTGGTGAACTTCATCACCTCCAGCCGGCGTTCAAGTGGCCTGAGCCAGGCGACTTCGGCGAATACCTGCCTCGTTTCGATGCGGAAATGCAATGATCCGGACGGGCCGAGCCTCGCCTACGAGCCGCCCGCAATGACGGAAGACGTTCAATATGCCGCTGTGAATGAGGACGCTCTGATGCTCGAGCGCATCGATACCCTGGTCGAGATGCTTTATGCCGACATGACGCCGGGCGAGAAGATGTTCTACGAACGCTGCACGGTCTGCCACGGCCCGCGCGATCCCTCGCAGTTCACCCAGCTGCAATGGAAAGGCATCACGCAGTCCATGTTCCCGCGCGCCGGTCTGGAGCCCGAGGAACAGAAGCTGGTGCTGGATTACTTGCTGGAGAACGCAAGCGACGCGGCGAATTGAGGCCAGGACTGACCTTGGTTCGGCAGTCGGGGGCATCGTTCCCCTTTGCGCCGAGGCAACGATCCGGTGTCAAATAGAACTCCGCAGGTTTTGCCTGCGACGCGGGACGGGCGCACGCGCACCGACGACACCGAGGAGCCCCAGATGGAAACCGTGTCCTTCACCCGGATGAGCGACGGCACCAAGGCCGACTATGATCTGCTGGATCGTGAAGAGAAGGCGTTAGAGGCCGGCCTGGCCGACCGGGTGCTCGACAGTCTGGCTCTATTGGCGCACTCAACGGGCGGCTACCAGGTCAGCCGTCTGGAACATTCGTTGCAGTGCGCGACCCGGGCAGAGGCGGACGGCGCCGATGTCGATTGGATCGTGACCGCACTGTTGCACGATATCGGCGATATGCTGGCGCCGAAGAACCACAGCTCCATGGCGGCGGCCATCCTGGAGCCATACGTGCGCGCCGAATGCACCTGGGTGTTGCGCCATCACGGCCTGTTCCAGCTCAAGTACTACGGCAACCATGTCGGCCAAAACCCTGACAGTCGCGACAAATTCCGCGATCATCCCTGTTACGACGCTTGCGTCGCGTTCTGCGCGCGGTGGGACGAGACCAGCTTCGATCCAGCCTACCCCACCCTGCCGCTGGCGCACTTCGAGCCGCTGGTACGCACCGTGTTCGCCCGCACCGCCTGGGACCCCGCCGTGATCCGCGACGGCGCGCGCGTCCCGCCGGTTGCGGCGTGACGGCTGAGGACGCCGAGTCCTGCGACGGTGGCGGTCGCGCCCTTTGCACGCCGGTTGTTCGGTGATTTACTAGCGCGGGGAGGATGGGGCCGGCATCAGTGTGATTCCGGAGCCTGACGCGCTGGTCCGTCTCGGTATAGATCACAAGCACCATAGAACAACGGGAGGACACAATGATCAGAGGCACTTGGACGTCAGTCTTGACGGCTGTGGCCGTCTGCGTCGCGGCTGCGACTGCAGCGGCGGCGGACATCAACATCTCTTTCCGCTTCAACGATCCCGAGGCGGAGGAAATGCGGGCGGCGCTGGACCAGTTCGAGCAGGAAAACCCGGGCATCAAAGTGGAGCTGCAGACGATCGCCTGGGGCGAGTCCCGGCAGCAATTCCTGCGCGAGGCGGCAGTCGGCGAAGGCCCGGATGTGGTTCACATCGCGTTCGTCTGGCCGCGCGACATGGGCGCCGCCGGTGCCTTGCTGCCGTTGAATGATTTCCTTGAAAAACAGCCGATCCAGAACGGCTTCGACGACTTCATTGCGACTGAACTGTCCGTCGGCGCCGATGGCAAGATCTACGGCGTGCCCTGGACGACCGACACCTGGGCGATGGTCTATCGAACCGACCTTCTGAAGGAGGCGGGTGTAACAGCGATCCCGAAGACGTGGGGCGATCTGCACGACGCAAGCCGCGCCGTGCATGAGAAGACCGGCAAGGTCGGGTTCGGATTCCCGGGCGGCAGCGGCTCCAGCAACACAATCTGGTTTCTGGCCAACTACTACTGGTGGTCGAACGGCCAGGCGCTGGTGGTCGACGACGGCAGTGGCGGCTACACGACCGGCATCTCGGTCGACGAGATCGTCGGCGCGATGAAGTACTACCATTCGTTCATCAAGGAGGGGCACAACCCGGAATCGATGATGGGCGTCACCAGCTGGTTCGACCCGGCCATCCTGGAGGGCATCACCAACGGCGAACAGGCGATCGCCATCATGCCGCCGCAGCAATTCAAGCAAGTCCTGGCCTCCTACAAGGAACGCAATCCGGGGGTGGAGCCACCGTTCGTGACGGCGACGACACCGGGCGGGCCGGAAGGACCGAAGACCCACCTGGGCGGGCGCATGCTGGGCATAAACTCCAACACCCAGCATCCGGAAGCCGCGTGGAAGCTGGTCGAGTTCATGACCCGCGAAGCGGTGCTGGTGAAGTACTACTCCAACCAGTTCCCGGCCAGAAGACGCCGCTGAAAAACATCGAGTTCGGACCGGCCTTGGGCGGCTTCGCCGAACAGCTGCAGCTTGCGCGCAGCTGGGGCGCCTATTCCGACAGCCCGGCCCAGATCGGCAAGATGTGGAACAGCACCGGCCGCGCCTTCGGGTCGGCGTTCATCGGCGAGAAGAGCTACGAAGACGCCGCCGCGGAACTGCTGGAGTCGGTGAAGGGTCAGCTGAAGTAGACGGTTCGGGTCCGGGAGGGTGTGTCGCAACACACCCTCCCGCTTCGCGGGGGAAAGAGGGGCTTGGCGATGATCAGGGAGCGCATGTTTGTCCCGCTGATGCTGTTGCCGATCTTCTTTTTCCTCTTTTTCTTCTACGGTTACCCGACGCTCTACAACCTGTACAACAGCTTCACCGATCTCAGCCTCTTGGGCCTGAAGACGGGCGGCGCGTTCGTCGGTCTGAAGAACTATGTGGCGCTGTTGTCCAGCGCCGACTTCTACCGTGTCCTGTGGAACACCCTGTTCTGGCTGACCGCCGTCTCGGTGGCGCTGCGGATCCTGCTGGGCCTGGCGCTGGCGCTGCTTCTCAATTCGGCGACGCTGGCCCGTTACAGGCTGGCGACGGTTTCCAGGCTGCTGCTGCTGGTGCCGTGGGCCACCCCGCCCATCGTCGCCGTCGTCGTCTGGCGCTGGCTGCTGGACGGGCGCCAGGGCATCATCAACAAGGCGATGCAGGACATCGGGCTGATCGATACGCCGATCGCCTTTCTCGCCAACGTGGACACCGTCTGGCCGGCGATCATCACGATCATCGTCTGGAACACCCTGCCGCTCGTGTCCCTCACCTTCCTGGCCAGCCTGCAGTCGGTACCGCCCGAACTCTTGGAGGCCGCGGAGATGGACGGGGCAGGCCCGCTGCAGCGGCTGTTCCACGTCACCCTGCCCCACCTGATGCCGACCATCGTGGTGATGACGCTGTTGATGGTGTTCTGGACCTTCAACAATTTCGTCTATGTGTGGCTGGCCACCGGCGCGGGACCGGGTCTTTTCACGAACGTGCTGGCCACCGAGATCTACATCAAGGGTTTCATCGATTTCGAGCTGGGCTTCAGCTCGTCGGTGGGCATGGTCATGGCCGCGATCATGGCGATGTTCGGCGTCATCTATTTCCGCTTCGTGGCACTGCGCGAATTCCGAGAGATCTTGTGATGCGGAGGCGCGGACGATGAGCCAGGGAGAAGCCGACCGGACCCGCGATGCGGTCACGATCCGGCGCAATCCGCTGGCCGAGGCGCTAATCCTGGCGGTGACGCTGGTCGTATGGGCGTTTCTGATCTTCCCGGCGGTGTGGATCTTCGTCGGCTCGTTCAAGACCAACGAGACGATGTTCTCCGCCACCGTGTTCACCTTCACCCTGGAGAATTACGCGACGATCTTTCGGGTCGGCTTCGGCCGCTTCATCTTCAACAGCCTTTTCATCTGCCTGGTCGCGGTGGCGATCTCGACCTTCGTTTCCGTCATCGCCTCCTACGTGTTCTCCCGCAAGCGGTTCCGCGCGAAGAAGCTGTTGTTCGGTTCGGTGATCCTGGGCCAGCTGTTTCCCTGGATCATTCTGGTCACGCCCATCTTCATCATGTTCGCGCGGCTGGGCCTGCTCAACAGCTATGTGGGCATGATCTTCTCCTACGTCGCGATCTCCATTCCGTTTTCGGTCTACCTCCTGGTCGGTTACCTGGAAACGGTGCCGCGCGAGCTGGACGAGGCCGCCGTCATGGACGGCTGTTCCCAGTTCCAGATCATCTGGACCATCATCTTTCCGATCATGCTGCCCGGAATCGTCGCCACGGCGACTTACGCGTTCCTGCTGATGTGGACGGAGTTTCTGTTTGCGCTGGCCTTCCTGACCCGAACCTCGCTGAAGACCATGCCGCTGGGCCTGGCGCAGTTCTTCGGCGAGCAGACCGTGGACTGGGGCGCGATCATGGCGGCCTCGGCGATCACGACCCTGCCGGCACTGCTTCTGTTCCTGCCTTTGCAGACCAAGCTGTCTGCCGGCTTGGCCGCCGGATCGGTCAAGGGATAGCACCATGGCCGAGCTCAAACTGCGCCATGTGACCAAACGCTTCGGCAACGTGACGGCCCTGTCCGACATCAATCTGGATATCGCCCACCGGGAGTTCGTCGTCATCGTCGGCCCGTCGGGCTGCGGCAAGTCCACCCTGCTGCGGGTGATTGCCGGGCTGGAGCAGCTGTCGGAGGGGGAAATCCATGTGGGCGGCGAGGCCGTGCACCGCATGCCCGCGGCCAAACGCGGCCTGGCGATGGTGTTCCAGAACTACGCGCTTTATCCGCACAAGACGGTGGCGCAGAACATGGGTTTCGCATTGAAGATGGCCAAAGTCGCGAAACCCGAGATCGACAGCCGCGTCCAGGCGGCAGCACGCATTCTGCAGATCGAGGACCTGCTGGAGCGCAAGCCCCGGCAGCTGTCGGGCGGCCAGCGGCAGCGGGTCGCGATCGGCCGCGCGATCGTCCGCGAGCCCAAGGTCTTCCTGTTCGACGAGCCGCTTAGCAACCTGGACGCCGCGCTGCGCGTGGACATGCGGGTGGAGCTGGCCAAGCTGCACAGCTCGCTGGACGCCACCATGATCTATGTGACCCACGACCAGACCGAGGCCATGACCATGGCCGACAAGATCGTGGTGCTGCGTGCCGGTCGCATCGAGCAGGTGGGCACGCCGATGGACCTGTATCACCGGCCGGCCAATGCCTTCGTTGCCGGCTTCATCGGCTCGCCGCGCATGAACTTAGTGCCGGCACGGGTCACCTCGGTCGGGGCGGCGGTCGGCGTCGAGCTGCCCGGCGGCGGGCGGCTTGACGTGCCCGCCCAGGCCGACGGTGTCGCGGTCGGCGACGAGGTGACCCTGGGCGTGCGCCCCGAACACCTTCTGGTCGGCAGGCGCGACGGCGGACCGGCCGTGGAGCTGGAGGTCTATGTCTCAGAGCCGCTGGGCGGCGAGACAATCCTGTACGGTCACGTGGGCGACCGGCAAACGCTAGTGGTGAAGGTGCTGGGCTCGGCCCACGTGCAAACCGGCCAGCGCGTGACGGTCAGCCCGATCCCCCAGATGTGCCACCTGTTCGACAAGGAGGGCACCGCCCTGCCCCATCCCGAGGGGTCTTATGAGCTGGAAAACACATTTGCCGACCTGAACCTTGGTGCGAGGCTGTCATGAAACTTGTCTTTGCTCTGTTCGATTCCCTGAACCGGCGATCGCTGGAACCGTATGGTGCGCAAACCATCAAGACGCCCAATTTCCGCCGGCTGGCGGACCGCTGCGTCACGTTCGACACGCACTATGTGGGCAGTTTGCCCTGCATGCCCGCTCGCCGGGACATGCAGACCGGCCGCCTGAACTTCCTGCACCGCAGCTGGGGGCCGCTGGAGCCGTTCGACAACTCGTTCCCGGAGCTGTTGTTCCAGTCCGGGGTCTACAGCCATCTGGTTTCCGACCACTACCACTATTGGGAAGACGGCGGCATGACCTATCACAGCCGCTATGACACCTACGAGTTCATCCGCGGCCAGGAGCGCGACCCCTGGAAGGCGATGGTGCAACCGCCCTGGGAACGGCTGCGCGAGATGTACCATCCGGCCCAGTTCGACGACGCGCGCCGCAGCCTCTATTACCATCACGTCATCAACCGCGAGTTCATCCGCGAGGAGAAGGACTTCCCCTCTGTGAAGTGCTTCGACGCCGGGTTCGAGTTCCTGGACACGAACCGCACGGCGGACGACTGGCTGTTGCAGATCGAGACCTTCGACCCGCACGAGCCGTTCTTTGCCCCGACACGGTTTCGCGACGACTATCCGACCAACTATTCGGGCCCGATCCGCGACTGGCCACCCTACGCGCGCGTCACCGAGGCACCCGACGAATGCGCCGAACTCAGGGCCAACTACTGCGCGATCGTCGCCCTGTGCGACGCGCAGATCGGCCGCCTCCTGGACTATTTCGACGAACACGACATGTGGCAGGACACCGCGCTGGTGGTGACCACCGACCACGGGTTCCTGCTGGGCGAGCACGACTGGTGGGCCAAGATCCGCATGCCCTGCTACGACGAAGTCGCGCACATCCCACTGTTCTTCCATCACCCCGATTTCGCGAACCACGCCGGCGAGCGCCGTGCGGCGCTGACCCAGACCATCGACATCATGCCGACCATCCTGGACATGTTTGGTGCGACCCCGCCGCGGGAGGTCGAGGGCCATTCGCTGGTTCCCCTGTTGCAGCGCGACACGCCGGTGCGCGAGGCAGGTCTTTACGGCGTCTGGGGAAGCGCCACCAACGTCACCGATGGGCGCTACACCTATTTCCGGTATCCGGACGACATGCAGGGCCAGGAGATCTACCAGTACACGCTGATGCCGACCCACATCACCTCGTTCTTCGCGCCCGAGGAACTGCGCACCGCGACCTTGAGCACGCCGTTCGACTTCACCAAAGGGGCACCGCTCCTGAAGATTTCCGGCCACGCCAAGTCGCCGATGTACCGCCGGCTGGGCATGAGTTTCTTCCAGGACACCGAGACGGTCCTGTTCGACACCCGGACCGATCCCGACCAGCTGCAGCCCATCGACGACGCGGCCGTCAAGGCGCGACTGATCGAGAACATGCAGGTACTGATGCGCGCCAACGACGCGCCGCCCGAAGCTTATAGCCGGCTGGGCCTGGAGCCGCCGACGGTGCAGGCCGCCGAGTGAACCTCGAAACTCTGTCCGGCGCACCGCTCGGCCGGAGCGACCACGAGCGGGCGCTGCGTGACGGTGCGACAGGCGAGGCAATGCGGTTCGCCATGCAGCTGGTCGTGCGTGCCGCCCGCCTGACGGAGGCGCCCCGGCTGTTGGAGATCGGCGGTCAACAGTTGATCTGCATGCCGCGCCTGGCCTAAGGCGTCGTTCGCCGGACGATGAGTTCCGGTTGAAGATGGAACGACCCGGGCACGATCTCGTCCTGCGCAAGTGCGTCCAGGATCTTTCTTGTCGCCAGCCTGGCCAGCGCCTTGGGATCGTAGCCCACGGTGGTCAGCTCGAAGACTTGCCAGCCGGCCATCTGCTGGTTGTCGAAACCGACGACGGCCAGATCCTCCGGCACACGGAATTTGAACTCGCGGGCCGCTTGCAAGGCGCCGAACGCCATTGTGTCGTTGAAGCAGAACAGGGCGTCCGGCGGTTCGCCCGCGGAGAAGAGCTTCGCAGCGGCGCGACGGCCGCCCTCGTAGGTGGTCTCGTCCTCAGATTCGGCGCAGAGGGCAAAACCATGCCGTTCCAGTTCCGCGCAATAGCCTCGCCGACGACTTCGGTCCGAAAAGGTCCGGGCCTGTTTGCCGACATAGGCGAACCGGCTGCGTCCGGCGCGCACCAGGAACCGCGCTGCAATCGCCCCACCCATGGCGTTATCGCAGCTGATGCCGATCGAGTTCTCGCCTTCGTGGTCCCGCCCGAACAGAAACAGCGGGGTCCGTGCCGCCTTGAGTATTTCGACGATGCGACCGGACACGCTGCCGCCCATGATCACGATGGCGTCGACCTTGTAATCGAGTGCCCGCAACGAGGATTCATCGATCGTCGTGTGATCGCCGACCGGGATGACAAGGGCGCGCTTGCCAGCTTCGGCAAGACTGAGCGTCATCTCGCTCAAATGCTCGTTGCTGCGAAGACTGAGATGCTCCGTGGTGACCAGCGCCACGAGGTCGGTCTTCTGTCCGGTCAGCGACCGGGCAATGGCGCTGGGGCGGTAGCCGAGCTTCTCCGCCGCGTCGAGAATCCGCTCGCGCTTTTCCTTCGAGACACGGCCGGCACCACTGAAACAGCGGGAGACGGCCGACCGGGAGACACCGGCCAGTTCGGCGACATCTTGACCGGTGACGGCGGATCTCTGCAGAACCGTCATGGTAGCGCGTGCATGTTTGCCGGATCTGCAGGCATCATCAAGAATCTTTCGTTGCAAGCTCACGCTGTCGACGACCGCGAACCGGGCGACATGGACTGACTGCGAAAACGTCGCTCTTCCGACTTATACGACAAAATAAACTTTATTATCAAGGAGATGATTTCCATCTGTCGATTTGCAGAATACCGCCGACATACGGCGGTCATGATTTCCTTGCAGAATCCAGGTCTGCCATGAGATAGTGCACGCGCGTGCACAAACATAACAAACTGCGACCGCCAGGGGGACATGACGGGCAGCGACGAAACCGTCGATCTGTTGCGTGGCGCGGGCTCCGGACCGGGTCCCGCGGAGAAGATCGCCCGCTTGGCGCGTTGGCGCTATCAGCTGAAGATCGGCTGGCGCGAGCCGACGTCGTTGATCGGCGTCCTGATGGTCCTGCTTTTCGCCTATCTCATCGTCGTTCCGATCGTCACATTGCTGCACGACGCGGTGGAGGTGCAGTTCGGCGACGCGCGCCGGGCCAAGGCTGCGGTGGGCGATTGGACGCTCTATTATCTGACCCGCGCCCTTTCCTCCCCAGTTGCGGACGATCTGTTCTGGGACCCGCTGAAGAACACCTTGAGCATCGCGCTCGGCGCCATCCTGATTTCCATTACGGTCGGCGGTGCCCTGGCCTGGCTTTTGAGCCGCACGGACATGTGGGGCGGACGATGGTTCGCGACCGCCCTGATCGTGCCTTACATGCTGCCGTCCTGGACGTTTGCGCTGGCCTGGAGGACCCTCTTCCGCAACCGGACGGTCGGCGGACAGCAGGGCTGGATGGAGAGCCTCGGCTTCACGCCGCCCGACTGGCTGGCCTACGGTCAGCTGCCGATAACGATCATTCTGGCGCTGCACTACACGCCCTTCGTCATACTACTGTTCGGCAATGCCCTGCGCCGGTTCGATTCCCAGCTGGAGGAATCCGCCCGCATCCTGGGTGCGGGCAACTTCACCGTCGCATGGCAGATCATTATGCCAATGATGTTGCCGGCGCTGATGTCGGCGACGGTGCTGATCTTCGCCAAGTGCCTCGGCGAGTTCGGGGTCTCCTATGTCCTGGGCCTGCCGATCGATTACACGGTTCTCGCCACCTCGCTCTATCGCAGCATCTCGTCGCGCCAGGCCGGCGTGGCCGCCGTGCTGGCGGGCGCGATCATGCTGATCGGCGTTATTTCCCTGCTGATCGACGCCCGCCTGGTCCGCGAATCGCGCAAGTTCGTCACCGTCGGCGTCAAGGGCGCGATGAACCGCCCTTCGGCGCTGGGCGCTTTTCGCCTGCCGGCAACCGCCTTCGCCGCATTGATCTTCCTGATCAGCGTGGGGCTGCCGCTTCTGACCCTGGTGCTGTCCACGGTCATGCGGGTGCCGGCGGACTTCTCGCTCGACAACTTCACGCTGGACTACTGGATCGGCCACGATCTCGAGACAATAGCCTTGCGCACGGGCATCCTTCTGACGCCCGAGCTCTGGCAGGCCGCATGGAACACGCTCAAGATCGTCGGCATCGCCTCGCTCTGTTCGGGCTTGATGGGTCTTCTGGTCGGTTACGTGGTGGTCCGCTCGCCGGTGCGTCCGGTCGCGGGTTTCCTGCGCCAGGTGACGTTTTTCCCCTACCTGGTGCCGGGCGTCGCGTTCGGGGCCGCCTACCTGTCGCTGTTCGCCGTGCCGCGCGGCCCCATTCCCGCGCTTTACGGGACCGCTGCCATTCTCATTCTGGCACTGGCGGCGGACCAGATGCCCTACGCCTCCCGTGCCGGCATATCGGCCATGATGCAGCTGGGCAAGGACCCCGAGGAAGCCGCCCAGATCGCCGGGGCGGGCTGGCTGCGGCGCATGATCCTTGTCGTCGTGCCCATCCAGAAAGGCGCGCTGGTCACCGGCACCCTGCTGCCGTTCATTTCCGGGATCAGGGGGTTGAGCCTGTTCGTCATCCTGGCCGTGCCGGGGACCGACGTCCTGACCACCTATTCGTTGCGCCTTCTGGACTACAACTACGCCCAGGCCGCCAACGGCGTCGTCCTGATCATTTGCGCGATCGCTTATTTCGGCACGCTTGCCGCGCAGAAGGCGACCAAGACGAATCTCGCCGAAGGATTGGGGGGCTGAGATGCCGGATATCGCGCTGAGGAATGCCGACAAAAGCTACGGCGGCGGCGTCATGGCAGTGTCCGGCCTGAACCTGGACATCGAAGACGGGGATTTCATGTGTCTGCTGGGGCCGTCCGGCTGCGGCAAGACCACAACCCTTCGCATGATTGCCGGGCTAGAGAACCTGAGCGGCGGAGAGATCGTCGTGGGCGACCGGATCATGGATTCCCTGAAGGCCGGCCTCTATGTGCCGCCCGAGGAACGCGGCATGGGGCTGGTGTTCCAGAGTTATGCCCTGTGGCCCCACCTCACCATCGAACGCAACACCGATTTCGGACTTCGTCTGCGCCGCATTCCCAAGCAAGAGCGCGAAGAACGCGTCGCGCATGTCATGAAGACCCTGGGTATCGAGGAATACCGGGACCGCTATCCCTCGCAGCTGTCGGGCGGTCAGCAGCAGCGCGTTGCGCTTGCAAGAATGCTGGCGATCAATCCCGAGGTGCTGTTGCTGGCCGAGCCGCTTTCCAACCTGGACGCCCGACTGCGCCTGGAGATGCGGACCGAATTGAAACGGATCCACGCGCAATTCGGCACCACCATCGTGTTCGTCACCCACGATCAATGGGAGGCGATGACCCTGGCGACGAAGATCGCCGTGATGCACGAAGGCAGGCTGCAGCAGATCGGAAGTCCGGACGACATCTATGCCCGGCCCGCCAACCGCTTCGTCGCAGAGTTCGTCGGCAACCCGCCGATCAACATCATCGAGTTCGGCGCCGATCAGCGGGGCGGGCTGGCGGAACTGACGCGGGGCTTTCTGGCGCGGGCACATGCACACCACACCGCGGCCGGATCGGTCGGCATCCGGCCGGAGAGCATCCGGCTGAGCCGGGACGGCACGGCGGACACCGGCCTGCAGCTTGGTGGTCCGGCAAGGATCGCCGCCATCCTTCCTACCGGAGGGAGCTGGATCGTCGAACTGGACATTGCCGGCGCGCCGGTCTTCATGACGGCCCACCGCCCGCCCGACTTTGCGGAAGGAGACGCCTTCTCGTTCCAGGTCGACCGTTCGGCCATGCACGTCTTCGACCAAGAGAACCGACGCCTGCCCAGCGAATGGAAAGACACGCAGCAGGCTGCCTGTTGAGCCCATCATGTTCACACCAAACCGGGAGGTAACGAAAATGACGCAATCAAAGAGCAGACCAAGCTCGGGCCCGATTTGCCTCGGCAAGCAGGCGCTTCTGGCGGGCACCGTCGTTCTGATAAGTCTCGCTGCTCCGGCATCCGCCGGGGATTACGACCTGAACGCCTTGATCGAGGCGGCCAAGGCCGAAGAGCCGATCACCGTCTATGCCAGCACCGGCAAGATCAAGAACGCGGCGGCCGCCTTCAGCGAGAAATACGGCATCGAAGCGACCGGCCAGAAAGTCAAAGGAGCCGCTCAGATCGAAATGGTGCTGAGGGAAAACCAGGCCAAGAACGTGATCGGCGACGTCCTGATTTCCAGCGACGCTGCGGCCACGCTGACCGAACTGGTGCCTGGCAACATCGTCTACAGCTGGCTGCCGCCCGACCTGGCAAGCGGCATTCCGGAAGACTCCCAGAACCCGGTCGTGATCTGGCGCGATCCGGCGATCTGGAGCTACAACAGCGACAAGTATGACAAGTGTCCCGTCGACAACATCTGGGCACTGACCGGTCCGGAATGGAACCGCAAGGTGGCGTTGTCCGATCCGCTCAACAAGCCGGGCTACGTCGACTGGTTCAATCAGATGGAAACCCATTGGGACCAGGCCGTCGCCGACGCCTACGAAGCGCATTTCGGCAAGAAGCTGGACACCAGCAAGCAAAGCGCCACGGCAAGCTGGGTACAGGCGCTGGCCGCCAACGCGCCGTTGTTGACCGACTCCGATTCCGCAGCGGCCGAAGCCATCGGAACACCGGGGCAGGCCGAACCGTTCATGGGACTGGTGTCTTCCGCCAAGTACCGCGACACCGCGGACGGCGGTCTGACAATGGCGATCTGCAAGGACATCAAGCCCTATGTCGGGTTCGCCAATCCCAGCTACGGGTTGATTGCGGCGGAAACCGACAGTCCCAACACCGCAAAGCTGTTCCTGCATTTCATGCTGACCGAGGAGGGCGTTTCGTTCATGACGCGTGACGGCAAGGTCTCGGGCAACAACGACGTACCGAAGCACCCCGAAGAGCTTTCGGGTGTCGCCGCCCTGGCCAACCAATTGACCCCGCACGTTGCGGCAACAGGTGGCGATGATTTCGACAAGCGCCAGGACTGGCAGGACTTCTGGCGCGTTCACTACAAGCGCTGAGTCCTCAATCGGGGGCCGGGCGGTCGCGTCCGGCCCCTGGGTTTGGCTGCTGCCTTCCGCACCGTCGTCGCACGCGGCGTCGGAGTCTTGACCATGGATAGGAAAAGAACATGACCAGTGTCTCCGACGAACGCGAGATGGATGACGATCCCGGCTTTGAGCACCCGACGATCAGTCTGATCGAAACCGGTCTGCAGCCGGGCGGATTCAGCATCTTTATCGGCGGCACGAATGCCGCACGGGACGTCGAACTGCTGCGCGAGCACAACATAGCCGTCGTCGTGAACTGTGCGGTCAACCTGGACATCAATTACGTCTCCGACCCCAAGGAACCGGCCGAAGGCGCGAAGTGCGCGCACGGCGTCGGCCCGGTCCGGACGTTCAAATTGGGTCTTGTGGACGGACCCGGCAACACGGAATTCATGCTGCTGGGGGGGTATCTGTTGCTGGACGGCGCGGTTCGCCAGGAGTTGCCGGAGAGGAAGAGCTACCCCCGCCGTGACAAAGGCAATGTTCTGGTCCACTGCCGCGGCGGCCGTAGCCGGTCGACCATCCTGGTGGCGCTCTTTCTCCACTTGAACATGCCCGACAGGTTTCCGGAACTGGACCTGGCAATCGCGCACGTGCGGGAAAAACGCCAGCTGCATCCCGACGAGTGGTACAGCGCACCGAAACCCGTGCTGATCGACACCGCCCGACGTGCGGCAGACGTCGTGCGCAGTTTGAAAGCGGAGTAACCCGACGCGGATAGCGCGATCCCCAGAACACACCGGGCGGGACCATTCGGCGGCATGATCGTTCAATGAACGTCACCGTTGCAGGCCGGATCCACCGATCGGGATGATCTCCCTGGCACCGGGACGAAACGGATTGCCCTGCCAGTCGCCGAGCCAAACCTCCGCCGCCAGCCCGGCCGCTTCGATCAGCGCGGCCAGTTCCTCCTGCGGCGTGAAGCGGATCTTGGCCGAGGCCGAATAGACGGCGCCGGTGTCCTTGACGCGGTAGCTGTTCGAATAGGTCAGGATGTGGGTCGCCTCGTCATAGGAGCGGTCGTTCCACATCTCGACCGCACCAAGCCGGGGATGGTCCAGCATGCGCGTGGAGCCCGCTTGGGTCCACTTCTCCCATGACTTGAACGCGGGGTAGCGGCTGTCGAAGATGAACCGCCCGCCCGGTTCCAGGTGCGCCGCAATGGTCGCCAGCAGGGCCGCCTGGTCTGCGCGGCTGAGAAAGACCTGAAACGCGTGACCGGTCAGAAGGACCAGGTCGAAGCGGCGGTCGAGCCGCACCGAACGGCCATCGGCCCGGACCCAGGTGACCGCCGCGCCCCCCTGCCGCTGCCGGGCGATGTCCAGCATCGCCCCGGCGGGATCCACGCCGGTCACCGCCCGGTCTTTCGCCAGTGCCGCCGCCAGTTCACCGGTGCCGCAACCGAGATCCAGAACCGAGGCCGCATCGCGCGCCAGATCAACGCAATAGTCGAAATCGTCGGACCAGCCGCAAGCCACATCGTAGAACTGCGCCAGATCCGGGTCGCGATGGAGTGGATCGTCTGCAGGTCCGCTCATGCATCCGTCACTTTCGGGTCGGCGTGGTCCAGGATAAATCGGGAGCATAGACCGCTTTGACCGGGAGATGTCATCCAATGGCAAGAGCCGCGCGCGAATTCTGGGCAGCCATCCGCAAGGGCCAGGACGAGGCCTTCGCAGGCGGACCCGACGCAATCCCCGACATCCTGACCCCGGCACAGGCGGAAAAAAGCACACCCATATGACCGCGCTGCAATAACCGGTGCGGATGACTGTCGTACGGCCAGCCCCCCTGCCCGCGCCGTCATGTCCGGAAGGCAGAGCAACATCGGTTTAGGCAGAGTCACCCCTGCAAATGAATGTCGTGCAATTGGCAGCCAAACCCTTCGTGACGCGTCGTGTGCCACGCCGCTCCTCTGGGTGAGGAACATAAGTCGCTAAAAGAATGGGGGAGTCCCTTACCCTGAGGAGGCGGCAAAGCCGCCGTCACGAAGGGTCTGGCTGCAAGCGCATTATTGCTTCAACCCAAACGACCCCGTGCTAGGCGGCGATCTGCATCTCCGGCACCTGGTCCGGGATGATCAACTCGGCCTCTGTGTTCTGCACCACGTCGTCCACGCTGACGCCCGGCGCCACTTCCTTCAGCACCAGCCCGTCACCTGACGTCTTCAGCACGGCCATCTCGGTCACCACCGTATCCACGGGCCGTGCCGACGTGAGCGGCAGCGTGCATTCGCGCAGGATCTTGGGATTGCCTTTGGCCGTGTGGGTCATGGCAATGATCACCCGTTTGGCGCCGGACACCAGGTCCATCGCGCCGCCCATCCCCGGGACCAGCTTGCCCGGAATCATCCAGTTCGCCAGCAACCCGTTTTGGTCCACCTGCAGACCGCCCAGCACGGTCACGTCCAGATGTCCGCCCCGGATCAGACCGAACGATACCGCGCTGTCGAAACTGGCGGCGCCCGGCAGCGCGGTGATCGGACTGCCGCCGGCGTCGGTCAAAGTGGGCTCCTCCATGCCTTCCTCCGGCACCGGGCCCATGCCGATGATGCCGTTCTCGGACTGGAAGGCCACGAGAACGTCGTCGGGCACGAAGTTGGCAACCATCGTCGGCAGCCCGATACCCAGGTTCACCAGGGTTCCCGCCTTGAGTTCTTGCGCGACCCGTTTTGCGATCAGTGTTTTCGGATCCATCTCAGCCGCCTCTTTGGATGACATAGTCCACCAGCACGCCGGGCGTCTTGACCTCGTCCGGCGGAATGACCCCCACCGGCACGATCGAATCCGGCTCGGCGATGACGACGTCGGCCGCCATCGCCATCAGCGGGTTGAAGTTGTGCGCGGTCAGCGAGTAGTCGACGTTTCCGTAGTAGTCCGCACGCCTGGCGCTGATGAGGGCGTAGTCGGCCTTTATCGGGAGTTCCACAAGATATTTGGTGTCGTCAACCGTCAGGGTCTGTTTGCCCTCTTCGACAACGGTGCCCACGCCCGTGGCGGTCAGCACGCCGCCAAGGCCATAGCCGGCACAGCGGACGCGCTCGGCAAGCGTTCCTTGCGGCACCAGGTCCACCTCGACCTCGCCAGCAATCATCTGGCGCTGGGTTTCGGGATTGGTGCCAATGTGGGAAACGATGAGTTTGGCGACGGCCTTGTGGTCGACCAGTTTGCCGATGCCGACGCCGGGGCGGGCCGTATCGTTTGCCACCACGGTCAGGCCCCTGCAATTCTGCCTGACGAGTTCGTCCATCAGTCGTTCCGGCGTGCCGACGCCCATGAAGCCGCCGATCATCAGCACGGCCCCATCCGGGATCATTTCCACCGCCTCAGTCAGCTTGATCGATTTCATAGCCTAACCTCTCAGGAGAGTGCCGCGTCCGGTCCGGCACATCGATCGAGACCGGAACCCGGCGCGGAATTCTTTACGGCACCGTCCGAGACCCTCTCATTTCTCTTCGAGCTTGGTCTTGTCCCGCTCGACGGCGACCAGCACGGGTCGTGATCGGTCAGGAAGAAAGTCCTCAACGTCTGCATGAAATAGCCGATCACGCACAGCGGGGTGACCACGGCCAAGGCGGTCGTCACCTGATGGTGCCACGGCTTCAGCTCTCTTCGTTTCGCTATAGGTCACCTTTGTCATCAGGCGTGGCGGCTACGATCTCTGGCGACGGCCACACGCGACTGGAGATCCGCTGCATCAGAGCTTCCGTTCTCGTACGCGCATTTTGCATGTCGCTGCGGAAAAGGCGTTGCCCCAGATCATCTCTCACACGTGCAAGATGAACACCGCACGCGTCAGGTTAGGCACATGTCAAAGGCGATTCTTGCCATTGGATGCCATTGTCCGGAACGCCGGTGCGACATGATGCATATGGCATCGGCGGCCACCGGTCGGGCATCGACGTCGCGGTGTTGGCAAACGTCAAAACCGGTCTGACCGTCAAACGGCGGTCTTTCAGAATCCTCGGTAGTCCGACCTTCGGCAGGCGTGGCCGCCCCTAAGCCGCGTCTTTCGGCGACACGGGCGTCGAGCGCACGCGGTAGGCCGGAAATACGATCCGCGCCGCGGTTCCGACACCCACGGCCGAGCGGACATCCAGCCGGCCGCCATGCGCCTCGATCAGCCGTTTGACCAGCGGCAGTCCGATGCCGACGCCACCGGGATCTTCCTCGCCCGGATGTTTGAGGCGCCCGTAGGGTTTCAGCGCGGCGCCGATTTCGTCTGCGGACATGCCGCGGCCGCAGTCGGCCACCACGATGGCCAGACCGCCGTGATCAGAACGCTCGGCGCTGAGGGAAACGGTTGCGTCTTTCGGGCCGTACTTGATGGCATTGCCGACCAGGTTGATCAGCATCTGCAGCGTCAGGCCGCGATCGGTCGACAAGGAGATGTCGTTGCTGCGGGGTCCGATGGCAAGCGAAACATTCCTCTCGTCCTGCATGTGCCGTGTCATGCGGTCTGCCGCCTTGAACAGGTCGGCAATTTGGACAACCTCTTCCTTGATGGCCACGTCGCCTGCCCGGAGCCGCGCGAAATCCAGCATGCGGTCGGTGACCTGCATCAGATAGTCCGCGGTATCCGCCATCAGCGCCGAACACTGCCGGTAGCGGTCATTCTCCATCGGTCCGAACGCCTGGTCGGCGAATGCGCGGACCAGGCCGGTGAGGGCCGCCAACGGCGACCTGACCTCGTGGGCCACGATCGAGAACAGATCCATCTGCGCCTCAACGGCGATCTCCTCGCTGCCCGGCTCCGCCAGTTTGCTTTCGGCCCGGCGACGCAGCTCTATCAACTCCATGGCAAGGCGGGCGAAATCCACCAGGGCCGTGCGGTGTTCATCCGCGAAGTCATAACGCGGGACCAGATCAATCACGCAAAAGGTGCCGATGCGGAAGCCGTCGGACGTCACCAGGGGCGCTCCGGCATAGAACCTGATCTTGGGATCGTCGGTCACCAGCGGATTGTCGGCGAAGCGCGGATCCGCAAGCGCATTCTCGACCACCAGCGGCCGCCCGGAAATGATCGCATGGGCGCACAGGGCAACGTCCCGCGGGGTCTCGGTGGCGTCAAGACCGTTGGCCGACTTGAACCATTGCCGGCGTTCGTCAACCAGCGAAATCAGCGCAATCGGCATGCCGAACTGGGCCCGGGCAAGACCGGTCAGCAGGTCGAACGCCTGTTCTGGCTCGGAATCCAGGATCCGTAACGCATGCAGGGACCGAAGCCTGGCTGCCTCGTTGAACGGCGTGGGGAAGGACATTGGGCACCCTCCATAGTCGTGACTCCCCCCGCGCTTCCGCCTGGAAGCTGCAGAAGAGGTAAATAATCCTGGTGAAAAGATGGTTAACGCCGGCGCACGTCCAAACCGCCCTGCCCGGCGAACCCGTCCAGGAACGCAAGCATGGACGCGCGCATCCGACCCGCCGTCGCAGCGTTACCGGATCAGTCAACCTTTCGGACTTCGCGCCTAAAGCCAGGCAAAGACGGCAAGCCAAACGCCGCCGGCGACATGGATGGCCAACG